>JAEEGJ010006668.1_pt1 | contig 34265 bp, 24 predicted proteins | sample 8958761 | NCBI WGS metagenome assembly JAEEGJ01 (sample SAMN16246546, study PRJNA631951) | gut metagenome | biome: gut microbiome; feature: rumen; material: RS-attached | host: Bos | place: Iran: Karaj | collected 2018-10
GGCGATATAGCTCGTCTCGCCGGTTTCGGCATAGCCGAATGTCGGTGCGGCCGTGTCGGTGCCGACCTTGGTCACGGTGCCGTAGAGGCGGAAGTCGACGTTCTTGAACTTCATTCCTGAGGCAACGGAGAGCGTGGCGTTGGTGGCGACTTCGATTGTGGGAAGGGCGATGGGCGTTGAGTTCGTGTTGTAGCCCGTCACAAGTTCGGAATTGAGGACCGCCGAAACGGCGGTCACGTTGTCGCCGAAGACCACCTTGGCGGTCGGGTCGAGCGATAGCGGGGGAAGTGACACGTCGGCCATTACCTTCAGGACGGCGCCGTCTTTGACGGCGACGGATCCGAATGCCGGGAATGTGGCGGCGTCGGAGATGATGGCGACAACGCCTTCGCCGGTGATCTTGACGTTCTCGTTTGTCGGGACATAGCCGCACGACCACCCTGCGGCCGCAGTGATGTCGGTGATTTCGGTTGAATCGAAGACGAAATCAGATGAGACAGGGGTAAGGACAATATCGACCACGCTGTTGTCTCCCTGGACCGTAACCGCCGCGATGTTCCAGGATGAGCTGGTGGGCGTGGGGAGCGCTGTGCCTGCGGGGACGCGGGCGAGCGTCCATGAGTCGCCGGGGTCGGCGTCTGAGCCATCCGCGACGACGATGACGGCCTTGCCGCCGTTGTTAAGGAAGCCGTCCCCGGTGAGCGTGTAGTGGTCGCAGGTGCCGTCGCCCCAGATGCGCCATGTGAAGTCGGAGACGAGGTCGATGCCGCCGAAGGTCATGGCGTCGGCTGTGAGGCTGTGGTCGATTTCGGCCTTCTCATTCCAGATGACGTTGCCGGCCCAGGTCGCCGTTGTGGCGATGAGGAGCTTGGTCGGCCGCGTCGCGTCCGCGGCCAGGGTGCCGGTCGCTGTGCTGCCGGTGCTGTTCCAGTTGAAGGTGCGCGTCGTGGAGCGCGGCGTGGAGAAGAAAACCGATCCGGGGCCGGTGTATTTCTGCGAGAAGCTCAAAGCCGCGGCGTCGACATTGTTGCTTATCGTCAGCGTCGCGCCGGTGTTGAGGTGGACTTCCCTGGCCCCCGCGAAGGGCGGGCTGCGGTTCCAGTTGTTCTGGTTGACGGTGTGCAGGGATGCGCCATACACCTCTACGACGCCCTTTTTGTTGCCGTCGGCATGGTACGTCTCCCATGTCGCGTTGTCGAGTGTCAGCGAGATGAAGCCGTCCGTGTCCGGGTCTAACCGCATGGCGCCGCTGCCAACGGATCCTCCGGAATTGGAGGATTCGCCAATCAGCGATGAAGTGCCGGGGCCGAGGTATATGCTCGACAGTCCGGAGATGGTGAGAGTGAATTTGTCATTCTGGTTGTTGGCGCGGTAGAGGGATCCGCCGTTGACGAACCGCAGCGCCGAGCCGCCGGATATTGTGTAGTATCCGCGTTTCGGGTAGTTCAACGTCGTGTTATCGAAGTTGAAGGTAATCGCGGTCGCGGCGGGATTGTTGACGCCGAAGAAAAATCCGTGGTCGTTGTCGTGCGCGAATGTGGCGCCAGTGAACGACACGGTTTCGAGCGGGGTGACGGTGCCGCCGGAGGCGGGGCAGAAGAAGCGGATGTCGCCTGCGTTCATGGAAATCGTGCCGCCGGTCACGGAGAGGCCGAAGGAAGCCGTCGCACCTGCCGCGGCGTGGCCGAGCATGAGGTCGCCGGATGTGGTTGTGGCCAGTGTGCCGGTGACCGAGAGCGAGCAGTCTGTGAATATTGTGCCCCCGGAAACGTTGAGCGTCGCCCCGGAGGCGATGGCGATGGCGGGGTGGTTAGCCCCGGATGGCGATGTCGTCGGGGTGCTGCCGAGGGTGACGGAGCCGGAGGCGATGGTGAGCGACGCGCTGTCCGCGAGCGTGAGCGCAGAGATGGTTCCTCCGTTCGCGATGGAGAGGGAGGCACCGTCCTTGATTGTGATTCCGGCGAAGTTTGGAAGGTCCGTCGTTGCCGGAGCGACGCCAGCGCCCATGATTGTGACGACCTTGCCTGTCGGTACGGAACCGCCCGCCCAGCCGGCCGGGTCATTGAGGCTGGCCACAGTCGTGGAGTTGAAGACGTAGGATGACGTTAGGACAAGGCTGTTGCCGGAAATGACGGTCGCGAAGCCTTCGGGAAGTGTGGCGTCGATGCCGGTCTTTGCGAAGGCGAGGACCGAGGCGTTCGCGCATGTGAGGATGGTGGAGCCTGCGACGGGCGTGGCGATGCCGGAGACGAAGCCGCCGGATGTGGAAAGCGAGGAATCCCAGGCGCTGAGGGTGATGCCGGCCGCTCCGAGCTTGACCTTGCCGCTGGCTGAGAAAAAGACGTTGTTGAGATTGTACGAGGTGTTGGCGGAGTCAAGAACTATTGCGCCTTGGTTGACATGGAACGATTCAGGGATGTGGCCTGCGCGGAATGGAATGTCGCCGAGGCCTGTCTTGGCGATATCCGTGAATGTCCCGAACGTGAAGCCGTCGAGATCGAACAGGAAACCTTCGTCGACGTTGATGGCAAGGGTCGTGTTGTCGGGGATGGTGACGGCGTCGAAGTCGAACGAGACGTTGCCTGTGGCGTGGATCGTGCCGCCGGAAATCGTGGCGCGGTATGTGCCCGCCTTGCCGTTTTTGCTGACGGGGCCGCCGAGTTCAAGTGTGCCGGCGTCTTGCAGGATTTCAAAGGTGCCTCCGCTGGCCCCCTGTGTGAAGGAAATCCCGTTCGGGATGGAGAGCGTGCCGGAGTTTTGAAGATAGGATCTCTGGCCAGTTCCGGAGTTGAACTTGAACTCCGACGGAGCGAAGGTCATTGAGCCGCCGGCGTCGACCACGGAGTTGAAATTGTATAGTTGCAGAGACCCCAGCATGGAGAGCGTGGCTCCGGAATGGATGCGCCACTCATCAGCGGCGCCATGCCCCACTGAAGGTTGGTAAAATGACCCCGCGTCAAAAATGAAAACCGCGCCGCTGTCAAGGTGGACGGTGTCGCTATGGGTGGAATAGCTTCCAGCCCAATGCAGAGTGCCGTTGGTGAAGCGCCAGTGGTGGCGATTCCAGTCGCCGGTTGTGTCCCACCCTCCGATTGTCCATTCTGAACCGCCAAGATCAAACTGGCGCCATTTATGATTGATCAAACCGTATATTTGGTCTGATGCGCCAGGAAGTGCGGTCGCATCGGCTCCGCTTTCGCTTTCCGTAGACCAGTTGGAAAGGCTTGACCACAGGCCATATCCGGCGTTGGGGTCGTATGACGAACTCTCATAGCTGACGCCTTTCCAGTAGTATGTCGTCGCGCCGGATGTTCGGGCGAAACACAACGCAATCATGCCGGCGAAGAGCGTCTTCGCCGTCAGGGAAAACAAGGGTCGATTCATATTTCCTCCGTTGTTCGGATCATGGTTGTTGAAACTAAAACTAAGAACTAGGAACCGTGAACTAGGAACTGTCCTGCTGCGGTAGCGCGCTACCGCAGCAGGATCGTCAGGCCGACCATGGGCTTGAGCGTGAGCTGGTCGTTGGCGTCGTCGCCTTCGATTGGTTCGCGTATCGCGCGCCACGTAGCAGGAACCTTCGGCAGTGGCGAGGTCTTGGCGATCTTGCCGACGACAACTCTTGTCCCGCCGGCAAACTTCTCTTCGGCCGCGCCGTCCATGAGCACGGGGACGAGTTCGCCGCCGTCGTTGACGTAGGTTCCGACATTGATTGTGTCGTTCGCCGTCGGCGAGGTGTGCGCCCAGACGCGGACCGGGAAGGTCTTGCCTGCCGTGAGGTCGAGCGAGCCGAAATCCACTGCCGCTGCCGCCGCGCCGTCCGTGAGGTTCGTGAGCGAGACATCGCCCGCGAGAACCGTGCCGGCCCAGTTCGCGCCGGAGGCGAAGTAGAGCGTGGTGTCTCCCATGCCCGCTTCCGCCGGCGACACGCCAGCTGTGCCGGTGGCCGTGTTGCTCGCGCTTCGCACGACGACGCCGAAGGCGTTGACGTTGGCGTTGGAGAGCGTGATTGAGCCGCCGTTTCCGGTAATCGGGACATCGGCGAACGCGACGACGCGGGGGCCGCTGCCGTCCTTGAAGCCCCTGCTGCTCGTGCCGTTGCGCGTCGTGAAAGTCAGAAGTGAGTTGGTGGCGAGGGCGACGGCCGACAGCTTGTCGAAAGGAACATTGACGTAGTGCCAGTTGTTGCCCGCGTCATCGTAGCGGGGGTTGTAGATTCTCACGACGCCGTTGGAGGAGGCGAAGACGCCCTTGTTGTTGCCGCTCCAACGGAAGGTTTCGAAGATGCCGCCGTCTTCGACGGTGACCGCCTCGTGGCCCGTCTCATTGACCGTCACGTCGAACGGGATTCCACCGCCGTTGCCCATGGCGTTCAGACGAAGTTCGCTGCCGGCCCCGACAAAGATGCGGCCGTTTTCCTTCACGCCGGCGTGACGGTTCCAGTAGCCGTACTCCTCGCTGTTCTTGAACGACGAGCCGTTTATCAGGCGGAAGGTCGCGCCGCCGTAGACGAACAGGTTGCCGTCCACGCCCCATTTCGTGTTGTCGAACACGACCTCGAAGGTCTCCCCTGTCGGGTTGTTGTATCCGAGGTGGAAGCCGTCGGGATAGCTCCAGGACGGGAAGTGCGTGCCGACGGTCGGCATGTCCTTGAAGACGATGTCGCGCACGGCCACGACGCATCCCCCGACCTCGGGGCAGCAGATGCCGATGCGGCGCACATCGTAGTTGCTGCCGCCGCCAAGCCGGACTGTGGCTCCCTCCGCATAGAGACCGATATAGGTCGTCTGGCCAGCTGCGGCATAGCCGAAGGTCAGCTTGCCGTCGGAGGATTGCGCGATGGTCCCGTAGAGCGATATGTCCACATTGGAGAACCTCGTGTCTCCGGGGACGCGGAGGGTCGCCCCGGACTGGACGGTGAGCGAGGGGATTTCCACCGTGCCGCCGTTCGCGGAGCCAATGCAGGTAAGCGCGGAGGACAACGTGACGGTGCCGGAGACGATGTCAAGGGCGGCATCCTTGTCGAGGGACATGACGGGAAGGGTCGCGTCGGCGGCGATGCGCAGCGTCGCGCCGTTTTCCACGGAGATGGCGGCGGGCATGGCGGCGGGGGCGGCGGTCATCGTCAGCACGGTCCCTGGGCCGTAGATGTGGGCCGTGGCGGAGGCATCGGGGAGCGCGCCGGAGGCCCAGTTCGCGAGGGTGTCCCACCCTCCGACGCCGACGTAGGTGTCGCCCGTCACGTAGACGGTCGTGCCGTTCTGCTGGGGCACGGCGATGGCGGGCTTGTACGTCCCGTCGATGGCGGCGTAGACGGATACGCCGTTGCCGACCGTCACCCCCGTCATGTCGTACTCGACGTATGGCTGTACGGCGAGGATGCCGGCGGAGACGGAGAGGGCCGACGGAAGCTCGTCGCCGAAGACGATGATGCCGAGGCCGGTCTTGACGAGCGTCGCGGCGGTCGTGACATCGACATCGGACAGGTCCAGGACGCATCCCTCCTCGACATCGACCTCCACCGAGCCGCTGCCGGTGGTCGTGAAGTCGCCGGCGGCCGTGACAGTCGTCATGACGGAGAGGGTGTCGACGGGGGCTTCGAACGAAAAGTCCTTGATGCCATATCCTGGATCGGTGTCGTTTCCGGCCGCGTCCGCCTGCGTGCCGTTGTACGAGCCGTCGGCGTTGACGAAGTCGTGGTCGATGTCCTGCTGGCCGTTGAGGTACCGGGCGGCGACCGTCTGGGCATAGATCGTTCCGCCCGCATTCGTGAAGCGCACGATGGCGCATTTTGTCGTTGAGCCGTCCACCACCTTGAACTGGACGAGAAGACTGGCGCCGCTGTCCATCGACTTGGCGAGCGTCTTCTGCACGATGCCATGGCCAGACCAGGATCCGGCCATCGTGCCGGCGAAGCCCCTCAGGGAGGTGATGCTTGCGGCGGGATCCATCGTTCCGACGATCGTCGCAGTCAGCGGGAGGGTGCCGGTGTAGGACTGGAGGGCGTAGGAAGTGGTGGACGCCAGGACAGGGGCCGTGAAGGAAAGGCCCTTGACGCCGTAGTTGCTGGTGCCGTCCGACGTCGCTATGTTGGCGGTGGTGTGGTTGCTTCCGGTCATGAAGTCGTAGTCGTAGTCTGGGTTGTTCTGCCTGTAGGCGGCCCTCACGGCCTTGGCGTAGATGTCCCCCCCCGCATCCTTCCAGAGCTCGATGACGGTGCACTTCATGTAGGACCCGCCACTGTTGGACTCCCATTGCTTGAACTGGACTTGGAGCTTGGCCCCATTGTCGATTGCGGACACATAGACGCGGGAATAGGGGGTGTTCTTCAGATCGGTGGCCCACGACGAGCCGCCGATGATGCCGGAGATGTCGGTGAGGTTTGTGATGGCGGACGACGGGTCCATCGTCCCGATGACTGTGTCGGATGCCGGGATGTATCCCTCGTAGGAGACCGTCTGCATGGTGACGCCGGCCTGGGCGATGTGGAGCGAGGTGCCGGCGGCGAGGGTGGTGGCGGGGATGCTGCGTTCGGCGGCGATCGTGAGCGAGGCGCCGTCCGCGACGGAGATGGCGGAGTAGGCGGGGACGGTGTTGTCCATGACGGCGGCGGTGCCGGAGCCGGAGATGATTGCGGGCTGTCCGGCGGGGGCGGCGAGCTGGTTGACCCACCCGTTCACGTCGTTGAGGTCCGTGACGGTGGAGGAGTTGAAGGTGTAGTGCGATTCGGCGACAAGCGAATTGCCGCTGATTTCGACGGAGATCCCGATGGGGGAGAGGTCCGCGTTGAGGCCGGTTCGCGCCGCCGCGAGAACTGTTGCGTCGGCGCAGGTAAGGACCGTCGCGCCGCTGGCGGGCGCGAATCCGTCGGCTACGCCAAACGTCGCGTTGGCGATGGAGGCGTCGAGTGAGGTGAGCGTGATGCCGGATGCGCCGAGCTTGAGCTTTGTGTTGGCGGCGAAGGTGGCGGAGGACAGGTCGTAGGATCCCGCTGCTCCAAGGGCAAGGCCGCCGGCATTGATGGACATTGTGGCGGGCAGGGCGGCACCGGCGAAGAGCAGATCGCCCGAGCCAGTCTTGGTGAGCGAGACGCCGGAGCCGATGGAGGCGGTCGCGGGGATGGCAAGGGTCGCGCCGGAAGCGGTGTCCGCCGTCAGGGTTCTGGAGTCGGGGATGACGAAGGCGACGGTGGAACTGAACGAGCAGTTCGCCGTTGCGGCAAGGGTGCCCGCCTTCCAAGTATAGGTCCAAGGAGAAACGGATGTGAAGTCGCCGCCGAATGTGACGGTTCCGTTGTTGTGGTTGAACTCGTTGGCCCAGGAGGAGTTGCCTCCCGTGATGGTCAACCCATTCGGGAAAAGAATCGACGAGCCGCTGTTGTCGATTGTGAATTTGTCGTTGATGGATGCGGTGTCACCCGTCTGCCCGTACGACGAGGGGGCGACGACGAGCTTGCCGCCGTTTCTGGCCTGCCAGACGATGTGGCGAGACCGGACGCTGCCGGAAACATCGATTTCGCCGCCGTTTGCGTCGACGCCGGCGGCTGACGCATCGCCGGTGGCACCGGTCAGGGAGGAACCCTGGGGAAAGACGAGTTTGGTCCCGGAATAGGCGTGGTACTGCTGGTACGCTCCACCGCCGATGTTTCCGGTGATTGTCAGAGTGGTGACATCGGACGCAGCGGAGGCCGAGCGGAGCAGATGGAGGATGTTGTAGGCATAAGTGAAGTCGGCAATCGAATAATCATCGTCTAGGGCGATGTAGCCGATGTGAGTGGCGGAATAAGTGCCAATCCAAATCGTATCCGCCGGCTGCGGACAAGTGACGGCCATGGTTCCAGCCGTCGTGTTTGTCCAGTTCGCCGGATCTGAAAACTCGACGGGGGCGCTTTGCGTTCCCCTATTGTCAGGCAGAAGTCTGTACGTGTCCGCGTCGGATGCTGTGGCGATGCAAAACACTAACGCTCCCGTGTAGAGCGCCTTTGCGGTCAGGGAGAACAGGGGTCGATTCATTTTTTCCTCCAAGATTGGGGTCATGGTTGTAGAAACCAATATTGCCAATTAGAATAGCTAAATCGGATATCGCTGTCAATCACATTTTCAGCTTTGCGGCTACGGAAATTTGAGGATGGCATTCGGGGGTGAGCAAACACTCACCCCCGAATGCCATCCATTTTATGGAAGCCGCAATGTGAAAAGGTAGTTGGCCTTGATGTCCGGGTGCCAGCAATCCTTGTTGGCGAATCGGATGGTGCGGCGCGGCGTGGAGTCGGCGGGTTCGTCGACAAGGGGGACGCGGATGCGCAGCCACACGCCGAATTCGCCTGGCTTGGCGTCGGCGGGGTAGGGGAAGGTGAGCGTGACATGAGTTGTCGCCCCGCCACGGATTGAGGCAATTGTCGCGGACATTTTTGCTGGTGCAAGCACGGCATTTGCCGTGCTTGCACCAGAAGAAGTGAGCAGCACCTCCGGCTTCTCGGCGAAGAGCAGCTGGCCGAATCCGGTGTTCTCGATTTCAAGGTCCAACATGACTGTCGCGGCTGCGCGGGAGCGCGGCCCTCCCGGGCTATCGACTTCTGTCATTGCCGCCAACTTGACGCCGCGCACGACGTAGCGGTAGCCCATGTGGTCCTCGCAGAATTTTCGGAGGTCGATGCCGTCGTACTCAGAGAGGCGCGGCATGCCGTCGAAGGCCCACTTGGCCGAACTGAAGGGCGTGTCCGCGAGCCGGCGGGTCACGCCCATCCGCGTGTCGCGGATGTTGCGGAGGTAGGAGAGGTGCGTGTCATACCACTCCTGGACGATGTTGAAGCGGTTGGTGTCGAGGAGGTGGACGTTCTTGTCGAAGTAGTTCGTGCTGACCCACGCGAACTCGCCGCCGTATGGGACGGCGCGTTCGCGCAGAAAGGTCTGGCCCTGCCTGCGGCTCCAGATGCCTGTGCCGCCGCCCCAGGTTCCGTAGTCCCAGTCGGTGCCGAGGTAGCCGTCGTTGTAGAAGCCCATGCGCGCAAGGAGCGCCTGGTCGAAGGTTTCCATTCCGCCGTTGAAGAAGTTGGTCGCGGACGTGTCGAGAAAGGCCATCCAGACATACGATGAGCGGCCGAGGAGGGACATGTCCTTCGGGAGGCCGTCGAGCCACGCTTTGACGATCTGGTTCTGGTACTCCTTGGCCCCGTACCGCGACGTGTGCATCTCGCCCCAGGCGCCGATAATGCCGCACTCGACCGCCGGGACAACGTCGCGGAACTGCGAGAGCACCGCCGAGAGCTGCCGGATGTGGGTGAGGAGGATGTCGAAGTCGTCGGGTTCGACGCCGCCCCACTGGTCCCACGTGTAGGCGAAGCGCGGGATGCAGGTGCCGCCGTTTAGGCGGCATTTCAGCAGCGAATTGGAGACGGAGAGAAGGGCGTTTTCGTCGAGGGGGATGTCCGCGCCTCCCACGAAGCGCATGACATGGTTCGTGTAGTACTCCGGCGTTTTGTAGACGTAGCCCTTGGAGAACTTGTGCATCGCCCAGAGCTTGGTGCAGTTGGGTGTCTTGGCGCAGAGGTCAAGGCCGTTCGTCGGCATTCCTGGCTTGAGGTCGGACCATGCGCCTCCGGCGAAGCCGCACCCCGGGTTCTCGAAGAACTCCGTCCCGTCGACTGGCGCGACGATATTGGACAGTTCAAGGCAAAAGGCATTTATCGCGGCAAACGCGATAATATAAAAGGCGCTTTTCATAGTGCGACCAAACTATGAATGGTTGGCAGTTGCCGTGACTACTTGTTGAACTGCTTCGCCGACATGAATCCCCAGATGCGGTCGAGCCATGTGTAGGAACCAGTCCCGGGCGAGGCGGAACTCTGGAAGCAGTGTTGGCGGGTTGCAAGCGTATGGACTTCTCCCTGTATGCCAATCCTGCGCAGCTGCTCCCACGCCTTGACTGAGTTCATCGCCGCCCATCCGTCGGCGTCGCCGTGGATGAAGAGAATTGGCGGCGTCGCCGCATCGAAGTCGAACTCTGGTGCGAGGCGCGCCGAATCGTCGTTGCCGCCGGTTGAATTCTCCTGCTCCAATCCGTCGGTCAGCCCGTACGCCGGGTAGATGGCGACCGCCCACTGCACGTTGCAGGGCGTCTTGTCCAGGTCGTCGATGGGCTCGTATGCGTTGCGCATGGAACTCGTGGCACCGAGAAGGGTGAGATGTCCGCCTGCGGAAGAACCCATGATACCAATGCGGTCTGGATCGAGCCCGCGTCCCGCTGCCTCTGAGCGGACGATGCGGATCGCGCGCTGCAGGTCCTCCCATGCGGTCGCGTGCTTGGGAAGCGGCGCTGCGGGGCGCGGGGTGCGGTACTTCAGCGTCACGACCGCCATGCCCTTGGCGTTGAGGTAGCGGCGCGCGGGGGCGACTTCGAAGCCGTCGGGCGTGTTGCTCTGGTAGCAGCCGCCCGAATAGATGATCTGGATGGCCTTCGTCTTCAGCACCTTCGGCATGTGCCATTCGATGTACGGCACGCACTGATTCGACTGCGCGTTCGGCATCTTGCCTTCCGGCCAGACCGACTCCTTTGCGTACTCTCCGCGGGCGTCATCGTCGGGGAATCGTTTCATCAGTTCAACTGGCGGCTCCTTCGGCAGAAGTCCCATCTGGCGCATGAATTCGACGGCGCGTTGGAACCCGAAGGCGCCATGGCCCTTGTCGGGGTAGAGGTGGACCTCCGCCGGAACCTTCATCTTTCTAAGCCTGCGGTAGACATGCGTGGAGGTCATCGGCGAATAGGGGTCCTTGCCGCCGTGCATCATGCACATGGGGCAGGTCTTTGAGTCGAACTGGAAGACCGGGTCGAGGACGACGCCTTCCGCGTCTCCGCCCTGTTTGTTGGGGTGGCCAATGCCGTCGGTCATGCCATACGCGATGGCGAACGTGCAGGCGAAGTTGATGTGGCATGGAATTTTGTCGAGTTCGTCGACCGCCTCGTAGGCGTTTGTCTGCGACGAGGTTGCGAGAAGTGTCGCGAGGTGCGAGCCTGCCGACATGGAAAAGACGCCGATCTTCTCGGGGTTGAAGCCCCGCTTTTCCGCTTCGTTCCGGACGAGGCGCACCGCGCGCTGGCCGTCCTCCCATGCGGACTGGTGGATGGGGAGGTTCTTCGGGCGCGGCGTCCTGTGGACGAAGTTCACGCAGGTGACGCCGAGGGCCGTGAGGTCGCGCGCCCAGCCTTTGACGAGGCCGACGTCGCACTGGTTCTGGTAGGCGCCTCCGGAGATGAGGATAATGCAGACATCAGTCTTGATGTCATCCTTTGGCGGCTCCTGCCATTCGATGTAGGGGCGTCGCCATTCATCGCGGTTGAAGTCCTTCTTGCCGACGACGTCCGTCATCGCCGCGATCTGGTGCGGCTGAGGGTCGGGCATCTTCCCCTCCGGCCAAAGGTATGTCTTCTCGCCAGCTCCCGCGACTCCCGCCGCCATGACGAATAGCGAAAGCATCAATGTCGTATTGTTCATTTTCCGATTCTCCCTTCTCAATCCGTGTCAGTTATTACTCCATTTCAAACAGGGGCTAGTCGGATTAGCCCCCCGACACTGTCGAAATGGTGGTCATATGATATGATGCGGGCACCTGTCTCAAGAGCCGTTGCGGCAATCCAGATGTCGTTGTCAGGGATTGGTGTCCCGTTACGTGCAAGAATCGCCTTCACATACGCCCAGCGTTCAGCGATGGATGGCGTGACCGACTGAAGAACAACATGTTCTTCCAAAAGAAAAGCGCTCAGCTCCGACTCGTTCTCCGCAAATCTCTTGCCGCGAATAAAGCCATACATAAGCTCTGCGTATGTCGCCGCAGGTACGATTACCTCCTCGCTTTCATTCAGGAGTTCAAGAATCTTTATGTTTCCTCGTCGCAGATTGCTATACGCATTGGTGTCGAGGCAGACTTTCATTTCCATGACTCCTCGTCTATCTTCTCGCATTCGGAAACGGCAGCCTCGAATTTGTCAAACTCTTCCTGAGACCATCCGCCGCAATACTTGGAGAAGTCATTTAGCTGACGCCGCTTCTTCCGAGGACGAACGCCCTCGGCGAGGATGCGCACGACGGTTGAGTTCATACTGGCGCCAGCAGAACGGGCGTTGGCCTGAAGTAAAGCCGTTACGTCATCCGGGATGTTGCGAACTGTAAGTGTCTTCATTGTTTGCCTCCATTTAGCGATGTCACAATGCCTTCACATGATGATGACATTATATCACAATTTGATTTGTGTAGCCAGCATTTGTTGAAGAGGGTGGGTTGATGTCAATACTCTTACGCGCAATTTGTGCTACAATGGTAGCAACAAGGAGAACTACCATGAAGACAACTCATGTTATCTTTTCTATGTGCGCGGCGTTTGCCGTTATTATGGCCGTCTCCGGCTGCAGGACCGAGAAGGAGGCGCCGACCCCGGCCGAGGAGAAGCCCGCCGCCCGCCCGACAATCAAGACCGTCTCATCATGGTCGCTCTACTACGGCGCGGCGACGACCGACACCGTCGAGCGGCTCGGCGGCTACGGCCTCGTCGTCATTGATCCGCATGCCCTCGGTCAAAAATCCAAGGAGACGATTGCCGCCCTCAAGGAAAAGGGCTGCATCGTCGCCGGCTACCTCAGTTTCGTCGAGGTGGCGAAGTGGCATCGCTACCGTTCGCGCATTCCGCGCGAGTGGTACATCCTCCGCGACGACGGATCGCCGTGGAACCCCTGGGCCAACAAGGAGGTCAGCTGGGACGCCAACCTCGCGGCCTCACTCGCCGAACCTGGCTGGCGCAAGATGCTAGGCGACCTGGTGCAGAGCGAGGTCCTCGACTACGGCTGCGACGGCGTCTTCATGGACACGCTCGAGGACGTTGATTTCCACTCCATGCCCGAAAAGGAGAAGGACAGGCAGGTCGAGGGCCTGCGCCTGCTCATGGCCGAGCTCGACGAACGCTATCCCGACGCCTTCTTCATCGGCAACAGGACGCTGCAGCGCGCGCTTGACGCCGTCGCTCCGCACATCGACGCCGTGTGCTGGGAGAGTTTCAGCCCGAAGTACTTCAAGGACAATTCGTCGCGCGGTTGGATGGAAATGATTGCCAAGCGGCTTAAGGACGCCACGGACAAGTACGGCGTCCGCGTGATCTCGCTCTGGAACGTCGACGCACTCTATCCGGAATACGAAGATGACAAGGCCAAGGTGCTCGAACTCGCAACCGAGCGTGGCTACATTCACTACAGCACCGTCGGCGGCTACAGCAAGCTGCCCTAGCGCTTCTGCGCTAGGGCAGCGAGTTCCTGGTTCTTGGTTCCTGGTTCCTGGTTCCTGGTTCCCAGTTCTTGGTTCCTGGTTCCTGGTTCCTGGTTCCCAGTTCTTGGTTCCTGGTTCCTGGTTCTTGGTTCCTGGTTTCGGGTTTCTGGTTCGTTGCTTACTCGACGCGGGTAAGCAACGAATGCGCCAGGTCTGCCATGGCCGCGAGGGCAGGGGAGCCCTTAATGCTGGAAAGGGCCGCCACCGCCTCGGACGTGCAGAGACGCGCCTGAGCAATGGCCTCGTCACGTGTCCAGAGCTGGAGGCAGGTCGTCTCATTGACAGAGGCTATGTCCATGCCTTTGGGGGCGTCAAGAAGATCGTCGACGATTTGGAAGGCTATGCCAAGGTAATCGCCGAAGTTGCCCATGGCGTAAACGGCTTCATCGTCGCCTCCGCCGGCTATGGCGCCCATGCGCAAGGCGGCGCGAAAGAGGTCGGCCGTTTTGTGCCGCTGGATGTAGGCCAAACGCTCCGAATCTATTGCGCCCGCCGAGCCAATGTCCTCGATTTGTCCGCCTACGACTCCTGCCGGCCCAGCTGCCGCGGCAAGCTCGCGGACAATGCGCAGCGATCGTTCAAGTGGGAGTCCCGTCGGGTGTGAGGCTGTCTCGAAGGCCAATGCCTGCAGGGCGTCGCCGGCGAGAATGGCAAGGGCCTCGCCGTACTTGGCGTGGACAGTCGGCTGTCCTCGACGAATGAGGTCGTTGTCCATCGAGGGCAGATCGTCGTGGATCAGCGTGTAGCTGTGGAGGAATTCGATGGCGACGGCCGCATTGAGGGCGGCGTCTGCGTCGCCCTCGGGGCCTGCGGCAGCCTCGGAGGCTGTCACGCAAAGCACCGGGCGAAGGCGTTTGCCGCCTGACAGGACGCTGTATCGGATTGCCTCGTTGAGAATCGCCGGCCTTGTGCCGTCAGCGGGGAGAATCCGCTCAATGGCGTCCTCCACGCGCTGCCGCTGAAGGTCAAGGTAGTCCTTGGAGGCCATTGTTATTTCACTGTGTTGCGAGTGATGCGGACAAGGGCCTTCCAGAGCTGGTCCTGCGTCGTGGCCGCAAGGAGGCTCGCGCGGTTTGCCGCCTTGAGGAACGTCTCGGACAGGCCTGCGACGAGCCTGAGGTAGAAAGCGCTTACCGCTGTGGGAATCGCGAGGAAGAAGATTATTTTCGCGACATGGTCGTCGTCGAACTTGATGCCCTTCTGGCTCGTGCCGAGGGCAAGCGTGAGGCCGCCGCCCTCGATGCCGCGGACATGCGGGAAGGCCAGGCCGTTTTCGACCGCGGTGCTGAGGACGTTCTCGCGCTCAAGCGCGGCGGTGACGAGTTTGCCCGCGTCATCGACGAAACGTGCGTCCTGCATGGCGTTTGCGAGCTCGAGTATGGCATCGTTGCGGGTTGTTGCCTTGAGGTTGGCGATCATGAGGGATGGGGCCGAAAAACGGGCTATGCCGACCTTGCGAGGCTCGGAGCGGCTATGTACCTCGCCAACCCAGCGGGCGACGTCGAGGGGTTCGTAGAGAATGCGGGCGCAGCTGGGGCAGGTCTGCATGTCCTTGGCCTGCTTGACCGCCTGTACCTGGCTGATGGGGAGGCGCATTCCGCACATGGCGCAGGAGCCGTTGTGCATGGGGGCCATTACGATATGGTCCTTCTTGAGGAGGCGCTGCACGAAACCCTTTACTTGTATGGGCAGTCCCTCGGCCATCGCCTCGACATTCTGCTGGAGGCGCGTGAGGTGGGATCCGTCGCCGGTGGCGCGGTGTTCATCGAGGATGAGCACGAGTTCCTGGAGCTGTAGCAGCTGGTTGATCAGGCTTTGCATTGTTGTGTCCTTAAGGTTCGGTTGAAGAGTCAAGACTCTTTGGTTGCTATCATTATTGCGCTTTCGCCGGAGTATGTCAAGGCAGTTTTTTTCATGGTCGCTTGAAAAAGGAAACGCACCACACTGTTCTGCGGGGTGGCGCATTTGCCGTGTCAACCCGCTGCATGAAAAAAGGCTTGATTTCCAAGGGGAAGATTCGCTAAAATAATTAGCAACATTTCGCGCCCCCTTCGTCTATCGGCTAGGACACGGGCTTTTCATGCCTGTAAGAGCGGTTCGATTCCGCTAGGGGGTGCCATTTTTGTATCTGGGCCATGGATATAAGCACTTTCCTCAGTCATGACGCGGGCCCCGTGGCCCAGTTCATCAAGTACGCCGTCGTTGGCGGCCTGGCAACCGCCGTGAACATTCTCGCATTCTTCCTTGCGGGATGGTTTCTCTTCCCTTGCCTCACTGAAAACGACGTCCTCGTCCGCCTGCTCCGCAGATTCCGTCCGGGCCTCAAGGTTCCTGAGGCCGTAAACCGCAGCCGCGCCGCGAACGCAATCCGCTGCAACGTCATCGCCTTCTTCTTCTCCAATACTTTCTGCTATATCCTCAACCGCCTCTTCGTCTTCCAGCCGGGACACCACAGCGTCGTAGTCGAGGCCGTCCTCTTCTTCCTCGTCTCGGCCTTCAGCACGTTCGTGGGAACGGCCTGCCAGACGTTGCTGATCAAGAAGGCGAACATGCAGACGACCTTCGCCTTTGGCGCTAACCTGATTGCCTCGCTCGCCATCAACTTCGTGATGCGCAAGTTCGTCGTCTTCAATGGATGATTTTCGGCTGCGCGCAAAACAAAAGGGGCACCCGTCGGTGGGTGCCCCTTTTGTTTTGCGCGAGACCGGAGATTACTGCTTCTTGCAGGACATCGCGCGCATAACGACGAGCGTGGCGACCATGAGGACGATGGAGATCGGAAGGGCGATCTGCCACTTCACCACGACTGCGGCGACGATGTACGACACGAAGGAGACGGCCGCGACGGTGATCGCGTACGGCAGCTGCGTGTTGACGTGGTCGACGTGGTTGCACTGCGCGCCGGCCGAGGCCATGATCGTCGTGTCCGAGATGGGCGAGCAGTGGTCGCCGCAGACGGCTCCGGCCATGCAGGCGGAGACGGCGACAATCGTCAGCGGGCCGCCGGGCATCGCGGCGAGGACGATCGGGATGAGGATGCCGAAGGTGCCCCAGGACGTGCCTGACGCGAAGGCGAGAATGCAGGCGATCAGGAAGATGATGGCCGGGAGGAAGAGCTTGAGGCCGGCGGCGGAGCCGTTGATGATGTCGGAGATGAAGACCTTGGCGCCGAGCGAGTCGGTCATGGCCTTGAGCGTCCAGGCGCAGCAGAGGATCATGATGGCGGGGACCATCGCCTTGAAGCCCTCCGGGAAGGCGTCCATGCAGTCCTTGAAGGAGATGACGCGGCGGCAGACATAGAAGATGACCGCGAAGACGATCGCGAAGATCGAGCCGTAGACGAGGCCGACTGAGGCGTCAGCATTTGAAAACGCACCTGCGTGGTGTTCAACAGTGCCGTCTTCAAGGATGGTCTTGTAGTCGACAATGCGTTTGAATCCCTCGGCATCCGGATCGAAGTATCCGCCGGAGTAGATCATGCCAATGATGCACGCGGCGACGAGGACGACCACCGGGATGACGAGGTCGTAGACGCGGCCCTTGTCGTTCTTCGCAAGGGAATCTGTCGCCTTTTCAAGTGCGGCGAGGTCGTTGCCTTCGAGGGCGGCCGCTTCATGCTTCTTCATAAGGCCGAAGTCGAATCCGGTGCAGGCGAGGAAGAACATCATGACGATCGTGAGGATCGCGTAGAAGTTGTAGGGGATGGCGCTCATGAAGAGGGAGAATCCGCTCTCGGCGCCGGCGCCAGCGGCGAAGCCGGCGACCGCCGCCGCCCAGGAGGAGATCGGGGCGATGATGCAGATTGGGGCCGCTGTCGCGTCGATGAGGTAGGCGAGCTTGGCGCTGGAGACCTTCTTCGCGCTCGTGACGGGCTTCATGACGGAGCCGACGGTGAGGCAGTTGAAGTAGTCGTCGACGAAGATCAGCATGCCGAGGATGATCGTGGCGATCTGCGCGCCGACGCGGCTCTTGATGTGGCCCTGCGCCCAGCGGCCGAAGGCGGCCGAGGCGCCGGTCTTGTTCATCATCGCGACGAGGGCGCCGAGAAGGACGAGGAAGATGAGAATGCCGATGTTGTAGGAGTCGGCGATCGAGGAGATGAACCCGTCGCTCATGACATGGGTGAATGTCCCCTCGAAGGAGAACTTCGAGTAGATCATGCCGCCGGCGAGGATGCCGATGAAGAGCGAGGAGTAGACTTCCTTGGTGATGAGGGCGAGGATGATGGCCAGTAGCGGCGGGAAGATCGCCCAGAAGGTGCCAAAAGCGGGATTCTCCTTGTGAATAGTCTCTAGGGCCTTCTTCTCGTTCTCCTTGAAGTTCTTGTCATTCTGGACATTGTCGGCGTAGGCATCGATGTATTCCTTCGCCGCGTCGAAGTTGGACAGATCCGGTGCTTCGGCGGCCTCCTTGGCCTCTTCGGCGGCTGCGGATGCCTCGGCCTTGGCTTCCTGGACTACTTCAGCGACGGGCGCGGGCTCGTCGGCACGGATGGCGCCGGGGAGGACTGCGAGTCCAATGACCGCGGCGGCCACAATACGGGTTGTCATGTTCATGTTAACGACCTTGGTTAGGTTGAAGAATGAAAGATACTTTAACATTTTTTGCGCGCAGGCGTCAAATATATTCTAAAATATAATCAATCTGGGGGAAGCCCACTCATGAAGAAAATACTCGGAATCGAATTCGGATCAACACGCATCAAGGCCGTGCTCACGGACGAAAAGGCCAAGGTTTTGGCTTCTGGTTCGTTCGCGTGGGAGAACAAGCTGCTGAAGGGCGGCATCTGGAGCTACGAGCTGAAGGATGCCATAGCCGGCATGCAGTCGGCCTACTCCGAACTCAAGGCCGACTACGCCAAGCGCCATGGCGAGACCATCTCCTCCCTCGACGCCGTCGGCATCTCAGGCATGATGCACGGCTATCTCCCCTTCAACGCCAAAGGACGCCAGCTGGCGCCATTCCGAACCTGGCGCTGCACTGTCACCGCCGAGGCGGCCGCCAAGCTCTCAAAGGCCTTCTCGTTCGCGATCCCGCAGCGCTGGAGCGTGTGCCATCTCTACCAGCGCATTCTTGATGGTGGCAAGGAGGTTCCCGAAATCTCCTTCCTCACAACGCTTGCCGGCTGGATTCACTACCGCCTCACGGGCGAGAAGGTCATGGGCCTTGGCGAGGCAAGCGGCATGTTCCCCGTCGATTCCGCGACGAAGAACTTCGACGCAAAGATGCTCAAGACTTTCAATCGTCTTGTCGCCAGCAGGAAGTTTCCGTGGCGCCTTTCGGACATTCTCCCCAAGGCGCTTCCTGCCGGCGCGTGCGGCGGGACGCTGACGAGGGAAGGGGCCCTCTTGCTCGACCCGTCAGGCGAGCTTGCCCCCGGCGCCGTCTTCGCGCCGCCCGAAGGCGACGTCCAAACCGGCATGATCGCGACCAACGCCGTCTCGCCAGGGTCAGCCAACGTCTCGGCCGGCACAAGCATCTTCGCTGTCGTCATCATGGAGACGCCGCTTTCGAAGCCATATCCCGAAATCGACATTGTCGCTTCGCCGTCCGGAGCGCCCGCCGCGATGAGCCACGCCAACACCTGCACGAGCGACATCAACGCCTGGGTACGCCTCCTCGGCGAAAATTACGACAAGCTCTTCAACGAAGCGCTCAAGGGCGCGCCCGACTGCGGCGGCGTCCTCACCGTCCCGTACCTCTCCGGCGAGCCAATCGTTGGCATGGACGAGGGCCGTCCGCTCGTCATCCGCCGTCCGGACGCCGACTTCTCCCTCGCCAACTTCATGCGCGCCAACATCTATTCGGCCTTCACGACGGTGCGCCTCGGGCTTGACATCCTTTTCGCCGAAGGTGCGCGGCTGAAGTCCGTGACAGGCCACGGCGGCATCTTCAAGACGCCCCGCGTGGCGCAGCAATTCCTCGCCGACGCCCTCGGCGCACCTGTGACATGCCTTTCCACCGCGGGCGAGGGCGGCGCGTGGGGCATGGCGATTCTCGCGGCCTACGCCCTTTCGCTTCGTGGGCAGAAAGTCAAGCCGATTGCACTTGAGGACTACCTTGCCCGCGTACCCTTCAAGGGTGCCAAGGGCCTGACACTCAAGCCGACAAAGACCGGTTCCGCCGGCTTCGCCGCCTATCTTGATTCCTTCAAGAAGGCCCTCCCCGCCGCCCGCGCCTCACTCGAAGTATGACCTTTCAACCCTTCAACCCCGGAGTAACTCTATGATCAACATGCCCGAAGTCAAACTAGGCGTCGTCGGCGTCAGCCGCGACTGCTTCCCCGTTTCACTTACCAAGAGCCGTCTCGCGGCTGTGATGAAGGAAGTCAAAAAGACGCGCATCGCCGGCGTCGTGGATTGCCCAATCGTCATCGAGAACGAAAACGACACGGTGAAAGCGCTCGACTGGGCGCGAGCCAACGACATCAACGCGGTCTGCATCTATCTGGGCAACTTCGGCCCCGAAGGGCCGACCACGCTCTTCGTTCAGGAGTTCGGCGGGCCGGCAATGGCCATCGCCGCGCAGGAGGAGAACAAGCAGGTCCTCGCGCGCGACCGCGGCGACGCGCTGTGCGGCCTTCTCAACTTCTCGTACAACGTCGGTCTCCGCCGCCTGTCGGTCCTCATTCCGGAGTATCCCGTCGTCACGGCCAAGGAAGGCGCGGCCGAGATCGGCGAGTTCATCTCTGTCGCGCGCGTCGTCCTTGGCCTCTCCTCGCTGAAGGTCTTCGGTTTCGGGCCGCGCCCGCAGGACTTCCTCGCCTGCAACGCCCCAATCCAGCCGCTCTTCGACCTTGGAATCAACGTGCAGGAGAACTCGGAGCTGGACCTCTTCGAGCACTTCCACAAGATGGCCTCGCGCAAGAAGGAAATCGCCGCGATCGAGGCCGACATGCGCAAGGAACTCGGCAAGAACTGCCCATACCCGGACCTCCTTCCGCAGCTTGCGCAGTTCGAGCTTGCGCTCACGGACTGGTACGAGAACCAGCGCGGGGCGGCGAAATTCGCCGTCTTCGCGGACAAGTGCTGGCCGGCCTTCCAGACGAGCTTCCATTTCGTGCCATGCTATGTCAACGCGCGCCTTGCCGGACGCGGCATACCGGTCGCCTGCGAAGTCGACATGTACGGCGCGGTATCAGAGTACATGCTCGAATGCGCATCGCTAAAGCCGGCGACGCTCCTCGACATCAACAACTCGGTCCCGGCCGACATCCTGCCGAAGGGACTCGATCTTGGCGGCGCGAAGAAGCGCGACCTCTTCATGGGCTTCCACTGCGGCAACACCTGCTCGTGCTGCATGTCGGGATGCGCGATGAAGTACCAGCTCATCATGAACCGCGGTCTTGAGGGCGGCGGCACGCCGGTGATTTCGCGCGGGACGCTCGAAGGACAAATCCGCCCTGGAGACACGACGCTCTTCCGCCTCCAGGCCAACTCCGACGGCGACCTCCTCTCCTACATCGCGCACGGCAAGTTCCTCGATGTAGAGCCCCATTCCTTTGGCTCGCTCGGCGTCGCGGCCATTCCCGGCTTCGCGCGGTTCTACCGTCACGTTCTCATCGGACGCCACTTCCCTCACCATGGCGCGTTCGGATTCGCGCACTGCGGCAAGACGCTCTTCGACGCCCTTGCGCTCCTCGGCGTCGACGATGTCTCGACGCCTTTGCCCGACGGCGTGTTCTACGAAGGCGAGAACCCCTTCGCCGTCTAATCAGAAGTACGTCGGAGGGGGCGGAGAGTTCTATTCGCCGACATCTCCGGCGAGGACCTGCTCGAAGGTCGGGGCTGGAACTTCCCTCATCTTCATTAGCTCGCAAAAGCGCCCATACAGCCTGCGCGCGTCGTCTTCGCGTCCGGCGGCGGCCATTATTTGCACCAGGTTCGCCAAGGTCAGCGAGTAGATCCCGGCATCATTGGGGTCTTCGCGCAGGGTGTCCTCGCAGAAGGAGATGAGTCCTTTGGCCTTGTCCAAGTCCGGCGCGAGGGTCATTTTGCCGCTGGTCCTGTCGCCGGTTAGGCGTCCGGCCATCACGAGCGTAAGTCCGTTTTGGCGCACCATTCGTCGCAGCGCCTCGCGTTCAAAGCCCTTCGGGGCGCATTTTAGTCCACGCCAGGCCCAGTAGATTGCGTGCGATGGGGCGAGACGCCAGTCCACGGTTCCGAAGACCTTTTCGATTTCGTCAACAATCGCGGCGTCGAGCTTTGAGTCCGCATCGTTGCCGATGACGGCGTTCCGGTTGGCGAACTCCTCTGCAAGGGCCTGTCTGTAGAGATGGGCTGCGGGATCGTCATTGGAGCCGACCTTGTTCTGGTAGAGCCATCCCAGCTCGCGGTAGAGACGTGGGTTGTCTGGGTTTGCCGGAATGGCCTTGTCCTTGAGCAGGTCGATGCCGGCGCGAACCCAGTTGAGGCGCGAGCGGTGGTCAGGAAGCATTGCCGGGACGTTGTACGAGAGGTTCCAGGCGTTGAAAACCCAGGCCTCCGCTGCGCGTGGGTCAAGCGCCGTGATCCAGTCGGCAAGTTGGATAAGTTCAAAGTAGCGGCCTTCCTCCTGCAGAGTCGTTGCGCGAATCCAGAGTACTTCGGATACGACTCCTCGGAAGCCGCCCAAGCCGACCATGACGTATCGAACCCATCCTGTTTCGGAGGCGCCGAGAGAGGAGTCAACACGCGCTTTGCGAAGAGAACGCTCGGCGGGAATTGCAACCGCGATGCCCGCAAGCAGAAGAAGAAGTGGAATGCAGCGGCGGAGCTTCATTCAGGCAGCTCCTTTCTGGCGAGGTGCAACGAGGAAAGAATCGCGAGAATCGCGGGAAGGACGAGCGCGTTTCCGGCAACGGCGCCAAGGAGTTCTTTTGCCGGAACCCATTCCGAGTCGGAAAGGTGAGCGAGCGGGGCGGGTGTCAACGCTGGGGCCGATGCGGCGGCCAATGCCCGTGTCACTCCCGCCGACAGATGGAACTGGAAACGCTGTGGCAGTGTTAGCGACGCGGCATATTCCGGGTCGAGGATGTCAGGTTCTGTCATTACGTATGCGCTGGAAACGACCGAAAGAATCAGGCATGTCGTGGCAAAGACGGCGACGGGCAGCGTGAAAAAGGAGCCTGCCGTAAGACCGAGGGCCAGGAGAAGGGCCAAAAGCGAGAGAAGAATGGCGTATGCCTTCGCCATGTTGGCGCCCAGACCACCCGCGCGAAGGAGCAGAATGAGTTCTTGGCGTGGCTGGACGAGAATTTGCGGGGTGTCCTTTCCGCCCGTATTGACGATGACGAGTTCCAGTCTGTTTGTCCCCTCGTGTGCGGGAGCCGGCAGACTCACGTCGATGTTCCTGGCGGAAAAGTCGGTTATTTCGCCAGGCAAGGCGGATCCATGCTCCGCTCCCTCGGCGCGTAGCATGATGGAAGCCTTGGGCTGCTGTTGCGAAAAGGAGTCTGAATGAAGACCGAGGTGCAGCCACACCTTTTCGCCTTCCGCTGGCATGCGCCCTGGGGCAAAAACCCATTGCCATGTTCCGCCCGAGGGCAGCGAGGCGTTCGCGTAGGGGAGCCGACGGCGGAGGGTCGCGCGCAACTCGCGCCGTTCCTGTGGGGTCATCGCGTTTTCGCGCGAGGCCGCGGCATGGGCCTCCATGGCGGCGATCTGATAGTCCAGGGAAGGCAGCACCGGGTGGATGTGGCGTTTGGCGATTCCCACGTCCTCGAATGCGAGCGCGCCGGTCGCGGCCAGGCGTATGTAGACGCAGATGAACGCCCCTGCCAGGAGGAGCGCGTTGAGAAAGAGCAGTCCCAGCCACTTGCCGCACCAAAGCTGCCACATGCGAACGGGCTTGACGCGGACAAGTTGCAAAGTTCGTCCCTTGACATCGGAGGCGAGCGAAGCGGCGGCGGTCCATGGCGCGGCGAGCGCGAGAAAGACGAAGGCGGCCCCGAGTGGATACAGAAGTGTCATCCGCGCCACGCCCACGGCTGTGCCGTCGCCTTTCAGAAGGAATGGCATTCCGCATACGATCACGGCAACGACTGCTGCCAGCGCGAGAACGAGCTTCGAGCGCACGCTCTCGCGGAATGTCAAGATGGCGATGGAAAGGATTCGGCGCATTAATTCAGTGGAGGAGTGGGGGAGTGAGCGAGTGGGGGAGTGGAGGAGTTATCATTGGTGCGCGACGCCTTCCGTTAAAAAAGGCGCGAGATCCGAGGTCCGCACGGCGCCGCCGCCCGATTCGGCGTCGGCTTCCGCGACGACATCCAGGAAGAAGGTTTCGAGGTTGACGCGCGGACGGTCAATTGAGATGTCTTCCGTTTTTGCGCCTGCAACGGAAGCGAGACCGTCGCGGACGCTGTCCGCGCGGTCTGCCGGCAGGTCTTTGACGGTGAAGCGTATCGCGTCCGGACGTTGGAGAAGCTCAGACACCCGACCTTCGGCCCGCAGCGCGCCGTCGCAGATGATCGCGACCCTGTCGCAGATGTCCTCGACGTCAGCGAGCAGGTGGGATGTAAGGAAAATGGTCTTCCCAGATGCCGCGAGGGCGCGAATCCAGTCCTTCACCGCGCGTCCCGCAATTGGGTCGAGGCCCGAGGTCGGTTCGTCGAGGACGACGAGATCGGGGTTGTTGATAAGTGACTGGGCCAGGCCCACGCGCCGCGCCATGCCTTTTGAAAACTGGCCTATCTCGCGGTTTGCGGCCTTTTCAAGACCCACCATCCGCAGGAGTTCCTCGCAGCGCCGTTTTGCCGTTTTCGCGTCGAGACCGAAGAGGCCGGCATAGTAGCGGAGGGTTTCGGACGGTGTGAGGAAGCGGTGGAGGTTTGAGACCTCTGGGAGATATCCGAGTCGGTTCTTAACGGCCACGTCGGAAGGAGGTTTGCCGAATATGGAAACGGTGCCGGCTGTCGGGGCAATGAGACCCAGCAGAAGCTTTATGGTGGTGCTTTTGCCGGAGCCGTTGGGACCAAGCAGGCCGAATATTTCACCGCGCGAAACGTCGAGGTCGAGGCCGCGCAGGGCGTGGACTGTCGGGCGTCTCCAGAAGTCGAGATAGGTCTTTTCAAGGCTGCGGAGCTGGATGACTTTTTCGTCTGTCATGGGATGTCCTTTCCGCGGAAGGCGAGCATGGCCGCGCCCAGGGCGGCGGTGGCGAGCGCGACGGCATAGACTGCGGCATGGAGGAGGTAGTGCGGAGGCAGGGATCCGCCGGGGGCGAGAGCATCGCACATCCAGAAGGACTGGATGTTTGGGATTATGGACGCGACAATGCGAACCGGGGCAGGGGATGCAGGCGAGAGAAGCGTGTCGGAGGAGAGGCCGAGGAGAAGCAAAAGGAGGCAGATGACCATTGCGGGACTGGCCTTCAGGCGTGTCGCGAGCGCCGCGGCGAAGGCCGAATAGACGCCTAGTGCAAGGAGAATCAGCGCTGACACCGGAATGACCGCGAGGTGGATGTTGCCCCACGAAGGTGCGAAAGTGGTGCGACGTGTGATAAGAAAGCCGATTGCAAGCGCAGTTGCCAGTAGCCGGGCGAGGATGGCAAGGGCGGCGCGGCAGAAGCGCGCACGGCGTCGGTTGTGCAGGTATCCCGCGATGACGAGCGAGAGAATTGGAACCAGGAACAGCACAAACTGGACTGGCCGGTCAGTGACAAAGTCCTGGCCATCCATTCGTTCGGCGACGCGTTCCGCCAGAAGCGCGGCGGCAAGCATGCAGAACCAGAAGCGCAGCGTGACGGTCATCACCCCAAGCCACTTGCCCGCGATAAACAGGTTCCGTGAAACTGGCTTGGCAAGGGCGGCCGCGGCCGTGCCATTGGCGACTTCGTCATGAATGGTCGACGAGGCGGAGACCACTGCAAGGGCCAGCCCGATGACGAGCTGGTAGGCGAGGCCTCCATCGCGCGCAAGACGTCCCGCCTCGCCGAAACTGTGGAGCTGGAGGAAGGGTATGAGCGCCGTGGCCACCACACCTCCAAGCGTAAGGAGCAAAACGGCTGGTTGGCCATAGAGTTCCGCGGCTGTTGTCGAGGCAATGGCGCCAATGCGCCTGAAACTTGTTGTGACCTTAGCCATCATTATTTCAAGTATACCACATATTCGGTCTGATTCGCCCGGCCCGCATTTTGTTGTTTGACATGCGCCGGAGAACTTTGCTATTATTTTCATATCCTTTTTGGGGGTATAGCTCAGTTGGTAGAGCGTCTGAATGGCATTCAGAAGGTCTGGGGTTCGACTCCCCATACCTCCACCATCCACTAGTTATTGTTTTAACTTCAAACCACGGAAATTGGAGATTCCATGAACAAGAATCGCTTCCTTCTGGCCATCATTGTCCTTCTCGCCCTCAACCTCGTAGCCCTTGTCGTTCACACCATTGTATTGCGTGGCAGGACCTGCAAGACAATTCCGGGCAAACCAGAGGTCTCACAGGCCACGTCAACGGCAAGCCTTCTGGAACCGAAACCTCCCCTGGTAACACCTCCCAAGCCGCAGCCGATCCGCCTCGAGCAATGTGAGCAGGTCTCTATGTCCTCGAACCGTTTGGCGAAGGTGCGCCTGCTCTTCAACGGCCCCGTTGAGACCAATTCCCTTGCCTCGCGTCTGTCCTTCAAGGCCGTCGATACCGACGTGGCTTTCGTCATTTCGCACGTGGCGACCAATCTCCAGACCGTTGTTGTCGATCTGCTCACACCCATTCCCGGATCTCTTGTCACGGCGACCTTGGGGGAGGGGACCCTCCCGGCTCCGGAAAGCACGCTTTTCCTCCCGTCCTCGACAACGGCCAAGGTCGGGTGCGCACTTTCCCCTGGGCTTGCCGTGCAGGATGTAGGTGCGGATCAAGGCTCCTTCGGTTCCGCGTCCATAAAGATCCAGTTCAACCAGCAGACCACCGCCGCCGACGCAAAACGCTTCATCCATGTAACACCTTCCGTTGACTTCTCAGTCTCGGTGGCCTCCCGCTCATACTGGGAGGAGGACGAGTCCATCCTCGTCCTCAAAGGCGACTTCAAGCCTGGCCGCAAGTACAAGCTCTCCATTGACGGCGGACTCCGCGCGCACGACGGCGAGATCCTTGTGAAGCCTTATTCGCGCGAGGTCTCCATCCCATCGCTTGCCCCGGCCTGCAAGTTCGCCTCCGAGGGTCGCTACCTGGCCCCGTCCGATGATTTCGTCATCCCGCTAAAGGCAGTCAACATAACCAATGTCGAAATTCACGCCGAACACCTGCTCCCTGCGAACATCGTCCAGTTCGTCATGCGCGAGACGAACAAATACGACAATTGGTATAATTGGGAAAGGTTAGAGGAGGCAAACGCCGAACTCCTGACCGTCGAAAGGGAAAACATTTCCATACCGGTGAACGCAAAGCGCAACGACGAGACTGTCGTTCCATACCGTTTGGGAGGGTCTTCCGGGAAAGGGGACCGAGGCGCCTACCTCGTAACAGTCATCCCGACTTCCGACATGGGAAATGTCGAGGTGTCGCATCGCGTAATCTGCGCCTCCGACATCGGCCTGTCGCTTCTCCTTGAAGACGACGGCGGGATCGCATACGTCTGGGTCACCACCCTCAGCACAGGCGCCGCGCGCCCTGGCGTTGCCGTGGCTCTCCGCTCCGACCGCAACGAATTGCTTGGCGAGGCCGTCTCCGACGCGTCCGGTCTGGCAAAGATCAAGTTTGATGCAGAGAAAGAACCCGTCGCCGTTGTCGGCTCCGACCCGAACGACGGAGACCTGACGTTCCTTCCCATTGCCGACAAGTCAAACGTCGCCGTTGTCCAGCCGGGCAAAAGCTTCTTTGTGGACAAAGGCGAATACGAGGCGTTCGTCTTCACCGACCGGGGCATATACCGTCCTGGCGAAACCGTGTTCCTGCAGGCGCTGCTGCGCGACAACCAGGCCTCGGCCCCGGCGCAGGCCTTCCCCGTCGAACTCAAGGTGTTCAGGCCCAACGGCAAGCTCTTCAGGAAGATGACGCTCATGCCCGACGCGCGCGGTTCCATCAAGGCGGAAATCTCCATCCCGGAATATCTTCCCTCGGGCCACTACAATGCCGAGGTACGCGTGCCTGGCAATGGGGGGGCGTTATGTGGCTACGTCTACTTCCTCGTGGAGAGTTTTGTCCCCCCGCAAATCAAAGTTGCGGTAAAGGCCTCGCAGGAGACCGCCGCGCCAGGGGAGAAGCTTTCCGCGACCGTTTCCGCCGAGCATCTCTACGGCGCACCTGCGGAAGGGCTTCGCGCCGAGAGCGGCGTTTCCTTCCTGCCGCTCGATTTCAAGCCGGACGGCTGGGAGCGCTTCACATTTGGCGACCGCAACGTGAAATTCAACGGCGGGGCGGAGAAGAACCTCGGCGCCGCACTCCTCGACGCCGATGGCAGGCGGACCCTGTCGTTTGAAATCCCCGGCGACCTGCGTGCCCCGGCACGTGCGAAGGCGCTTGTGCGCGGGACCGTCTTCGAGAACGGCGGACGCACCGTCAACGCCTACGGCGGGGTCGTCATCGACCCCGTCCCGTATTACATCGGTCTCGACACAGGAGGACGCGACTGGTTCCCCGGCGAGGAGGAGATTTCCCTCCAATGGGCCACGGTCCGACCCGACGGCACCCCGGAAAAGGGCGTTTCGTCGCTGTCGGCCTCGCTTGTCCGCATAGACTCGCATTGGAACTTCACCATCAACTCCGAGGGACACTACGAATGGCACCGCGACTCCTCGGAGCATACGGTCCTCGAGGGGCAGACGCTTCCCGCAGGCGATGACGAGGGCAGAGGACTTTGCACCTTCAAGGTCCCGGAATGGGGCGAATACCGCCTCGTCATTTCCGATTCGAAGACCGGGGCCTCCGCCTCGCATAAGTTCTGGGCCAGCTGGGGCGGTGAACGCCCGACGGCGGCCGACTCCTTCACCAAGCTCAAGATCTCCCCCGACAAGAAGTGCTACGTTCCCGGCGACAACGCCCGGCTTCAGATACAGGCGCCTTTCGCAGGCCAGCTTTTCCTCGTCATCAAGCAGGACAAGGTCCTCCAGGCGCGCTCTGTCGCCGTCACGGAAAAGACGGTCGAAATCATGCTGCCAGTCACGGCCTCCATCGCGCCTGGCGTGGAGGTCTTCGCCTCGATTGTCCGCGCAGCAAAGCCCGAGGAGGTATGGTCGCCGCATCGCGCCGTCGGCAACTGTTTCGTCAGTGTCAAGCCTCCCGAACGCGCCCTTGACGTGTCGGTCGAGGTGCCCGAAGTCATTCGGCCGTCGGCGACGGCCGATGTGACCGTCCGCGTCAAAGGCGCCGGTTCCGCCGAGCCGGACGACGTGCGCGTCACGCTTTTCTCCGTTGACGAGGGCATCTGCGGCCTCACCGATCTCAAGACCCCCGACCCGACGGCCTTCTTCTTCGCGGCGCGCAGGGGATTGCTGGACTATTACGACATCTACACGCGCCTGATGCAGGTCACCGACGCCAAGCTCACTGGCTTCCTTTCGCATGTCGGCGGCGACGACGAGCAAAACTACATGAAGCGCCTCAACCCCATCTCCGCGCGGCGCTTCCACCCGGTCTCCTTGAAGGCATACGATGTCGCAGTGACAAACGGCGTCGCCGTCATTCCTGTCGAAGTGCCGGAGTTCACGGGGCAGTTGCGCTTCATGGCCATTGCCTGGACGGCCTCGGCGACAGGTTCCGGCGAGGCCTTCGCCCGCGTGAGGCGCAACCTCGTCGTCCAGCCCGACCTGCCACGCGTCCTCGCCCCCGGCGACAAGTCATTCCTGTCCATATCGCTTGACAACACCACGTCGTCCTCGGCCGATGTGAAGCTTGCCATCGAATGCGACGGACCGGTCTCGGTGGCCGATGTCCCCGCCCCGTTCACCATGTCAGGCCACACGCGCCGCACGTTGACGGTCCCAGTGGAGGCCGCCGGCGAAATCGGGACCGCCGGCGTCACCATCCGCGTCGAGAGCGGTGACGAGACCTTCGAGGACACAATCGAGATCCCGGTGCGTCCCGCGTCGGCGTGGCGGACAGTTGACACTTCGGTGGCCATCGCCCCCGGTCAGGCCGCTGACTTCCAGTCCGCGACCGGCATCCTGGAATCCTCGGCCTGCCAGCTCTTCGAAATCCTGCCGTGGCCGGCATGCGACATTCGTTCGGCCTTCAACTACCTGACTTCATATCCCTACGGCTGCGCCGAGCAGACAACTTCCGGCGCGTTCCCCTTCCTCATGGTAAACAGGATGCCGGAAGGCTATTTCGAGGAGGAAGTCCGCTCCCGTGCCGACGCCTTTGTCAATGCCGCCATTGTCCGTGACCTGACCATGCAGCGATTCGATGGCTTCGCGATGTGGCCAGGAGCCCAGTCTTCCTCGAAGTTCGCCACCTACTATGTCATCGAGTTCCTGGCCGAGGCATACCGCGCCGGATATGCGCGCGAGCTTATCGAACGGGATGACTTGGTGTCCGCGCTCCGGTACCGCCGCAATTGGTCTCCGATGGAGGTGGAGGACCTTTGCACGACGGCGTTCTGCCTCGCTCTGCTTGGAAAGCCCGACAAGGGGCTGATGTCCGATCAGTTCCAGAACCGCGAGAACCTTGACGGTGAATCGCTCGGCAAATTGGCCCGGGCCTTCATTCTGGCTGGCGACCCCCAGCGCGCCCGCGAGACACTGGAGGACGCCGGCGATCCAACGGACCTGCGGTCGGCCGCCTACCTCCTTGGCGCCTGGTCCGCCATAGACCCCGGAAGCCCGCGCTGCGCCGCATGCGCAAGCATGATTGCGTCGGAGAAGGACTCGCTTGTCGGTCACTGGGGCACTACGCAGGACAACGCCCTCGCCATCAACGCGCTCCTCGCATACGTCGCCGCGCGCGGTCCGGAGGAGAAAAAGCCGGTCGTTTCCGCCAGCCTCTCCATCCAGACCGGGCCGAATCAGGAAACCATCGTCTTCCCGGCTGGCGCCACAGCCAGGTGGAAGTCCGCGAAGGGGCAGGGGAACGCGGTCTGCCGCGTCACGAACACCGGGGAGAACGTCTGCTACGTGCGCCGCTCCTTCACCGCCGTACCGCTCGCCGAGAACTTGCCTCCGATTACAAACGGCCTCAAGATTCTCCGCGAATATCTCGACCGCGAAGGCCGCGCCATCGACATGGCAAAGCTCACGCAGGGCGACATCGTTGTCGTGCGCCTGTCCGTGACACCTTACGACACCCGCGACGACATCGTCGTGGAAGACCTCCTTCCCGCCTGCCTCGAGCCGGAAAGCCAGAACCTCGTCACGGACGGCAACCTCGCATGGCTGCCTCAGTCGACAAATTGGCGCTGGGCGGACCACGTCGAGTTCCGCGACGACCGCGTTCTCCTCTTCAGCGGCAACATTGAGCGTGGAAAAACCTACACATGGCACTACTCGGCCCGCGCCGTCTCCTCCGGCGAGTATGTCGTCCCCGCCGTCCAGGCCTCGGCCATGTACGACCCGCGCATCATCGCCCGCGGCGCACCGTCCCGCGTTACAGTTGGCAAGTGAGCGAGTCGGTTAGTTGCTCTCGTTTCTTGGAGAGTGGAGTAGGGGAGAAGTGGGGAGGAGGAACTCCGAGGTTGCCAAAGGGCCTCCGCTACCGCTGCGGCTTGCGCTTCGCGCGTCCCAACCGCTTGCAAATGGTCTGCTTAGAAATGTTTTTATTTCTGGGGATCCCCCAGACCCCCAAAAAAAGTTTCAGCAATAAGTTCTCATTGGCAGCGGCTGTGTGGTGCGAAGCATAGGCGAAGCGGTAGCGTAGCCCCTTTTGACAGCCGTCGGAGTTGATAAACCCGCACCTCCCAGCAGGGGTGCTTCCGTTTCTTGGAGAGTGGAGTAGGGGAGAAGGGGGAGCTGGTAGGCCAGGCGGGATTCGGACCCGCGACCCTCAGATTAGGAACCGCTTCAATTGTGGTTACTCTGAGTTCTCGCAGTTCTCGCCGTTCACCGCATGGCCATTGGGTCAAATCGTCTTTTTCCTCCTTTGAACCCGCGACCATCTTATCTGTCAAAATCGTGGGTTTGTCTTAATTGGTGTCTTAAACGCCACCCGGCGCTACAACCAAAATTGTACTTCTGCGTCACTACTTCTTCTCTTTCATCCTTCTCTGGATTCTTCCTTTCTTCTCCATTCGTTCGCTATAATTATTCCTATTACTGCGCCTACTATATTTCCTGTATATACTGCTAGCTGCCACCAATCAATCTCTCCTCTTTTTACCATTACTATCGCCTGTATTATTGTTCCTATTAGATTCATCGTCCCATACATTGTCGCTATTACCGTTGCCGTCAAAAACTTTCCCCTCGGCGCAATCTTGTATGCGCTGATTCCTATCACCGTGGCTCCTAGTATCCCGTTGTATATTTCAAACAATTTCCACCCATACCCTTCCATTCCTATGTACCTTATTGCGAATCCTTGATTGATTAGACACACTATGAATCCTATCGGCAACGGAAGTATTACTGCGCCTATCCAGCGCAATACTTCTATTATCCTCCCTCCTGGCTTTCTCTCTTCTTCCATCTCTCTTCTCCTTGGCTTTCCATTATATCAAATACCGCTAATCAATGTTATTCACTTCGCGCGAAAAAAATTTCAAATTGATGAAAAAATATCTTGACGCGGTGTTAAACACCTGCTATAATTGAAGCCGTTCTTTTAGGACAAGGAGTACGAACAATGCCAAGCAAAAGAGACATCACTAAAGGTTTCATCGGGGTCTTCATCCCCCTTGAGCTTCGCGCCAAGGTAGCGCGTGAAGCCACTAATCGCGGCATGACTATTTCTCAGTTTGTCGCCTTCGTTCTTCAGAGCGAGGTTGATCGTTGCAGAACTTCCCTTACTGAAGATGATATTAACTGGATTAAAGAGGAGCTCGACAAGAATGCGCGCAACCGTGGTTAAAACTCCGCTGGACCTCACCCAGTTGGCTAAGCTTCGCCGCGAAGCACTGAATCGAAAAATTGACCTCGATTCTCTTGCCTCTCTTTTTTTCGCTAACGGTGTTAAACACCTTTCTTCGCGCCGCAAGGTGTTAAACACCTCTCGCCCCACGAACAAGAAATAGGAGCACGCCATGAACAACTACGATGCACATGTCATCGACGAGGCCGTCAAGGCCTTTGCGAAACACGAAACGATCTACACGATTGGATTGAGCTGCATCGACGTCCTTGATTTCCGCGAGCCGGATTCATGCGTCTATGCCCTTCGCGTCGTCTTCGACCATCAGCGCGGGAACCGCGTGTACATTTCTGGCGACCTCGGCGAGGCCGTGGTCTATCCGACATGCCCCGCAACCCTTGAGGACATGGCCTACTGCTTCTCCTCGCGTAAGGATGACGGCTCAATCTCCGTGAACTGGGGCTATTTCCTTGAGAAGTTGCGCGCAACGAGTGACAGGTGGCAATGGACACCCGAAAGATTCTGGGAGGATTTCAAGGAGCATTGCAAGGAGGCCGACATCGACGCCGACGACTTCATCGAGGATTACGAGAACGCCTATCGGGACTCCAACGTGGAAATCGACGCGAGGCTGGGCGTGACGCTCTCAAAGACCGCGCAGTTCGAGCTGCGCGAAATAGCCCCCGACTATTCAGAATGGATTTACGACTGCGGCAAGAGGGTGTCTCCCCGCGTGATACTGTGGCTTGTCGCGCTTCGCCTCGCCTTCGAGGCCGTCGAGAAAGAGCGCGGGGCGCACGTGGAACAACAAGCGGACAACAGCAAGGAGGACTAACCATGAACATAGCACTTGCAATCATCGGCAACATCGCCCTCATCATCGGCATCCCCGCCGCAATCATCTTCGCAATGACTAGGAGGTGGTAGCTATGTCAAACGAACTACAACAAGAGTCCATCTCTCACATCGCCAATGACCTTCGCCGCCTTGCCGACACCTACGAGCGGCAGAATGTCTATGACCTACACCTTCTTGGCACCGACACTCTCCGCGTCTTCGCCGACCGCCTGGATGCCGCCGCCATCGATGACATCGCATTTGCCTTGAATGTCCAGCACGGTCTTGAAAACGGCAACGCCGCCGCGATGCGCGAGGCGCTGAAGAGGGTGCTTGCAGCCTACAAGTCCGGCGCTATCCACACCTGCGCAGAATGCTACCGCGTCGAATGGGACGACGAGCTTGGCGACCTCAAGGCCGCCGTGGAAGCCGTCCTAGCCGCGTCCGTCCGCAACTGCGATTTGCCGCTTTTTTCCGAAGTGTCTACTTCCAATCCAGCCGATGCTGCCTGGCGTGCTTTCCGGGAGTGCCATCCCGGCGCATATCTCGATGTACCAGGATTGCTCTTGTGCATCAACTGGCTTCTCGCCCCTGCAGAGGGAGGTGTCAAGTGAACGACTACATTGATGATTGCGCAAAACGTCGCGCCGACGAGTTCGCGGCGAACAAGGCCGAATGCGGAAACTACGACGAGGACGATGCGACCTGCATCTGGCCGTGGTGCGACTACTGCTCGTTCTACTGCCCGAAAAAGGAAGGTGCGGAATGAAGCTGGACCCTCCATTTTACATCGCGGACATAGAGAGCGTAATGCCCACGGAGGTCTGGGTGAACCCCAGATTTCCTTCGGTGCAAATACAACAGTTGCCGTTTGCAAAAATCACGGACACTGACCAATTCTTGGAACTGTACGGCAAACTCAACACCATGCGCAAGGCCGCAGAGGAAAAGGCGCGCGAACTGGTAGAGTGCAATTCAAAACTGCTCTGCGAGGTGCAGAGGCTGAAAGCGCGGATACACTACCTGACTGGAGGTGCGGAATGAAGCCGCTATTTCTTGATCTGTCCGCGAAGCCCGGTCCAGGCGGTGTAAAGACGGCGGATGACATCATTGCCGAGAACAGCCGTCTCCGCGATCTCCCTTCCTTCATTTCGCCAGAGCAGATTCTTCTCGCCCTCCGCCAACCCCGGCCGAGCCTTTACCGCGAGATC
>JAEEGJ010006670.1_pt1 | contig 34255 bp, 30 predicted proteins | sample 8958761 | NCBI WGS metagenome assembly JAEEGJ01 (sample SAMN16246546, study PRJNA631951) | gut metagenome | biome: gut microbiome; feature: rumen; material: RS-attached | host: Bos | place: Iran: Karaj | collected 2018-10
CCACTACAATTTCACCGAGCTCACGGCTGAGACAGTGCCCAGATCGTTACACCATTCGTGCAGGTCGGAACTTACCCGACAAGGAATTTCGCTACCTTAGGACCGTTATAGTTACGGCCGCCGTTTAACGGGGCTTCGATTCAGACCTTCGCTTGCGCTGAGCCCCCCTCTTAACCTTCCGTCACCGGGCAGGTGTCAGGCCATATTCGTCATCTTAACGATTTAGCATAGCCATGTGTTTTTGGTAAACAGTCGCCTGGGCCATTTCTCTGCGCCCATCCAGAAGATGGGTCCCCTTCTCCCGAAGTTACGGGGTAAATTTGCCTAGTTCCTTAGCCGTGATTCACTCGAGCACCTGAGGATTCTCTCCTCACCCACCTGTGTCGGTTTACGGTACGGGCTGCTTTACGCTTAACGATTACGTGATTTTCTCGCAGGTATGGTTACCGGCGCTGTCAGATTGTCCGAAGACGCTCCGTACTGTCAGGTTTCAGGTTGCCCCTACACCCTTCAACGAGCTATTCCGTCAGCTCGCGGCCGTGTCACTCCCCGGTCTCACGCTCTCCTGTAAAGCAGGCGGCGGAATCTTAACCGCCTCGTCATCGGGTTCCCCCTTCGGGTTCCCCTTAGTCCCCGGCTTACCCTGATCCGTTTAACGTTGTTCAGGAAACCTTGGGTTTTCGGTGTGTATGTTTCTTCATACATTATCGTTACTTATGCCTACATTTTCTTTTCCAGCCGCTCCAACATGCCTCACGGCACATCTTCAAGGCTGACTGGAATGCTCCCCTACCGATGTATCACTACATCCCATAGCTTCGGCAACGGTCTTGATGCCCGCTCATCATCCACGCAACGCCGCTCGACTAGTGAGCTGTTACGCACTCTTTGAATGAATAGCTGCTTCCAAGCTAACATCCTAGCTGTCACTGCGATGTCACCTCGTTCTGTCTCAACTTAAACCGTGTTTGGGGGCCTTAGCTGTTGGTCTGGGCTCTTACCCTTTCGCCGACGGATATTAGCACCCGACGACTCACTCCCGGACTGTATCTACGCGCATTCAGAGTTTGTCAGGATTTGGCAGGCGATGAAGCCCCCGCATCCTATCAGTAGCTTTACCTCACGTAGCAAACATCCGAGGCTGTCCCTAAAGACATTTCGGGGAGTACGAGCTATCTCCCAGTTTGATTGGCCTTTCACTCCTACCCACAACTCATCCAAGCCCTTTTCAACGGAAACTGGTTCGGGCCTCCAAGGCGTGTTACCGCCCCTTCACCCTGGTCATGGGTAGATCACTAGGTTTCGCGTCTGTTCCTTGTGACTCAACGCCCTGTTAAGACTCGCTCTCGCTACGGCTCACGGACCTGAAGTCCTTAACCTTGCCACAAAGAAACAACTCGTAGGCTCATTATGCAAAAGGCACGCCGTCGCACTTGCGTGCTCCGACCGCTTGTAAACGAACGGTTTCAGGTTCTATTTCACTCCCCTGTTCGGGGTGCTTTCCACCTTTCCCTCACGGTACTGGTCCACTATCGGTCTTCCGGGAGTGTTTAGCCTTGCGGGATGGTCCCCGCGGATTCAGACAGGATTCCTCGTGCCCCGCCCTACTCAGGTGCCAGCTTCGACTCATCGCGGTTACCCGTACGGGACTGTCACCCTCTACGGTCGCTCTTTCCAAAACGTTCTGGTTTCCTAATGAGTCTTTGTCGCTGGTCCTACAACCCCGGCACGTCCGTAAACGCACCGGTTTAGGCTCTGCCCCTTTCGCTCGCCACTACTCAGGGTATCGACTTTTCTTTCTTTTCCTCTGGGTACTAAGATGTTTCAGTTCCCCAGGTTCGCTCACTCTCACGAGTGTACATGGTCTTCAACCATGTGGGTTGCCCCATTCAGAGATGCTCGGATCAAAACCTGTTTGCAGTTCCCCGAGCCTTTTCGCAGCTTACCACGTCTTTCATCGCCTCCGGATAGCCTAGGCATCCTCCGTTCGCTCTTCGTTCCTTTCTCTTCTTTGTACCGCCTTTTTGGTGTCTTCCGCGTTGAGCTTGAAGCCACGCAAAAATCCGGCACAAACTTGTGAATCACGAATCTTTCGACTCGTTTTGCTCTTGCCTATTGAAATTGTAGTCCACAATCTTTTACGAAAAAATCCGTATAAGTTTACAGACTAAATTCTATCTTTTGCTTTACCTCTAATCTATTCTCTCAGTATTGTCAATGATCTATCCCGTTTCAAACGGGACTGCAAAGGTAGTAACTTTTTTTCACCTGACAAATTTTTTTCAACTTTTTTACAAAATATTTTTTTCGTAGCTTTGTGGAGCTATATATTATAGGAGAAAGTGTACCTAACAACTATACCCAACATGAAAAAAACCATCATTACTCTGCTTTGCGCCGCTGCCGTTTTTTCCGCAGCCGCCCAGGAAAAAGAAATGAAAACCGGCTGGACCTTCGGCCTGCTCCCCTCTCTCACATACTCGTCTGACCTGGGTCTCCAGTACGGAGCCTTCGGCGATGTCTATTATTATGGTAACGGCGACACCTACCCGGATCCCCTCCACAAAATCAGCTGGGAGGCATCCCATTTCACCAAAGGGCGCACCCGCCTGTACCTGGCCTACGACTCCAAGTACCTCATCCCCGGCATGCGCGTAAACGCATCCGTCACATACATGGACGACCCTATGTACGGCTTCTGGGGCTTCAACGGTCCGGCATCCGGCTTCGGCAAGGAATACTGGTCCAACAAGGAGACCCACATCAACCGGTACGGCATGGGCCGTAAGATGTTCCGCGCCCTGGCCAACGTACAGGGCCACATCACGGACCACCTGAACTGGGCCGCCGGCCTCAACTTCTGGAACTGGAAGATGACCGATATGGCCGACAAATATGGCTACGACACCAACGAGACGCTCTACAAGATGTACCGGGACAACGACATCATCCATGCCGATGAAGCCCAGGGCGGCAACGCGCTGGAAATCAACGCCGGACTGGTCTATGACACCCGCGACATCGAGGCCGCCCCGAACAAGGGCGTATGGGCCGAGGCCTACCTCAACGGAAACGTTCTCCAGCACAAATACCTGAAGGCCTGCCTGTACTTCCGCCAGTACATTGACATCCCCGTCCACCTCAAGGCCGGAGATCCCGTGTTCGCCTACCGCCTTGCCTGGCAGCAGACCATCGCCGGCGAAACGCCCTTCTACATGATCCAGAACATTCCGCTGCTTGTCCAACGCAACATGATCACCGAAGGCTTCGGCTCCTACAACACCATCCGCGGCATGCACGACAACCGCATCCTCGCGGAAGGTTTCGCCTGGGCCAACATGGAACTGCGCGTCAAACTGGTCGCCTTCAAGCTTTTCAACCAGTACTTCTATCTCGCCGCCAATCCTTTCTTCGACTGCGGCGTCATCACCAAGGACTACCGTGACGGCCTCCTGAGCGAAGCCATCGCCGACAAGTCCATCTACGACAGCAGCCTCAAGGGCACATTCCTGTACACCGCCGGTGCCGGCCTGAAGATCGCCATGAACCAGAACTTCATCGTGTCGGCCGAGTTCTCCCACAACTTCAACAAGGGTCTGGGGGACCCCGTGACCATCAGCATCGGCACAAATTATCAGTTCTAGCATGAGAAAGTTACTGAAAATCGCCGCCATCGGCCTGATGGCGGTTTCCATCAGCAGTTGCCTGGCCGGAAAATTCATGGTCGGCTATGCCCTGCAGCCCACCCCGCACGGCGTCGATGACATCGAGCGCACGCGCCATAAGGCCGATTCCCTCCTCCCCGGCTCCACCGCCTGGTACGATTCCCTGAAGGCCGGCGGCATCCTGAAGGATATTACCCTCATCGGCCATAACGACAAGAAAGTGCACGCCGTCTATGCTCCCGCCGCCCGTCCGGAGGAAGCCAACGGAACCGCCATCGTGGTACACGGCTACACGGATAACCACTTCGTGTTCCTGTACCTGGTGCGCATGTACCGCGACGAATTCAACTACAACGTGCTTGTCCCGGACCTCCAGTACCATGGTTACTCGGAAGGCGACGCCGCCCAGATGGGTTGGTTCGACCGCTTCGACGTGGAGATGTGGGCCGAGAAAGCCCACGAGATCTTTGCCGATGACTTCCTGGTAGTGCACGGCGTATCAATGGGTGCAGCCACTACCATGATGATGAGCGGAGACCCTCTGCCGGAATACGTCAAGTGCTTCGTGGAGGACTGCGGATACAGCAGCGTCTGGAACCAGTTCGCCTTTAACCTCAAGCAGAGTTTCCACCTGCCTCCCTTCCCCATCCTGAACAGCGCCAGCATCGTGTGCCGCAACCGCTATGGCTGGGGCTTCAAGGAGGCATCGTGCGTGGACCAGCTGGCCAAGTGCACCCGGCCGATGCTTTTCATTCACGGAGATGCCGACGACTTCGTCCCCTTCGAGCAGATGTGGGAGAACTACAACGCCAAGACGAAGGGCTATAAGGAGTACTGGGTTTGCGAGGGCGCCGTACACGCCAACTCTTTCGCAAAGGATCCCGAGACCTACAAGCACAAGGTGCTCAATTTCCTCAAGACCGTCAAGAACATGAACAAATACGGAAGTATTTATGACTAAGTACATCCTTGCCCTGGACCAGGGAACCAGCTCTTCCCGGGCCATTGTCTTCGACCACGAGGGGCATATCTGCTCCGTGGCGCAGCAGGAGTTCACCCAGCACTTCCCGCAGCCGGGCTGGGTGGAGCACAATCCTATGGAAATCTGGTCGTCCGAGGCTGCCGTCATCGCGCAGGCTATCTCCGAGATCGGGGTTACCGGCAAAGACATCGCGGCCATCGGCATTACCAATCAGCGGGAAACAACCATCGTGTGGGATGCGGAAACGGGCCTGCCCGTCTATAACGCCATCGTCTGGCAGGACCGCCGCACATCGGCCTTCTGCGACGAGCTCAAAGCCCGCGGGCTGGTGGACAAAATCCGGCAGAAGACGGGACTCATCATCGACGCTTACTTCTCCGGCACCAAGATCAAGTGGATTCTGGACCACGTGGAAGGCGCCCGCGAAAAGGCCGAGGCCGGCAAACTGCGCTTCGGCACGGTGGACAGCTGGCTGGTATGGCAACTCACCCGCGGAACGGTACATGTGACCGACGTTTCCAACGCTTCCCGCACCATGCTGTTCAACATCAACACGCTGGAATGGGACCAGGAGCTGCTGGAACTGCTGGATATCCCCGCATCCATGATGCCCGCCGTCAAGTCCTCTTCGGAGGTGTACGGCCAGACCAAGACCACCATCTTCGCGCACGAGGTTCCCATCGCCGGTATCGCCGGAGACCAGCAGGCAGCCCTCTTCGGCCAGATGTGCACCGCCCCCGGCAGCGTGAAGAACACCTACGGCACCGGTTGCTTCCTCCTGATGAATACGGGCACCAAGCCCATCCTTTCCAAGAACAACCTCCTCACCACCGTGGCGTGGAAGATCGGCGACACCGTGAATTATGCCCTGGAGGGCTCCATTTTCGTGGGCGGCTCCGTGGTGCAGTGGCTGCGCGACGGCCTGGGCATCATCCGTTCCTCCTCGGAAATCGAAGCCCTTGCGGCTTCTGTCCCCGACAACGGCGGCGTTTACTTCGTGCCGGCCCTCACCGGCATGGGCGCCCCCTACTGGGACCAGTATGCGCACGGGGTCATCTGCGGCATCACGCGCGGCAGCACATCGGCCCATATCGCCCGCGCGGCGCTGGAGGGCATCGCTTTCCAGACCATGGATATCGTTAACGCCATGGAGAAAGACGCCGGAGTCCGGCTGAGCGAACTCAAGGTGGACGGCGGCGCCTCCCGCAACAACCTCATGATGCAATTCCAGGCCGATATCCTGGACACGAACGTCATCCGCCCGGAGGTTACCGAAACCACCGCCATGGGCGCCTGCTATCTGGCAGGCCTCGCCGTCGGGTTCTGGAAGTCCCTGGACGAAATCAAGAAACAATGGAAGGCCGAACGCACATTCTCCCCTTCCGGGGCCGATGTCTCCGCCGTCAAGGAAGGCTGGGCCGATGCTATTAAAAGAACTATAAAATGAACCCTTACGTATTCGAATTCTTAGGGACACTGATCCTGGTGCTCTTCGGCGACGGCGTATGCGCCGCCTGTTCCCTGAACAAATCCAAGGCGCAAGGCGCAGGCTGGGTGGTCATCGCCCTGGCCTGGGGCCTGGCCGTGATGATGGGCGTGCTGGTGGCCGGTCCGGTCTCCGGAGCACACCTCAACCCCGCCGTGACGCTGGGCCTTGCCATCGCCGGCAAGTTTGCCTGGAGCCAGGTGTGCGGCTATATCGTGGCCCAGATGCTGGGCGGCTTTGTGGGTGCCGTACTGGTATATGTCTTTTATAAAGACCACTACAAGGCAACGTCCGACCAGCCCGACACCATGCTGGGCACCTTCTGCACGATGCCCGCCATCTGGAACCCCTGGCGCAACTTCCTCTCCGAGCTGATCGCCACCTGCGTCCTGGTGTTCGTAATCCTCGCCCTCGGCACGCAGGGGAACGCCTTCCAGGTTGGCCCTGTATCGGCCCAGACCGGCGCCATCGGCGCCTGGCCCGTCACCTGCCTCATCATGGCCCTGGGCATGTCCCTCGGCGGCACCACCGGCTACGCCATGAACCCCGCCCGCGACCTGAGTCCCCGCTGCGCCCACGCCGTCCTTCCCATCGAAGGCAAGCGCGACAGCGGCTGGTCCTACAGCTGGGTCCCCGTTGCCGGTCCCATGCTGGGCGCCTGCCTTGCCGCCGGCCTCTTCCTGGTCGTCTTCTAATTGACTTACAGCTATTTACAGATCGTCGGGTGCACCTGGAGGTGCACCCGACGATTTATATTACACTATAAACCAGCTATTTACGCTCCAGCGCTATTTTTTCTCCTCTTTGAGGGTGAGGCCCATGAAGAAGATAGAGAGGAGGCAGGCGGCGATCAGGAGCAGGAAGGTCCAGCTCCAGCCGAACTGCTGGGCAACCCAGCCGATGACGGTGTTGGCCAGGATGAAGGTTCCCAGGAAGTAGCCGAAGAAACCGGTGAGACCGGCAGCCGTACCGGCCGCGTTCTTCGGAGCCAGGTCCAGGGCCTGGACGCCGATGAGCATCACAGGGCCATAGATAAAGAAGCCGATGCCGATCAGGCAAATGATCACCATGGTGAGATTGTCGATGAACTGCCAGTACAGCACGATGAACACCAGCACCAGGGCCATGAAGAGCATGGTGGGCAGGGCGCGCTTACCCTTGAACAGTTTGTCGGAGAGCCAGCCGCAGAGGAGCGTGCCGGGGATGGCGGCGAACTCGTAGGCGAAGTAGGCCCAGCCGGCGCTCTTAAGGTCAATGCCCTTTTCCGTGAGGATGGACGGAGCCCAGTCCAGGCATCCATAACGGACCATGTACACAAAGGCGTTGGCCAGGGCGATGTACCACAGGAATTTGTTGTTCAAGACATACTGGAAGAAGATTTCCCGGGTAGTAAGGGTCTGTTCGTGCTTCTCAGAGTAGTTCTTGGGGTAGTCGTTCCGCCAGGCCTCGACGCAGGGCAGGCCGCAGGACTGGGGGGTGTCGCGAAGGAGTACGTAGGCCAGCAGGGCGATCAGCAGGGCCACCGCAGCCGGGAAGGCGAACGTGCCGATGAGGAAATAAAGCTCCGTATGGGCCCCGTAGAACCAACTGCCGAACCAAACCGCGCCGTAGGTAGCCATCGGGCCGACAAGTGCGCCGCCCACATTGTGCGCACAGTTCCAGATGCTCATCATGGTACCGCGCTCGCTCACGGAGAACCAGTGCGTCATCACGCGGCCGCAGGGAGGCCAGCCCATTCCGTTGAACCAGCCCACGCAGGCATTCAGGACGCCCATCACCAGGATAGCCAGCGCCTTGTGATCTGCGCCGATAAACTGGATGGGGACAATCATGAAGCACATGGAGATGGCCGTCAGGATAAGGCCGAGGGGCAGGAACGCGCGGGCGTTGGAACGGTCGCTCACGCTGCCCATCAGGAATTTCGACAGGGCATAGGCGGCAGCGTTCAAGCCCAGGACAAAGCCCAGTTCCGTCTTTTCAAAGCCCAAAGCTGCCATGGCAGGAATGGCCATGGACAGGTTTTTACGAACCAGATAGAATCCGGCATAGCCCAGGAAGGCGCCAAGGAATACTTGCAGGCGAAGGCTTTTATACTTCGCGTCGGCCTCCGGGCCGGTCTGAGCCGGCTTGTAGGCCGGCTGCTCAAGGAATTTTAACATGATATATTATTCAATTGCTTCCGCCAGAATGGAGATGGGGTTCATGACGGGATAACCGGTACTCATCTCAATTTGCCATTTACAGGTTTCGCAGTCGCAGGCCACGACCTCCGGATTGACGGAACGAATCTGTGTGAACAGGGCCTCGCCGATGGCCTGGGAGACCTCGTAATTCTCTTTCTTGAAGCCATATGTACCAGAGATGCCGCAGCAATTGCTGTCCAGGAGCGTGAACTCCACGCCGGGAATCATCTGCAGCAGTTTCTGGGAGAAAATGCCCCATCCCATCTTCTCGAGGTGGCAGGGCGTATGATAGGCAATCTTCCTGTGATAACCCGACTTGAACTTGAGCTGGGCTCCCTTTTCCAGTTTCTCGTAAATGAAACGGGTGGCCAGCAGAAGGGACTCGCGCACGTCGGCGTTGTCCACGCCCAGCAGGTTGGGGTATTCGTCACGCATGGTGAGGGCGCAGGTAGAAGAGGTGGTGACCACTTTCAGGCCCTTGTCCACCACCGCCTGCCGCAGCTGGCCCACGTTATGCTCGGCGTTCTTACGCGCCTGGGCCGACATGCCGTTGGTGATAAGTGCGATACCGCAGCACTTCTCCTTCTCCAGCAGCTGTACGCCCACGCCCAGCGCATTGAGCACCTTTACCAGGTCCTTGCCCAGCTGGGGATAGTTGTAGTTGACATAACAGCCGTGAAAGTAAGCCACTTGCTCCGGGAACGCAGCCTGCTCCTTACGATGGCGTTTGAGCCAGCCTTCGAATCCGGTTCCGCTATACTTGGGGAAAGTGCGGTGATGGTCTATCTTGAGCGTGGCATCCAGCACAGTCTTGGTGATACCCAGACCCGTAACGCCGTTCACGATAGGTGCGAACGGACGCGCCAGCTTACCCATGAAATCCGTGTTGGCCAGCATGCGGTCACGGAGCTTCACGGGAGAATGGTCGTACTTGATGCGGGCGCTTTGGATAAGATCCGCCACGTTGACGCCGGAGGGGCATGCCACCTCGCAGCGCTTGCAGTTAAGGCAGTACTTGAGCGCTTGATTGAAGAAGTAAGGATCCTTCAGGCGCAGACGCTCGCCGTCCGGCCCGGCCTGCTTGGGACCGGGATACAGCGGATTCGCCTGCAGTACGGGACAGTATGCGGTGCATACCGTGCACTTCATGCACTCCTCAAAGTTGTGCTTGCTCTCTGTGTATTCTTGTAATTTCATGCTTTCAGGATCTGATCGGCGGCGTGGAGGGCCGTGCGGATGGCCTTGCCGGCGGCCGTGCCGAATTCGGGATGATTGTCGCCCAGCACGGAGCCGGCGACATAGAGGTTCTTCAGCGGTTTTCCGCCTACAAGACCATGAAGGTTTTCGTCGGCCTTTACACCGAAGCCCATATAAGGCTGGTCCTCCTTGAAGGCCGGGTTATACCACTCATTGCGGTTCTCGCTGAACTCCACATCCAGGCCGAAGACCGGCTCGAACACCTCGAAGGGATTGGAGACCAAACCCTTTGAGAAGAAGCTGCCGGTGGACAGGATGAAGTTGGAAGCCTCCACATAATGGCTTTCAAGATTTTTGGTTGCCACGGAGTGCACAATGCCGCGGTGCGTATGGGCGCGGATTACCTCGTCGCCCATCAGGTAGTTTCCGCCCAGCAGCTGGTAGCGCTTCTTGAGCAGGATCTGCGTGCGCAGGCCGGGCACGGAAGGCGGAAGGGTGCCGGCAAAGATGACGCGGGCCGGAATGTTCTGCCGGATACGTCCGGGAACCGAGATATCCTGCAGGCCGAAGACCTGCGGCAGGATGACCGTATCCTCGTCCTTGAGGAGCACGCGTACTTCCTGCACCACCTTTTCCCAGACCCGGTCCATAGTGCGGGCAATCTGGACGGAACGCATTTCATTGGGGCTCTGCTCGAAACGTTCCATTTCCGGAAGGTTCAGGAAACGGACGCGGCAACTCATCCCCTGCTTTTCCAGTCCCTCGGCCAGGAAGGAGGAGAAGAAGTCGTGGTACCCGGCAAAGTTCACCACCAGGACCTTCTTCGCAAATGCGGGCGAAGGGAAAATATCGACGTCCTCCAGCGAGAGGGCCGATTCCCGGAAGGTCCCCAGCGGCATCAGGCGCACGCCGGGGCTGTAGTGCAGACGCACGCCGGCCTCGGCAAAGAGGTCCGTCACGCGCTGCTGAGGCTCCTGCATGGACTCAAAGCTGCCGGAGAAGAAATGCAGGGCGTTCTGCCCGGTGCTGATGATGGCGGTACGCTGCCCCGCTTTCTGCAGGGTGATGCCGGCCACCATGCCGGCCAGGCCGCCGCCGATGATTACAGTGTCAAATCTCATAGGCCCAACACATGTTTATAGACCCACTGTGTATATTCCGCTTCGCGGAGGGTGTCTCCCCAGCCGATGGGGAAGTTTCCCTTCCAGCGCTCCTGGAGGAAATCTTCCAGGTCCTGCCTTTCACGTTCTACACAACCATGCGCTTTGGCCAGCAGGCCGGCGGCGCGGCATGCGCAGAACTCTCCCTGGCAGGTGCCCATCCCCACGCGGGTGCGGCGGCGAAGGTCCGTCAGGGTACTCACTTCGAGGCGATCGATGGCGGCGTTGATTTCGCCGACAGAGACCTCTTCACATTCGCAGATAAGGGCGTCGTCCCGCTTGTTTCCGGTACGGATGCGGGCGGCGCTGGTTCCCATGCGGGACGCAGCGGCTTTCTGGGCGGTGGAAGGGGCCTCCCATATCTTCTGGGCCACGGCCTCGTAAGACTTCTCTTCGGAGCCCGGCAGGGGAATATCGGCCGTCTCGCAGGCCTTCTCTACGGCCAGTTTGCGGCATACGGCGTCGGTGGCGATCTCCGCCATGAGGCGGTAGGTCATGAGTTTGCCGCCGGTGATGGTGATAAAGCCCTTGAGACCGTCGCGGGTCTCATGGTCCAGGCAGACGATGCCGCGGGAGATATTTCGGCCCGAAGGATCGTCGTCGGCACTCACGAGCGGGCGCACGCCTGCATAGGCCCGCAGGATGCGGGTGGAGGAAAGCGAGGGCGCTAGTTTGGCTCCCTCCGTGATGAGCAGGGTCACTTCGTCGGGCGTCACGGCCACATGGTCGCACTCCTCGAAAGGAATGCGGGTAGAGGTGGTGCCGATGACGCACACGGTATCTCCGGGGACCAGGATGTCTGCGTTGGAAGGCTTCCGGCAGCGGTTGATGACCAGATTGTTCACGCGGTGGGCGAAGATGAGAAGGGCTCCCTTGGCGGGGAACATGCCCACTTTTACGCCGGCCATTTCAGCGATGTGCTGGCCCCAGATGCCGCAGGCATTCACAGTGACGGGAGCATAGTAGTCGCACTCCTCTCCGGTCTGGCGGTTGCGGGTATGGACACCCTTGATGGTGTCTCCCTCCCGGATAAAGCCGGTTACCTCCGTGTGCAGGCGCACCTGGCCGCCGTGGAGCTTGGCGTCCAGCATGTTGGCGGCGCACAGGCGGAAAGGATCCACGCTGCCGTCCGGCACCCTTACGGCGCCGATCAGGTCCGGGTTCACGGAAGGTTCCAGGCGACGGGCCAGTTCGGGATCGATGATTTCGGCCGATATGCCCGCGTGGCGGCACGCATCCACGAAGGTCTGCTGATAGGCGAGGTCGTCCTCCGGAAGGGTGATGAACAGGCCGTCCGTCTCGTCGATGCAGTGCGCTGCGATGCGGCGCAGGATCATGTTCTCCCTGATACATTCTTCGGCGCTTTCCGCATCGTTCACGGCATATCGCGCGCCGGAGTGCAGAAGGCCGTGATTGCGGCCGGTGGCGCCGGTGGCTATGTCGGAACGCTCGATGAGGAGCGTCCTGAGGCCACGCATGGCGCAGTCACGCTGCGTGCCGGCCCCGGTAATGCCTCCGCCGATAATGATTACATCAAATTCGTTAGCGTTCACAGATGTTATTAGGTTTTGCAGTCTGCAAATTTACGAATTTTACAGGATTATACCTATATTTGTGCAAATACATAAACGCAATGGAAGATAAGAAACCCGTCTCCCTTCCGGAGAACGCGCACCGGGAACTGAACCCCGGTGAAACGTACCAACCCATCCTGAACCCTGCACAGAAATACGCCGAGGCAACTCCCTATTCGGTTGCCGTGGGCGTCCTCATGGTCATCCTGTTCAGCGCCGCCGCGGCATACCTGGGCCTCAAGGTGGGCCAGGTCTTCGAAGCCGCCATCCCCATCGCCATCATCGCCGTGGGACTCACCGGCGCCCTGGGGCTCAAGCAGGGCCTTCCGCAGAACGTGATTATCCAGAGCATCGGCGGCTGCAGCGGAGCCGTTGTCGCCGGCGCCATCTTCACCCTGCCGGCCATCTACATCCTGGGCGTGGAGGTTTCTTTCTGGCAGATGGCCCTCAGCTCCCTGCTGGGCGGCGTACTGGGCATCCTCTTCCTCATCCCGTTCCGCAAATACTTCGTGAAGGAGATGCACGGGAAATATCCTTTCCCGGAAGCGACCGCCACTACGCAGGTGCTCATCAGCGGTGAAGGCGGCGGCTCCAGCGCAAGGACGCTCATCAGCGCCGGCCTCATCGGCGGCCTGTACGACTTCGTCGTCGCCACCTTCGGCGCCTGGGCCGAGACCCTTTCCACCACCGTCATGGGCTGGGGCGCCGCCCTGGCCGACAAAGCCAAGCTGGTCCTCAAGATGAACACCGGCGCTGCGGTGCTGGGCCTGGGATACATCATCGGCCTGAAGTACTCCTTCATCATCTGCTGCGGCTCCTTCCTGGTATGGCTGGTCATCATCCCCCTCATGAACCTCATCTGGGGCGGGGACGTCCTGGACCTGATGGGAACGGGCATCACCACCACCATTGGCCAGATGGCGCCCGAAGAGATTTTCAAGACATACGCACGCCATATCGGCATCGGCGGCATCGCCACGGCGGGCATCATCGGCATTATCAAGAGCTTCGGCGTCATCCGCAGCGCCGCTGGCCTGGCGGTGAACGAGTTCCGCCGCAAACCCGGGACGCTGGACGAAAAGGCCGTCCGCACGGAGGAGGACCTCCCCATGAAGACCATCGTCTTCGGGGTAGTCATCGCTCTGCTGTGCATCTTTGCCTTCTTCGCCTTCGGCGGGGTTGTCAATAACGTCTGGCAGGCTCTGGTAGGTCTTGTGATTGTTGCCGTGGTGAGTTTCCTGTTCACGACCGTAGCGGCCAACGCCATCGCCATCGTCGGATCCAACCCCGTGAGCGGCATGACGCTGATGACACTGATTATCGCATCCCTGATTTTGGTCGCCGTGGGCCTCAAAGGCAATACCGGCATGGCCGCGGCGCTGGTGATCGGCGGAGTGGTTTGCACCGCACTGTCCGTAGCCGGCAGCTTTATCACAGACTTGAAGATTGGCTACTGGCTGGGCTCCACACCCAAGGTGCAGGAGGGCTGGAAGTTCCTGGGCGTGGCGGTTTCGGCCGTCACCGTGTGCGGCGTAATGCTGGTACTGAACAAGACTTACGGTTTTACCGGAGACCAGGCCCTGGTGGCACCCCAGGCCAACGCCATGGCGGCCGTCATCCAGCCCATGTTCAGCGGCGGCGGCGCACCCTGGCTGCTCTACGGTATCGGCGCCGTGATTGCGCTGGTGCTTAACTTCTGCAAGGTCCCCGCCCTGCCGTTCGCCCTGGGCATGTTCATTCCCATCGACCTGAACCTGCCCCTGCTGGCAGGCGGCGCCATTTCCTGGTTTGTAAGCACCCGTTCCAAAGATGCGGCCGTCAACAGCGCGCGCATGGAGAAAGGGACCCTCATCGCCTCTGGATTCATTGCCGGCGGAGCCCTCATGGGCGTCGTGAGCGCCATCCTGAAGTTCGCGAACGTGGACCTGTATATGGGCAGTTGGGCCGCCACCTACGGCGAAGCCGTGGCCATCATTCCTCTTGTGGCCATCGTTGCTTACATGATCCGGTCCTCCCTGAAGGCAGAACGCCCCGCGCGCAAAGAATAATTACGCAGCAAAGAGGGTGATGATGTTCAGAATCACCTGATAAGCTTTTTCCATGCTTTCCAGCGGCACAAATTCCATCTTTCCATGGAAGTTGAGGCCGCCGGCGAAGATATTCGGACAAGGCAGTCCCTTGAAGGAGAGGTTGGCGCCGTCGGTACCGCCGCGGATGGGTTGGATCCGGGCTTTAATACCCGCCATCTCCATGGCCTTCACGGCCTTTTCGATGATGTGATAGTGCGGCTCCACCTGCTCGCGCATGTTATAGTACTGGTCCTTGATGACAGCCGTGGCCGTTCCTTCGCCGTATTTGGCGTTGATGGTATCGGCCGCCTTCTGCATCTGCTCCTTGCGGGCCTCGAATTTCTCGCGGGAGTGATCCCGGATGATGTAGGAGAAATCCGCCTCCTCGACGCTTCCCTTGAAGGAGATGAGGTGGAAGAAACCCTCGTAGCCCTCGGTATATTCAGGACGCTCGCCCTCCGGAAGAAGCGCATTCAGTTCCTCTCCGATATGGATGGCGTTGCGCATCTTCCCCTTCGCATAGCCGGGGTGCACATTGCAGCCCTGGATATGGATTTTGGCCGATGCGGCGTTGAAGTTCTCGAACTCCAGCTCTCCCACTTCGCCGCCGTCCATGGTGTAGGCGAAGTCTGCGCCGAAGCGCTTGACGTCGAACTTGACCACACCGCGGCCGATTTCCTCGTCGGGCGTGAAGCCGATCTTCACCGGCCCGTGCTTGAACTCGGGATGCTCCACGATGTACTGCACCGCCTGCATGATTTCGGCCACGCCGGCCTTGTCATCGGCCCCCAGAAGGGTGGTTCCGTCCGTAGTGATGAGGGTCTGGCCCACATAGTGCAGCATCTCGGGGAATTCCTCCGGCTTAAGCTGCAGGCCGGGAACCCCCTTGAGGTCGATGGCGCCGCCGTCGTAATCGGGCACGATCTGCGGCTTCACACCGGCTCCGCTGGCGTCCGGCGCCGTGTCCACATGGGCAATGAAGCCCACGGCCGGCACGTGCCTGTCCACGTTGGAAGGAATGGTTGCCATTACGTAACCGTACTCGTCCAGCGTCACCTCAACGTCCAGGGCTTCCAGTTCGGCCCGGAGCATTTTCAAAAGGTCCCACTCCTTGGCGGCGGAGGGCTGTGTCTGGCTTTCTTCGTTACTCTGGGTATCTACGCTCACATAGCGCAGGAAACGGTCCTGAAGTTTCTCCATACCCTATTGAATCTCAAACAGATTCAGGAAACCCGTCATCATGAAAACCTGACGGATTTCGTTATTGATATCCTTTACGATAACCTTGCCGCCCTTGGCACCGGCCGCCTTGCGGATTGTCAGGAAAATGCGAAGGCCGGAGCTGGAAATGTAGCTGAGGTCCTTGCAGTCCAGAACCAGGGTCTTTTCGGCATGGTCCAGCAGGGGCTGGATGGCGGCCGATACTTCGGCAGACACAGAGGTATCCAGACGGCCGTTGAGGACGGCCGTAAGGACATTGTCTTTTTCAATGATTTTGACTTCCATAATTATAGTAGATTTTTAGACATCGAGAGAACATTCTTTCCGTCAATGCGGTCATAGCGGACGCTGTCCATGATATTGCGTACCAGCAGGATGCCCAGTCCGCCGATGGGACGGTCTTCCGCCGCCAGGGTGATATCCGCTTCGGGAGCGGCGGTGGGGTCGAACGGGCGGCCGCTGTCGGTAACGATGAACTGGACCTCGTCCTTGCGGATGATGGCCTCTACGTCAACCAGGCCGTCGGCCCCTTCGGGGTAGGCGTACAGGATGACGTTGGTAACCGCTTCTTCCAGGGCCAGGTTCAGGCTCATGATGACGGAATTGCCCAGATGGGCAAGCCCGCCCACGGTTTCCACGAATTCGGCCAGCTGAGGTATCTGCTGGATGTCGTTGTGAAGAATCAGATGACGCTCAGTCTTTTCCATAGGAGTGTCGTTCATGTAACGGATATGGAGCATGGTAAGGTCGTCGCTCTGAGGGGCTTCGTTGACGAAACCCCGGACGGCCTTGGTCATGATATCAATCATCTCTGTTGCGGTGGCATCCGGTTTCAGCGCCTTCATCATCCTCTTTTCGCCGAAGAGGGCATGTTCCTCATTCTCGGCCTCGGTGAGGCCGTCGGTGTACAGGAACAGGCCGGCTCCGCACTGGAGGTCGGACTCCTGCTCCACGAAGGACATGTGCGAAACCACGCCCAGCGGGAGGTTGGGGACCACGGACAGCAAGACGGGCCCTTCTGCCGTAACGAGGACCGGAGCGTTATGGCCGGCATTGCAGTAACGCAAGTGGCCGGTCTGGAGATCGAGCACTCCGCAGAAGAAGGTGACAAACATGTCCGACTCATTCATTTCCACCAGATTCTCGTTGATGGTTGAAACGATGCGAAGCGGGCTCTTCTCGTGGCCGGCTACCGTACGGAACAGGCTGCGCGTCACGCTCATTACCAGAGAGGCGGGAACGCCCTTGCCGGAAACGTCGCCGACGCAGAAATACAGGCGCTCGTCGCGGATGAAAAAGTCGTACAGGTCACCGCCCACTTCCTTGGCCGGAATCAGGCAGGCGAAAAGGTCTATGTCTTTGCGCTCCGGATACGGCGGGAACAACTTGGGAACCATGGCCATCTGGATGCCACGGGCCACCTTCAGTTCACTGTCTATACGGTTCTTCTTTTCGTTCACGCGCATCAGTCGGCGCTGGTTGATCACCGTCATGAGCAGGATGATCACCAGCATGACGATACCCACCAGCTGGACGCCCAGCACCCGCTTGTTCAACGTATTCACCTCGGCGAAGATATCCTCTTCGGGAATGCTCAGGGACATGGACCACCCCGTACGCTTGATACGGTCGTAGAAAACATGATATTTCTTACCGTTGAGCGACACCACCTTGGCGCCCTCCTCACCGGCGAGCATGCTCCGGTTCACCGCGATGAAGTCCGCGCCATCCGTCATGGACTCTGCCAGGGAAACGATGTTCTTTCCTGTCAGTCCCACATTGGGCGGGCTGGTAGCCATGATGCTGCCGGAACGGGTGACCATCATGCACAGGGCATAGGGGTAGTCCTCTATGGAAACCAGACGGTCCGACAACCAGTCCAGGGAAACGTCCGAGGTAATGACCGCAGCCAATTCCCCGCGGTGATTGCGCACGGGAACGGAGTAAGTGATCATGAGCATATTGCCGCCGCCCTCGTCGAAATAGGGCTCCGACCAGTAGCCGGATTCGTCGGCCTTGAGACCTTCCACGAACCACTCCTGGTGCTTGTAATCGTATTCCGGCGTGGCCAGCTGGGCAGAGATGATTTCATCTCCCTTCCGGTAGGCATAAGGAGAGAAATCCCCTTCCACCATGGCCATGGCCGATCCGAAAATAACAGGATTGTCCTTGACAATACCCCTGGTGAGTGCCCAGAGGCTGTCCGGCTGGGACACGACCACAGCGGCGCTCCAGAGGTTGTTGCGCACGGCGCATTCCACCAGTTCGGCAACACGTGTGAAGTCCTTCTCCACCTGGTCGATATTGTCCTGGGCCTGACGGTAAGCATTCTTCTCCACGATGGTACGTACCCGATAGTACACAATGAGGGAACCCACCGCGATGGTGACCGCGGCGATGACGACGATCAGGACGCCGTGGAGGGCGTCGATGATGTCGGAGTATTTTATACGAAACCGGCCCATGGCTAGATAATTCCTTTCAGGACTTCCCGGAATTCCTGCATGGGACGACCGGTGTCGCGTTCTACAATCAGGGTTTTGAGGCCGGCGTAGGGCTTGATTTCATCCTCGATATCCTTCAGGGGACGGTCTGCGCCGAAATAGACGGGAGCGAACTCCTCCCAGAAACGGATGGAGGTAGCCTTCTTCATATGGAAGGTGGGCTCGATAAAGTCTTCCAGGCTAAGGCAGCAGCACAGATACACCATTCCCACGTCGAAGAGGTGATTCCCGTAGCAAAAGTCTCCGAGGTCGATGAAATACCGCTGGTCTCCCACGAAAATGGCGTTCGAGAACTGCAGGTCCCCGTGCACGGCGGTATCCTCGTCGGGAGTGTCGGAGATGAACTTGCCCAGGGCGTCCTTCTGGGCCGATGTAAAGAAAGGATTTGCCGAGAGAAGGCGGTAATAGCGGTCCTTCACATTTTCAAACTGGGTGGTATCCACGTGGGTGGCGTGCAGATTCCGGCACATCTGGGCGAACTCCGCCGCGTAGAGGGCCACCTTTTCGGGATTGTCGCCGGTGGCGCGGGAGTAAGACTTCTTTCCCCGGATGCGGCGGAAGCGGATGCCGTATCGGCCGTCGTCGGTTACGACGTATTCGCCGGGCTCGGGGGTAGGGATACCCATCTCATAAACCTTCCGGGCCAGTTTCATTTCGTCCAGCGGCTGCTGGATCTTACCCGGAAAGTAGAGCTTGAGCATGTAGTCGGGGTCACTTATGCAGTCAAAGCTTTCACCGTTGGCGCCGCCGCCGGTGAGAACATAGTCTGACATGTGGATGAGTTTCGCATTTTCCATAGTCATATAGTTTCAGTTATTGGTTCATAAAGGGAAGGTCTTTCACCTGGTCCAGAAGGAGCTCGGCCATCATTTCGTTGCCGGCCGATTCCCCGTTGAGGGCGTCCAGCAGGCGTTGGACATCCCGCTTGCCCCCGCCGTTGCGGACTATGGCCGCGATGCAAAGGTCCTGGGGCCCCAGGGAAGAGGATATGATGTCCAGATCTGTGAGGCCGATCTGGTAGCAGGCAATCTGGTAGGCGCCCTCGGCATAGTTTTTCAGCAGGCGGGCGATGTCTCCGAGCGTACTGCAGTTCATGGCCTTGAAGACAGGCAGGTAGGGCATCAGGTTCACTTCCTGGATTTCCGCCTGATTCACGGAGGCGATACGGCTGTTCAGCTTGTCGAAGGGGCGGAGCTGCAGGTAGCTGCGGAAGGTGTCTCCGTCCAGCGGGACCTCGTCCAGGTTGCCGGAGGCTACCAGCCCCTGCACGCGGCGGCGGTAGTTGGTGAGGTCGTTCCGGATCTGGCTGAACTGTTCGTCGGCCAGTTCGAGCATGCCGGCCAGGCGGGAAAGGTTGCGGAGGTATTCCTTGGGAACTTCCACGCCTGATTTGTAGCCGGTATCATGGTTCATGTTGGCCCACGCATGCTGCAGGATGGTCCTCATCTGGATTTCGAAACGGTAAGGGAATCCCTGTTTGCGGCAGATATAGTGGAGCGACATATAGCCGAAGCTGTCTATCTCGTGAATCTTGCGCTTGTCCACGGAGTTCTCCCAGTCTATCTCGAAAAGGCGGTCCACGGCCGATGCGACCTTATCCACGTCGTCGCTGTAGAAAGTGATGACGCGGACGCCGACAATGTCCGTGATGTCTGCGAGGGTAGCGTATTTGGCGCCCTTGAGCTCCAGTTTGCCGGCCAGGGAAGCCTCCGTCTTCACGCGTCCTTCGATGGAGGCGACGATGAGGCCGGCCTCGGCGAAGACGGTCCTGAGTTCGGTCAGGACCTGCTCTTTCACCTGTTCGAACTGCGGAAGATGCTCCCGGTATTCGTCCAGTATGGCTTGGCAGTGTGGATCCAGTTGGTACGTGTAACCAGACATAGCGTGTTATCAATTCCTATTCTGCAAAAATACTAAAGTTTTTTTAGAAAAAAATAGGCTATCCCTTGCGGATTCAGAAAAAAGTAGTACATTTGCAGTCCCGTTCGCGGGATCATTGAGATATGGTGTAATGGTAGCACTACAGATTCTGGCTCTGTCAGTGAGGGTTCGAGTCCTTCTATCTCAACAAAACAGTTTTGGCGGGGTAGCTCAGCTGGTTAGAGCGTCGGATTCATAATCCGGAGGTCGTGGGATCGTGACCCACTCCCGCTACTCCAAGCCAATACTTAAACTTCAATATACCTGTCCGGCGCTATACATAGCGGCGGTTTTTTTATTTCCAGCGCTTGAGCTTGGGGAAGTAAGTCTTCATCTGGGCGATGTACTCCTCACGGGTGAGGGGTTTCGGAAGGGTCTCGTTGACCACGTCAACGAACTGGGCGCAGAATTCAATCATCTCATCCATAGTGCAGTCCACGGTGAACTCGCCGTTCTTGTAGCAGAACTTGCAGTAATCCAGGTTGCCGGACCCGTCGGCATTGGATCCCAGGATTTCCTGCTGGAGCGGCATGCCGCAACTCTGGCAGAAGGTGAACTCGTTCTTCGGGTCTATGAAGTGGATGAGGGATTTCAGTTTCTCGTTGAAAATCTCCGGTTTCTCCATGTGGATGAAGTGGCCGCAGGTGGTCAGTTCCGTGTATTCCGCATGAGGATACAGGCGCAGCATGCGTTCCTTGTTGTCCGGTTCCAGGCCGCTGTTCCGGGTGCAGATGACCCACACCGGCTGCGTGATCTGGCGCTGGCTCCACCAGCGGGGATCCACCAGGTTCTGCATGGTGCTGGAAGCCACATACTGCGGGGTACGGGGCATAACCGACATCGCATAATCCGTAATTTCCTGAGGTGTATCCTTGCCGGAGAGGGAAGCGACGAAACCCCGGACCACCTCTTCGTAGTCCTCGCCGTCAAAGGCATGCCCGAACGCATTGACCTCATTCACATAGGCCGGCGTCTCGCTGCCGTCATAGAAACAATAGACGCCGTCCACATCCACCAGCGTACCATGGTGCGAAGTGGTGAGCAGCGTATAACGGCACACGGCCGTGCCCAGGCTGTGCCCGACAAACAGGGCCGATTCTATCCGGTTCTCCGTAAGGACTTTGTCCACCGCGGCCGAGAACAGTTCCATGGTGTAGTCCACATGCGGCTTGTCGCTGAGGCCATAACCGGGAAGGTCGATGAAGACACTCTGCACGCCTTCCTCGTGGCGAAGGGCGGCATACTGTTTTTCCCAGGTGTTCATGTCGCAGCCGAAGCCGTGCACGAAGCAAACGGTTTTCACGTCGGGGTCCTTGGAACGGTTGGCGATTTTATAGTGGACGCGGATGCTGTCGTCCAATGTAACGTATCTGTCTCTCAGGCGGCTGAGGGATTGCGGATCCTCCCAGCAACCGGCCAGGAGTATCATGCCGAAGAATATGACGCAAATACGTTTCATCACCAGATCTTTAAATTGCGCATACAAAGATAATAAAAATTCCGCACCCTTGGCGCGTTTGCGAAGACGGCGATTTTTTGGTAATTTTGTACGTTTTAGAAGAAAGAGCCATGGCCAGTCTGTTCAATTTCGGTTTTTTCGGCAATCAGCCGCACAGGGTGTTCAACTACAAACCCCGGTATTACGACCCGGAGGAAGAAAAACGCCGCCAGATGTTCGGCGAGGTGGACGGCACCAACGAGAAGGCCCGTCAAAGCGGAGACTACATCCCCGGCAGCAGCCTGCGGGGGGCGTTCCGGAACGGGAACTACCAGAAAACCCGCAGTACCATGGGAGCCGTCCATACGGTCATCACCCTCATTACCGCAGTCCTGGTAATTGCCGTCCTCATCTACATGGCCAGATTCTTCGAAATGCTGTAGGAGAATGGAACTGAAGATACTTCCGAAGAATATCGCCGACATGATCGCGGCGGGAGAGGTCGTCCAGCGGCCGGCTTCCGTCGTGAAGGAGCTTATGGAGAACGCGGTGGACGCCGGCGCCACGGACATCAAAGTCGTCGTCACCGACGCAGGCCGCACCCTCATCCAGGTTATCGACAACGGCTGCGGAATGACACCCGACGACGCAGTCCTGTGCTTTGAGCGCCATGCCACCAGCAAGCTCTCCTCTCCGGAAGACCTGCACCACATCCTCACCTTCGGCTTCCGCGGGGAAGCGCTCGCCTCCATCGCAGCCGTGGCCGAAGTCACCCTCCGCACCCGCACCGCCGGTTCCGAAGCAGGCGTTGAAGTGACCATGGCCGCATCCGAGAACAAGGGCACCCGGGAAGTTTCCTGCCCGACGGGCACCAACATTTCCGTCCGCAACCTGTTCTACAACATCCCCGCACGCCGCAAGTTCCTCAAGAGCGACAGCGTTGAACTCCGCCACATCGTGGAGGAATTTCAGCGCGTAGCCCTCACCCGCCCCGACATAGGCTTTACCCTCACCCACAACTGCAAGGACATCCATGTGGTAAAACCGGCCAAAAGCTTCAAGTTCCGCATCCAGGACCTGCTGGGCCCTGCTGTCGTGGGAGACATCGTGGACATCCAGGCAGACACCACCATCGCAGTCCTGCGGGGTTACGTGGGCAAGCCGGAGAGCGCCCGTAAGACACTGGGAAACCAGTTCTTCTTCGTCAACGGCCGCTTCTTCCGCAGCGCCTACCTGCACAAGGCTGTCATGAAAGCCTATGAAAACCTGGTACCGGAAGGCAGTACGCCCTCCTACTTCATCTATCTGGAAGTGGACCCCGCTACGGTGGACGTAAACATCCACCCCACCAAGGCGGAAATCAAGTTCCAGGAAGACCAGCTGCTGTTCCAGACCGTATTCGCCGCCGTCAGGGAGGCCATGGGGCGCAGCAGCGTGGCCGGGGCCATCGACTTTGACAACCCCGTCGCCGCCGACATCCCCGTCGTAGGCACCCGCTTCGAAGAGTATCGGCCCTCCAGCATCCCCACGGTAGGGGTGGACTGGAACTACAACCCCTTCGAGGAGGAAAAAGGCTACTCGTCCCACGTCGAGCGCAGCGAGAACTACGGCGCCCTCTTCGAGGAGCGAACCCTGCCCTCGGCCCAGATCCTCATCGTCCAGGGCCGATACATCCTCACCCAAAGCGCATCCGGCCTGATGATCGTGCACGTCCGCCGTGCCCGTGAACGCCTCTTCTACGACCGCTTCCTCAAAGCGCTGACAGCCGAGACTCACGTAACCCAGACCGCCCTTTTCCCCGCGCAAGTGACCGTGGGCGTAGAGGGCTGCCTCACCATTGAAGCCCACGCGGAGCTGCTCCGCAAACTGGGCTTTGACATCGTGCCCTTCGGCACGGACACCGTGGTGGTGAACGGCGTCCCGGAAGGCTATTCCGCCGAACCCGGAAAGGCCGAAACCCTCCTGAACGACCTTCTGCTCATCCTCTCCGACGACCATGCCGCCCTGCCCGGCGTCATGGAACAGGCCCTGGCACAGAAGTTCGCCGTACTGGGCGCTTCCGGCAGCGAGCGCCTCACCTCCCCGCAGGAGGCCCAGCGTCTGGTGGACGCCCTCCTGCAAAGCGAAAACCCGGAATTCACCGCCGCGGGCAAACGGATCCTGTCCATCGTCCCGGCCGAAGACCTGGAAAACAGATTTTAAACCATGACAAACAATCCCCTCCAGAATATCCCGGTAGTAACCCGGAACCTCCTGTACATCAACCTCATCATGTTCGTGGCCACCCTGATCAATCCTTACTTCATGAAGGATACCTTCGCCATGGCCTTTCCGCTGAGCAGCCAGTTCCACTGGTGGCAGCCGCTCACCCACATGTTCATGCATGACGGATTCATGCACATTTTCTTCAACATGTACACGCTGGTCATGTTCGGCATGGCCGTCGAGCGTGCCCTGGGCACCAGGAAGTTCATCTGGTTTTACCTTATCACAGGCTTCGGCGCCGTGCTCCTGCACACGGGCGTGGAGTTCCTTGAGGTGCGGCAGTTGCTTCAGCAGTATCCCGGAGTCTCCCCCCAGACCATCTACAACCGCATTCCCGGCGTGCTGGGCGCTTCCGGTGCCGTGTACGGAGTGCTGGTGGCTTTCGCCATGATTTATCCCCAGGCCCGTCTCACCCTCATCTTCCCGCCCATAACCCTGGACGCCAAATGGTGGGTGATTATCTTCGTAGTCATCGAGCTCGTCACCGGCATTACCGGTACCGGCATGGGCATCGCCCATTTCGCCCACCTGGGCGGAGCGCTCTTCGGCTACCTGCTCATCCGTTACTGGAGAAAGAAACGTAATCTTTACTGGTAAATGGCTGCAAACCGGCAAAAGCGGCACTGGCTTTCCAGCCTTTCCTTCGGCACCGTCTCCCTGGTGGCGGCCGGCCTTCTGATACTGGGCTACCTCTCCGTGGTTTTCGACCCGGCCAAGGCCTGGTTCTTCACCATCTTCGGCCTGCTGTATCCCGTGGTGCTTCCCCTCTCGCTGGCCCTATGGGTGTGGTCCCTCGTCCGCAAGTCCCACATGCGCACGCTCCTAACCCTCGCGCTACTGCCGTCCCTTTTCTTTGCGGGCCGATACTACCGCGCCATCCCGCCCAAAGCCCCCGAGAAGGAAGCGACGCTGAAGGTCGTCTCCTACAACGTAGGGCTCTTCGCACACGGTCCTGAAGGATATTCCCGCATCCAGCTGGCGGACTCCGTCAGCCGCTACCTGATGCATCTGGATGCCGACATCATCTGCCTGCAGGAATTCTTCCTGCCCAGCGGTATGCCGCTGGACTTCTGGATTTCGCACCATTTCCCCGGCTACAAGGCGGAATACTACGTACGCACCGGCAAGAACGGCCGCTCCGGCAACCTCACGCTGAGCCGCAGAAAAGTGACAGACCGCGGCCGCATCAACTTTGAACATTCCACGAATATGGCCCTGTGGACGGACATCCGGCTGGACAGCTCCACCGTTCGCCTGTACAACTGCCATTTCGAGAGTTATAACATCTCCATCCCCGGCCTCATCAAGAAGGACGGCGCCATGGAGGAAACCGAACAGAAAATGCGCCGCTCCATCACGGAACGGCCCAAGCAGGTGTCGGCCGTACTCAAGGACATCGAAAACGCCCCCGTGCGCTCGCTCGTTGCCGGAGACTTCAATGACACCCCGCTTTCCTACACCTACTTCCGCCTGCTGCTGAACCGCAGGGACAGCTTCGTACGGGCAGGACGCGGCTTCGGCGCCACCTACAGCATGCTGTGGCCCATGCTGCGCATCGACTACCTGCTCTACCCCGGCGACCTCAAGGCCGTAAGCTACCAGGTGGAACGGGTCAAGTATTCAGACCATTATCCCATCATTTCCACTTACTATGAAACCGGAAGAGATTCTCAGTAACACCCTTGATACGCTGCGAAACGGCGGCACCATCCTGTATCCCACGGACACCGTCTGGGGCCTGGGCTGCGACGCCACCAATCCCGAGGCCGTCGCCCGGGTCTTCGAAATCAAGCGGCGTTCAGACAGCAAGTCACTGGTCCTGCTGGCCAGCGACCTGGACATGGTAGCCAAATATGTAAAGGAAGTACCTTCCATCGCCGTTGACCTGGTGGAAGTGAACGACGCCCCCATGACCATCATCTACCCGCAGGCCAAAGCCGGAGAAGCCGGCAAGCCCGGAGACCGCTGGCACCTGGCCCACAACACAGTAGCCGCCGACGGGTCAGTCGGCATCCGTATCCCGCTCATGGAGTGGTGCCGCCAGCTGGTGTTCAAACTGGGACGGCCCATCGTGAGTACATCGGCCAACATTTCCGGCGAACCCACGCCGCAGCGTTTCTCCGACATCCCCCAGGAAATCAAGGACGCGGTGGACTTCGTTGTGCCCCCGTCCGTAGATACCGACTCTACCGGCAAGGCCTCCCAGATTCTCAAGGTAGGCCTCCGGGGCGAAATCGAGATTATCAGGAAATAAGCTATGAATATCAGAATTGGAAACGGATATGACGTGCACGCACTGGCAGAGGGATTGCCGATGTGGCTGGGCGGCGTGCAGATTCCTTCAACCACGGGCTTCGTAGCCCATTCCGACGGCGATGTTGCCATTCATGCACTTTGCGACGCCCTGCTGGGCTGCCTGGCGCTGGGGGATATCGGCCACCTCTTTCCCGACACTTCCGACGAGTGGAAGGGCGTGGATTCCAAGATTCTGCTCGCCAAGGTGGTTGCCCTGGTTCACGAGAAAGGTTATTCCGTGGGCAACGTAGATATCACCATCGCGCTCCAAAAACCCAAACTGGCCCCGCACATCGCCGCCATGCGCGCGACGCTGGCGCCCATCCTGGGTGTGACCGAGGACCGGGTATCCGTCAAAGCCACCACCACCGAACGGCTGGGCTTCGTGGGACGCTGCGAAGGCTGTGAAGTCTGGGCGAGCGCCCTCATTTGCAGTGATTGAACATGAAAAGAATACTCGTACTGGTCCTGCTGCTGGCCGCATCTCTTCCGGTCCTTGCACAGAAACAACCCTTTTACCCGGAGGACGCCCTTCGTGAAATCCAGATTGAAGCCGGCGCCTCCAAGATCAATGCCGCTTTCCTGCAGGTCAACTATACGCAGTTGTTCTATAAACGCCTTGCCTGGAGAGCGGGTGCGCAGATTGCTGCGAATTCCCAGGGATATGAGTACTTGATCGGTGCTCCTGTCGCCTTCGTACTCCGTTCCGAGATAGCGACTACGGATCAGGCGATAGACAATGCCTTTACTATGGCTACGTACCCCGTTTACGATCCATATTCTTATAGGGAAGGGGATTTGGAACGATCTCTCGCCCAGTCTGTCGCGGGCGCCATCCTGGGATTTCTGATCCGCCGTATCGATGTCTATGCCGGTGTTACGCCGGGTTACTATCTGGGCCCGGCTAGCGTGGAGCCTGAACTCAGACCGTACGGACGGTTCTTCCTGTCGGCCGATGCCGGTCTCTCCCTGTCCATTCCCATATGGCGCTTTACCCTGAGCGCGACGCCCGCGCTTCACTACGCCTTCCTGGGCGTACGTTCCCCCGACGAAGGATACAACCACCTATACTTCTCCATGTCCTTCGGCCTTGGCTACCTGTTTTAGCTAACAATCTTATTATCAATAGAAAACAAAAACTCCTCCCGACTGGAACGCCGGGAGGAGTTTGCGTAATATGCAGATTGTTAGTCTGTTACCGAAAACGGGTTACTTACCCAAGCCTTTCTTGACGCAGGCGCTGAGTTCGTCGTAGAGGGCGTCGGTCTTTTCCAGGAGTTCCTTGCGGATATCCAGATAGTAGCCCTTAGCCTTTTCTGCATCTGCCCCTTTCACGACTTTGTCGCGAAGGTCGTTGTACAGGTCAACGGCCTTGTCGATGAGGCCGGTTATTTCGTCGGCGTTCTTGCCGGGGTTCATATTCAGGAAAAGGGTGCAGTCGTCAATGAAAGCGCCGACAACGTACTGAATGTCTTTCTTAATGTCTCTAAGGTTCATAGTAAAACAGTTTTACATCCACAAAGATAGTAATTTTTATTTAAACAATGCGCGCACCAGGGCGGGGATATCGGAGACCTTCACCACCTCGATGCCCTGGGGCTTCTGGTCAAAGTGGGTATAGGAACTCACGAAAATGCGCTTGAAGCCCACACGGGCAGCCTCCACGGCACGACGGGCGGCCTGGGAAACAGGACGAATTTCGCCGCTGAGACCCACCTCTCCGGCAAAGCAGACATCGGAGGGGATGGGCATGTCAAAGTTGGAGGAAAGCACCGCTACAATGACGGCCAGGTCGCAGGCGGGGTCCGTGATACGCAGGCCGCCGGCCATGTTAAGGAATACGTCCTTCTGGCCCAGTTTGAACCCGGCCCGCCGCTCCAGCACGGCCAGAAGCATGTTCAGGCGCCGTACGTCAAAACCCGTCGCGCTGCGTTGCGCCGTGCCATAGACGGCACTCGAAACCAGGGCCTGCACCTCGAACAGGAAGGGACGGTTGCCATCCAGCATGGCCGATATGGCCGTCCCGCTGAGGCCCTCTTCGTGCATGGGGATAAGCATCTCGGAAGGGTTGGCCACCTCCCGCAGACCGCCGCCCGTCATCTCGAAGACCGCCAGCTCGCTGGTGGAGCCAAAGCGGTTCTTGATGCTGCGCAGCACACGGTAGGCGCCGCGGTTCTCCCCTTCGAACTGAAGGACCACATCCACGATATGCTCCAGGATCTTGGGACCCGCGATGGTACCCTCCTTGGTAATATGGCCGATGAGAATGACTGGAATCCCTGAGGATTTGGCAAAGCGCAGCAACTGGGCGGCCACTTCCTTGATCTGGCTCACGCTGCCGGCTGTGGAATCCACCTGCTGGCAGTACATGGTCTGGACGGAATCCACGATCATCAGGTCCGGGGCGACTTCTTCCGCCTCGGAGAGGATGGCGCCCATGTCCGTTTCGCTGTAGATGAGACAGTTGGAGGCGTCTCCGCCAAGACGGTCGGCCCGCATCTTGACCTGCTTCACGCTTTCCTCACCGGTGACATAGAGCGTCTTGAGCTGCGGGGAGTGCAGCGGCAACTGCAGGGAAAGGGTACTCTTGCCGATGCCGGGCTCGCCGCCCATCAGCACCAGGGAGCCTTTCACGATGCCGCCGCCCAGGAGACGGTCCACCTCGGCGCTGCCCAGGGAAACGCGGTCCTCCTGTGTGGTGGAGACTTCCTTCAGGGGCATGGGCTTGCGGGAAGCGCCGGGCACGGTCATCGTTCCGGTCTTCTTTCCGCTGACCACTTCCTTCTCCACGAAAGTGTTCCACTCGCCGCAGGCAGGGCATCGGCCCATCCATTTTGCGTATTCATTGCCGCAGTGGCTGCAGAACCATACGGTTTTTGTCTTTGCACTTGCCATAATAGACAAAGATACAAAAAAATCCCGGAGACGTAGCTCCGGGATCTTCAATCAAGTGGGGTCGAGTGCTTACTCGGCGGCGACTTCTTCGGTAGCCTCAGCAGCCTCGGCGGCTACTTCCTCGGTAGCCTCAGCGGCTTCCTCGACGGGTTCGGCGACCTGCTCAGTAGCCTCTTCAGCGGCCTCTTCCTGGGCTTTCTTGTTGTTGTTGCTGTTACCACAAGCAACGGCAGCGGCCATCATGGCGATCACTGCGACAGACATAAATACTTTCTTCATAGTCCTTATAATTTGAAAGAATACAACTTACTTTTTTCGCGGCAAATGTAAGGACTATTTTTGAGAAAGCAAAGACATTTTTAATTTTTTTATTACAATCTGTAAGCGCTAGAAACTGAACACATAGCTCAAACCCACGCTCAGGCACGTTCCCTTCACGTATTCGGCACTGAACAGGCGGTTTCCTTCCGCGTTGGTATCCAGCTCATAATCGTTGCAGAAATCAAGTAATACGAACGGTTTCAGTTCGTTCCATCTGTTCAGTTTGAAATTAACACCCAGCTCGCCTCTGTAACGGTTATTGTACACGTGCGTGTAACCCGCCGGCGTGTAGTCATAGTAAGTCTTCGTGCCTTTGTTGTTCCACTTCGCCGTGCCGGAAGCCGTGCCCCACGGATCGTTCAGGGCCGTACGCACTTCGAAGGAAGCGTAAGGCTCGGTGGTGAACCAGCCCTTGTACTTGACCGTGAACTTGCTCTTGAGCGCCAGTGCGTTCGGGGTGTTCTGGTACACGTTGAACTCGCCGCTGCGGTGCGTCAGCTGAAGGCGCTCCTTCAGGGTAAACTGGAAATAGCCGGCCTGCAGGGTTCCGGAGAGGTCTGCGAATACGCGGTGACGGGGAGCCTTGAACTCTCCCGTGGATGCCTTTTTAGAGTTGATAAGCGTATAACCGACCCCCATCTTCAATGCCTTGAAAGGCTTGTAGGTGAAGCCCAGCGTAGTGCGCATGTCGTCAAAGGCGGCTCCCTGGAAACGGAACTCTTCCTCGGCGTACAGGTGCACGCCCTTGGAAATCTTGTAGTTGCCCTCTACGGAAGCGCGGGCGCCCCACTCCATGGTGGTCTGCGCCTGCATCCCCCAGGGAAGTAGCAGAGCCAGGATGAAAACGAGCTTCTTCATTACTCCACGTAGTCTTTAGCCCGAGTAAGGGTATTGATGGAATTGTTCTCCCCCTTGGGAAGGTAGTAGAACACCTTGATGAAAGCGGCATCCTTCAGGAAGTCCACATGGCCGATCTCGATGTTCTCCACCTTGACGCCGATGCGCTTCTCCAGGTCGGCGATCAGCTCCTCGCGGCGCTCCGGGACGATGAGCTCGATGCGGTCGTACAGGACCAGCTTGGTGGTCGTATGGCGCACCAGGCTCTCGCTCTCGAGGATCCACACCAGTACGATGATGACCGCGTTGACCAGCGCCATCACGCCCACGTTACCCCAGGACAGGGCATAGTGCGGCGTCGTGCTCAGGTCCACCACGTGATACACGGGCGCCAGGCCGTTGGCCGCGGCCAGGGCAATGATCACGAACAGGTAGGTCATCTCCCGGATGGGAACAGTCTCGGTGCGGTAGCGGATGACGCCGAAGATGGCGAACAGGCCCAGCGTAAGGCCTACGCCCACTTCCACGTTCCCCATGATATACAGCAGGGTGAGCATGGCCGACGAGAACACCATGAAGGTGAAGTAGTAGTCGCGGCGCTTGCTCTTGCGATAGTAGAAGCAGTGGACCAGGATCCAGCATACCAGCAGGTTCAGCGCAAAGCGGATGCCCAGCTCGGCCACCTTCTGGCCGGTGGTCATGAGGGCGTCCGTGATGGTCTGGACGTCCAGCAGCATGTCTTCATTCATGTCCGGGTCCCCGAAGGAGGCCAGGTCGTCCTGGATGAAACGGGAAAGGAAGTTGGTAATCATATGGTTTTCAGTTTTTTGCCGATTATTTTTTCAATGGCCCTTACTTTCACCTTGAAACGGCCCGTCTTGGCGGTGGCGTCCGTGAGGGTGATGGCCATGCAGTATTTGCTCACGCGAAGCGGTTTGACCCGCAGGTCCAGCAGGATCTTCTTCATCTGGCTGTCTGCCCGCCCGTCCTGTTTCAGTTCTACGATGACGGCGTCCTGCAGGGTCGTGTCCACGCCGCTGCGGAAGTTCTCGAAGAACAGCCGCGTGTCGATGGTGAGCCGTTCGGTGAGCGCCGGATTCACCAACGTGATGCGGGAGAACCGTGTCCGGGCCGATGGTGTCAGGTCTGCCGCCTGGAACCAGGAATGCTTCGCCAGGTACTCACACGCCTCAGGAATGGAGCCGAAATCCATGAGTTTGTCGGTGGGAATCGACATGCGCTTCTTGTTGGTGCGGCCGTGGTTGTTCTTTCGCTTGATCTCCAGGAAAGCGTCCCCGGAGTTCACATAGCAGCGGGTGCGCACTTTCTGCCGCACGAGCCGCCGGTTGTGGTGCAAGTAGAACATCGTCAGCCCGGCCGTGTCGTAATAGACAGAGTCGTAAGGGCTGATCCGGCCCCCTTCCGTCTCCAGGACGCGGTATCCTTCCGCCGCGGCGGCGGCCAGCATGTCCCGGAGCGTGTTTTCGCTCATGACATACTTGGAGTCGATCCGGTTCATCAACTTCACGGAGTCCATCTCCTCGAGCGTGATGGGCTGCATATGCTCAATCTCTTGCATGAACTGCAAAGATAAGCATTTTTCCGCTACCAGGGCCATCCGGGACGCCCGCCTCCGCCGGGATATCCGCCACCGCCGCCGGGACCGCCCTGATTCCCGCCATAGGTGCTCAGGCTGACCGCCGAGCCGCCGGAGATGCCATCGGCCGCCCACATACCGTTGCAGCGGGTCTCCCCGACGCTCACCCCCGTGTATCCCTTCGAAAGGGAAGGGGCCGATACCGCCACGGACGAAATGTTCGAAGGCAGCTTGAACGCGGCGATGAAGCCGCTGTCCGAGGCCAGCGCATTCCAGTTCCCCGCGCTGCAGTTCATGCTGTACATGTCCTGCGAGGCCGAATAGCCGCTCTCCAGGCCGCCGTAAGCCACTACGGTCGCGCCGCTCTCGATATAGAGCCGATAGCCGCCCTCCGTATTGGCGTCCAGCCCCACCTCCGGAGCCCCGCTGGTGCAGATGCCACAGACGAACCCTCCGGAAAGCTTCATGTCGCAGTTGGTATCGATGGCGTCGTTGGCCGATGAAATCGCGTGGATGTAGCCGCCCTTGACATTCAGCTCGCCCTGGGCGTTGATGGCGTCGTCGCCGGTGGACGTGACGTAGAGGTCGCCGCCGTTCACGGTCAGCTTGCCTTTGACTTCCAGGGCCTCGTTCCGGCTGCAGGTGGCCACCACGGTGCCGCCGTTCATGACGAAGTCCCCGCCATAGAGGTAGCTTCTCCCGCTGCCCTCCTTGAAGCCGATGCGGATCGCCTTGGCCGATACGTCGTTGGAGTCGCTGCCCGTGACGGTCACCTTGAGGGTGCCTCCATTGACATAGCTGTCATTAAGGCTGCCGTTCCCGGTATAATACTCATAATTGCCGGCGCGGATACCCTTGCCGCCGTTACCGCTGTTGGTGACGGTGAGCGTGCCGCCCGTCATGCCGAAGAAATTGTCGGCCTTGACGCCAGCGCTGCCGGTGTATTCCTGCTCATCTTCGTCCCAGGCGGTGCCGCCGCTGACGTTGACCGTGATGTCACCGCCTTCTACCAGCACGTATCCGTCACTGTTGATGCCCTTTTTCATGGCAGCCTTGGTGGTTACAGTTACCGTACCGCCCGCTATGCGCACGTAATCCTTGCCGCGCAGGCCATGGCCGGCCTTGTCGCCGGAAACCACCTTCAGGACCGGAGTCTCGGAAATATATATATAGTCATCCGTGGTGACGGCGCTCTTCCCAGCTGCGTTGAGGGCCTCTACGGTCAGCTGTCCGTCTCCGCAGAAGATCAGCTGTCCCTCGGAGAACAGCACGGCCTTCATGTCCTCCTCGCCGCTTTCATATGTGGCCGATGCTCCGTCGGAAAGGCTGTTAGTGCCGTACACGGCCAGGAAGCAACGCTTCTTGCTCTGGTTGTTGATGGCGGCTCCGGACGGGTTCGTGATAGAGACCCCGTTCAGGACAATCGCCTGCCGGTTGGCCCCATAGACTTTGAAATAGCCGTTGGCGGTACTTCCGCAAAGGACGTACTTCACCGTCTCGTCCACGGCCGAGTTGTCCACGGTTACTTTGTTGCCGTCCGTCCGGACGACTCCGTTTCCGTCTCCGCTGACGGTGGCGCCCGTCTCGTCCGAGAACGTAATGGTAATCGTGCGTGCGAAAGAAGCATTGCTCCAGACGTCATCTTCTTTGCTCTCGGGCGTGGTCACGCCACCCCCTTCGACGGAGGTGCCGCTGTCGCCCCAGTCTCCCTGTTCCGCTCCCGGAAAGTTGCCGGGGAACAGATCGTCCCGCTGGTCACATCCCGCCATCATGGCGGCCAGTACGGGAATCCATACAAGTGTCTTTTTCATGTCCTTTAGATTTTAGTTTGGCACAGGGTAGGACAAAAAGCGGCCCAGAAAGTGGCTGGAAGCTGGTTTTTCAGCGAACGAAGGTTTTTCTTCAGCGAACGGGCCCTTTGCCCGCTCTTTTTTTCTTATTTTTGTACCCGCATGGATCCCTTGAAAAGATATACCATCCGGGCGTGGTCCCTCATCGGCCTTTCGCTGGCCGTCCTGTTTTTTCTCCTGTGGCTTTGCTTCGGGCACAGGCCCCCTGTCGGCATGCCGGACCTTCCTCCCGGGGGCCCCGGAGAGCCCTTCCGTCCGCCCGTGAAGCCCGAATGGGTCATCGTGCTTACCGGCGTCTTCATCCTGCTGGTCAACTTCAGCGTCCGTGCCGTCAAGCGTGTAAGGCGTGAAGCGCTGTCCTTCCCTTTACATACCGTCCCGAAACCGAAAGAAGTGGAATCCATCCGTTTCAAGACCGACTATAAAACAGTAACGGTTGCCCTGAAGGACATCCGTTACGTAGAGAGCATGAGCGAATATGTAAAGATTTACCTGGACAGCCAGCCCGATCCGCTCGTGGTATTATATAGTTTGAAACGCCTTTCGGCGGAGCTGCCGTCCGGCCGTTTCATGCGCATTCACCGTTCCTACATCGTGGCGCTGGACCGCATCCGCGAATCGTCGGCGACCTTGGTGGTCCTGGAAGGTGACGTGGCGCTCCCCGTCAGTGCTACTTACAGGGAAGCCCTGCGCAGTTTCCTTTCCCGAAAATAATGGCTCAGCGGGAAAAATCCGTGGAAAACTATGTGTTGAATAAGTCTTTTCGAGTGAGAAAGTTATTACTTTGCACTCATGA
>JAEEGJ010006676.1_pt1 | contig 34243 bp, 33 predicted proteins | sample 8958761 | NCBI WGS metagenome assembly JAEEGJ01 (sample SAMN16246546, study PRJNA631951) | gut metagenome | biome: gut microbiome; feature: rumen; material: RS-attached | host: Bos | place: Iran: Karaj | collected 2018-10
TACCAGTACACCTGTTATAACATCTCTCCAATCTTATCCTGAACCTAACATTGAAGAAAAACCATTTGGATATGGATATAGCCAAGAATCAGATAAAGAAAACCCAGTGATCACCCCTACATCGGAAGAAAATAAGGAAAACCCAGTGATTACTTCCGTATCTGAAGAAGAAAAAGTATATTTAGACCTTACAGAAGATGAAATACTAAATATGTCCGATGAAGATCTGTGGTATTATGCGGATCTGGAAGCCAAACATTTGCTTGGTAATTCCTTATCTTATCCGGATAATCCTATGAAATCAGTTTTTGAAGATTTAAAGAAACGGTTTGATAAAAACTATCCAAAGAGTCTTTCTGTTTCATCATCTTCAGCTTTGGATTATGCTGATGCAGTAAGAATTGCGGAAACTGTTTTTCCATCAAATGGTAATATGGGATATTATTTAAATATTCAGTATATTGGTGAATATGACGGATTTTACGTATTTGCTGCTAATTATTATTATGAAAAAAAATTCAGTCATATAGTTGGCAAAATAATATATAAAAAAGACTATTTTGATTTCGAAACAAAAACTTTGAAATGTGAGTTAAACCATGATAATGTTTTTCGTTTCCTTAAGGCTTATCTATATCATAATTTATATGGTATAGGTGGATATTTTTCTGAAACAGATGAAGGATACTGTTTCAGAACATATAGTATAGGCTGCATACTAGGCGATTGGAATATGCATGATAGAGCTTATTTAGAAAGAACGGAGTGTATTGTATCAAAGGATGGAACTCTATCGTTTACGGAGGCAGATGAAAGAATCAGAGAGTCAGATATTCCATACAGATATAATTCTTATCCTTCATTTGAATAAAAAAGAAAAACGGCAGCGTAACTGCTACCGTATTCTTTAAATCCATATAGATGAGTTTTAAGTTATGCTACGATAAAAGGCTTTAAGCTCTCAAGAATCTCATCGATCTGCTCCTCGGAGTGGATGTTGAGTTCTATGGGCTTTGAAAGATCGAGTGAGAAGATACCCATTATAGACTTAGCGTCGATAACATATCTTCCGGAAACAAGATCGAAATCTGATTCGTATTTTGTAACGGTGTTTACAAACGACTTAACTGCATCGATAGAATTTAAACTGATTTTTACTGTTTTCATTTTTGACTCCTTTCTTTAGGAAACCAATGTAGTTCTGTTTCCTTCTGTGCTACAGTATAACTATACTTAAGCGTAAAGTCAATACTTTGAATTGACAAATTTTATGTTTTTTTCGAGAATTTTATTATAAATATTTAAAAAATCAGAATATACATGATGTATAACGGTTGTGCATATTATACAAAATGTAGGGAATTATTGGTAATTATTGATAGAACCGTACCTATTGTTGGCAGGTTGGAATATAAATGTGACAAAAAGAACCGTCCCCATTGTCACATATGGAGGGAAAGATTGCGTTGAAAGCGGCATTATTGGCACTCGGCTGTAAGGTTAATTCATATGAAACGGAACGTATCCGGGAGGATATGGTATCGGCAGGCTTTGAAATTGTGGATTTTAGTGAAAAAGCTGACGTTTATATCGTAAACACCTGCTCGGTAACAAATATCGCCGACAGAAAATCAAGGCAGATGCTGCATAAGGCCAAAACCATGAATCCGTCTGCACTGATAGTGGCTACGGGTTGTTATGTACAGACTGCGGAAAAGGATGAAAAACTGCTTGAGGCCGCGGATATCCTTATAGGAAATAACCATAAGAGTGATATTGTAAGAATAATACAGGAAAAATTAAATGAATGTGGTAAAGGCGATATAACACCTTTGATAGATGATATAGGCTGTGAGAACAGCGTAGAAGACCTTTCCATCAAGGATTATCCCGAGAGAAGCAGGGCTTTTGTGCGTATAGAGGACGGTTGTAACCAGTTCTGCACATATTGCATAATCCCTTATGCGAGGGGCAGGGTCAGATCAAGGGATACGGAAGAGATACTTGAGGAAATCAGATCTCTTGCAGCCAAAGGCTTTAAGGAGGTTGTGATCACGGGTATACACCTGTCCTCGTTCGGGATAAAGAACTACGAGAATGATCTTAAGAAAAATGAATGGAATTATAAACCGCTCTTAAATCTTATACAGGAAACAGGAAAAATCAACGGAATCGAGAGGATAAGACTTGGATCGCTTGAACCACGCATTATCTGCAAGGAATTTATAATGGGTCTGAAGAGTGTCAAAAGCTTCTGCCCGCATTTTCATCTATCTCTTCAGAACGGCTGTGATACGGTTTTAAAGAGGATGAACAGACATTATTCCGCAGATGAATTCCTGGAAAAATGTGAGATACTCAGAGCATATTTTGACAGGCCGGCGATAACAACCGATGTAATAACGGGTTTCCCCGGAGAGACCGACGAGGAGTTTGCAATCTCCGAAAAGATGCTTGAAAAGGCAGCTTTTTCAAAAATGCATATCTTTAAGTATTCAAGAAGAAAAGGCACGGTTGCCGACAGGATGCCGGGACAGCTGACGGAAAGTATTAAGCATGAACGTGCAGTTAAGCTGCAGGAGCTTGACAACAGGATGCACAAAAGCTATGCGGATTCCTTCCTGGGACAGGATGTACGTGTGCTTATCGAGGAAGAAAATGAGGAGTACATGGAAGGACTTACCGAAAGGTATCTGAGTGTTAGAATAAAGAAATCGTACAGTTCAAGTGATAATATCAATACTTTCAAGTCGGTTACCGTTCAAAGCGTTACGGATGAGGGAGTGTTATACGCGATTCTTTGAAAAAAGGGTAAATATATAGGAATTTAATGAAAAATCAGGCCGTCTTATAAAAAAACACTTGAAATGACAGGCATTCTGGTTTATAATATTATGATGCGAAAGGTTGGGCGCTTTTTGCGTTTTTCCAAAGCATGATATGATGAATATTAAGGGGGCGCCCCCGTTAAATGGCGCAGAAAGTGAGATTTATAAAATGGAATCAAGAGGCGACACACAGTATTTCAAACCCGTTAAGGAAACCGAGAACCTGGTTAAGGACACGATCGCGGATGTCTACAAGGCTCTTACACAGAAGGGCTATAATCCCGTAAGCCAGATCGTAGGATATATCATGTCCGGTGATCCTACTTATATCACAAGTCATAACGGAGCACGCAGCCAGATCATGCGCGTAGAGCGTGATGAGATAATCGAGGAGTTGTTAAACGAGTATATCGATATTAATTTCAGATAGTTTTGGACGGAGTTTTGATGAATAGGATACTTGGACTTGATTTCGGCGGCATGACCTGCGGAGTCGCGGTCAGCGATGCTCTGCAGATTACTGCACAGCCGGTTGAAACGATAAGAAGAACACACGAGAACAAATTAAGGAAGACGCTTGCACGTATCGAAGAACTGATCGCAGAGTACGGTGTTGACAGATGCGTGGTCGGGCTTCCCAAAAAGCTGGACGGATCAGAAGGCGACAGAGCCGAGAAATCACGTGAATTTGCAGCAAATCTGGAAAGAAGGACCGGACTGGACATCATACTCTGGGACGAGAGATTTACCACGGTTGAAGCTACAAGAGCACTTGATGCCGCAGGACTCGGGATAAAGGAAAAATCAAAGGTAGTGGATAAGCTGGCGGCTGTACTTATCTTGCAGAACTACCTTGATTATCTGTCCATAAACAAGGAAAAGCTGGAAAACGGTCAGAACTGAAATCGGAAAGGAGTACGGATATGGAAGACAAAAAAGAAAGCAGGATGATCAAATTTACGACTGATGAAGGCATTGAGATCAATCTTTATGCCATAGCCGATACTAAGCTTAACGGCAAGAATTATATACTTGTTTCCGATAGTGAGGATGACGCTGAAGCAAACGCATATATACTTAAAGAGCTTGCATCCGACAATAAAGAGGTCGCATACGATCTTGTGACCGATGAAAGAGAGCTTAATGCGGTCGGAGAAATCTTTAACGAACTTCTGGATGATGTGGATATCGTTGAAGATGTTGATGATGCAAAGTAACGGATCGGGTTTCTTTATGGGGTAAGATCAGATATAGGATTTGGAGAAGAAATTGAGTAAGTACAGAGAAACAGAGATTATAAAAACACCTGCTGTCAAGGTTATCCCTTTGGGAGGACTTGAACAGATAGGAATGAACATAACCGCATTTGAATACGGGGAAACCATAATTGTGGTTGATTGCGGCATCGCATTTCCGGAGGACGACATGCTGGGTATCGATCTTGTAATACCCGATGTTTCGTATCTGGTTGATAATATAGATAAGGTAAAGGGCTTTTTCATAACACACGGACACGAGGATCATATAGGGGCGCTTCCTTATGTGCTCAAGGATGTATGTGTGCCTGTTTACGGTACCTGTCTTACCACGGCTCTTATTGAGAACAAGTTAAAAGAGCATGAGATGCCCAAGAAGGTAAAGCTTAAGACGGTAAAATACGGTCAGAGTGTTAATGTTGGTGATTTCAGGGTTGAATTCATAAGAACAAACCACAGTATTGCAGACGCAGCAGCACTTGCGATATTTTCACCGGCCGGTATCATTGTGCATACCGGTGACTTTAAGGTTGATTATACACCTGTATACGGAGAGACAATAGATCTGCCGAGGTTTGCGGAGCTTGGCAGAAAGGGAGTTCTTGCACTTTTATGTGACAGTACCAATGTACTTCGTCCGGGCTTTACGATGTCGGAAAAGACGGTCGGAAGGACGTTTGATACCATTTTTTCCGAGAACAGCGATAAGAGGATCATTGTTGCAACTTTCTCAACAAATGTTGACAGAGTTCAGCAGATCATCAATTCCGCGGAAAAATACGGAAGAAAGGTCATTGTCGAAGGCAGAAGCATGGTAAATGTCATTACCACGGCCTTTGAACTCGGATATATAACAAAGAAGGAAAGCACCATCATCCCGATAGAGCAGATGAAGAGTTATAAGGATGAGCAGACCGTTATCATAACAACCGGAAGCCAGGGCGAGGCTATGGCTGCTCTTTCGCGTATGGCAGCCAACATTCACAAGAAGGTGACAATAAAGCCCGGTGATGTTGTTATTTTCAGTTCTTCGGCGATCCCCGGAAACGAGAAGAACATATTTAAGGTTATAAATGAATTATCTATGAAGGGTGCAAAGGTTATCTTCCAGGATGCGCATGTTTCGGGACATGCCTGCCAGGAAGAGATCAAGCTCATATATGCACTTGTTAAGCCGAAGTATGCAATCCCTGTACACGGTGAATACAGATTCCTTGCGGCTCATAAGGAGCTTGCAGTAAATATGGGAGTTAAGAAGGATAATGTGTTCATACTTTCATCGGGAGATGTACTTGAGCTTTCGGAAACGGAAGGAAGGCTTACAGACAGGGTTAAGGTCGGCGCAGTCATGGTAGACGGACTCGGCGTCGGGGATGTTGGAAACATAGTACTTCATGACCGTCAGCAGCTTTCGGAAAGCGGGCTTATCGCAGTTTCCATCACATTTGATTCGGTAACCGGAGAAGTGCTTGCGGGACCGGATATTTCTTCAAGAGGCTTTGTTTATGTGAAAGAGGCCGAGGAACTGATAGAATCGCTTGAAGGTGAAGTACTCGCAACCTTAGAGCTTATAAAAGAAAGAGGCATCAACGATCAGAATAAGATGAAGTCTATCATTCGTGATGACCTGGCCGACTTTTTGTGGAAAAAGATGAAGAGAAGGCCCATCATCCTTCCGATCTTTATGGAGGTCTAAATGGACAATATGAACAGCTCTGTTCATAAAGGAACAGGAAGATCATCTGGTACAAGAGTACTGCTGAGAATGTCAGGGGGATTTCTTCAGGTCTGCTTGAATATATTCATTTACGCGGTCATTGTATTTTTTGTGATCAAAGCAGTGCATTACACCTATGATTTTGCCTACCGCATCTTCGGGAACGTATCCATGGAGGAAGCGCCCGGACATGATGTAAAGATCATGATCCTTAAGGGTGAGACTACCATGAACGTGGCTACAAAGCTTGAAACAAACAAGCTTATCCCGGATAAGTATTCGTTCTTCCTCAAGGTTCAGATAGGAAATTTCGGAACCGAGGAAGGCTCAAACAAATACGAGATAATGGGCGGTACTTACGTTTTGAACACTTTGATGAATTATGATCAGATACTTGAGATCATAACAAATAACAAGAGGTCCATAGAAGAAGAGATCAGTGTCGAGGAGGCCGAAAATACTCCATGATCGTTGACGAACATATTGAAAGTTATATAAATTCCCTGGGAACGGATATCCCGCAGGAACTGTACGAGCTTGAAAAATGGGCACTTGATAAGCAGGTGCCCATAATAAGGAAAAGTATGCAGAACCTGCTGAAATTTCTTCTAAGTACAAGAAAGCCCCGGAATGTTCTGGAAATAGGAACAGCCGTTGGGTTTTCAACTCTTTTTATCGAGCATTACGCACCCGAAGGATGTATCATCCAAACGATAGAAAAGGTTGAGATGCGCCTTGTACACGCAAGAAAAAATCTTGCCGGGCATAAAAACATTCATCTTTTGGAGGGCGATGCGGCTGACATTCTTAAGAATAAGTCAGAGAGTCATGCAGAAAAATATGACTTTATTTTTTTGGATGCCGCAAAGGGACAGTATCCGAAGTTCCTGGAGTATATAAAACTATTGATGGCTGACGGAGGAATGCTTGTCACAGACAATGTCCTGCTTGAAGGGTCCATCGCAGAGTCGAAGTTCTCGGTTGAGAGAAGGGACCGCACCATTCATATGAGAATGAGGGAATACCTGTATACACTAACACATTCCGATGAGCTTGATACGATAATACTGCCTGTAGGAGACGGTGTGGCAGTTACTGTACGGAAATAACGGAGGAGACATTTTGAAAAAACCCGAGCTTTTGATGCCGGCAGGAAGCTTTGATGTCTTAAAGACCGCTTTAAGATTCGGAGCCGATGCCGTTTATGTCGGCGGCGACATGTTCAGCCTTCGTGCAAAGGCGCATAATTTTTCAATCGATGAGTTAAGAGAAGCGACAAAATATACTCATGACTTAAATAAGAAAATATATGTGACCGTAAATATCACGGCGCACAATAAAGATTTCGGAGAGCTTGAAAAATATTTAAAGGAGCTTGAGGACATAAGGCCGGACGGACTTATCATCAGCGATCCGGGCGTGTTCTCGATGGCTAAAACCTATGCACCTGATCTTGAACTGCATATAAGCACTCAGGCAAATAACGTTAATTATCGGACATTCCTGTTCTGGCATTCGCAAGGGGCAAAAAGGATCGTTACGGGCAGGGAGCTTACTATAGATGAGATAAGCGAGATAAGGAAGAACATTCCGGATGACTGTGAGATAGAAAGCTTTATACACGGAGCCATGTGCATATCATATTCGGGACGATGCCTCTTAAGCAATTATTTTACGGGGCGTGATGCAAACCTGGGTGAATGTACGCATCCCTGCAGATGGAAATATTATATTTCCGAAGAAACGAGACCCGGAGAGTTTTTCCCTATAGAGGAAAATGACCGTGGAACATATATATTTAATTCAAAGGATCTTTGTATGATCGACCATATACCGGAGCTTATCGAAGCCGGTATCGATTCGTACAAGATAGAGGGAAGAATGAAGACTGCGCTGTATGTTGCTACGATAGCTAGAGCATACAGAGTGGCGATAGATACATATCTTGAAAGTCCGTTAAAGTATAAAAGGAACAAAAGCGTATTCCTTGAAGAGATCGGAAAGTGTACGAACAGGATGTTCACCACGGGCTTTTATTTCGGAAAGCCCGGAAACGACTCCATGGTATACGGTGAAAGCACTTATGTCAAGGATTATGTATACCTCGGAACGATTGAAGCTTCAAAGAGGACGGTCTTAAAGGAAAACGGTGAGACGGTCTGGAGGTGTGAGCTTACACAGAAGAACAAGTTTTCCGTAGGTGATGAGATTGAGATAGTTTCACCCGGAAGCCTTAAGGAAAAATTCTGCAAGGTTTTGAAAATTACGGACAGTGAGGGGAATGATATGACGTCTTGTCCCCATGCTTCACAGAAGATAATCGTTTACGTAACCGGTAAGGTATCGGCCGGCGACCTGTTCAGGAAAGGTCCCGCAAACGGAGGTAATGATGCAGCAGTTATCAAGACTGATGATAAAAAACATGGCGGTTGATGAGGTAACTTACTATCGTGGAATCTATCTTTACCGCAACGGGCAGGTAAAGAATATTTCAGTTGTAAGACCGAACGGTCAGATACGTATAATAGTTAATGATATCTTTGATTATACGGTAATGATCGATGACAAAAATGAAGGTGAGATCGGACATACCTGTAATTGCGCTTCAGCCGTTAAGGATCGTGAAGGAGCCGCCTGCAAGCATGTGATTGCAGGCTTGTTTGCGTTGCTTAAAATACAGGAAAAGGAGAAACTGTCAAAGCTTCCGACTCCTGAGGATAAGCGTGCATGCTCTGTTCTCGATTTCTTTCAGTCTCAGGAAGATATCAATTTCCCGAAGAATGTATTCCATATCGAGCCGGTAATAACCGTTTCCGAAATCCTGGGAAAAGCGGACTCAAACGCATATCTTTCGATTAAAGCCGGAAAGGACAAGCTTTACAAGGTTCAGACCATAAAGAAGTTCCTTACCGATTACATAAAACAGATGGACATAACTCTTGGCAAGGATTTTAATTTCCTGCCGAGGGAATGCGAGTTTGACAGGACTTCGCAGAATATTCTTGATTTCATGCTCGAGATATACCAGATTTCGGGAATGGATGAAAATGTTGACAGTAAGAGGATATTCTTTAAATCCTCCATAGTAATAAACCAGCCGCTGCTTATTAAGCTGCTGAAAATACTCGGAAGGAACACGTTTACCCTTAATCTTTACGGGAAGTCATATGACAATGTAAGGGTGTTTAAAGAGAATCCCAATATTAAATATGATCTCGATATCGTTGACGATACGATCATGTTTGACTACAGGGATAAGGAAGCGGTACTGCCTTTATCAAAGAACGGCGACCTGATCTACTATAACGGAGCGGTATTCATTCCTACACCTCAGTTCAAGCGTAATTATGCACCGTTTTTCAATGCTCTGGGCGTGGATAAGCCGGCTCTTCTCTTCAGGGGAGAGAACAAGCAGAGATTTCTTGAAGAGGTGCTTCCGAAGATCGGTGACAGCATGGATATCGATATCCCGGAGGAGCTTCAGGACAGATACATCTCGCCCGAGTTTAAGGCTACGATCTATTTTGACAGATACAATAACGGCATAAAGGCGGATCTTCATTTCATATACGGCGAATTTGAATTCAGCTGCTTTGAAAATCCGGATTCCGATTATTATATAATCATCAGGCAGAAGGAAAAAGAGGATAAGATAAAGGAACTGCTTGAAAATTACGGCTTTGATCCAAGAAGCAATTTCTATCACTTAAAATCCGAGTCGGCAATATATGATTTCCTGCTCAGCGAGAAGAAAGATCTGCTTGATATGGCGGAGCTTTATTACTCTGAGGATTTCAAGAAGCTTAATATCAGGACCGGCGGAAGCTTTAACATCGGACTCAGAGTCAGCAGTAAGATGGATCTTCTTGAAATGAGTTTTGATTTTGAAAATATGAGCCATGAAGAGCTTAAGGCTTTGTTCAGGGCTTTAAAGGTGCGCAAAAAATATTACAGAATGTATGACGGCAGCTTCATTAACCTTCAGGACGGAGATATGGAGAGGCTTTCAGATATATTGGACAATCTCGGCGTTTCATCCAAGAATATTGACGAAACGGGCATCCGTCTTAGCAAGAGTAATGCGTTTTATCTTGATGAGGCACTTGAAAAGAGCGGTTTCAAAGTTAACAAGAACAACGAGTTTGTTGAATTGATAGAGAAGATAAAGAATTCGGAGACACAGAGTTTTGAGCTTCCGGGTAATATCAATGCGACCCTTCGTAATTATCAGCTTTTAGGATACAAGTGGATGATGACTCTTGCAGCAAACAGCCTGGGCGGTATACTTGCCGATGATATGGGTCTCGGTAAAACACTGCAGGCAATCTGTTACATTTCAGGTCAGCTTCAGGAATGTGAGGCGGGAGTTCATGATCAGTTTCTTATCGTATGCCCGAGCTCGATCATCTATAACTGGATGGATGAGATAAACAATTTTGCTCCCGATATCAAATGCATGGTTGTTGCCGGCGCACCTCAGGAAAGATGCAGGATAATCAACTCGTCTAAAGACTGTGATGTGCTTATTACGTCCTATCCTTTGATGAGAAGGGACGTACAGTTCTACAAGAAGATCGTATTCAATACCATATTCCTTGATGAGGCGCAGTTCATAAAGAATGCGGCGTCTCTTAACGCGCAGTCGGTTAAACAGCTCAACGCCCGTCACAGGTTTGCGCTTACCGGTACTCCGATAGAAAACTCGCTTTCAGAGCTCTGGTCGCTGTTTGATTATGTCATGCCTAATTTCCTCATGACGCATACACGTTTTACGACACGTTTTGAGAAACCGATCATTTCAGGAGATGAGAAGGCCGTTTCAGACCTTAATTCCAGGATAAGACCGTTCATCCTCAGGCGTATGAAAAAGGAAGTACTTGGCGATCTGCCCGATAAGCTTGAAGAGAAGATGCTTACGGATATGACCGATGAACAGAGAAAGGTATACCTGTCTTACATGAATGAGGCAAGATCCGATCTCTTCGGACAGATCAGCGAGAACGGCATAGAGAAGAGCAGGATGAAGATACTTGCGGCACTTACAAGGCTGAGACAGATCTGCTGTCATCCTTCTACGTTCCTGTCAAATTATAAGGGCGGAAGCGGAAAACTGGATCTGCTCATACAACAGCTCAACAACGCTATCGCAAACGGACACAGGACCATCGTATTTTCCCAGTTTACCGGTATGCTGGAAATAATCAGGAAGGAAATTGAAGATAAGGATATAAAGTTCTATTACCTTGACGGTTCTACGCCTCCTAAGGAAAGACTTGAGATGGCAAAGGAGTTTAATGAAGGGAACGGTCAGCTGTTCCTTATATCACTTAAGGCAGGAGGCACCGGACTGAACTTAACGGGCGCCGATACCGTAATCCATTACGACCCGTGGTGGAATCCTGCGGTGGAAGAGCAGGCAACGGACAGAGCGTACCGTATAGGACAGACAAACGACGTCTATGTGTTAAAGCTTTTAACACGCGGTACGATAGAAGAAAAGATCTACAAGCTTCAGCAGAAGAAAAAAGAACTCCTCGATTCTGTCATTACATCAAACGGAGTATTCATTGACTCACTGACAAAAGAGGAGCTTGAAGATATATTCACTTATAATTGAAAATGTGACGGTTATTTTTCATTATCAGCTGCTTCGGCACTTTCGGACATCCTGCCGAATACAAGGTCGTAGCCGTCGTTACCGTAGTTTAAGGAGCGGTTTACACGGCTTATGGTCGCTGTGGATGCACCGGTTTTTTCGGCAATCTCCAGATATGTTTTGCCGGAACGGAGCATAGCGGCAACTTCAAAGCGCTGCGAAAGAGAAAGAATCTCGTTTATAGTACAGACATCTTCAAAAAAAGTATAGCATTCTTCTTTGGTTTTAAGGCAGAGGATAGCTTCGAACAGATGGTCGACCGCCTCGGTATGTAATTTTTTATTCATATGCGTATTTGAGGCAATAAATTGCTTTTCTCCTTAAATAATTTATCTTTGTAATATTTTACAACTTTAAAGAACTAAAGTCAAGAGCTTTTGAAAGGATTTTCATAAAAAATGGGAAGCTTAAAAAAGGGAAAGGAATATATATGCAAAATTGTGAGATCGGCTTATCCCGATAAAGGGATTGCCGAGCTTGACGGTCAGAGGATCGATGTTAAGGGTGCGCTTGAGGGCCAGACTGTAAAGCTTCGTATCACGAAGATAAGGAACGGCAGATATGAAGCAAAGCTCTTAAGTGTGGAAGAAAGATCTCCTATAGAAGTAAATGAACCGTTCTGTCCCCACTTTGAATATTGCGGTGGCTGCGCATACCAGAGGATACCTTATGACGAGCTGCTGAAAATGAAGGGTGAGCAGGTAAAGGATATTATTGATGCCTGCGCGGATTATGATTATGAGTTTCTGGGCATAGCACCGAGTCCCTGTGATAAGGCGTACAGGAACAAGATGGAGTTTTCGTTCGGCGATTCCTGCAAGGACGGTGAATTGACGTTAGGGTTACATAAGCTCGGAAGCTTCTATGATATCCTGCAGATCACAGACTGCAAGATAACAAATGACGATTACAATGCTATAGTAAGGTTTACTGTTGAACTGTGCAGGAAATACGGTCTTACCTACTGCCATAAGATGTCTCATATAGGATATCTCAGGCATCTTCTGATAAGAAGAGCTGCAACTACAGGTGAGATACTTGTAAATCTGGTAACTACTTCACAATATCCCGAGAAAAACGGCAGCTTTGAAGGCGATTTCCTTGATGACTTTAAGAACGGGCTGAAGGAGCTTGACTTAAACGGAAGTATTGTCGGTATCCTGCATTCGTTAAACGACGATCCCGCGGATGCGGTTAAGGCTGACCGTATAGACGTGCTCTCCGGAAAAGATTTTTTCTTTGAAGAGATACTCGGACAGATATTCAAAATAACAACATTCAGTTTCTTCCAGACAAATTCCTTCGGAGCGGAAGTACTTTACAGCATAGTAAGGGATTTTGTCGGAGATATGAAAGATAAGAACATATTCGATCTGTATTCGGGTACAGGTACGATTGCTCAGATTCTGGCTCCGGTTGCCAAAAAGGTTACGGGAGTGGAGATAGTAAAGGAAGCGGTCGAATCGGCGGAAATGAATGCGGCGCTGAATAATCTTTCAAACTGTGAATTTATTTGCGGGGATGTCCTGAAGGTACTCGATGATCTGAAGGAAAAACCGGATATTATCGTGCTCGATCCTCCGAGAGAGGGCATACATCCTAAGGCTCTTACAAAGATTATGGCGTACGGAGTTGACAGGATCGTTTATGTTTCCTGTAAACCCACAAGCCTTGCCAGAGACCTTGAAATACTGAACGCAAACGGATACAGGCTCATTAAGGCAAAATGCTGCGATATGTTCCCCTGGACAAGGCATATCGAGACAGTCTGCCTGTTAAATAAGATCAAGAAATAAAGGTATTGATATTAAAATTGATACCGGGAAAGGGATGTTATCATGAAAACAAAAACAAAGATCATACTTACCACGGTTCTGGGCATATTGTCCTTGGCATGGATAATTGTCGTGCTGACAGTTGACGTCGGTGCGGTTGGACCTAAGAACACAAAAGTCGGGCTTTCACTTATAAACAGCTCCTTCCACGATCTGTGGCATTATGACAATATAGGGACTGCAACTTTCAATAATTACAACGAGACATGGTATAAGATTTCATCCTATGTCGGAATATTCTCACTTGCTGTTGCGGGATGTATGGGAATTTTCGGTCTGGTACAGCTTATAAAGAGAAAGAGCCTGTTCAAAGTCGACAGATGCATTATAGCTCTCGGAGTGCTTTACTGCATAACCTTTGCCGTATATTTATTCTTTGAGGTTGTGGTTATAAATTACAGGCCTGTGATAATGCCTGATGAGACCGAGGCGGCAGCATCGTTTCCTTCGTCACATACACTGCTGACGATCGTGATCATGGGAAGCATAATGCTGATGATAAAGAATTATATTAAGAATACGACTCTTAGGTATTCGATAAGATTTTTCTGCATAATAGTGATGGTTACTATGGTACTTGCCAGATTCATCTGCGGCGTACACTGGTTTTCAGATATAATAGGCGGCATCCTCATCGGTCTGTTCCTGATCTCCGGCTATTCGATCTTTGCCAAGAATAAGGTGGAACAGACGGAAGAAAAAGCCGCCTGATAAATGATCATACTTCTTTAAAATCAATTACTTCGGTTGACGGTGTGTCAACTTCGGTGAAATCAACGGATGTGTCGGACAGACCGTTTTTGATATATTCGAGGTCTTCGGTAGTCTCTTCGGCAATTTCGGGAGATTCCGAAGGCTTCGATGAATTGACGGCAGTTCCTATGTCTTTAAGTGTTGCGGGATTTTGGCCTGCATTTTCCTTTTTGCCTGCGGGAGCTGCCAAAGGCTTTAATGTATACTTAAGATTTTTCTCAATTTCTTCATTGTGGGCTTTTCTGTAGTCTGCAATGAATTTTTTTATGCCGAAATACAACAGGATACCGCCTGCGATGAAAAGCGCAAGGCCTGTGAAGCCCCAAGGTACGCTTGTCGAGAAATTATCGACATCTATATACATGGCCTTCATAACGCCAGCCGACAGATACGACCTGCAGTTACGCTGATGGTCGATGCTCATGCCTCTTACTATTCCTTCAACAGTCAGATATACCTTATCCGGTATATCGCCTGTTTTATCCCAGCTATCAAAGGCACGGCAGGCTTCCTCGGCGGCAGCCACATCTTCACCCTTTACTCTTGCGGTTATGTAATAATTGAATCTTATACCGTCTTCGGTATAGTAGACCGGAATGGGATACAATGCATAGTAGAGAAACTGTTTTCCGGTCCATTGCTCATATGTGTTTTCGGAATATATGGCATTCTGGGCTATGGTTATCTCAAGCCTTACGTGATCTCCGACGGCAATCTTCCTCACATTTTCCTCTGTTATCGTTTCTACGGGCATCAGATTCCTTACGGTATCTGCGGCGTAGGCGAGAAGCAGAAGGAAGCCCGCAAAACAGATTATCAGTCCTGTTATGATCTTTATATTTATAAGTTTTTTCAGATTCATTATTTATGTACACCTCAAATGAATTTGTTTATACGGTCAAAAAGTCTTAATGCCTAGCTTGAAAGGCGTTTAGACTTTTTTCCCTTAGTCATCATTAAATCATTTACATTCCTTATTGTCAAGTGAAAAAATACCGGTGCGGATACGAAACGGAAGGGGGGATTGGAAAATAATGGCAATATAATACCAAAAAAACATCATATCTATATAGACAACGGAAATAAAATGTATTAGAATAAAAGTGGTGTGGTTTATGTTACATGACATATGAAAGGAAAGAAGGTATATGGCAAGCTTAAAAGAATATTACCAGGATTACTTCAGGATTGGTGTCGCATGTGAGAAGATACATGATTTTTTCACGAATAATGAGATCGGAAATCCGGAAAAGGAAAAGCTTATCTTAAGGGAATTCAACAGCATGACCTTTGGAAACGAGCTCAAGCCCGCATATAATATGGGCTGGGACTCGGATGAGGCAAGAGAGGATTATCTTCCGTTCAGGATCAATCCCAATGCGAAAGCAATGCTTGATTTTGCGAGAGAAAACGGCATGAAGGTAAGAGGACACGTGCTCGTATGGCACAGCCAGTGTCCTAAGGAGGCTTTCTGTAAGGGGTATAAACCCGTGACGTTTCCCACCGATCCGGAAATACTGAAAGACAAGCCGTTTTTAAAGAATTTTGAGAAGCTGGATCCGGTATGCTATGTGGACAGAGATACCATGCTTAAACGTCTTAAAAGCTATATATATTCCGTGATGGAGTACATGTACAGCGAAGGCTATGCGGATACCATATATGCATGGGATGTCGTAAACGAAGCGATAGAGCTTGCCGACAAACAGCCTACGGGACTTAGGAACAGTTACTGGTATCAGATCATAGGAGATGATTTTATTTACTGGAGCTTTAAGTTTGCAAAGGAAGCCGTAGAAGAGTGTTCAATAAAATATGCCGAAAAATACAAGGTTTCACCGGATAACCTGAATGAACTTAAAAGCATCCGCCCGCTTCTTTTCTATAATGATTACAATGAATTCCAGCCAGACAAGAAAAAAGCCATAATCAATGCGCTGGAGAGAAGAACGGATGAACACGGCAGCATTATAGGCGAATCACTTATCGAAGGCATCGGCATGCAGGGACATATCAGCGATAACAGCGATATTGACGGATATATCGATGCACTCATGGATTATTCGCGGCTTGTTGATGTCATACATATTACCGAGCTTGATGTAAAATGTACCTGCATGAACATTAATGCAGAGTACTATCAGGCAGTTTTCTACAAAAAGCTCTTTGAAGCCCTCCTGAAGGCGAATGAAAACGGAGCTAAGCTTAAATGTGTTACTTTCTGGGGACTTACCGATGATAATTCATGGATAAGGGGAGCGAACCCGCTTCTTTTCCATAAAGATCTGAGCCGTAAGAAATCATATTATGCGCTTCAGTATGCATTGTCGGGAGAAAGCCTCGGTGAACCCGAAAAAATTGAGATCAACTATGACGACAGGGATATTACGTTTGAGCCTGTCGGAGGGGAGCCTGTCAAGCTTGAGACTCTCGGTGTAAAAACAAGAGGCTTTGCACATATCAATATTCAGGATAAGGTTGTACGCAGCCATTCACATGCACTTGCACATGAGATAAGGTTTGATGACTGGAGCGGCATAAGCTTTGATGTTTCCGATTTCATCGGTCAGACTATAGAAGTTTCCGCATGGGTAAGAAGTAAAGCAAACGAAGTAATCATATCTGCTGATATAGAAGGAGTTTTCCCTGTTGTTGCAAAAGGTGAGACCGGCAGTGACGAATGGGTAAGGATTACCGGGAAGTACAAGGTTCCGTCGGATGTGCATGCCATGTTCCTGTTCTTCGGTACAAAGGAGCCTGTTGAAGGAAAGTTCAGCGCCATCTATGTTGATGAGATAGAGATTAAGCATGTCGGACTCGAGGAAGGCTTTGAGGACAGTACAAATATCGCATCAATAAGAGGTATGGGACATCTTCCCGTCATCATGGTCACCGATAAAGAGGCTGTGGAAGAGGGCGGACATTCGCTTGCAATTACAAGGCATGAAAAGGATGCAACCGTCAAGTTCAACATATCGTCTTATATAGGTATGAAGATAAAGATATCCGCATATGTAAAGACTTCGGACAATATTATCAGACTCGGTATTGACAGTTCCGAGCCCATTGAACTTGCTTCGGTGCCTTCGGTAAAGGACGGGTGGACAAGGATAGAGGCGGTAACCGTTCTTGATGAGAACATGAATTCGGCAGAGTTCTACTTAGAGACGGACGGAAACGCTGATTATTATGTGGACGATATATTTGTTTCAAAATGCGACAAATGAGACATAAAGTAAATCTAATTTGCTGTTTTTGAGGATTTGAACACAAAATTTTTAAAATTTTGCACTTGTTAATAAAAGTACATTATGCTATAATGGACTTCGGATGAAAATCCGAGAATGTTTTATATCGAAAGGAGAATTGTAATGGGACTTATTTCAACAGCTCTTGGTGCAGTTACCAGTCTTGCCGGAGGAGTTCTCGGCGCAGCAGGCGGCGCAGCAAGCGGTGTACTTTCAAATCAGTGGAAGGAATTCTTCTACTGTGACGCGATTCCGGATGATACTCTGATGGTCAGAGGAAAGAAGCAGATAACCGGAAAATCAGCTAATACAAAGGGTGATGACAACGTTATCTCGAACGGCAGCGGCATAGCTGTTGCAGATGGTCAGTGTATGATCATCGTTGAAAACGGAAAGGTTGTTGAATTCTGTGCGGAACCCGGCAGATTCACATACGATACCTCACTTGCTCCCAGCATATTCGCAGGAAGCTTCGGACAGAGCGTTCTTGATTCATTCAAGATGTTCGGACAGCAGTTTGCTTACGGCGGACAGGCTGCAAACGATCAGAGAGTTTATTATTTCAATACCAAGGTTATCATGGGAAATAAGTACGGAACACCCGCTCCCGTACCCTTCAGGCTTGTAGACAGCAAGATTTTCCTTGACCTTGACATAACCGTAAGACTTAACGCAGTTTATTCATATCGTCTTGTTGATCCGCTTCTTTTCTATACAAAGATCTGCGGCAACGTAACAGACGTTTACAAGACTTCTAATCTTGAGCAGCAGCTCAAGTCTGAGATTTCCGGAAAGCTCCAGAGAGCTCTCGGTGAGATAAGCGCTAAAGAGATAAGATATAACGAGCTTCCTCTTCATACAGACGACATGAGCGAAGCTTTAAAGAATCAGCTTCATGAAAAATGGGTTGTTGAAAAGGGTATCGAGCTAGTAAGCTTCGATGTTAACTCCTGCAACACAAGTGAAGAAAACGAAAAGCTCATCAGGGATGCTCAGGCAGAGGCAAGATATCAGCATGCAGGCCTTGGCGCAGCTGCTCTTACCGCAGCTCAGGCTCAGGCTCTTAAGGATGCCGCAAAGAATCCCAACGGTGCAGCAAATGCTATGTTCGGTGTCGGCATGATCGGCGGTGGCATGAATGGCGGCGGAGTAGCAAATACCATAAACAGTCTTTACGCTCAGGCAGGTCAGGAACAGGCCGCAGCTCAGCAGCAGGCAGCTGCCGCTGCAGCAGCAAATGCATGGAAGTGTCCTGAGTGCGGAGCGGAGAATACAGGTAAGTTCTGTCAGGGCTGCGGAAAGCCGAAGCCCGCTCCCGCAGGTACATGGAAGTGTGTGTGCGGTGCTGAGAACACCGGTAAGTTCTGTCAGGAATGCGGAAAGCCGAAGCCGGAAGCACCTGTTTCAACTTCGTGGTTCTGTCCTGAATGCGGAGCGGAGAATACCGGAAAATTCTGCCAGGGCTGCGGAAAGCCTCGTGCTTAACAGGTAAATATCAGCCCCAGAGGTGTATAAACACACTGGGGCTATGTTTTATTTTATCATCGGGTGACAGGAGTAAAAACTATGGCTTTACAAGAATACAGATGTCCGTGCTGCGGTGGTTCCATAGAGTTCAACAGTACGGTCGGTAAAATGAAGTGCCCATACTGTGATTCGGAATTTGAAATGGATTCCTTAAAGGATATCGATCAGGCTCTTGACAGTGAGGAGCCCGAGTCCATGAAGTGGGCTGATTACGAAGGTCAGAGCTGGGGCGGAGAAGATATGGAAGGCATGGCAAGCTACCATTGCAAGTCATGCGGAGCCGAGATCATCACTGCGGAGACAACGGGAGCTTCATCCTGTCCTTACTGCGGAAATCCCATCGTTATGATGCAGGCTTTTGCAGGTACGCTCAAGCCTGAGTTCATCATTCCGTTTAAGCTTGACAAGGAAGCTGCAAAAGCTGCTCTTACAAAACATTTTCAGGGCAAGAAGCTTTTGCCTTCGGCATTCTCTTCACAGAACCATATAGATGAGGTTAACGGCGTATATGTTCCTTTCTGGCTGTTCAATTCGGGAGCATCCGCGAATATCAGATATAAGGCAACAAAGGTTAAGCGCTGGAGCGATAATGACTATAATTATAAAGAAACAAAATATTATACGGTTGTAAGAGACGGTTCATTGTTCTTTGAGAACATACCCGTGGACGGCTCCAAGAAAATGGATGACGATCTCATGGATTCACTTGAACCCTTTGATTTTAAGGAGGAAAAGGAGTTCATGACAGCTTATCTTTCGGGATATCTTGCAGATAAGTATGATGTTTCAGCAGAAGAAAGCGTTGAGAGGGCTAATCTCCGTATCAAGAACAGTACAGTTGCAAAATTCAGGAGTACCGTAAAGGATTATGATACTGTTGAGACTGAAAATGCCAACATACAGCTTCATGACGGTTCCTATAAATACGGACTTCTGCCCATGTGGATACTTAACACCTCGTGGAACGGTCAAAAATTTGTTTTCGGCATGAACGGACAGACAGGAAAATTTGTCGGAAACCTGCCTATGGATAAGGGTAAATTCTGGAAATATTTCTTTATTTACTTTATCATATCATTTGCAGTGACATTCCTGATCGCGTTTCTGCTGCTTAAGGAATAACGGGAGGTGTTGATTCATGGTCATAGTAAAAGCTTTAGCTATCGCTTTGGTCGTAGCGCTTATCATCGCTTTTATAGCTACATCGGCATTAAGATCCGAGCTTAAGAGCGTACAGACGGCTACCGAAGCAAATATTTATGTAAAAGACGGAAGTTTTAATCTGACAAACGAACAGGATATTTATGTATGCAGGAAAGTAGAGAAAACAGAAAGGCCGAAGTCCCAGAATCAGCAAAGCTGAGAGACAGAGCGATATGTTATGTGGACGGCAGCTTCAATCCTGACGTAAATAAATATGCCTACGGCTGTGTATTTATAAATGATGACGGAAGCATCGACGAGTATTGCGGTTCCGGAAATGATGAGGCTGCCCTAAAGCAGCGCAACGTTTCCGGAGAAATGATAGCCTCGATGCTGTCCGTCAGTCTTGCTATTGCCAGAGGGTATTCCTCACTTGATATTTATTATGATTACAGTGGGATAGAGTGCTGGGTAACGGGTGAGTGGAAGGCTAAGAATGAGCTTACCCGGAAATACAGGGACTGGATGCGTTCAAAGAAGCAGAGGATCGGGATTGAATTCCATAAAGTACAGGCACATTCTCACGACGAATATAACGAGAGAGCCGATAAGCTGGCAAAACAGGGTCTTTTAAAAGCCCCCGGTCTTCCGGAAATAAAAGTATAGACAATGAAGACGGTTTGTATTATAATAAATTACGTCATTATTATTCATTCGGAGGGTATTTATGAGTCCATTTGATGAATTGTCAAATAACGATAATACATCTGCAGCAGATGACATAGTTTCCGAGTCCTCGGGCTTTAAGACATCTCCCGCAGATGATCTGTTTGATATAATCGAGCCTTCGGAGCCTGTGGAAGAAAAGAATGAAGATTCCGGATTTGTGCAGGATGAGGACTTTCTTAACAGTCTTGACTTTATAAACGGTTTTTCGGATATTGACGAAAATGCGACGGAAGCTGTTGAAGATACTGGGACCGATATACAGGCCGACGAAGATTTGGACTTAAATGGTATTTTAAACGAAGCAGCTCCGGATGTTACCGAAGGGATGATCGCGGACATTCCGGATACTAACGATGGAATGATCTCTGACATACCGAATGTTCCGAACGATGTGATAACGGATATTCCCGATATGAATACGGATATTCCGGGTATGAGTACTAATGCTCCCGATATGGGTATGGATATTCCCGATATGAATACGGATATTCCGGGTATGAGTACTAATGTTCCCGATATGGGTATGGATATCCCCAATATGAGTATGGATGTACCGGAGGTTCAGGATATTGCGGAGACAGCGTTGTCAGGTATTTCAGACATTAACGCAGATACGGTTACAGAAAATCCGGGTATTACAGATGTCCCTGTTGATATGCCTGCAGAGTATAATATAACCGCAGAAACGCCTTCTGAAATTCCGGTTGATGCTTATGCCACAGATATACCTGCCGAGGAAATGATAGCCGATTATACGGCTGCTTCCGGTGTTCAACAGGAGGCGGAAAGCACCGGAGATGCATATAATGGCGGAGAAAACGAAGAAGAATCCGATGAGGATTATTACGATGATACCGAAGAAGAGCCTATGATGATAGTTACCGAAGGTACTACGATCACGGGAAGCATCGGAACAAATACTTCCATGCTTATACTCGGTTCGGTAAACGGCGATATCACCTGTGAGGGAAAGCTTACGATATCCGGCAAGGTTATCGGAAACTCGTTTGCTATGGATGTTTTCGTAAATTCCCCCAGAGTAGAGGGTAATATCGGATGTACCGGAACATTAAAGATAAGTCAGGGAACGGTTGTTATAGGTGACATTTCCGCAGGAGCGGCCGCGATCGCTGGAGCAGTAAAGGGCAATCTTGATATTACCGGCCCGGTAATACTTGACTCAACCGCAGTTATTAAGGGAAACATTAAGGCTAAGTCCGTACAGCTTATAAACGGCGCTGTACTCGAGGGTTTCTGCACGCTCGAGTATTCGGACTCGCAGCTTGACGAGATATTCGCTAACGATGCCGGTTAAGGAAAAACGAAAGGATAACCAAAATGGGAGATTACAAGAGAATTTTATTGAAATTCAGCGGAGAAGCACTCGCAGGAGAGAAAAAACAGGGCTTTGACGAGGAAATCTGCATAAAGGTTGCACAGCAGGTTAAGGCCGTGGTTGACAAGGGCGTTGAGGTAGCCGTTGTAATAGGAGGCGGCAATTTCTGGAGAGGCAGGAACAGCGATACCATTGACAGGTTCAAGGCCGATCAGATAGGTATGCTTGCAACGGTCATGAACTGTGTATACGTATCCGAAATATTCAGATATGTAGGTATGAAGACTGAGATTTATACTCCCTATGCATTCGGTGATATTTCCGAAATGTTTACCAAGGACAGGGCGGTAAAGGATTTAAAAGAAGGAAAGGTAATCTTCCTGGCAGGAGGTACCGGACATCCTTATTTCTCAACCGATACCGGCGTAGTGCTCAGAGCCGTTGAGGTTGAAGCGGACCAGATACTTCTTGCAAAGTCGATCGACGGAGTTTACGATTCCGATCCCGCAAAGAATCCCGATGCAAAGAGATTCGACGAGATCACCATCGACGATGTCATCGCAAGGAATCTCCAGGTTGTGGATATGACCGCATCGATCCTTGCACGCGACAACAAAATGCCAATGACTGTCTTTTCACTTAATGAAGAGGGCAGCATAGTAAATACTCTTTACGGAAAGTTTAACGGAACCAGGATAACGGTTTAAGAAAGGCGGATAATTATGGATGCCAGATTACAGTCATATGAAGATAAGATGAAGAAGACACTTGATTTCCTCGCTGAGGAATATGCTTCCGTACGTGCGGGAAGAGCAAACCCCCACGTTCTCGACAAGATCAGGGTTGACTATTACGGAACTCCCACCCCTATCCAGCAGGTAGGAAATGTTTCTGTTCCCGAAGCACGTATCATCCAGATCGCACCCTGGGATAAGACCCTTCTCAAAGCGATCGAGAAGGCTATCCAGACTTCCGATATCGGTATCAATCCTCAGAATGACGGAAGTGTCATAAGACTTCAGTTCCCCGAGCTTACCGAGGAAAGACGTAAGGACCTCGTTAAGGATATCAAGAAGAAGGCTGAGGACGGAAAGGTTGCTCTCAGAAACGTAAGAAGAGACGGCAACGAAGAGTTCAAGAAGCTCGGTAAGGGCGAGATCTCAGAGGATGAAGCTGCGGATCTTGCCGATTCACTCCAGAAGCTTACCGATGATTACATTGCGAAGATCGATAAGGCTCTTGAAGAGAAGACCAAGGAGCTTATGACCGTATAATGGCTAACGTTCCCGAGCATCTTGCGATAATCTTAGACGGTAACGGCAGGTGGGCCAAGAAAAAAGGCCTTCCCAGAAATGCCGGACATGTTCAGGGCGCACATGTTCTCGAAGACATGTGTGAGATCGTATGGAACAAAGGGATAAAGTATCTGACGGTATATGCATTCTCCTCGGAGAACTGGAAGAGACCGTCCGATGAAGTTGCACTGCTTATGAAGCTTCTCAGGGATTACATGAAGAATTCCGTCAAGCGTGCAATGAAGAACAATATGCGTGTCAGGGTCATCGGAGACAAGACGGGACTCGATGAAGATCTGCGCGTATCGATCGCTGATCTCGAAGAAGCGACCAAAGGCAATACCGGCCTTAACTTTACCATAGCACTCAATTACGGCGGAAGGGATGAGATCATCCGTGCCGTAAGAAAACTTTCATCGGAGCACGATGCGGAATTTATGAGAAACCTCACTGAAGAGGATCTTGCATCCGCACTCGATACTTCGGGAATGCCCGATCCCGATCTTCTTATCCGTACCTGCGGAGAAGAGAGGATATCGAATTTTCTGCTGTGGCAGATCTCATACAGCGAATTTTACTTTGCCGATTGTGCCTGGCCTGATTTTAACGAAGCCGAACTCGATAAAGCACTTGAAAGCTATTCATCGAGGACCAGACGCTTCGGCGGCCTTGTCAAAGGCGAAGAATAAAAAACCGGGAGAACCTGATGTTCGTTAAAAGACTTTTAAGCGGAATAGTTCTTATATTCGGGCTTGGATTTTCCTTCGCGATCGGCGGATATCTTCTTTCCGCCGTTTTAATGATCATATCCCTTATCGGTTACTGTGAACTGGTAAAGGCTCTCTGTTCCGAGACTGAGCGTCGTGAACTGAACGGTCCGGATAACATCGCATTTGCTTCGATCATTCTTTACTATCTGTCCGTTACTTTCACTGACGACAGGACATTTCTGATCCTTGTCATCGGCGGCTTTATGCTTCTCGAACTTGTCTGGTTTGTTCTGAGATTCCCCAAGTATTCTACAGACCGCATAGTAAGAACTGTCTTCAGCGTCCTCTACTGTCCCGTTATGCTCAGCTTCATTTACATGATCAGGGAGCTTGAGGGCAGGGAGTTTCTCATCTGGATCGTTCTTATCACTTCCTGGGGATGCGATACCCTTGCATATTGCAGCGGTATGCTTCTCGGACGCCATCATCCCTTTAAGCAGCTTTCTCCCAAGAAGTCCACGGAAGGATGCATCGGCGGTATCATCGGAAGTGCAGCTATCGGTTTATTATTCGGGATCTTTTATGTAAAAAGATTCCTTCCTGTTCCTTACGTTGAGTGGAGACTTGCGCTTATCTGCGGAGTCGGGGCACTCATGGGAATGGTCGGAGACCTTGCGGCTTCCGGAATAAAGCGCAACAACAATATCAAGGATTTCGGAAAGCTCATTCCCGGACACGGCGGGATCATGGACAGATTTGATTCCATGATACTTTGCGCTCCCGCAGCTTACATACTTACTTATCTTCTGATCACCGTATCATGATCTTAGGATGCGGTAAGAGGTTTTGCTATGAATATGATATCTTCAATCTTATGGTTTATCATAATCTTTTCGATCGTCGTCATTTCTCATGAGTTCGGTCATTACCTGCTTGCCAGAGCCAACGGCATCAGGGTCAAGGAATTTCTCGTCGGTTTCGGTCCCGTGATCTTCAAATTCAAAAAAGGTGAAACCGTATTTAAGGTATGCGTTCTTCCGCTGGGAGGAGCATGCGTTTATGACGGTATGGACGAAGTTGACAGGGAAGAACAGTCTGAGGCCGAAAACCGTATACCGGACAGATCCAAATTTCCGAGTGCAAAGCCCTGGGCAAAGATAGCGACTCTTGTGGCAGGGCCTTTGTTCAATTTCATTCTCGGATTCATTGTTGCGTTCATAATGGTGAACATGATAATTATCCGCGAGCCGGTTGTCTCCGAAGTTATTGAGGGCGGCGCTGCTGAGGCAGCGGGACTTCTTCCCGGAGATAAGATCACCGCGATCGACGGAAGCAGGATCTATCTGTACGATGAGCTGTCGGTATATACGACTCTTTACCGCGGCGGTGATACTGAACTTACGGTGGACAGAAACGGAGAGAAACTCGATATCGTTCTTACTCCTTACTACAGCGAAGAGTACGGAAAATATATGTTCGGAATAATAAATGACACGTATGTCGAAGAACTCAAAGGCTTTGATGCTTTCAGGTATACCTGGTACGAGATGAGATATAACGTGATCATGGTATGGAAGAGCCTTGGAGCGCTTATAACCGGAAGGCTTTCGCGTGAGAATGTTGCAGGTCCCGTCGGAGTCGTCAACATGGTCGGCGACATCATTGAAGAGACCAGCCCGTACGGATGGCAGACCGTTCTTGTGAATATGCTGAACCTTATGCTTCTCCTTACGGTCAATCTCGGGATCTTCAATATGCTGCCTGTTCCCGCACTTGACGGAGGACGCCTTCTTTTCGCGCTGATCGAGCTTGTGCGCGGAAAGCCCGTACCGCCCAAGAAGGAAGCTTATGTTCATCTTGCGGGCATGGTGCTGCTGCTGATCATCGTTGTGGTCGTATTCTTCAACGACATACATAACATTTTCAATTAAGGCTATTCACGCGGGGCGAATCGCTGTGTATAGGTTTTCGCGGTTCGCTTGTCGCCCTGTCCTCGCGTAACGGATACTAAGCTCATTCTCACTTCGTTCGAATTCGCTAAGTACCGACGCTCCGGAGGCCGCTAAAACCTATATCACAGCGCTCCGCCCGCTGAGTTGAGTTTTATGGAGTATGTATTATGAAAAAGATATCTGTTCTGGGTTCTACCGGTTCGATAGGTACTCAGACACTTGAAGTCGTAAGACAGAATAAGGATGAACTTGATGTGTTTGCGCTATCCGCGGGCACCAATGTCGATCTGATCGAAAAGCAGGTCAGGGAGTTCATGCCTAAAGTAGCAGCCATGGGTGACGAGAAAGCGGCTGCGGATCTTAAGGCACGCATATCCGATCTGAGCGGTGTGAAGGTTCTTGCGGGAATGGACGGACTCCTCGAGATGGCTTCCGACCCCGGATACGACATTCTCGTTACTGCCATTGTCGGAATGATCGGCATCCGTCCCACCATCGCCGCGATCGAAGCCGGTAAGGACATCGCACTTGCAAACAAGGAGACGCTTGTCTGTGCGGGTCATATCATCATGCCTCTTGCACAGAAGAAGGGAATAAAGATCCTTCCCGTAGACAGCGAGCATTCCGCAATATTCCAGTCGCTTCAGGGTTCGCCCCGCAGCAGGATCGAGAAGATCATCCTTACATGCTCCGGCGGTCCCTTCAGGGGAATGAAGAAGGATGAACTTGCTTCCAAAACTCCCGAGGATGCGCTTAAGCACCCCAACTGGAACATGGGAAAGAAGATAACCATAGACTCCGCAAGCCTTGTCAATAAAGGTCTCGAAGTCATGGAAGCATCATGGCTTTTCGGAGTCGGTCCGGAGAGAGTGTGCGTAACCGTGCATCCTCAGAGCGTGCTGCATTCCGCGGTTGAATTTGTCGACGGTGCGGTAATCGGACAGATGGGAACTCCCGATATGAAGCTCCCCATAAATTACGCTCTCTTTTATCCCGACAGAAAACCGATGAACTCTGCCAAGCTCGATCTTTTCGAGACGGCTGCGCTCACATTTGAAAAGCCCGATACCGAAACCTTCAGAGGTCTGGCGCTTGCACTTGATGCAGCGAAAACGGGCGGCACCATGCCAACTGTCTTTAATGCGGCGAACGAAGAAGCGGTTGCAAGATTCCTTGACCATAAGACGGGCTTCCTCGGAATATACGAGGATATCGAAAGAGCGATGAGCTCATGCAGGGTAACAGAAGACCCTTCCGTCGATGAGATACTTGATGCCGAAAAGGCCGCAAGGGAAGCGGTCAGAAACGGCTGATCCCTAAGCAATTGCCAATAAGCGGATGCATCCGCAGTCCCATGATATGCAGTCAGAATTTCTTACGGGGTATGTGAAGACATGCGGCCATATTGTACTTGAAAAGGCCGCTGTAAAAGGGAATAATGTTTTCTATACGGCTGCCGGCGATCTTGATGAAATGAAGGATGCCGAAGGCAGGCCGGTAGTAAGCGGACGGTCCGTCGGAGAACTTGCTTCCGGATTTCATCATGAGATCGTGGAGGAAGTTTCGAAGAAAGGCGCGGACTGTGTTTTTTCATTGCCCGGAAAATTGTTTGCCGGTTCCGCAGGGAAAGCTCCGGCAGGTCCGGATATGAGCTTCGGAAGCGGATGTGCGGGTATCCTGGCTGTGTCCGGGAATTCATATGTCTGGACACAGGAAGGTTCCGGCATGTGCGTGATACGGATCACGGAAGTGCTCGGAAAAAGCAGGATCATCAAGTGCCTGTCATCCGAGATCGGCGGTGATACCACTGTGGGGCTTGCACCGGGAAGCATCCTGGCCGTATGTCCCGAAGACTGGGCAGATGCGCAGCTCCTTCCGGAAAGGAAAGAAGATAACGCATTCGTTTCTCTTTTATCCGTCTTTTCATCCGGGGATATAAGGGATGACGCATTCTTCGACAGGGTGCTTGCGGAACTTACCGATGATACTTTCAAAGGCTGCATGGCGGTGCTTGCCGTCAGGAAGTCTTAACAGATAAAGGACAGGATCATATGATCGAATTTGATGAAAGGATGCTGGTGGGAAGCGGAGCTTTCGCCAACGTCTACAGAGTAAAAAAAGATGATGAGTACTTTGCTCTCAAGGAGATCGAAGACAAGTCATTAAGGGACAGGGAAGCCAAGTTCCTTAAGCTTGCCGATCACCCTCTTTTCCCGAAGTACTATCAGTCATTCGACGAGGACACTTACTATATCCTCAGGGAATATGTATGGGGTGAAAATTTCGCGGACTGCATTGCGAGAAGAGGAGGCTTTACACAGCCCGAGTGCATGAGATTTGCCATTGCGGTTGCGGACGGCATTTCATTTTTACAGCAGTCTGACGGAACCATCCTTTTCAGGGACCTTAAAGCGGAGAACCTGATCCTTCAGCCTGACGGAAGCTTAAGACTCTGCGATCTGGGGGCCGCATGCTTCCTTAGTGAGGCTCATCTTTCCATGGCGGGAACGAAGGGCGATTCCGCACCCGAGCAGATAATGGATCCCGGCGGACAGGGAATGTACTCCGATGTATACGCTTTCGGTAAGCTTTTCTACCATATGCTGACCGGTAAAAAGGCGGATCCTGATGATGACATTGTGTCAATAAGGGCTGTGGACCGCGGATTTTCGGCATGTCTGGAGCTTTTGATAAGGCAGTGCTGTGCCTATGACCCGGTAATGAGGATCCCCGATATGTACAGCGTGCTTTCGCGCCTTACCGAGATAGCCACCCAATCGCCCCGCGGATACAGGAAAATGGAAAGGAAAGCGGAGAGAGAACTGAGGGAACTCGAGAGCGGGCAGCAGGTAACGTTTTCGCGAAACGTTCAGTCCTAAACCCTTGATATTTGCGATGTTTTCGGATATACTGAAATTTGTCTGCGCGGTGGAAAACAAGGCTTTAGGACCGCACGGAAAAGGTAAATTTTATTTTTTTAGAAAGTGAGATTTTTCAAATGAGCGTTAGTGTTGAAAAGCTTGAAGGAAGCAAGATCAAATTGACAATCGAGGTCGCTGCCGAGGAGTTCGACAAGGCCCTTGTCAAAGCATATAACAAGGAGAAGGGAAGGATCTCCATTCCCGGATTCAGAAAGGGCAAGGCGCCCAAGAATGTCATCGAGAAGATGTACGGAAAAGAGGTTTTCTACAACGACGCTCTCGACGAGCTCATTCCCGATGAGTATGAGAAGGCATATGACGAGGTTGATGAGGATATCATGAGCAGCCCCAGCTTTGAGGTTGTTCAGGCTGAAGAAGGCAAGCCCGTCATCTTCACCGCTACCGTTTGTGTAAGACCCGAGGTTACTCTCGGTGATTACAAGGGCATCGAGATAGCTAAGGTTGATACCGTAGTTACCGATGAGGATGTTGATAAGAAGATTAATTCCGAGCTCGATAAGGATGCAAGATTCGAGAAGGTTGAAAGAGCCGTCAAAAACGGTGACCGCATCAAGCTCGATTTCGAAGGATTTGTTGACGGTGTTCCTTTCGAAGGCGGAAAGGGAACCAATCATCTCCTTACCATCGGTTCCGGACAGTTCATTCCCGGATTCGAGGAGCAGCTCGTAGGCGCTGAGATCGGTGCTGATGTTGAAGTAAACGTAAGCTTCCCCGAGGATTATCACGAGGAGTCACTTGCAGGAAAGGCATCTGTCTTCAAGTGCAAGGTGAACGAGATCGAAGAGAAGATCGTTCCCGCTCTCGATGATGATTACGCAGCAGACAAGGGATTTGAGAACATCAAGGATTACAAGGATTCCGTAAGAAGCGACCTTGAGGTTGACAAGCTTAACGAGGCAAGAGGCAAGAAGCAGGACGAAGCTATTGCCAAGGTTGTTGAGAATGCCAAGATGGAAGTTCCCGAGGAGATCTTCGAGACCGAGCAGAAGCTCATCATCAGGGATTACCAGCAGAGACTTTCAATGCAGGGTCTTTCCTGGGACAGCTATGTTAAGTACACCGGCCTTACCCTTGACCGTATGATGGAGCAGGTAAGACCTCAGGCTGAGGACCGCATCAAGAGCCGTCTTGTTCTTCAGGCAGTTGCCGAAGCAGAGGGCATGACCGTTACCGATGAGGATCGTCAGAAGGAATACGAATCAATGGCAGAAGCTTACCAGCTCGAAGTAGACAAGGTAAGAGAGATGCTTGAAGCAAAGGGACTTAAGGAGATGGACAAGGACCTTCTCGTTAAGAAGGCTATGGACTTCATCACCGACAATGCTAAGGAGGTATAAATGTCCGGTTTAGTGCCTTACGTAATTGAACAGACATCTAAGGGCGAGCGCTCTTATGATATTTATTCCAGACTTTTAAAGGACAGGATCATCTTCCTCGGAGACGAGGTCAATGACGACACCGCCAGTATCGTCGTTGCACAGCTTCTTTTCCTTGAAGCCGAAGATCCCGAGAAGGACATCCACCTTTACATCAACAGCCCCGGTGGTTCCGTAACCGCCGGAATGGCTATTTACGATACCATGCATTACATCAAGAGCGATGTCTCCACCGTATGCATCGGTATGGCCGCAAGCATGGGAGCATTCCTTCTTGCGGGCGGAGCCAAGGGAAAGAGATACATCCTTCCCAATGCTGAGGTCATGATCCACCAGCCTTCGGGCGGTGCAAAGGGTCAGGCTACCGAGATCGAGATCGCAGCCAAGAACATTATCCGCACCAAGGAAAAGCTCAACAGGATCCTCGCCGAGAATACCGGCAAATCCTACGAGCAGATGTGCATCGATACCGACAGGGACAACTGGATGAGCGCCAAGGAAGCCGTCGAGTACGGACTTGTTGATTCTGTTATCGAGAGCCACGACACCGGAGACAAGAAATAATGGCATCCAAGAAAGACACTGATGAAATAAGATGTTCCTTTTGCGGTAAGCCGAAGAAGGAAACAAGAAAACTTGTTGCGGGCCCTCCCGGAATATATATCTGTGACGAGTGCATAGGCATCTGTTCGGATATCATCGAGGACGATCTTGAGGAAGAAGAGGTAACCAGGTCTTCGTCATCGTCTTCCGATGAGATCAGACTGCTCAAGCCCCGCCAGATCAAGGAATTCCTGGATGAGTACGTAATAGGCCAGGAAGAGGCCAAGAAGGCTCTTTCCGTCGCTGTCTACAATCATTACAAGAGAGTGACCAATCCTCCCAAGGAGGACGATGTAGAGCTCCAGAAGAGCAATATACTTCTTCTCGGACCTACCGGAAGCGGAAAGACCTATCTTGCACAGACTCTTGCCAAGATCATCAATGTTCCTTTTGCGATCGCAGATGCGACAACACTTACCGAAGCGGGTTATGTCGGTGAAGATGTTGAGAACATCCTTCTTAAGCTGATACAGGCTGCGGATTACGATGTTGCGAAGGCATCACGCGGAATCGTTTATATCGACGAGATCGATAAGATAACCAAGAAGACCGAGAACGTATCGATCACAAGGGATGTATCGGGTGAAGGCGTTCAGCAGGCGCTTCTCAAGATAATCGAAGGTACGGTCGCATCCGTTCCTCCTCAGGGCGGAAGAAAGCATCCCCATCAGGAGCTTATCCAGATCGACACCACGAATATCCTCTTTATCTGCGGCGGTGCGTTTGACGGACTCGAGCAGATAATCGAGACAAGACTTAACAGAAAGACCATCGGCTTCAATACCGAACTTGCGAGCAAGAACGAAAAAGAGATCGGAGAGGTCTTCAAGAAGGTTGAGCCCCAGGATCTCATCAAGTTCGGACTCATCCCCGAGTTCGTTGGCCGTGTACCCATCGCGGTAAGCCTTGAGGGACTTGATAAGGAAGCTCTCATCAAGATCTTAAAGGAGCCCAAGAACGCACTTGTAAAGCAGTACAAGAAGCTCTTCGAGATGGACGGTGTTGAACTTGATTTCGAGGATGCGGCACTTGAATCCGTTGCGGATCAGGCATATGAGCGCAAGACCGGTGCGAGAGGACTTCGTTCGATAATGGAGAAATCCATGATGAACGTAATGTATGACATCCCCTCCGATGACTCGATCAGTAAATGCCTCGTTACAAAAGCTGCGGTTGAAAACGGCGGTAATCCCGAAGTCGTTAAGCTCATCAAAAAGAAAGACGCAGTATAAAAACAATTCTGATGACCCCGGGTCTTAAATCCGGGGTCTTTTTAAAGGAAATACATGCTTATCGTAAAAAATGCAGAACTTGATACCGTGTGCGGGATAACGAGTAAGTTCCCTGTAAACGAAGAGCCCGAGATCGCATTCGCGGGCAGGAGCAATGTCGGCAAATCTTCGCTGATAAACACTCTCCTTTGCAGGAAGAAGCTTGCACGTACCAGCTCCGAGCCGGGAAAGACACGCACCGTAAATTTTTACAAGGTAAGATGCGGTGAAGAAAGTCTTCCGGAGAATATATACTTTTATCTTGTGGACCTCCCGGGTTACGGCTATGCGAGAACTTCGATGGAAGAGCGTGCCAAGTGGGGACCGATGATAGAAAAGTATCTGAGGATGTCGAAGACGCTTAAATGTGTTGTGCTCCTCGTTGATATCAGACACGATCCCACCGGCGACGACCGCCAGATGTATGACTGGATAGTTTCCGCGGGACTTACTCCGGTTGTGGTCGCGACCAAGGCGGATAAGCTTAAGAGAAGCCAGATAGATAAGCAGCTTAAGAATATCAGGACTGTTCTGAAGACCGAAAAGGAAATAAAGGTCATTCCTTTTTCCGCAGAGACAAAGCAGGGCAGGGAACAGATCCTTGAGATAATGGAAGGATACATAAATGGAAGAACAGATTCAGCAGAATGAAGTACAGGAAGTGAGCGCTGCGGAAACGGCACCGAAGAAAGAAAAGTTCGGTATCACCGGCAGCACCCTGAAGATCATTGCAATAATCTCCATGTTCATCGATCACTTCGGTGCATCGATAGTGGAGTTTTATCTCTACAATATTCTTCAGCCGAACGGAACCGATTACAGCAAGGCTCTCATCTGCTCGAGAGTTCCGTGGCTCTGGATGGAATGGATGGGTGATCCCGAAAAGGTTCAGAATCTCGATATCACGATCAGGTCGATCGGAAGACTTGCATTCCCTATATTCTGTTTCCTTCTTGTCGAAGGATTCCTTCATACTCACAATATGAAGAAGTATCTTGTAAGGCTCGGTATCTTTGCACTGGTTTCCGATCTGCCTTTTGATATGGCATTTTTCGGAGAGATCACATTAAAGCATCAGAACGTATTCTTTACTCTTTTCATTGCGGTGCTTGCACTGCTTGCTGCAGATCATGTAAAGAAGCAGGAGAGCTTTAGCGGATTTCACAGATTCGTTGATAAGATAGGAATCCTTATCGCCGGAGTGTTCGGTGTGTATCTTTCCTTAACAAGTATGGGCAGGATAATAGGAATGATTCCAAATATATTCATTGTCATCGCGGATTCGATCGGATTCGGTCCGGCTCCGATGCCTGAACTGAGTGAGCTTGTTCAGAGTATTATCTCAGGTGTGTGCGGTTTTGTATTCGGTATAGTTTTCTGGCTCATAAAGACAGGGAAAGCTGATGCGGAAATACGGATGCGGCTTAATGTCGGAATGCTGTACGTTCTGGGATTCTTTACACTTGCGGAGCTTCTCCGCACCGATTACGGCGGGTGGGGCGTTCTGGCCGTTGTGATCATGTGGCTTGCAAGACCTGCCTGGGTCAACGGATTTAACGCGGGAGTTCTTGCGCTGACGATTATGAGCTTCGGAGAAGCTACCGCATTCATCTCCGCACTTCCTGTTGAGATGTATAACGGAAAGCGCGGACTGAAGATGAAATATTTCTTCTATGCATTCTATCCCGCACATCTTGCATTATATGTGCTGTTAAGATACGTTCTGCTTGGAGTCTGGGGAATATAAAAACACCGGAAAACATCGGGGACACATATTATATGTGTCCCCATTGTTTTCACGGTGTTTTGCATTAATGAAAAAGCGGATGACTTAGGTCATCCGCTTTTAGTTCGCCATCTTACTGAATATATTTATCTATATTCAAACGGTTTACTTCTGTACAGTAACGTTGACAGCGCGCTCCTTGCCCTTTGCTTCGTCAACTTCAATATCGAAGGTAACGGTAGCGCCCTCGTCGAGAGTCTTGTATCCATCAGAGTTGATGCCGGAGAAATGTACGAATACATCCTTTCCTGAAGCCTCATCGGTGATGAAACCATAACCC
>JAEEGJ010006677.1_pt1 | contig 34239 bp, 18 predicted proteins | sample 8958761 | NCBI WGS metagenome assembly JAEEGJ01 (sample SAMN16246546, study PRJNA631951) | gut metagenome | biome: gut microbiome; feature: rumen; material: RS-attached | host: Bos | place: Iran: Karaj | collected 2018-10
TGGAGATGTCACGCGGAGTCTGCATGATGCTGTTGTACATCGAACCCGTCTTCTGACCAGTGGTCACGAAGTGGTTGCGCTGGAAGGCATAGTTCAACGAAGTGCTGAAGGTGAAGTTGCCCTCACGATGGCTACCGCGGGCCGATACCGTGTACTTGGTATAGGTGTCGGCATCCTTGGGGATGATACCGTTATCGTTGATTTGTGACAGCGACACGAAGTAGGTGCTCTTGTCGGTAGCACCGTTGAACGAGATGCTGTTGTTGTAACGGAAACCGGTAGCGAAGAAGTCCTTCACGTTGCTCTTGATGGGAAGGTAGGACTTCATATTCTGGCTATGGTTGTAAACCCAGCCGTAGAGCTGCTGAGAACCGTCAAAGGCAGGACCCCAAGAACCATTCTCAATCTCGGTGTGGTCGCCATACCATCCCATACCGAAGTTGTTCTGCATCTGAGGCAGGCGCATTACCGACTCCCACTGGAGGCCACCGTTGTACTCGATGCCCACGCCACGGCTCTGCTTGGTGCCCTTCTTGGTGGTGATCAGGATGACACCGGCACCGGCACGGCTACCGTACAGGGCGGTAGCGGCAGCGCCCTTCAGAATGGTCATGCTCTCCACGTCGTTGGGGTTAACGGCGCTTGCACCGTTACCGAAGTCGTAACCGCTGTTCAGACCATCACTGCTGTAGGTTGCCGAGTTGTTCAAGGGCACACCATCCACTACATACAGCGGCTGGTTGCTGCCCGAAAGCGAGCTCACACCACGGATGATAACCGACTTGGAAGTACCGGGGTCGGACGAGGTTTCGCCAATCTGCACACCAGCCACCTTACCGGCAAGGCTCGACATGATGTCGTTGGTGCGGGCCTGGGCAATCACGTCACCCTTGATAGGGGTAGCCGACACACCCAGCGCCTTGGCCTCACGTTTAATACCCATCGCGGTCACCACCACCTCGTCGAGCGTGGTGTTGGCATCCTCGAGAGCTACTGTTACATAACTCGAAACCGGAACGACCTGGCTCTTGTAGCCCACGCAGCTGACGCGCAGTTGCGTCACGTTGTCGTTAACGGTTACTGTGAATTGACCGTCAAGGTCGGTCGAAGTGCCCTGAGATGAGCCGATGGCTTGCACAGTGGCGCCTATCAACGGCTCATTGTCACTTGCACTGACGACCTTACCAGTCACTGTCTTGTTGGCCCATGCACTCATACTGATGAGGCATAGCACCATGAGAGTTGATAAAAGTCTCTTCATACAGTAAACAATTAGTTCATCCTCCGTCAGGCTCAGGCGAGCGCTTACCTAGGCCTGCCGGCGGATTGATGTTGATAATCTCTAAGGTATTGAGTAACAGCAAGTGCGCTCTGCTTACTGATTTTTGTCAAGGTCAAGCAGACATCACCCGCAACGGCACACGGCAAAACCCCTCCGCTGGCTGGATGAAGCCCGCGAGGTTGATTCAGGTCATTGATTGGCATCATACTACAATTCAATCCGCACTGACTTGTCATGGTCGATGTCATGGTCGATGTCATAGTTTTTTCTTCACTCGTCTAGGGAAAACGTGCGCATTTTTCCATAATAATTAGAAGAAAGGCGCAAGATTCCGCAGTCATTTTCAAGTCCATAATGCCGCGCGATGGGCACCACAAGCCCACCCTAGAGCGCCACATAGTTAGACAAGATGACGCAAAGATAATAATTTTTCACATATACAACACCTTTTTTTAAAAAAAATTTTTACCAGCCATTTTCACTGGCACCGGGGGCGACGGCACGCACCTGCCGCGCCTCACAGCGTTTCACTTACCATTATGAAAAAAAAATAGGGGATTCACAAAAAAAATGCCGCTTTTCACATTATAAATAAAATAAATTCATTATCTTTGTCGCAACTATACCTACTACTATACTGTTTAGGTAAGAACTGAATCATTACACCTAGCTAAAACTATATACTTTAACAATAGAACTATAAACAACCATTCTTTTTTTAATTAACTTTAATCACTATTATTTATGAAGTACTTTAATCTAAAATTTCTATTACTGTTCTTCGCCCTAGCCGTGGCACTACCGCCAGCCTGGGCCGATGAGACGACCGTCTGTGACGGCACAACAACAACAGAGTACTTGCCCGTTTACGGGTACTACTTTGATTATGCTCAACACAATCAGATGATTTATCCTCAGAGCGAGTTGTCGGAACTGCCCTCGGGATGTTACATCACTTCTATCACGTTCTACCCGACTAGCGCCTTGGCATTTTCGGGTGCAGACGTGACTTTCTCCATGGCCAACCTGAATGGAGCCGCTCCTTTCCAGGTTGATGCCTACGGAAATGCTACGGCTGCTTTGGATGTCACTGTGACACCAGTTGCCACTGTGACTCCAGCTGGCCAGACAATCTGGACAATTGAACTAGAGGAACCATTTCAGTACGATGGCGGTGATCTGCTCATTGATGTCACTACCCCAGGAGAGACTTATAGCAGAAATTACTTTACCGCTAAAGACCTTGGCGATAAATATGGATTCTACTCCTATGGTAACACCAAGAAAGCTATCGACTTGGTGCCCAAGCTCACTATCGCCTACGAGGCTGGAGAATTGCCTCCTTACAAAGCCAAAGTCTCGCCTTCCAGCATCGATTTCGGCAAGGTAGCGCCTAACAGTTCTCACACCAAGAGTGTGACCATCAAGAACACGGGTGGAAATGCAATTACCCCGACGTTAAGCGGTCTGGATGCTCCTTTCAGTACCACCTACACCCCTGCAACACTTGCAGCTGGTGAGACCGCAACGATACCCATAGTATTCAATCCGACGGAAGCCGGCACTTTCAACAGCACCTTGCACATTGGTGCTGTGGAGAGCGAAGACATCGACCTTGATGTTACATTAACTGGTCTAGCAGCATACGAGCTGACCGTGTGTGACGGGACAACAGAAAGCTCCTACCTACCTGTCTATGGATTGTATGTTGATGAGTATGTACAAAACAATCAGATGATTTATCCTGCCGAAATGCTGCAAGGCATAAACGGTCAGGCTATCACGTCAATGACATTCTATCTTAAGAGTGGCATTAACTTCGCAACAACTGCGACTTTCTCATTAAAGAATTTGGCTGCCAACACTCCTGAGTATGAGAGCACACCTGTAGCCATCGAGGGTTATACCGCAGTCAAAACTGTAGAAGTTGTGAAAAATAGCTCTCTGAGCGAATGGACCATCACATTTGACCAGCCGTTCGTTTACAATGGTGGTGATTTGCTCCTGAACGTTGAAACAACTGTAGGCTCTTATGGTGGTACCTATTTCTATGGTGTCAATCAAACAACCTATCAGAGCTGTTACACCTCTAATAGAAATGGTAGTAGAACAAGGTCAAAATTCCTGCCCAAAGTAACATTCACATTTGAGGATGCAGGTGAGACTCCTGTTGTCAATGTAGATGCTCCCGTCTTTAATCCTGAGGATGGCACTACCTTTGAGGATAACCTCACGGTTACCTTGACCTGCGCTACCGCTGGCGCTAACATCCAGTTCAGCTACAATGGCGAGTACTTCACCGATTACAGCGCTCCCATTGTAATTGATGAGACCACCACCATCTATGCCAAGGCTGTTCTGGGCACCAATGAGAGTGCGGTTGTTCAAGCAACCTACACCAAGGAAGCCGCTCCCCAACCCAGCACCAACGAGTATGTCCTTGTGAAGGATATTGCTGACCTCGCTGCAGGTAAGCACATCATCTTTGTCAACAAGGAGAACGCTAAGGCAATGAGCAGCACCCAGAATAACAATAACCGTGGTGCTACCGAAATCACCATAGCATCGGATGTTGCTACCGCTACCGAGGCCACCGAAATCTTCACCCTCGAGAAGGATGGCGACTACTGGCTCTTCAAGGCCTCTAAGACGCCTGGTTACATCTATGCAGCTGGTGCCAACAGCAATAATTATCTGAGGACTGAAGAAGAAGCCGACAACAAGGCTCAAGCCACCATCGCCATCGCTAGTGACGGTGAAGCCACTGTCACCTTCAATATGACTGGCCGCAACCTCCTTAGGTACAATAGTGGCAATAACATCTTCTCTTGCTACGCATCAGGTCAGTTGCCCGTTTTCATCTTCATTGAGAAGTCTGGCGACACACCCGAGCCCACTCAGGTTGCTACTCCGACCTTCAATCCTGCACAGGGCGAGTACACCGAGGCTCAGAGCGTGACCATCGCGTGCGCTACCGAGGATGCTACCATCCACTACACCACCGATGGTACCGAGCCCACCGCCGAGAGCGCTATCTATAGCGAGGCTATCGCTGTTAGTGAGACCATGACCATCAAGGCCATCGCCATGAAGGAAGGCATGACCAACAGTGAGATTGCCACCGCAACCTACACCATCAACATTCCCTCTGGAGAGGGCACGACCTTCGTTAAGGTAACTGCTGCCGACCAGCTCGTTGCCGGCAAGAAGTACATTATCGTTAGTGGCAACAAGGCTCTGGGTGTTGCACCCACTGGCAACTTCCTCTCAGCCATCGACGTCACTGGTGGAAACGAGGTTACTGTTAGCGACGACGGTGTTGCCATCATGACCCTGGGTGGCACTGCAGGACACTACACCCTCGCACTGGGCGATACCTATCTGCACGCTGCTAACACCACTAGTCTGGACTTCGGCAACTCTACCGAATGGGCTATCTCTGACTATAATGGCACGCTTGACGGCTACCGTGTAAAGCATGCTGACGCCAACCGTGCAGTAAGGTACGCAGCCGGTTACAATCGCTTCGGTAACTACTCAACCTCTGACGACAACTCTGTGTATGGTTGGATTTACGTTGAGAAGCCTAGTGGCACTGCCGAGCCTGTGGATCCTGAGATGTCATTCGGCGAGATGACGGCATTCACCGTTTATCCCGAGGCTGACTTCACGGCTCCCACACTGACCACCAATCCCGCTGACCTGCCTGTGACCTACAGCAGCACCGACGAGGACGTTGCCATGGTTGATTCCGCTACTGGCGAGGTTCTTATCGGCGAGAAGATCGGTACCACGACCATCACTGCCACCTTTGCTGGCAACGATGAGTACAATCCTGCTACCGCTACCTACACCATCACCGTGGAGGCTAAACCTTTCCTGATGGCCGAGCCCACGACGCTCACGATGACTACCACCGTAGGCACCAGCGTCGAGAAGAAGTTCACCGTCATGGGCGAAAACCTCAAGGGCAACGTGACCTTGACGCTCAACGACGAGAACGAGGTTTACAGCATCGATCCCGCCACCATCACCGTGGGCGCTAAGGCCGACGGCGAGGCTAGCGAGGAAATCACCGTGACCTACAACCCCACCGCTGTGGGCACGCACAATGCTACGATCACCATTGCCAGCCAGGATGCTGAGGACATGACCGTTACCCTGAACGGTACGTCGACCAAGCCCGCCTTGAGCATGGCTCTGACTCCTGCCGAGGGCACCTTCACCGTTGGTGAGGACGCCAAGGTTTACGTCACCATGCAGAATGGTGATGAGAACACCATGGTAACCTACAAGATCAACAATGGTACCGAGCAGAATTACACCGAGGAAGGCATCGTGCTGCCTAACACTAAGGCCGGCACCGTGACCGTCGAGGCTTATGCTACCGATGGTGAGCGCGAGGCTACTGTCGAGGCCGAGTACACCTTCGAGGCTGCTGAGGCTATCGTTGTGACCTTGAATCCCGCTGGCGGTCAATACTACGTTGGCGAGCAGGTAACGGTTACCGTTGCTGCCGAGAACACCATCGGCGACTACCTGGTTACCTACAAGATCAACGATGGCGAGGAGCAGGACTATGACGGCACCGGCATCGTGATCACCAACGACCAGATGGGCACCGTTAACCTCGAGGTTACCGTGGCCGACGGTTATGAGCATGAGACTGGCGGCACCGCTACCGGCGCTTACAACTTCATCGTTCGTCCCGTAGTCGAGACCCCGACGTTCTCGCCCATGCCCGGTTCCTACACCGAGGCCCTGACCGTGACCATCTCCTGTGCTACCGAGGGCGCTACTATCCTCTACAGCACCGATGGCGGCAACTCCTGGACCACGGGTAACACCGTTAACATCAGCGAGACCACTACCCTGATGGCCAAGGCCACCAAGGAAGATGGCGGTTACATCCCCAGCGAGGTGGCTACCGGCAAGTACACCATCATCGTTGAGACCCCGCTCCAGCCCATTGAGCCCATCAATGGCTACTTCAGCGTGACCAACAATGGTAACAACAAGTATGTGAACGTTGCCGGCCGCAAGACCATCAACTTCACCGATGCTCCCGACCAGATGGCCGGTACCGTAATCCGCCTCGAGACCAACGGAGTTGGCCAGGTACAGACCCTGCGCTCGCAGGCCGCTGACCTCCAGGGTTACGCCAACCGTGCCATGAAGTATGTTCCCGAGATTGTACAACTCGTTGTCGACAAGCTCCATGCCGAGGGCGACGGCAATCTGCTGGGCGATGAAGGCCTCGACGCCATCATGGCCAAGTTTGACGAGTGCTTCGACTACCACCTGTATGTTGAGGAGGCCGAGGGCGGCTACCGCCTGTACGGCAAGACCCCGAGCATGCAGCCCGTGGTTGACTTCTACCGCGAGCACACCACTCAGGTTGAGACCAAGCTGCCGTTGCTCGAGCAGTTCATCAACGACGCTATCGACAAGGTGCTCAACAAGACCAACGGCAGTGGCAGCAGCATCCTGAAGCACTTCAGCCTGCATGAGACCTGGCAGCGCATGGGCGGCACCCTGACCGAGCCCGTGGACGACGCTTCGACCATGCAGTTCTACCGCGAGGTACTCAACGACAAGGACAACGTGTGGAGTTTCGCCTATGAGACCGCGATGACCTACTGGGAGCGCGTGAAGGCACATCCTCGTTATCCCGAGTTGAAGGAACAGCTGGGCGAGTTTGCCGACTACATCGAGAAGATCGAGGATGTTCATCCCGACTTCAAGTACTACATCGTACAGCAGAACGGCAAGATCGACTACATCAGCCAGGGCAACAAGGATATCCAGGACAATGATCCCAGGACCATCTGGACCCTGAACCCGCGCACCGACTTCAAGGTGAACATCCCCGAGGAGAACGCTATCGCTTCGGAGTATGCCGCTACGCTCTACACCGACTTTGCTTACACGCTGCCCGAGGGTGTTACCGCCTACAAGGTGACCACCGTAACGGCCCAGGGTGTTGCACAGCTCGCTGCGCTGGAGGGTACCATCCCCGCTCAGACGCCCGTCATCCTCAAGGCTACCGAGCCCGGTGTGAAGACACTGACCTTGAGCATGGATGCAACCGCTGCTCCCACCGACAACATGCTCGTTGGTGCTGACTACTTCATCCAGGAGTACAACATCCGCACGCCGCAAGTCGAGTCCTTGTTCAACATGGTTAAGGACCTGCTGGGTGAGAGCTTCTACAACAACTATGTGGCCAAGTACGAGCACCTGATGCTCAAGACCGCCGGTACTGTCAACAACAAGTACTTCTGGGCATTGAGCAGCGATGACCTCGACAAGGCTGTCGTAATGGGTGAGAACAACGAGATGACCAGTGTTGTACGCACCTTGAGCACCGGTGAAGATGGATTGGGCTTCTACAAGCTGTGGAGCGCACCTGCCAACCAGGCCTTCCTTGCTACCGACAAGTTCAATCCCGTGAAGCTGACCATCAAGGGTGACATCGACCGCGATGGCATTGTTTCAATCAATGACGTTACGGCATTGATCGACATCCTGCTCATGCTGCCCGAGAGGCCCTACGAGGTTCCGTACGACTACGTTGCTGCCGACTTCAACGAGACCGACGGCATTGAGATCTCTGACCTCTCTGACCTGATTGAGTACCTGATGACACTGCCCGCGGTTCCGGTTACCCCCGCTGATCCGCTGGTACCTCAGGACGACTAATCATTCCGATCCTAATTGTGGGCAATCCCATGGGCTTCATGGGTTGCCCACAATTTTTTCTGAATCGGATTCTGTATCAGGTCGTTTCATGACACTTTTTGCTATTCTTTTTAAACCATCAATTTCAAGATTAAATCGAAATTTTTATGAAAAACTTCATGCAGCAACTGTGCGCTGCAGGCCTGCTGGCACTGTGTGCCCTGCCCTGTATGGCACAGATCAACGGCACGGGTTACTACCGTATCTATAATGCGCAGAACACGAGCGATTACATCACGATTGCCAACGACAAGTTCAACTTCCATAAAGCCATCGCTACGGCCTGCGGAGGGCTGAGTCAAGCCATGGGCTCAGCGGGCCAGGCTCGAGCTATGGAATGTGTGGGCCGCTACCTGCAGACCGACATCCACCTGGTGAATGACGCGGACTTGACCACACCGGCAGCCGTGATCTATTGCCAGAAGGAGAACGACAATCCCAACAACAAGCGGTACAACCTGATTGGACAGGGTACGAGTCTGCTCACGCTGACTGCCGGCACCTATTCCGCTAGTGCCACACTTAAATTCTACGATAACTACATCACCATCAATTCCGTCGGCGGTAGCGGTGCCAACACACAATACACGGCAAGCATCCAACTGAAAGCGCAGAATATCTCAATGGCCAATCTGGGAACACGCTACTTCGTGGACGACAACGGCACATTCGGCATCAACACCTCCTACAGTGCACAGAATGCCAAGTGGTATATCATGCCGGTAACCCACTTCAACGTCGTGCCTGAGGTGGAATTCAACGGTAAGTATTACACGACGGTCAAGGTGCCCTTTGCCTGCAAACTGAGCGGACAGGTGGAGAAGGCCTACGTGATCACGGCGGTCAACAATGGCGTGCTGGAGTATCAGGAGATTGCCACCACTGGCGGCACCATCCCCATCGGCACTCCCGTCGTGCTCGAGTGCGGCTCGCCCAATGCGGCCGACTGCCAGCTCATCCCCACCGGAGCCCCCAAGTTCACGGCACCCAATAGTTCCATAACGAACAGCGACGCTCCCACTGCCGACGAGTCATCGGATTATACGGGAACCAATCTGCTGAAAGGCACCTACTTCTGCAACACAGACGGCAGCCTCTCGTTCCCGACGCCCAGCGGCACCAGTTCGTTCAATGCCAACCACAACACGTCATCGACCGGCCCGCAGAAGTATGTCCTCGGCATCACCGAGTCGGGCAAGTTGGGCTTCATCAAGGCCACTGTCACCTACATGCCCGCCAACAAGGCATGGCTCGAGAGTGCGGCCGAGTTCCCCTGGGAGTTGCCTGTTACCGTGATGCTGGGCGATGTTGACGACGACGGTGCCGTGGGCATCAGCGACGTGAGTGTGCTCATCGACTATCTGCTGGGTAACGACGTTGACCCGTTCAATGCCGAGAACGCCAACGTCAACCAGGACGAGGGCATCTCGATTGCCGACGTATCGGACTTGATCGACATGCTGCTCAACGCCAGCCCCGCACAGTAAGCGCCACCGCTACAGCTGTCAGCGCACAATGCAAGATCGATGAAACTACAACGAGCTAGATATCTGAGACAAGTAGAGACGCAAAATATTGCGTCTTCAGGAACAGCATTTCGCTGATAGCTCGAGCGGCAATTCATCGAACTGACATTAACACAAATTGGTGCCCGCCGAAATCCCGAGGGATTCCATGGCGGGCACCAATTGTTTTTGTGCCGATATAGCAGTTAACCCTGAAAAGTATTTTCAATTTCGCTAAAAATTCGCGTAATTAGCATTAGCCCCGCAGGGTATGGGCCGGCTGCTATATTATTGCCATTTGTTTTTGCGCCGTTGGCGGGTGCAGGACGTTATTCTACGCGCAGAATCTGGATCGCCGCGCCGCCACCGGGGGCGAGGTGCAGGCCGAGCACCGTCGAGCGGTCCACCTCCATGCGGCGAATGGTCATCGGATAGGGATTGTTGCGGTAGTCGGCATCGGGGCCGTCCTCATAGATGATGGCCTCGTAACGCATGCCGTCGCTCAGGAAGTCGAGCGGCAACGTCAGGTCACGGGCGGTGGCATCGGTCACGCTGCCCACATACCAGTTGTCGGTGCCGCGCTCCTGGCGTGCATAGGTCACATAGCGACCCATTGCGGCATGGGGCACGAGGGTGCGCTCCCAGTCGGTGGGCACTTCCTCGATGAACTTGAAGGCGGGCTGGTGCTCGTAGTTCTCAATCAGGTCGGCGGCCATGTGGCCGGGGCTATAGATGACAACATACTCGGCCAACTGATGGACCAGCGTGTTCTGCGGACGTGTGCCGGGCACGGCATCGTTGCGGTAATTAAAGATGCCGGGCGTGAAGTCCATCGGGCCGCCCAGGCCGCGCGTGAATGGCAGGATGCACTCGTGATAAGGCGGATTGCCGCCCTTGCGGTCAAAGGCGTTGTACTCCTGGCCACGCATGCTCTCGGTGGCAATGAGGTTGGGCCACGTGCGCTGCAAGCCGCTGGGCATGGCGCCCTCGTGGTTGACAATCATCAGGTGGTAGCGCGCCGCGGTCTCGATGACCTTGCGGAAGTGCTGCACACCCCACTGCGAGTGCTGCAGCTCGCCGTTGTAGAAGTGCGAGTTGACATAGCCCGTCTTGACCGTGTTGATGCCCAACGACTCATACAGGCGGTAGGCATCCTCCAGCTGGTCCTCGTAGTTCTGGGCAGCGCCGCCGGTCTCGTTGTGGGCGATGATGCGCACGCCGCGCTCGCGGGCATAGCGGCACAGGCCCTGCAGGTCGTAGTCAGGATAGGCCTTAGTGAACGAGAAGCCGTCGCCGTGCTTGGTCCAGTCGGTGTCCCAGCCGTAGTTCCAGCCTTCGACGAGCACACCGCCCAGGCCATGCTTGGCGGCAAAATCGATGTAGCGCTTGGTGTTCTCGGTCGTGGCACCGTGGCGCTCACCCTGTGACCAGGTCCACACCTGTTTCTGCAAGGCCCACCAGATGCCCACATACTTGGTGGGCTTCAGCCATGAGGTATCGTTAATCTTGCAGGGCTCGTTGAGGTTCAGCGCCATGCGCGAGAGCAGGATGTCGGCAGCCTTGCGACCGATGATGATGGCTCGCCAGGGGCTCACGCGGGTGTCCCCCACTCTCACTTTGTCACCATTTTTCCAGGGCACGAGGTCGGCTTTGAGCGTGGTGCCTTCATGTGAGAAATTCATGGTCGAGTAATCAGTGAGGTTGGCATCCATGATGGCCATATACAGCGAGTCGTTCACCTCCAGAGCCACGGGACCGGCCATATTGGCCTTGCGGCTCACAGGTTCGCGGGTGTAGATGCCCTCGTAATAGGCCGTCAGCGCGGGAATCGACCACGCCTGGGCATCGGTGGGCAGGGCAAACTCGGTCACCTCGTCCATAATCACGAAGTCCTGCAGCCCTCGCTGGCGCGGGAACTCATAGCGGAAGGCCACACCATCGTCAAAGGCGCGGAACACCACGCCCAGCTGACGTTTCTGGCCACCCTTTTCCTGCAAGGTCACCCGCAGTTCATTGTAATGGTTGCGCACCTGGGCATCCTCGCCCCAGGGCTGGCTCCACGTCTCGTCGAGCGACGAACGCGACACCTTGCCCTTCTTGAAGTTGCCCTTGAAATCGCCGTCCTTGAGCACAAAGCCCAATTCCGAGCGGCCGATGATGGTCTCGCTGCCGCGCAGCACGCTGTACCACGCCTTACCACCGTCCAGACCCACGGTCACGGTCAGCGACCCGTCAGGCGAACTCACCTTAGATACAATCACATCCTTGGCACTTGCTACAATGCTCAGTACCAAGCACATAAAAACAACGCTGAAAATTCTCTTCATTTTATTTGGTTTCATTTGTTAATTTTTCTCGTTTACAAATGCAAATCCTGTTCTCAACCGTCAATCCCCTTGACCTGGGCCTCGAAGCCGTCCTTGTTGAGGGCGCGGGCCTTGAGTTTGGAGCGGTAGGTGTAGATGGTCGTGAGGCTGGCGCGCAGGATGTTGGCGATGCTCTGGTTGTCGGTGATGCCGATGCGGATGAGGGCCAGCACACGTGACTCGGTCGTGAGGCGCTTGCCCTGCTTGACCTCGATTTTGCCTCCTTCCTGCAGCAGCTTGTTCACCTCGTCGACGAAGTTGGGGAAAATGTTCAGGAACGCATTGTCGAAGTTCTCGTAGAACAGCTGGGCGTTCTCGTTGCCCGAGTGGGTACTCTTGAGTTCGCGTGCCAGTTCCTCGGTCTTGCGGTCACGGTAGAGGCGGTACAGGGCCTTGCGCTGCTCCTCGCCACGGTCGATGAAACGGCTTGAGAGAGCCAGGAATCGGGCAATGTACTCCTCCTTGAGTTTTTCGCGTTCCTGCAGCAGGGCGTTGCTCTCGTGCAGCTGTTCCACGGTGTCGTGCAGCTGGCCGTTGACCTGACGCAGCTGCTCGTTGATGGCCTTCTTCTGCTCATTCAGGCGGCGGTAGCGCTTCAGCAGCTGGTAGATAGCAATAACGCCCCCGACGAGCAGCAGGGCAATGAGCGAAATCACGCCCAGCAGCCACATCATCTTGCGGTTGCCCTGCTCCTGCTTGGTCTGATAGGCGTTCAGGATTTTGGGCACGATGCCCGATGCCTGGATGTTGCGCAGGCGTGTGCCGTAGAAGTTGGCGTCGTCCACCGCCACGCGCATGTAGCGATAGGCCCGGTCGATGTCGCCCTCGTCAAACAGGCGGTCGGCAATCGCCCTGAGGGACGTGTTCTCGCGGATGCAGCCTTCCAGGTCGCTCTCGGCACTCTTGATCAGGTATTCCATCTGTTTGTCCCTGTCGTCCAGCTGGGAATAGTGGAACGACATTGTGCTGGTGATGATGGAATACATGCGGTCGCCGCTCTTGTAGCGCGGCAGCAGTGTGGCGAGCAGGTCTATGGCCTGTTGCTGATTTCCGCCGTCGGCCAGGCTTTCGGCCCTGGTGATCAGGTAGCTCACGTTGTCTTTGGGCCCGTCAAGTGCCGCGACCCGCTGCCGCACCGCAATGAGCTGTCGCACCGCCTCGTCGGCATAGCGGGTGCCCTGCATGTACTCGGCCTGGTAGATGAGCAGGTCGGTGCGGGTGCGGTAATAGGTGATGAACTGGTCGGGGGTGAGCTGGGTGGTGTCGATTTGTGCCAGCGTCTGCCGTGCCTGTTCCATCAGGCAGGCAGTGGACAGGATGTGCGCCAAATTCAAGCGGCTCTCGTTAAGTCGGGCCGCATCGCCCATCGCCTGTGCCAAACTGATGCACTGGCTCACGTAGGCGTAGGCCGAGTCGTACTGATAGGCCGCATATTCCTCATACAACCGTCGCATGATCCCATATCGGCCCAGCACGGTAGCCTCGACTGCCAGGTCGGCTTTCATCTGCGCGAGCCGTGTTTCTTTTTCGGCAACGATGTGCGGCTGAACGGCAATCAGGCTGTCCAATCGTGCAAACGGCCCTTTGGCCTGGCCAACGAGCGCCACAGCGGCCATCAACACGGCCACTGCCAGCCACCGCCTGAACACTGTCCCGTTCATCACACTCATTGCCAATCGTTTATGAGTTCAGAATGATATCAATCACACGGGTCACGTCACCGATGTTGACCTCGCCGTCGCCATTCACGTCGGCCCGGGCAAGCATGTCGTCATCGTCAACAACATCGCCCAGAATCACGTCGATAATCCGGGTCACGTCACCGATGTTGACCTCGCCGTCGCCGTTCACGTCGCCCAGCAGCCAGCCAGGCGCGGGTTCACCCTTGTAATAGACCTTGTAGCCGCCAGCGGGGATGCTGAAGCTCTTCGTAGCGTTCAGCGTGACGGGGATGGCCGTCAGTCCTGCCGCGATGTTTTCCACGTCGATGGCCAGTTTCCACTCGCCGGCTTCGAAGCCCCTGACGGTAGTGTTCACCGCAGCTGTGCCCAGGTTGAGCACGATGAGGGCCGTCTGCTCGTTGTGATGGCGGGTATAGGCCACCACACTGTTGTTGCCTGTCGTGAGGAACTGGACCTCGCTGGCACGGTCGCCGTTGTCGATCAGTGCGTCGCAGCTGTGCTTGAGGGCCGTGAGCGCCTTGACGGTATTCAGCATCTTGTTGTCCACGCTGTTCCAGTTGATGGGCGTGCGGTTGAAGTAATCCAGCTTGCGGTTCATCAGGTAGCCCGTCTCCTGGCCGTTGTACAGCATGGGCATGCCGTAGAGCGTGAACGTGAGCACCGTGAAAGCGTAGGCATTGCTGCCGTACTGGGTCGACATCGAGGTGTTGTAGTTCTGGTCATGGTTGGTCAGGTAGACCATGCGGCTGGTGTCGATAAAGCGCAGGTCGCCCACCAGGTTGCGGCACTGGTTGAGCACGCCGGCGGGATTGTTCTTGTTGTTGACCAGCGCCGACTGGAAGCCCCACGCATAGTCATAGTCCCATCCGCACACGAGCAGGCGCGGCGCACTGTTGCCCATGTCGCCCTCGCCCAGCATGGTGATCGTCTTGCCGGGCTTGTACTCTTTCAACGCCGTGATGGCGCGGGTCCAGAAGCTGGTGGGGATGGTGTTGCTGCTGATGTAGTCGCAGCGGTAGCCGTCGATGTCCGCCTGGTCGATCCAGTACTGCATCGCCTCGATCATCGCCAGTTGCGTCGCCTCCTTGCTGTAGTCCAGCTGATAGACGTCGCCATAGCCGTTGGGGCTCGTCAGCGTCGAATTGTAGTAGTCGCGGTGCTGCGTGATCCACACGTTATCCTTAGCCGTGTGGTTGGCCACCCAGTCGAGCCACACCTGCATGCCGCGCTCATGGGCAGCGGCGACAAAGGCCTTGAGGTCGGCAATGGTGCCGAAGTCGCTGTTCACCGCATGGTAGTCGCGCGGGGCATAGGGGCTGCCCAGCGAGCCGATGCGGCCCTGCACGCCACGCGGGTGGATGGGCATGAGCCAGATGATGTCGATGCCCAGGTCCTTGAGGTAGTCCAGCCGCTGCTGCGCTGCCGCCAGGGTGCCCTGACTGGTGAAGTTGTACAGGTCAAGCTCATAGATGACGTGCTGGTTGGGCACAAACGTCGACGGTCCTGCCCCGATGATCCTCGTCAGCTGCCCCATCACATAGTAGCCATGGTTGGTGAACGAGCCGTCCACGCGTCCGCCCTGGTTGTTCCAGGTGAAAATCAGTCCCGTGGGCATCGGCAGCGAGCCCGTATAGGTCCACTTGTAGATCTTGTTGCCGCCCGGCGTGTCGCCCATATAGGTCATCGCGGCACCGGGCCAGGCAGTGCCCACATAGCTGCGGCCGTCGGTATTGCCCTCCCAGGTCCAAATCCTGGGCGCGTCGGTCACCGAGCTGTTCGCCTCAAAGAACACACACACTTCACTGTCGCCCGTCAACGTCGGCTCATAGACCGCCGCCGTCGAGCACAAGGCCACCATCAGCATGATGGAAACAAAAAACAGTCGTCTCATTTTGGTCATCGATTGAATAGTTTAGTGATTTTCCACAAAGGTACACATAATTACCGCACAAACTCGCCTTTCAAAGTGTAAATCTAACTTCAATTATCGAATAAACTACTAAAAACCAGAATTTTGACAATTTCAACATCACACAAAAATCTAAATCATTTTCCATGCGATTTCATCGGGCATAAAGCAATAATCCGGATAAACGGCGCGATTTTGTCCTCCAAAAGCCGTTCCATGATGGTGACCGACAAGCCGAATTCTCTTGCATTACATCAATAAAAAGTTCTTAACAATTTCATTGATAGCAATAACTTTCCACATATTTTTATTACCTTTGCCAATTAATAACAATATCAAGTCCTCTAGACTTGATCTAATTGCGACATGGCTATGAACAGATTTGTAGAATTGATTCCGCAACAGTGTGCCAAATACGGCGAGCGGGAGGCGCTGCGCTTCCGTGACTACGAGACGCAGGTGTGGTCCTCGCTCACGTGGCAGGGGTTTGCCGAACAGATAGACCGCGCCGCGGGAGCCCTGTACATGGGCGGCGTGGAGCCGCAGGGACGCGTGTGCATCTTCACACAGAACTGCCCCGAGATCCTGATCACCCACTTCGGCGCCTTCTACAACCGCGCCATCCCCGTGCCCATCTACGCCACCAGCAGCCGCGACGAGGTGGCCTACATCGTCAACGACTCGGGCGCCACCATCCTGTTCACCGGCGACCAGCGCCAGTATGACATCGCCCGGCAGGTCATCGGCGACTGCCCCACCCTCAAGTTCATCGTCACCCTGCACCCCGGCGTGAAGCGCGACAAGGACGACAAGTCCACCCTCACCTGGCAGGAGTTCCTGGCCACGGGCGACAAGCTGGGCAACGACGTGCTCGACGCCATCGGGCAACGCAAGCAGCAGGGCGTGGACAGCGACATCATGTACCTGATCTACACTTCAGGCACCACCGGCGTGCCCAAGGGCGTGATGCTCATGCACAGCAACATGAACGCCGCCATGGACGCCCACATCGAGCGCTTTGACAGCATCATCGACGACAAGACCGACGTGTCGCTGAGCTTCCTGCCCTTCAGCCACGTCTTTGAGCTGGGATGGACCATGGTGTGCCTGTGCACCGGCATCCGCGTGGCCATCAACTACGACCCCAGGGAGATACAGCGCGCCGTCAAGGAGGTGCAGCCCAACTACATGTGCAGCGTGCCCCGATTCTGGGAGAAAGTCTATACCGCCATCAACGACAACCTGCAGGGCGCCAAGCCCGTCGTGCGCATGATGGTCAAGCAGGCCATCCGCGTGGGCAAGGCACGCAACCTCAAGTATGCCCGTCTGGGCAAGAAAGCTCCCGCCCTGATCGAGAGCCAGTACCAGTACTTCGAGAAAAAGGTCTTCAAGAAGCTGCGCGGCGCCATCGGCGTGACCGACGGCAAGATGTTCCCCACCGCCGGAGCCATGCTCAGCGACAACATCACCGAGTTCCTGCACGCCGTGGGCATCAACATCTGCATCGGCTACGGCCTGAGCGAGACCAACGCCTCGGTAAGCTTCTTTACCGAACCCGGCTGGACCATCGGCACCGTGGGCATGCCCATCTCGAGCATACAGGTCAAGATAGGCGACCAAAACGAGATCCTGGTCAAGGGACCCACCGTGATGAAGGGCTACTACAACAAGCCCGACGAGACCGCCAAGGCCATCGACGCCGACGGATGGTTCCATACCGGCGACTGCGGCGAGCTCGCCCCCACGGGCGAAATCATCCTCACCGAGCGCCTCAAGGACCTGTACAAGACCAGCAACGGCAAGTACATCGCACCCCAGGTGCTCGAGACCATGCTCGGCCAGGACAAATTCATCGAGCAGGTGGCCATCATCGGCGACGGACGCAAATACGTCTCGGCCCTGATTGTGCCCGACTTTGACGAGCTCAAGGCCTATGCCGACAAGAAGCACCTGCCCTACATCTCCATCGAGGAACTCGTCAACGACCCCGAAATCCACAAGATGATAGAGCAGCGCATCAACGACTATCAGAAAGGCCTCGCCGCCTATGAGCAGATCAAGCGGTTCGTGCTGCTGCCCAAAGCCTTCACCATGGAGAGCGGCGAGCTGACCAACACCCTGAAAATCAAACGAGCCGTCATCAACAAGCGCTACAGGCCACTGATCGACGCCATGTACGCCGCCGACTTCAGAAAAAAGAAAGAAACAAAAGACCAAAACTAGAAACTAGGGACTAGAAACTAAGGACTAGGGACTAGGGACTAGAAACTAGGGACTAGAAACTATAAACCAAACAATGATCACACAAGAACAACTCAAGGAACTGCAACAACGCAAAGAAGACCTGAAACGATATCTCGACATCGACAGCAAGAAAATCGAGGTCGAGGAAGAAGAACTGCGCACACACGTGCCCGACTTCTGGCAGGACCAAAAGGCCGCCGAGGCACAGATGAAGAAAATCAAGTCGCTGCGCAACTGGATCAACGGCTGCGAGGAAGTGGAACTCGCCGTCGATGAGGTCGCAACAGGATTCGACTTCGTCAAGGAAGGACTCATCGAGGAAAAAGAGCTCGACGAACTATATGCCAAGGGCCTCGCCATGCTCGAGAAGCTCGAGCTGCGCAACATGCTGCGACACGACGAGGACAAGATGGACGCCATCCTCAAGATCAACTCAGGAGCTGGCGGCACCGAGAGCCAGGACTGGGCATCGATGCTCATGCGCATGTACCTGCGCTGGTGTGAGCGCCACGGCTACAAGACCGCCATCGAGCACATCATCGACGGCGACGAGGCAGGCATCAAGAGCGTCACCATCAGCATCGAGGGAGATTTCGCCTACGGCTACCTCAAGAGCGAGAACGGCGTGCACCGCCTCGTGCGCGTCTCGCCCTACAACGCCCAGGGCAAGCGCATGACCTCCTTTGCCTCGGTCTTCGTCACACCGCTCGTCGACGACACCATCGAGATCACCCTCGACCCCGCCCGCATCTCGTGGGACACCTTCCGCAGCGGCGGTGCCGGCGGCCAGAACGTCAACAAGGTCGAGTCTGGCGTGCGCGTCCGCTACCAGTATAAGGACCCCTACACCGGCGAGGAAGAGGAAATCCTGGTCGAGAACACCGAAACACGCGACCAGCCCAAGAACCGCGAGAACGCCCTGCGCAACCTGCGCTCCATCCTCTACAACAAGGAGCTCGAGCACCGACGCGAGGAGCAGCGCAAGGTCGAGGACAGCAAGAAGAAAATCGAATGGGGAAGCCAGATACGCAGCTACGTCTTTGATGACCGGCGCGTCAAGGACCACCGCACCAACCACCAGACCAGCGACGTGGGCGGCGTGATGGACGGCGACCTCGACGATTTCATCAAAGCCTACCTCATGGAATTCGCCGAGAGCTGACACCCCAACTAAAAACTAAGGACTAACAACTAGAAACTAAAAACTAGAAACTAGAAACTAGAAACTAGAAACTAGAAACTAACAACAAAACAATGAACGAGAACTTCACCATCGTCAAAGTCAGCGGCAAAATCGTCGAGAAAGCCGACGAGTTGCGCACCTTCGTCAAGGCATTTGCCGGCATCAAGGGCAAGAAGATGCTCATCTTCAGCGGCAACATGATGGCCCAGGAAATCGGCAACAAGCTTGGCATCAAGACCAAACTCATCAACGACCGCCCCGTGGTCGATGCCGGTACGCTCAAGCTGCTCACCATGGTCTATGGCGGACTCGTGAGCCGTCTGTTCGTCTCGCTGCTGCAGGGCAACAAGGTCAACGCCCTGGGAGTCACCGGAGCCGACATGAACCTTGTCACCAGCGCCAAGCTCACCGACGGCACGCTGGGCGACACCGGACAGGTGCGGCACGTCAACACAGCAGGCATAGCCCAGCTCGTCGATGCAGGCATCGTGCCCGTGCTCGCCCCCATCACCCACGACGGACGAGGCAACCTCCTCTTCAACGAGACCGACGCCCTCGCTGCCGAGATTGCCCGTGCCCTGGCCCTGCGCTACAACATCACGCTCATCTACTGCTTTGAGAAAAAAGGCGTCCTGCTCAACACCGACGACCCCGACAGCGTCCTCGCCGAGCTGCGCCGCACACGCTACAAGGCCATGCGCGAGATGGACATCATCAAGGACTGGTTTGTCAACAAGATCGACAACGCCTACACCGCCATCGAGCACGGCGTGAAAGAGGTCATCATCACCTGCCCCGACCAGCTGGGCAAGCCCGACAAGGGGACCCACATCAAGCCCTAAAAAAGGGCCCATCGCCACAACTTGGCACAAGATTTGCACAACCAGGTCCGGTGATAAAACGAAAAAACGAAAAAACGAAAAACCAGAAACTAGGGACTAGAAACTAGAAACTAACAACTAAAAACTAAAAGAAAAATGAAGGTTGCAATCGTTGGCGCCAGCGGCGCAGTGGGACAGGAATTCATGCGTGTCCTCGATGAACAGAATTTTCCCGTGACCGAACTCGTCCTCTTCGGCTCAGAACGCAGTGCCGGCCGCATCTTCACCTTCCGCGGCAAGGACCACGTGGTCAAACTCCTCCAGCACAACGACGATTTCAAGGACATTGACATTGCCTTTGTCGCCATGGGCGCAGGACCCGCACGCGAGTTCGCCCCCACCATCACCAAGCACGGCTGCATCATGATCGACAACAGCAGCGCCTTCCGCATGGACGACGACGTGCCCCTGGTTGTGCCCGAGGTCAACGGCGAGGATGCCCTCGTCACGCCCCGCAACATCATTGCCAACCCCAACTGCTCCACCATCATCATGGTCGTGGCACTCAAGCCCCTGGACGACCTCTCGCACATCAAGAACGTGCAGGTAGCCACCTACCAGGCCGCCAGCGGTGCAGGCATGGAGGCCATGTACGAGCTCGCCCTGCAGACCAGCGAAATCGCCGTCGGCAAGGAAGAATTGACCGTGCGGCACTTCCAGCACGAGCTGGCCTACAACGTCATTCCCCACATCGACATCTTCCAGGACAACGACTACACCCGCGAGGAGATGAAGATGGTCAAGGAGACCTGCAAAATCATGCACAGCGACATCCGCGTGAGCGCCACCTGCGTGCGTGTGCCCGTCATGCGAGCCCACAGCGAGGCCGTGTGGATCGAGTGCGAGAAACCCATCACCCCCGAGGAGGCCCGTGCAGCCCTGCAGCTCGCTCCCGGCATCGTCGTCGTGGACGACCCGCGCAGCAACCGCTATCCCATGCCCATCGACTGTTCGGGCAAGGATCCCGTCTATGTGGGACGAATCCGCGTCGACACCAGCAGCGACAACGGTCTGACCTTCTGGCTCTGCGGTGACCAGATCAAGAAAGGCGCTGCCCTCAACGCCGTCCAGATTGGCCAGTACCTCATCGCCCACCGCAAGAAATAATTCCGCACCCAAGCGTGCACGCACACTGAAAAAACGAAAAAACGTAAAAACCAAGGTGCAACCTGACTGATTTCCACAGCGATTGCGCCTCTTTCTCCACAGGCCATCACCCAGCCCTGACACAAGAACTGATAAGGAATACCGTCCCGTCTCACCAAAAATGGTTAGGCGGGACGCAATTTTTAACCTCTTTAAGCGATTTTTTCGATAATTGGATGAAAGTAATTTTGTCGCGTGAAAAAATGGATAAAAAACTATGTATAAGAAACTATTTGCAGCATTAATGCTACTTTTCTCAGCAGGCACGATCCCCGCTAGCGCCGATAACCTGCTGGAAGAAAAGCCAAACGCGACAAACGAAAACGTTACCGAGACGGCTCAACACCGACTGACAATCGGTGGCTATGGCGAGGCCGTAGCAAGCCGCATGTTCTACAGCAACAACTACAAGCGCTACACCAGTGCCGACCTGTACAAGGACGACAAGGGCTTCGGCCAGTTCGACCTGCCCCACGTAGTCATCTACCTGGGCTACGACTTCGGCAAAGGATGGTCGCTGGGCACCGAGATTGAGTTTGAACACGGGGGCACCGAGAGCGTCGTCGAAATTGAGGAAGAAGAGACCGGTGAATATGAATCTGAAGTGGAACGTGGCGGCGAAGTCGCTCTGGAGCAGTTTTGGCTCCAAAAGTCCTTCTCCCCTGCCCTGAACCTGCGCATGGGTCACATGGTCGTCCCCGTGGGTGGCACTAACAACGCCCACATGCCCACCGAGTTCTTCACCGTTTATCGCCCTGAAGGCGAGAGCACCATTCTGCCCTGCACGTGGCACGAGACGGGTGTGAGCCTGTGGGGACGGGCCGGAGACTGGCGCTACGAGGCCATGTTCCTCGCCGGGCTGGATGCCGACAGGTTTGGCAACAAGGGCTGGATCCATGACGGCGCAGGCAGCCCCTACGAGTTCAAGATGGCTACTGCCTATGCCGGAGCCCTGCGCATCGACAATTACAGCATCAAGGGCCTGCGGTTGAGCCTGAGCGGCTACCTGGGCAACAGCGCCAACAACACGCTCAATGCCACTGGCAAGTACAGGGGCCTGCACGGCACGGTCGCCATCGCCGCGATGGATTTCCTGTACAATGACCACAACTTCATCGCCCGCGGCAACTTTGACTACGGCCACCTGAGCAATTCGCTCGAGATCACGTCAGCCAACATGTCCACCCGCGCCGATTCGCCTTCACCCAAGACCAACATCGGCGAAGCAGCCATCGCTATGGGTATCGAGGCCGGTTATGACATTTTCTCGCAGATTGCTTCAATGCGTGAACGCGAGCAGCGCTTCTACATCTTCGGCCGCTACGACTACTATGACTCGATGTACAAGACCGTCAAGAACATGACCGACGAGAAGATGTGGTCGCGCCAAAAGGTCACTGCCGGCGTGAACTACTACCCCATCCCACAGATCGCCATCAAGGGAGAGTACAGCTACCGCATCCTGTCGTCGCAGTACAACAACGAGCCCACGATCAGCCTGGGCATCTGCTACAGCGGCCTGTTCCACATCTGATTTAATTCAATAAAAACTATAAACTAACAACATCCGAGAAATGAAAGCAATTCATCTATTCAAGAAATCGCTCCTGATTGCCGTGCTGGCAACCATGAGCTTCAGTTTCACCTCATGCGGTGACGACAACAACGAGCCCGACCCCAACCAGCTCGACAGCAAAAAGACCGCCATCATCACCCAATATGTGAATGGCGTGGTAGTGCCCACTTACAAGTCGCTGGCCGACGAAGCCAACGAGTTGGCATCACTTTGCCAGCAGTTGCGCGAGAATCCCACCCAGAACAAGGTGCAGGAGTGCTGTGACAAGTGGATCAGCGCCCGCAAGTATTGGGAATTGAGCGAGGCATTCCTGTTCGGTGCCGCCGCCGACTACAACATCGACCCCCACATCGACTCATGGCCCCTGCAGAAGTCACAGCTCGACAATATCCTCAACAACAGCGCGCTCATCGCCGCTCTTGACGAGGATGGTGCCGGTGCCGACGCCTTTGCAACGCTGGGTTATGGCCTGCTGGGCTTCCATGCCGTGGAGTATGTGCTCTTCCGCGACGGCGCTGCACGCAATGTGAGTGACATCAGCGAGCGTGAACTCATCTATAATGCCGCTGTTGCACAAGATCTGGCCAACCAGACCGTACGTCTCGAGGCTTCATGGGCCGGCATGAACAACATCAGCAGCGCCAAGCGCGCACAACTCGAGGAATACGAGTTACAACCGTCGTTCAACTATGGCGAAAACATGATTGAGGCCGGCATGGCAGGCAACAGCCTGTACAAGACCCAACTCGCCGCCATGGAGCAGATTTTGACCGGTGCCAGCGACATCAGCGATGAGGTGGGCAACACCAAGATCACCGACCCCGTGAACTCGGGCAACGTCCTTGACGTGGAGTCCTGGTACAGCTGGAACTCGATTGCCGACTTTACCGACAACATCCGCAGCGTGCGCAACGCCTACTATGGCTCGCTCGACGGCAACGTGAACAGCAATTCGATGGCCAACTATATGAATAAGGTGAACGCCACGCTCGACGGCAACGTGCGTGCCGCCATCGATAACGCCCTCAAGGAGGTGTCAACGATGCCCGCTCCCTTCCGCAACCACCTGAGCAAGAGTGAGACCCAAAAGGCCGTTGACGCCTGCAACGAGCTGCTCGATGCCCTGGATGCCGCTATCGAAGCACTGAAATAACCCAATCTAATAGACACAGTTACAGTCATGAAGAAAAAATGGATTTTACTAGCCTTGACGGCTATCGCGTTGACGTCGTGCCACGACGACAATAACAATGGTGGCAACGATGTGACTCCAGAGTTGCCCGACTACTATTACACAGGCGGCAAACTGGGAACCACAAGCAACGTTACGGCATCGGCCTATGAGCAAGAGACCGAAGCCATCAACAAGCAGGGGCTGCTGGCATCGTTCAAGCGTGGCGAACGCATCTTTGAGGCGCCCTTTGACATCGACGATGATGAGTCAACCCCGATGCGCGGCCTGGGCCCGTTGTGGGTGCGTGACGCCTGCATTACCTGCCATCCCGGCTATGGGCACGGTGCACGCCAGTTGAATTACAATTCCAACGTGCAGGGCAATGGCTACCTGCTGGTTCTCACCGACGAGAACGACACCTATCTGTCGTCACTCACGGGTATGCCCCAGACCAACGCCCAAAAACCCTTCAAGTCCCCCATCGACGAGAAGCAGATCGTCATCGACTGGAAAGAGTACACCGACGAGTGGGGCAACCGCTTCCCCGACGGTGAGACCTACAGCCTGATCTATCCCGAGGTCACCATCCCGCAGAGCGCATTCTACGTGCCGCTGCAGGTGGGTGGCAAGGACATCGACTACAGCCAGCTGCGCGTGCGTCTGGAGAGCACCATCGGACTCTACGGTACAGGTCTGCTCGACGCTATCAGCGAGGAGGACATCCGTGCCCAGTACGAGGCCGAGCAGGCCGCTGGCGTGCCCTTGAACCCCGGCATCTGGAACGGCACCGACTTCATTTACTACACCAACAACGTGCAGGGCGACGGCACCAAGTATGTCCGCCGTTACACCTACGCCCTCTCGCGTGCCAACCTGCAGGACGGTGCAGGTGCCAACGCCATCTGGAACATCACCAACGTGACCCGCAGCGACCGCCGTTACCACTACATGACAGCAGCCTATGCTACCGTTGCCAGCAAGGACCCCGAGGTGCAGGCCGACTTCTACAAGTACTTCCCCAAACAGAACGTGACGGGAAATCCTGAGACCGACATCTACAACTACTTGATGAGCAAAACGCTCGACGTGGAAATGACCGATCAGGAGTACATCGACCTCATGGCATGGCATCGCGGTCTCGCCGTTCCTGCTGCACGCAACGTCAACAGCGACGAGTTCCAGCGCGGCATGGAATTGTTCACCGAAATCGGCTGCGCCTATTGCCACCGTCCCAGCTGGACCACCGGCGACGACGTCATCCGCGACCCGAACAACTTCTTCGTTGGCGCCTATGCCGACATGCTGCCCCGCTATCCGCACCAGACCATCTGGCCCTATAGCGACCTGATCCAGCACCGCATGTACATGGTCAACGACATCCGCACGGGCTGGTGCCGCACGACCCCGCTGTGGGGACGCGGCCTGAGCAAGAAGTGCACCGGTGCCGACGACCGCCTGCACGACTGCCGCGCCCGCAACGTCATCGAGGCCATCATGTGGCACGGTAACGCTAAGAGCGATGCCCGCAAGAGCATCGAGAAATTCCGCCAGCTCAGCAAGGCCGACCGCGACGCGATGGTCACCTTTATCGAGTCTATCTAATGGCTAATATCATTTCAAGCACTATCTGATAAATTGACTTTGAGGTGGGGAGCACACCAGGTTCCCCACCTTTTTCTTCTTTTCAACCATTTTTCCTGATGAAGACATTGAAACGCATTTCCTTTGGTTGCCTCATCCTCATGCTGGGCGTGCTGGCAACAGCCACTATCGTCGAGAAAGTGAGCGGCACGGGCACTGCACGCGAGTGGTTCTATGACAACATCGCTTTTGTCGCCTTGTGGACGGTCATCGCAGTCTCAAGCCTGGCCTATATCCTGGCTCGCAAGATGTGGAAACGCTGCTCGGTATTCTTGCTCCACCTGTCGCTGCTCGTCATTCTTGCCGGGGCAGGCATTACCTGGTTCACGGCGGTCAAGGGCAAGATGCAGGCTCCACAGGGGCAGGCTGTCAACGTCTTCACAACAAACGACGGCAAGCAGCACACGCTGCCGTTCATGCTCACGCTGCACTCATTTGACATACAGACCTATTCAGGCACACCCGCACCCATGGACTTCGTGAGTCATGTGACGGTTGGCAATCAGGGAAACGAAGTCACCGGTACCGTATCGATGAACAAAGTGTTTTCCTACAACGGTTACCGTTTTTACCAGTCGGGATATGATGCCGAGGGGAAAGGTGCCATTTTCACCGTGGCCCATGATCCGTGGGGCATCGCAGTGACCTATACCGGCTACGGCTTGCTGCTGGTGGGCATGATTGCCGTTCTCATCGACCGCAGGACCGCCTTCAGGACCTTGCTGCGCCATCCGGCTCTCAAACGCGGTGCGGCAGCCATCGTCCTGCTCATTGCAAGCCTGGGTGTGGCCAATGCTCAACCACAGACGCTGCCTCGCGACGTCGCCGCTGCCATGGGGGATCTGTACATCCTCCACAACGACCGCATCTGCCCGTTCCAGACGTTTGCACGCCAGTTTACGGCCAAACTCTACGGTAAAATGTCTTACAAGGGACTCACCGCCGAGCAGGTGGCGACAGGATGGATTTTCTATTACGATGACTGGAAAAACGAGCCCATGATCAAAGTCAAGAACGGCAACGTTAGACACATCTTGGGCATCGACGGCAAATATGCCTCGCTGGAGGATTTCTACCGCACTGTCGCCAGTGGAGCCATGCAGCAAGCCATCGACAGCCTGCAAACCGTCGATGACCAAGCGACCATCCGGGCCCTGGGAGAAGCCGACGAGCGCTACCAGATCGCCAATATGGTGGCTGCAGGCACCATGATCAAGCTGTTCCCGCTCAACCGCAACGGGCGTCTGGAATGGTACAGCCACGGCTCGCTGGACATCCCGCATGACATCGATGACGGCAAGTGGCTGTTTATGAGAAGCGGCATGGATTATCTTTATGAGATGATTGCCGGCAAAAACTGGAACGGAGCCACCCAGTTCATCACCAAACTCAAGAAATACCAGGTCAAGGAATGCGGTGACATGCTGCCCAGCGAAGCCGCTTTCCGTGCCGAGAAGCTGTATAACTCCATGGACTGGGACCGTCCCTTGTCGATGGCACTGGCCACGTTGGGCATCGTCCTGTTCATCATCGTTTGCCGCAGTGTGGCACGTTCACGCCAATTGCCACGATGGGCAAGAGCCCTCGCGCTGTCAGTGCTCATCCTCGCGCTGCTTTACCTCACCACGGCACTCATCCTGCGCTGGATCATCAGTGGCCATGTTCCCATGAGCAACGGCTTTGAGACAATGCAGTTCATGGCATGGGCAACAACTGCCATCACCCTGCTGCTGAGCCGACGCTCGATGCTGGTACTGCCATTTGGCATCCTCACGGCAGGACTGGCCCTGATGGTCGCTTCCTTCGGCGAGAGCAACCCCCAGATCACCCAACTTATGCCCGTGCTGGCCTCGCCGTTGCTGAGCATCCATGTCGCAGTCATCATGATTGCTTACTCACTGCTCGCCTTCTTGATGCTGGGCGGTGTGATGGCGATGATTTTACGCCGCGACCGTGCCATGGTCGAGCGCCTGCACGTCGTCGGACAGGTCATCCTCTACCCTGCCGTCTTCCTGCTGACCATCGGCGTGTTTATCGGTGCCATTTGGGCCAACGTGTCGTGGGGCACTTACTGGAGTTGGGATCCCAAAGAGGTATGGGCCCTCATCACCCTCATCATCTACGCTTTGCCCTTGCACGGCCAGTCACTGCCCATGTTCCGCAAAGCCCAATTCTTCCACGTCTACTGCATTGTGGCTTTTCTAAGCGTACTGATCACCTACTTCGGTGTCAACTTCATCCTCGGCGGCATGCACAGCTACGCGTGACAGCAAACGGTGGCGACAATTCAATAAACCAAGGCGCAACCTGACTGATTCCCACAGCGATTGCGCCTCTTTCTCCACAGGCCATCTCCCAGTCCTGACACATAAAGTAAGCGAATAATACGTCTTGCAGGTGAGTTGTTTTCCACTAAACGGTTCAAACGACTCACCTGCAAAGTCAAAAAAAAGGCAGTAAATGCACAAAAAAACTAATTACTATCCCAAAAAATTACACGTTGGTTTGACAATATCGATAAAAATACGTTACTTTGCAACATAAATCACTAAATAACAGCCAATCCAAATTAATCATTAAATACTATTGAACTATGAAGAAGTTATCATTACTTATTTTAACGTTTATCGTTGCCTTCTCGGGTCTGGCCAACTCCCCTGGGGGCGCGCCCAAGCGATTTGTTGATGAACAAGATATTTTAGGTCTTGAATATAACGTCTATCAACGCACCGATCGAGGCAGTGCCGTCGACCCTATGACACACACCACTTGTGTTCCTCAAGACGGACCCTTTGAACTTTTGTTTGCTAGTTCTGATATGGGAACGGTATATATCAAGAACATTGTTTACGGTTCTGAACTCGAATTTGGTGACTACTGGGTAGAAGGTCAGATGACCTACGACTTCGAGCACCGACGTATCATTGTAGAGTTGGGGCAGACCATCTGGGAGCGCCAAGACGATGGCTCCTTCATCAGGGGTAGAAACAGAGCAGTCCTTGCCTGGGGAACCGTCAACTACGATGCTGCGACCGGGATAGCTACGTTTACTCGCGACGCCTCGGTTACGAGAGTAACCTATGTCATGGATGACAAGACCATTCACATCGAGGGCACCAGTGGCCCCATTGCCATCGAAGACGATAATCCTCCCTACATCAATATCAGTTCTTCAAGTCAGAATTCCTATTCTGCCACCGGTTTGGCCATCGTTTGGGAGGATGAGACCGATGAATGGGCTGGTTATCTCGAGTGGGGTTCCGAGATGAACTATGTAGAGCATCCCAATGTCATCGATGAGCAGCCTGAGGGTGAATTGAAGACCTACAATCGTACAAGCGTCTGCTTCAACTACAGCCCGGGGGCAAAAGCCAGCTACAACATTGAGACCAAAACAAGTGAAGGCAAAATTGTGTTTTGCAATGACGGCCGGACTGTTTACATTAAAGACCCCATCCAGTCGTTAAGCTATGGCACGTGGGTCAAGGGGTCGCTCAACCACGACGGCACTGCCATCACCGTGCCCCTGCCTCAGGATTTAAGTCAAGATGCTGTTATCTCTATGGGATCTGTTGGAGACGAGAATGGCATTTTTTATTGCTACGACCATTATGGTTATAATCCCATCCATTACATCATCAATGGCAACACAATTACTGTTAGTGAACCTCACTTTGAGCAAAATGGCGAAATTTTCCATTTCTATGATTGCCTCTATGCCTATGACCCCAATATCGACATAGTTGCAGCTGAAGCCAACATTATTTATACATTGGATTCAGAGACCGATAAGACCAGTGCTCCTGTGATCAAGGGCAGTCTGGAGGACGACGGTCATGCCTACCGTGTTGAAATCACTCCAACCGAGCCCAGCACCATCTATGTGCGCACACAGTTTGCTGGAACATATTCGGAGTGGTTTACCTACAGCGCCCCCATGGTGTTCACTGACGCTGGTCAATACCTCGTTGAGGCTTATGCCATAGCCGACGGCAAGTCATCCAGCGATCATGTTTCACACTCATTTGAGGTTGAACTGTACACTGCCTTGGGCGAGACGCCTGTCGGCAAGCAGATTGTGGGCACCCGCTACTATAACCTCATGGGACAGGAAGTCCAGCAACCTAACGGCGTGGTCATCGTTGTCACCACCTACAGTGACGGCTCCACCAGCGCTGCTAAAGTTGTGAAGTAAGCCTCACATAGAAGGTTATTAAAAACCATATCGGCTGGGACTTGGGTCTTGAGACCTGTCTCTGCCGATAGTTTAGTTGATGGATCAGGACTGACGGCTCTACTTGTCGTCGTCTTCCAGTGCTATCAGTCTCTCGATGTCGATGTCACGGGGATCAGCCTTGCCAGAGTACTTGAGGAGCCAGCACAGCCCCCCGATGATTACTGCAATTCCGATGACCGCCAGCACAATCACATACCATGGGCACTTGTCTATCAGTCCCAACACTGCAGCGACCATAATACAAATCGTCATGGTCGTGATGATCAGTTTGGTGAACAGGACATCAGACCCCATGAGATTGAGGTAATGCTGCATTTCCTTAGCGGTTGAAGCCTGGCCGATGCGGTGGTAGACAATGGCATAAAATGCCATCGCCACAGCAGATATCAGCATGATGGCAATGAGCGGGCACAAGTACAGTTTGCTCTCGCTTACATTGTCCAGCTGAATGATGCCATTAATGACGAAGGCCACGGCTAAAAGGGCATAAAAGACGGTATAAAAACGGCTACCCTTCTTGATGGAACGGCGCAACTGCTCTTTCTCGTCAACATGCTCGGGCGCAAAATCCTCCTCGGTGGGGATATCATTCTCATCGATATATTCTTCAGGTCTCATGATGTTTTGGTTTTAATCGTCTTGTTATCCGCTGTGCCAATCCCACAGATGAGCAAAGGTGCCACAAAACCTCAGTCAGGCTATGGCCAATCACTGGTTTTGCTCTTCCTTCCATTTCTTGTAGGCTTGATTTATCTTTTGTTTCTCATCTTTAGCAATTGGCTTCACATCAAAGGAAAGCCCCATCCTGTTTTCAAAATGATAGCGTGAAATGATACCATCCTTCATGACAACGATGTCTTTGGGAGACTGTCTCAGTTCATCAGCTTCATCAAACAGGGAGCCCGTACTCTCCAGGTTCCAATCGGCAAACTCCAGCAAGACATACTCGCCCGACATGCCCTGGTCCACAGCAGGATTATTGCCGCTAGCCACGCGGGCCACCAGGCAATGGTCGGCCATGAAACTCTTGAGCTTGCCTTTTGCCAAGGCTATCAGATATTGATTTTTGAGAATACTGTTCTTTAACGTAGCGACTTCCGGATTGTCGTCCCCCTTGAGAGATGCCATCGCGTCATAGGCTTTTTGGTAATAATCCAGCGCTTGGGAATACTGACCCAATTTATCATAGACTCTGGCGACACTCGTGTAGCTCGTTGCCGTGGTCTGGTCTCCCGAGCCGAGCAACTGCTCACGGAGCGACACAGCCTGGAGCAGGTATTCTAGTGAGTGGTCAAAGTCTCCCCGCTTATAGAGAACCGCTCCCAGATTGTCACAGGAATTGGCCAGCCCCAATTGGTCGTCGCTATGGGCAGACTTCAGTGCAGACAATACACGACTGTAATAATCCTGTGCTTGGTCATAGTCCTTCAAGGCGAAATATACACGCCCCATGTTCTCTAAAGTCTTGATGGTGGATGGATGAGTTTCACCCAGCATATTCTGCTTCATCTCAAGCGACTTGCGATACCAGTCAAGCGCGCTGGAGTAATTCCTTTGACGCTCATAGACCAAGCCGATGTTGTTGCAGCAGATGGCTACGTCGGGATGATTGTTTCCCAGCACTTTTCCTGTGATTTCCATCGCTTGCTGAAACGACTCTAATGCCTTGTCACAATCTGACAACGCCAAGAAAGCCATTCCCATGTCACTCAGTGTCAATGCGACGTCTGGATGAGTTTCACCCAGCACTTGCTTGCGAATGTCGAGCGCACGGGTAAAATACTCAAGCGCATGGGTATTATCGCCCATTGCGGTATAAACCGAGCCGATATTGCTGTAGGTGGTAGCCAGGTCAGGATGGTCGCTATCGAGCTGTTTCTCTCTTATTGCCAGCGACTTGTTAAGGTAGTCCATGGCTTTCGCCAAGTCGCCACGGGAATAATAAAATGTTCCCAAAACATTATAGGATGTGGCCGTATTCAGATGCTCGGTCCCCAGTTCCTTCTCAATGATTTCCAGTGATTTGAGATAGTGCTCTAGAGCTTGAGGCGCTTGACCCCGGTCATCCATCAGTCGGCCGATATTGTTGTGGGTCAAGGCCGTTTCAATATGGTCTCCACCCAGCGACTTCTCACAGATGGCGAGTGCCTTGCTGTAATGGCTCATGGCCTCGTCATACTTGCCCTGTTTGCGGCAAATCACACCCAGATGATTGTACAATTCCACGACACGCTCTGAATCTTCTCCCTGCTGTTCAATGGCAAGGGCAAGAGCCCGATTGAAATAATCAAGTGCCAATGGATAATCGGCCATATAGTCATCAGCAAATTGGCCGGCATCGTTCAGCCACGCCACATTGGTGGGGTCGAGATTGACGCGCTGGGCCAAATAATAGGCCGCCGAGTCATTGTTGTGCTCCAGCTTGAATTTCTCATAGAAATGGTAACAGTCCTGGGCGATATCGTCTTTTGTGGCTTGGGTTCCGGCTTTGCTTTCTTCAAGTTTCTGCTGGCGCTCGGCAATCTCAGCAGCTTCGGCAGCCTCGGCGGCCTCAGCTTGGTGGACAGCAGCGATACGGTCATTGATATCACCTTTGGAGCGCAGCAACGAGTCGGCTTCGGCCAGGCGTCCCTCGAGTATGCAGTCACTGATGCGCATGTTGAACTCGTCAATGAGGTCGTAGTCGATTTGGGAATAGCGCTCGGCCATCTCGCTGATGAGTTTCTCGTTAGTCTCCTGCTCTGCATAGAGCTGCTGCAGTGCCTGCTGGTACTGCTCCCGGGTGATTTTGTTCTGCTCCTTGAGGTCCTCGATCTCGTCCTCGCGCTGCTGCAGCTGCCGTTGCAGCGTGCGGCGTATCTTGCGCTCGCTGGCCAGCTTGTCGTCGGTCTGCTGTTCGGCGGTTTCCAGCACGAGAATCAACGGATTGGACGAAAACACATATTGCTTGGTAAGCATCTCGGGGTCGGTTAACACATATCCCTGTTTCTTCACACTCTGGATATAGAACCTGTTGGCAGGTATCGGAAAAGAAAACACGCCGTTGGCTTGGGTAATCACCGCATTGCGACCCTTGACCTGCACAGTAGCCCCGACAATGCGCTTGCCTGGCACAACATTGCCGTTGCTGCCCTTACGCCCTTTGGTCTTGACATAGCCCTGCTGAGTCTGTGACACAGCATACAGCGATAACGACAAACTCAGTAATAGCCACAAAAACCTTTTCATATCGTTCTTCGTCTTAATAAATCCAACTCACAGAAATACACCATCTTTCAAAACGCAAATATACAGAAAAAAAACAAATCACCACCCATCTCTCACAAAAAAACGGCCGCCGCGGTTATGCTCACGGGCGGTGCCAACCTGGGTGTGGATTCCGGCTTGACGGGCATGGCCATTGCATGGGGGGAAAAACGAAAAAACGAAAAAAACGCGCGCCTTATGTGCCATTGATATAGACAGATGACACTGACATGAATGAAAAAAGCATACTCGAGAGCCGAGACTGCTGATACCTCACGAGAAAATGTAGTGTGAGTTTAAGACGGCAATATTCTACGGTACACGCACAGCCCGCACGGCAAACCCGCAGTAGCGATAGATGCTGCCCCCGCGCACGTTGCCCGAGTCGAAGTAGAGGTAGTAAGCGCTGTACGGGCCGATGCTGAAGAGTATGCGCGACCAATAGCTGCCGACCGAGCCCACATCGGAGAACGACGCTCCCGAGCGGCCGCCCGCGGCGGGCAAGAACATGGTGTTACCGTTGGGGCCAATGAACAGACGACCGTTCACGCCGTTAAGCGTTGTCCATATCGAGGGACAGTTATCGTAAAGTTCTTGCTCTTGCTCGGTCGTGGGCATGCGCCATGATGATCCCCAGTTGACGCATGCCGCGTCGTCCTCGGGATCCAGTACCGTCTTGTTATCAACAAAGCCTTTGTAACCGTAGGAGCTTCGGGTGCTGTACATCGTCAATGTGTTTAAGGTGCCGTTGCACCACTTGTAGTTGCTCCAGTTGTAGTCGTCCTTGGGCGCGGTCTCGCCCCAGGCAAAGTAGTCGCCGTATTCCTCGGGAGAATTGGCACCAATGTTACACGTTGCCCATAGCGTACCGCTGGGCAAGCCCAGGTCAACCCACTAGTGTTCTTCCACAACAACAGGGTTAAGGATGATGTTGATGATAGCGTTGACGTCGGCGATGTTGATTTCGCCATCACCGTTCACGTCAGCAGCAGCAGTAGTGCTACTGTTTCCGCCCAAGATGATGTCGATGACAGCATTCACATCAGCAATATTGACCTCACGGTCGCCATTAACGTCTCCATGCACAGGCATCAAGTCGTCAACAATCCGTCCGAAATAAGGATACCAGTTCTCATCAGCCCTGTAGGCATCAGCCGTCCGCATCATCACATGAAGTGTACGACCAGAGTAATCACTACTGAATTCCTTATCGAATAGTTCATTCCCGCACGATACGCCCGAGAGGTCAGCAATGTAGCAATACACATCCGTCAGGTCCCAGCAGTTCTTGAACGCCTCGTTACCAATTGAAGTCACCGAGTTCGGGATGACGATGCTGGTCAGCCCAGTGCACCAAAAGAACGCATAGTTACCGATTGAAGTCACCGAGTAAGGAATATTGATGCTGGTCAGACCTTGGCAGTTG
>JAEEGJ010006679.1_pt1 | contig 34237 bp, 25 predicted proteins | sample 8958761 | NCBI WGS metagenome assembly JAEEGJ01 (sample SAMN16246546, study PRJNA631951) | gut metagenome | biome: gut microbiome; feature: rumen; material: RS-attached | host: Bos | place: Iran: Karaj | collected 2018-10
GCAGAGCGAAAACATGTTGTCCATTCTTGTCACCTTCTCGGTATTGAAACCGCTCACGTCAAGAGCCGTCAAAGCAGAACACTCCATGAACATCCTAGACATGTCGGTCACATTTGACGTATTGAAGCCACTCACGTCAAGCTCTGTCAAACCAACACAATACTGGAACATGCCAGCCATGCGTGTCACACGAGCTGTGTTGAATCCACTCAAGTCAAGGTTTGTCAGATTGCGACAGTCAACAAACATGGCACCCATTTTTGTCACCTTCTCGGTATTGAAGCCGCTCACGTCCAGGTTCTTCAAGCTGGTACAGCTAGCAAACATGTTGGTCATGTCAGTCACATTAGACGTGTTGAAGCCACTCAAGTCAAGGCTTTCCAGTTTATAACAGTCAAGGAACAAGCAATACATATTATTAACCTTTTCGGTGTTAAAACTGCTCACGTCAATGCTCGTCGCATTGGAACAATAAGCGAACATGTGTTCAAAAGATGTCACATTGCTAGTATTGAAGCTGCTCAGGTCAAGACTTTCCATATGTTCACAGTGAGTGAACAAGTAACTCATATCTGCCACATTATCAGTATTGAAGTTTCTCAAGTCAAGGCTTGTCAAAGTTGAACATCCATAGAACATTCCTCTCATATTCACTACATTTTCGGTATTGAAATTGCTCACGTCAAGAGTAGTCAAACCAGAACACTGCATGAACATGTACTGCATGTATTTCATCTCCTGAGTGTTGAGATAATTCATACCCGTAATGGACTTCAGTTTTGACATCCCAGAGAACCATCGATAAGCAGATGTGAGACGGGCATCAGCAAACGAAGTGTCAAACGCCACATAACCCACAGAAGAATTTGTGCCATTGCTGTACCAAACAGGATCACTCATTCCTGCATTCAAATCATAGGTCACACCTGGGCGAGCGCTGCGCTGGGTGTCGTAATAGAACGTCAAAGTTGAATCCTCAGACGTGTACACGGCATAGGCCTCTTGGGCCACAGCGCTCATCGAACATAGCAGGCAGGCCACCATGGCAAATGCCTTGAACAGTAAAACCTTTTTCATAAGCCAAATATTTTAGAAAAGAACATATTTCAATTATGTTTTGCATAGTTGTCACGAGGGGGCAATGCCGTCGCGGCGCATCATGGCCTCGATGCCGGGATCTGTGCCACGGAAGCGCTTGTAGAGCGTCATGGGGCTCTCGGTGCCGCCTCTTGAGAGAACGTTCTTGAGCCAGGATTGGGCGGTTTCATGATTGAAAATACCCTCCTGCTTGAACTTGTCGAACGCGTCACACTCAATCACCTCGGCCCATTTGTAGCCGTAATAGCCAGCGGCATAGCCTCCCGAGAAGATGTGGGTGAACTGCGGTGACATGATGCACCCCTCGACGGGTTCAAAAATCTGCACATCTTTTTTTGCTTCATGCTCGAAGCTGAAGTCATCGCCGCCGTATGGCATGGTAATGCTGTGCCATGCCATATCGATATAGCCAAATCCCAACTGCCTGACACAAGCATAGGCTGCGCCATATTGTGACGAAGCAATCAGTTTGTCAATCAGGTCCTGTGGCACTGGCTCACCTGTCTGGTAATGGCGTGCAAAGCTGTCAAGGAATTCGCGCTCATAGACATAATTCTCATTGAACTGCGACGGCACCTCGACAAAGTCACGATAGACATTGGTGCCCGACAACGACTGGTATTTGCAACGCGAGAGCAACTCGTGCAAAGCATGGCCGAACTCGTGCATGAATGTTTCCACTTCGCGCACGGTAAGCAGTGACGGCTTGGTATCGGTGGGACGGGTGAAATTCATTGTCAATGTTACAAGCGGGCGCACGTCGTTACCGCTGCCGTCAACATACTGTTCCCTGAAACTTGTCATCCATGCCCCACTCTGCTTGGTGGCTCGCGGGAAGAAATCAACATAGAGCATACCCACGGCACGACCATCCTCATCGGTCACATCATAGACATCGACCTCGGGGTGGAAGACCTGCGCGTCATGGTTGATGGTAAAATGTAAGCCATACATACGCTGGGCAAAGCCAAAGACACCACGTGTCACCTGCCCCAACTCGAAATAAGGACGCAGCAACTCATCGTTGATGTCAAACATCGAGTCTTTCTCCTTGTTGCTGTAGTAGCTGTAATCCCATGGCATGATTTCCATTGGCTTGCCTTCGAGTTCGCTGGCAAAGCGAGCTAGGCGCTCCATGTCGCTGCGCTCAACGGGAAGATAGGCTTCGCGCAAGCGGTCAAGCATACCATAAACATTTTGAGGGGTTTCGGCCATCGTGTGCTGCAGCTTGTATTCGGCAAACGTCTTACACCCCATCAGTTGAGCAATCTCCAGCCGCGTATTGGCGATGTCACGCAAAATGTCGAGGTTACAGAATTCACCTTGGGTACACTGGCGGTTGTACATCTTGTACAAACGCTCGCGCAGGTCACGCCGGTCGCTGTATTTCATGAAAGCGATATAACTGGGGGCGTCAAGTGTCACAAGCCATGCATCATCACGGCCTTTGTCCTTGGCAGCCTGGCGGGCTGCATCCAAAGCACTGTCGGGCAAGCCCGAGAGGTCATCCTTGCTGAGCCAAAGCTCATAACGTGGCGTTTCCTTAAGGGCATTCTGGTCAAATTTCAACGTGAGTTGCGTCAGGCGCTTGGACAGTTCACGATAGCGGTCACGGTCCTCGCCAACCAGGTTGGCACCACTACGGACAAAGCCATTGTAGGTCTCACGCATGAGCATCCTGTCCTCGGCGTCATATTGTTTCTCATCAAAGCGATCATGAACACTTTTCACACGCTGCCACAACCGCTCGTTGAGTGTGATGCTGTTGAAATGCTCGCTCAGCACCGGAGCCATGCGCTCGCTCACTGCCAACAACTCGTCATCAGCATTGCATGACAACATGGGATAAAAAACGCCCAACACACGGTTGAGCATGTCGCCGGCACGTTCCAGGGCAACAATGGTATTCTCGAAGGTGGGTTCATCCTGATTATCGACGATTGCAGCCACTTGGGCATCATGCAACTTAATGCCCTGACGAATGGCGGGTTCGTAATCGGCCGTTGTGATGCGGTCAAAAGGCACCATGCCATTGGTAGTCCTGAAAGGCGTGAAAAAGATATTGTTTTCTATCATAATGTAGGTGCTACAGAAAATACAGATATTATAGTTATTGTTGATTCTTGATTGTTACTCTAGCTCGACAACAGTGATGCCGGCACCACCGAACTGCACATGCTCGTCGCGGTAGCTCTTAACCTCGCTCACAGTATGCAGGTATTCGCGGATGGCCACCTTCAAAGCCCCTGTGCCGGTGCCATGCAGGATGCGCACCCGCTGAGCACTGAACTGGATGGCATCATCGATAAAGTAAGTGATGGCCTGTATGGCTTCGTCGGCACGCATGCCACGCACGTCGATATCGGGTTTGAAATTGAGTTGCCTTGAACGGATCTCGTCGCTTGTTGAGCGTCCCAGTGATTCGGCTTTGGGCATTTTCTCCTTGCGCATGGTGCGCTCAACCTTATCGGCCTCGATGCGTGTCTTGATGTTGCCAAAGGCCACCAGGGCATATTTCTCATCGATATTGATGAGCGTTCCCACCGTTGTTGTACCCTTCAAGACCACGTTGTCGCCTGGGCGCAGCGGACGGTTCCTGTCTTCAACGGGCTTGGGCGCGGCTTTCTTTGCCGGTTTGCGACGCGGCTTGTCCTTGGGAGTGAGTTCTTTGAGGCGCGAGGGCTCTATGGGCTCTTCGGCATTGAGGCGCTGCTTGAATTCATCCAGTTGGCGCCTTAATTCCTTAGTGCGTTCCTTCTCGGCCTGCTGCAAGCGTATTTCCTTGATGGTTCGTTCAATTTGGGCATTGCTGCCGCGCAAGATTTCCTGTGCCTCGTTACGGGCCTCATGGATGATCTGGCGATGCTCGGCACGGATGTTGTCCAAACGCTCGTCATAGTCGGCAATCATCTGGTCGAGGCGTTTTTCCTTGGCTCTCACATCCTGGCGCTTGTTTTCCCAATAACGGCGGTCACGCACGATGTCAAGCAAATACTTGTCCATGTTGATATAGTCACTGCCCACAATCTCGCTGGCCTTGTCAATGACCTGCTGAGGCAGGCCCGTCTTGCGGGCAATCTCGATGGCAAATGAGCTACCCGGATAGCCCATCGACAGCTGGAACAAGGGCTGCATGCGCTGGCGGTCATAGAGCATCGCCCCATTGACAACGCCATCGGCCTCGTCGGCAAAGTGTTTCAGATTCTGATAATGCGTCGTGACCACGCCCATCACCTGATGCTCGTTGAACTGCTCCAGAATGGACTGGGCAATGGCTCCGCCAATCTGAGGTTCGGTGCCGCTGCCCATCTCATCGATAAGAATGAGTGTTTCCCTGCCTCCCTTGGAGAGGAACAGTTTCATGTTCTGCAAGTGGCTGCTGTAGGTGCTCAAGTCATTCTCGATGCTCTGCTGGTCGCCGATATCGATAAAGATATCACGAAACAGGCCCATGTGTGAGTTGTCGCGCAACGTGGGCAACAAACCGCATTGCATCATATATTGCACCACTCCCACTGTCTTGAGACACACCGACTTGCCGCCTGCATTTGGTCCGGAAATAACGAGAATGCGGTCGCGCTTGTTCAGGTTAATGTTCAATGGCACAACTTGCTTGCCCTGGCTGCGCAACGAGAGCAACAATGCGGGATGAACGGCATTGTACCACTCAACGACCGGCTTGCGGTCCACATGGCACATCTGGGCTCCAACATCTTGGGCAAAGAGTGCCTTGGCGCGAATGAAGTCGAGTTCACCCAGTGTTTCCAGCACGCCTGCCAGTTCATCAAGATGAGGCCTTATCTGGTCAGTGACCTCTGTGAGGATGCGAATGATCTCGCGGGCAATTTCGGCCTCGGTCTCGCGAATGCGGTTATTGGCCTCGACAATGGCATCAGGTTCAATAAACACCGTCTTTCCCGTAGCGCTCTCATCGTGGACGATACCGTGCAGTTTGCGCTTGTTCATCGCGCTGACAGGCAGCACAAGGCGACCGTCGCGCAATGACGGTTGCACGTCGTTGTCGAGGATGCCGTCCTGCTTGCCCTGTGCAATGATGCGGCGCAGGGTGCCGTTGATGCTGCTTGTCACACGTGCGATTGACGTGCGCAGTTCCTGGAGATGTGGAGAGGCGGTATCCTTGATGTTGCCCGCCTTGTCGAGCACATGGCCGATGGCACTACTCAACTCGGGAAATGCCTGCAGTCCACTCGTTAGTTGTCGCAGGCGCGGATAGGGCGAGTTGCCATCACCATCGACGGCAAAAAAGCGCACGATCTGGGTTACTGTCAACAGCAGGCGCTGCAGGTCGAACAGGCGCTCGGCCGACAGGAAGGTGCCTGGTGTGGAAACCTCTTTCAACACCACGCGCAGGTCAAAATAGTAACTAAGAGGGAACTCCCTGCCTGTCTGCACGATAGCCAGGAACTCATTGGTTTCCTCGAGCCAACGAACTACCTCGTCGCGGTGGGTCGAAAAGTGAAGGCGAGGCACATTACTTGCACCCAACGCACTCACGCAGTGGCGCTCCAACTCGCGCCTGACGGCATCAAAGCCTATCTTAGTCTCAAAGTTTGAGGGATAAATCATCGTACAAAATTAGTGCAAGTTGAGAGCAGAACAAAATGAAAAAGCACATTTTTCATTTTTTATGCTGAAACAAAGCCTAATTAAACTAAAAACAGCGCACGTTGCGGACCTTAAGAAAGTACTTTTTTGCATTTTATTATTCCAAAAGGCGCGATATTCAAAAAAAATACCTACATTTGCGAGTTATATCATATATCAACGACATTCAATTAACCTAATTAATAACCCAAACAACAAACTTTTTATGAAGAAATTCTTATTCTTGTTGCTCGCTTCGGCTATTTCATTTAACATGATGGCCGACGACAAGGTTGTCATCCCCGACAGCACCGGTTTCAAGTTCACCGACACCAAGGAGATCCGTCACACCTCTGTTAAGGACCAAAACAAGTCCGGTACGTGCTGGTGCTACTCCACCAACTCCTTCTTTGAGAACGAGATCCTGCGCCGCACGGGCAAGGAAGTTCACCTCAGCGAGGGTTTTGTGGTAAACCACTGCTACTATGACAAGGCCATCAAGTACATCCGTATGGATGGCCAGATCAACTTTGCCGAGGGTGGCGCTGCCGAGGACGTTCCCTACGTTTGGCGCAACTACGGTATGGTGCCCAACGAGGTTTACACTGGCATGACCTATGAAGACAAGAAGTTTGACACCAGTGAGCTCACCTCGTTGCTGAGTGGCTACGTTGGCACCATCAACAAGAACATGCGACGCAAACTCACTCCCGCATGGAAAGATGGTTTGCAGGCTATCCTGGACAGCTACATGGGCAAGATGCCCGAGACCTTCGTCTATGAGGGCAAGACCTACACCCCGCAGACTTGGGCTGCTAGCCTCGGCCTGAACATGGACGACTATGTGCCCATCGCTTCGTTCACCCATCACCCCTACTATCAGCCCTTCATCCTTGAGGTGGCTGACAACTGGTTGTGGTCCAGCTATCAGAACGTGCCCATCGACGAGCTGCTGGAGATTGCCAACTATGCTATTGACAACGGCTACAGCATCGCTTGGGGTGCCGACGTCAGCGAGAAAGGCTTCAAGTGGCGCAATGGTTATGCCATCCTTCCCGTGAAGAAGGACGTGCCCGATGCAGCCGGCACCGACATGGCTCGTTGGGCTCAGCTCAGCGATAAGGACCGTGAGGCCGAGCTCTGGGACATCAAGGGCCCGGTTAAGGAGCAGTGGGTAACCCCTGAAGAGCGTCAGGAGATGTTTGACAACAAGGAGACCACCGATGACCACGGCATGGTTATCATGGGCAAGGCCGTTGACCAGGAGGGTAACAAGTACTTCAAGGTACAGAACAGCTGGGACACCAACCAGCTCTATGAAGGCTACTTCTATTGCAGTGAGGCCTTCTTCCGTGCCAAGACGTTGAACATCCTCGTTCACAAGGATGCAATTCCCGCCAAGATTGCCAAGAAAATGGGCATCAAGAAGTAAATTTCCTTTCAAGTCCTGGGGTGTGACCCCGGGACTTGAAATTTTGAGTATAATCTAACTAATCATCTCATTAACCGACTTATTTCTAAAAACTACAGAAAATGAAAGCATTAAACACCGATAAGGCACCTGCTGCCATTGGACCTTACAGCCAGGCCATCCGCACCGGCAACCTCGTTTTCGTCTCGGGCCAGCTGCCCATCGATCCCGCCACCGGTGCCTTCCCCGAGGGAGGCATCAAGGAACAGACCAATCAGAGCCTGCTCAACGCCCGCGCCATCCTCCAGAGCGAGGGTCTCGACTTGTGCAACGTCGTTAAGACTACCGTGTTCCTGAGCGAAATCGCCAACTTCGGTCCCATGAACGAGGTCTATGCCGAGTTCTTCACCGCACCCTACCCCGCCCGCTGCGCCTTCGCCGTTAAGGACCTGCCCAAGGGCGCCCTCGTAGAGATCGAACTCATCGCCGAGGCATAACCGCCTCTCGAAAATATAAGACAAAGCCCTGAGTTTGCACTGTCAAGCGCAGGGCTTATTCTTTCCACCCAACAATTCCACATTAATTACCATGAATTTTCCATGAATTAATGACCCATTCATGTGAACATTATTTTAGCCGCCCTATCGGGCGGGAAATTAAAACAAATTAAAATTTTAAAATTAATTTTCTTTCAATTTCCCGTGCGAAGCACGGTTATTAGTATGCGTCAGACCAAATAAATTGTTGTTCATTGTTGTCCCAGTTGTTTTTAAAAGCACGTGCAGTTGACCTCAGAAAAATCAGAATAATCCGTAGTTTTTTAAAGCGGTGCGGCAGCCCAATTAGTTTAATTCGCGTAATTTGTAGTTTAATAAAAAAGCGTTACCTTTGCAACTAACTTAACCACTGAGAATAACCAATCAATCGATACGACTATGAAACATCTATTTCAACTCTCCCTGCTCCTGTTGGCGATCCTGCTGCCCGCCACCGCCCTCGCTCACGACTTCGAGGTCGACGGCATCTACTATAACATCAACGGCAACGAAGCCACCGTCACTTATTTAGGATCATATGGCTATCAGTATGAAGAATACACTGGCGACGTATCCATCCCCGCAACCGTCACCTACAACGGCACGACATACTCTGTCACCTCCATTGGCGACTATGCGTTCCAAGGTTGCATTGGTCTGACCAGTATCATCATCCCCAACTCTGTCGCTGCTATCGGCAACAATGCGTTCTATGGTTGCATTGGCCTGACTAGTATAGACATACCTAATTCCGTAACTCACATCGGTGTAGAGGCGTTCTCAGGCTGCAGCTGCCTGACTAGCATCACAGTTGCAAGCGGTAATTCAAAATATGATTCCCGCAACAACTGCAACGCGATTATTGAAACTGCTAGCAACACGCTCATTGGGGGTTGCCAAAACACTGTCATTCCCAACTCCGTTATTACTATTGGCCAAGGTGCGTTCTATAACTGTATCGGCCTGACCAGCATCACCATCCCCAACTCCGTAACTTCCATCGGCGACGTTGCGTTCTTTGGTTGCACCAGCTTGACTAGCATCATCATCCCCAACTCCGTCACTAACATTGGTCAAAGTTCTTTCTATGGTACGGCATGGTATGAAAACCAACCCGATGGTATGGTTTATGCCGGTCTTGTGGCATACAATTACAAGGGTATTATGCCAAATGAAATGAGCATTATCATAAGAGACGGTACTCGCGGTATAGCTGGTAGTGCGTTTTGGGGCAGAACTGAACTGACTAACATCGATATTCCCAATTCCGTCATTTCCATTGGCGACAATGCGTTCTATGGCTGCATTGGCCTGACTAGTATAAACATCCCTAATTCCGTCATTTCCATTGGCGGCGGTACGTTCTGTTATTGCAGCGGCTTGACCAGCATCACAATTGGCAACTCTGTCACTTCCATTGGCAGCTGGACATTTATGTACTGCGCTCTAACTGAAATCTATAGTTTGGCTTTTACACCACCAAAAATAGATTTTGGTACATTCATTGAATGCTATGGTGCAACATTATTTGTCCCTAAAGAAGCATTGAATGCATATAAAACGGCTGATTATTGGAAAGACTTTACTAATATTGTCGGAATTGGCTCTGTTCTTCCTGGTAATACATTTATAGTCGATGGTATTTATTATCGAGTAACAGATGTGAATGAGGTTTCAGTCATAGCCAATGAGGAGATTGAAGCCTATTATACTGGTGATGTGATAATTCCCGATTCTATAATATACGAGGATTATTCTTATGCTGTCACGGGGATTGAGGACAATGCCTTTGACGGCTGTTTTGAGCTGACGAGCATTACCATTCCCAATTCGGTGGAAGCCATCGGCGAGCAGGCGTTCCAGGGTTGCACGGGGCTGAAGAGCGTGACCATCGGCAGCGGTGTGAAGACCATCGGCGCCAAGGCGTTTAACTACTGCAACGCGCTGGAGACCGTTAAATGCCTCGGCACGGTGCCGCCCGTGATGGCAAGTACTGACTGCTTCTCGACAGCGGCCTATAACCGCGCGACGCTGCTCGTGCCGCGCAACTCTGAGGCGACCTACAGCGCCACCGACTACTGGTACAAGTTCGCCAACATCGACGGCTGGGGCAGTGCCGGCCAAGGCGACGTGAATGGCGACGGCGTGATGAACATCACCGACGTGACCGCCCTGATCGACGTGCTGCTGGGCCACGAACTCGATTCATTCTATTTTGAGTCAGCCGACCTGAACATCAACGGCCGCCTCGACATCGGCAACGTCACCTCCCTCATCGACAACCTCCTGAACGGAGACTATTGACAGTTAAGAGTTAACAGTTAACAGTGAACAGTTTGGCGTCCGCATTCCTATCATCGGGAGCGCGGACGCCATATTAACCTTTAAACTCTAACCTTAAAACTGCTTGCTCAGCGAGCAATCTTTTTTCACATGTAATTACCATGAATGTTCATGAATTAACGGTCCATTTCACGTGAACATTGTTTTCCCGCCCGAGGGCGGTAAAACTTGTGCAAACCGAAGGCCATGAAGTATTCTTCAATGGCTGAGGTGCCGCCAAGTTTCGGGAAATTAAAACAAATTATAATTTTAAAATTAATTTTCTTTTAATTTCCCGTGCGAAGCACGGTTATTAGTATGCGTCAGCCCACATAAATTGTTGTTCATCGTTGTCCCAGTTGTTTTTAAAAGCTCGTGCAGGTGACCTCAGAAAAATCAGAATAATCCGTAGTATTCTTTAAAAAAGCATTATCTTTGCAGTTCTATTAAACAGGTAAATAATATTTTAAGGTAATATTTCTATTATGGGTAAGAAAGCTTTATTGATGATCCTTGATGGCTGGGGCGAAGGACCCAACGGCCACAGCAACGCGATTTACAGTACACCGACTCCATATCTCGACTTCCTCAGGGCCGCCTATCCCCACAGCACGCTCAAAGCCTGTGGCGAGGACGTAGGTCTGCCTGACGGGCAGATGGGCAACAGCGAGGTGGGCCACCTGAACATCGGCGGCGGTCGCGTGGTCTATCAGGACCTGGTGAAGATCAACCGCAGCATCGAGGACGGCTCTATACTGAAGAATCCTGAGATCGTGAGCGCCTACTCTTACGCCAAGGAGCACGGCAAAGCCCTGCACATCATGGGACTGACAAGCGCTGGAGGCGTACACAGCTCACTGGGTCACCTGATGGCCCTGTGTGACATCGCCAAGGAGTATGGGTTGGAGAAAGTGTATATCCATTGCTTCATGGACGGTCGTGACACCGACCCCGAGAGTGGCAAGGGCTTTGTCAACCAGGTGGTTGAGCACTGCAAGCAGAGTGCCGGCACAGTGGCTACCGTCATCGGCCGCTATTATGCCATGGACCGTAACAACAACTGGGATCGCATCAAGGTGGCATACGACATGCTCACCGCCGCCCAAGGCAAGCAAAGCGACGATATGGTCAAAGCCATTCAGGAGTCCTATGACGAGGGTGTGACCGACGAGTTCATCAAGCCTATCGTCAACACGACAGTCGACGGCCGCATCCAAGAGGGCGATGTAGTGATCTTCTTCAACTTCCGCAACGACCGCGCCAAACAGTTGACCATCGCGCTCACCCAAGAGGACAAGCCCGACGACGCCATGACCATTGTCAAGGATCTGCAGTACTACTGCATGACCCCCTATGATCCCACCTTCAAGGGCATGCACATCCTGTTCCCGAAGGAGAACGTTGATAACACACTGTCAGAGTACCTGTCAAGCCAGGGCAAGCGCCAGCTACACATCGCCGAGACCGAGAAGTATGCCCATGTGACATTCTTCTTCAGCGGCGGTCGCGAGCAGCCCTTTGCCAACGAAGACCGCATCCTGGTTCCCTCGCCCGACGTGGCCACCTATGACCTGAAGCCCGAGATGAGCGCTTATGAGGTGCGCGACAAGCTTGTTGCCGCCATCCGCGAGGACAAGTACGACTTCATCGTGGTGAACTACGCTAACGGCGACATGGTGGGTCACACCGGCGTGTATGATGCCATCACCCAAGCCGTGAAGGCCGTTGACCGCTGTGTGCACGATACCGTCGAAGCCGCTCGCGCCACGGGTTATGAGGTCATCATCATCGCTGACCACGGCAATGCTGACCATGCCATCAATACCGACGGCACGCCCAACACTGCCCATTCGCTCAACCCCGTGCCCATCATCTATGTGACCGAGAATCCCGAGTTGATTATCAATACCGGACGACTGGCTGACGTGGCTCCCACCATCCTGCAAATCATGGATCTGCCTCAGCCCAAAGAAATGACCGGTCATGGCCTTATCGACGTGACGAAATAACACGACCCGCATAAAAATAAGTGCGCAGGCTGATGTATGTCAACCTGCGCACTTGTTATAGACACCCTTAAGGGATTACACACTTAACAGCATATCGACAAAACGCGTCACGTCCATTATAGTAATCTCTCCATTGCCATCAAAATCAGATGCCTCTTCCACAATCTCAACATTACCGTCATCAAGCAAATAATCAATCAGGCGTGTCAAGTCCATAATGTTCACGAATCCATCACCATTGACATCACCAAGTTCATAATGATGGAGATGCTCCAAAACGAGTTGCATACCGGCATAAGCATCTATCTTACCATTGGCGCCAAAGTGAGCTCCATTGGGGCCCGTAGTGAAGTTATCCTTAATAGCTGTTTGGGCAATGATGTCTTTTACCTCGGCAATAGACAGACTGGGATTGGCTTGCAACCACAATGCGATAATGCCAGCTACCGTGGGCGAGGCCATCGATGTGCCGGTCATAACGCCCCAAACACAGCCATCGTCGGTCTTCATAACGGTATTGACATGGTTAGCTAAATAAGAGTATCGGCTTGCTGCAGCCACAACATTCACACCAGGAGCGCAAATGGTAGGCAAAGCCAAGCCAGTTGGGCCACAACCCGGAGCCTGATAACTCGATGAAGCATAATGATTGCCAATAGTGAGGGTATTGTCAACAATAATGGAATTCCTGATATAGGAGAAATAACTGTTGCGCGCAATGAACGCTCCAGCCGAAATTATTGAATCGGCCACGGCAAAAGTATTGATTGAACAGGAATCACTGGACCCAGTATAGAAACGAGGCACAACCTGTCCGTCAAACGTGGTCACAGGAGTCCTGAGTGTACCAAACCTAGTCGTTTTAGAAGTAGCCCATACATCAATCTCAGAAGATGTGGTTTTGCGGGGATAGACAGACACACCTAAAGCGTAATTGCTCTTCTTGACACCGTTTACTATTTCATAGGATTTACACCTTACATTGGTAACCACCAGATTTAGACCATATTTACTGCCATCACTGGATGTCTTGAGCGTGGCTCTAACATATCCAGTACTCGATACAGAAGAATCACATTCAAAGTAACCACCCAAATCACCAACGTTAACAGTCTGAGATGCAGAATACTGTTCCGATACCCATACGATTCTATTGGTATTCTTGTCCAACACATGGAACCTATAGTACAGGTTTGACCGTTGAGTTCGCATCCATACTTCGGAAACGTGACCTTGGTGGTAATATGTAGAGTCGGCATTTGCAGAAGTATAGGACAACAATAGCAGATTCATCGGATTGGTGAGGGAAGCCAATTTATGAGCATACAAGGATTTGCCTGCATTGTTTCCCGCAGCAATCACGAATATTCGGCCGGGTCCCACAATCTGTGTGATGGCTTTAGAAAGATAATCCTTGCCATCATGTTGGCCATCAGGCATACTGATGCTCAAGCTAATAACACAGGGCTTACCAACGCTATCGGCGTAAGCATCAATATATCGAACACAGTTAGCAATCTCCACTTGAGCCATATTGGCATTCAAATCACCAGAGGCACAAATGACAATATCGGCCCCAGGAGCCATGCCACCATAACCATTCACATGAGTTCCTGCCGCGATGCTTGTCGTGTGAGTTCCGTGGGTACCCGTGTTATCCATGACCAAAGAATAAATCTCATCATTCATGAATACCGAACCAGGCAACTTAACCGCCCCATTGTACATGGCAGGATGCCCTGTCTTGTCAGCTGTGTTATAAACCCTGACAATACGTGTTTTGGTCGGATCGTCGCTTTTCCTGAAGGCGCGGTGTTGAAAATCAAACCCCGAATCAATAATGCCGACAATCACACCCGATCCATCATAAGAAGTGGGTAAATCAAACATCTCACCGTTCAAGACCTGATTGGTGTGAGTAACACTCATCGTGCTGTCAGTACACAACTCTACCTTTTTACTGATCTCAACATCGGTCACTCCTTGCAATCGTGAAATCGAGGCTAAACTCTTCACGGGAATCTGAGCAGTAATAAAGCCGTCAAACAGACAGTTCACAATCACACCAGCACTTTGCAACACGGGTATGACACCTTCGTCGGTGATTGCAATAAAAGCATCAACCATTTCCTGACCATCAATCATTTTGGGAGACACAAATCTAGACTCAAATTGCACATGTCCCCTTGATTGAGGTTTCAACGTCTTGACATACTCGTATTCAGCCAAAAACTCTTGAACCGATGCAGGTAATAAATTCTGAGCATTTGCAGTGACAACCGACAACAACAACAATAAAATCACATAAACTGATTTCATCTTCAACCCATTCATTTTTATATAAAATAAATCGTTAATCTTTTAATTATCAATTATTAATTATCATTACTTAACAGCATATCAATGAGAACAGTAACATCCTTGATGGATACTAACCCATCCTGATTGACATCGAGGTACATCTCATTCAAACCAGACAAATCCTGGGTCAACAAGTAATCAATCAGGGCTGTCACATCCTTGATGGTGACCTCGTCGTCGTTGTTGACGTCTCCAGTAAGATGCTCATCGCTGATGCCAAGCAGATATCTCGCACCAGCCAAGGCGTCAATTTTACCATTGGGACCAAAATGAGGTGAAACAGTAAAGTTATCCTTGATAGCGGTAGCGGCGATAATCGCTTTAATGTCTCCAGGTGACAGGTTCGGGTTAATCTGCAACCATTGTGCGATGATACCAGCTACTGTAGGAGAAGCCATAGATGTTCCCGTCATGGCCCCCCATAAACATTCATCAGGCCCTGTCATTACCAGGGTTGGATTATGTATTGCCGATGTGGAGTTGAAATAGGAATAATGGCTACCAGCAGCAACAACATAGACACCAGGAGCGCAAACAGTGGGTAAAGCAGTGCCTACAGGACCATAGCCATCTTCCTGATAGCTCGAAGTGTTATAAATATCTCCAATAGTCACTTTATCATCCAGCACCACAGTATCGTTATTCAGTGAATAGTAACTATTGTGGGCAGCAAATGATCCTACCGATATGATGGAATCGCCTACCGCTATTGAATTGATGGTGCATTTGTCACTTGGTATAGCATAGAAGTTATCAACCATCAGCAAAGACGTTGTGTCCTCACCTGGCAATTCAGTTTCCACATAAACAGGATTCTCGTCTAGGCCATAGTACGATGCGCCATTTGTGTTTATCCATGAGTCAACATAGATGCTGTCGTGGGAACTGTTCGGATTGGACTTCTTCGGGGGATAGATCGACACACCTATTTGATAGCGACCATCATAATGTCCATTCTCCATGGCAATGAAATGTTTTGAACTCAAATTATAAAGTCCGCATCTTGCAGCATATCGGCGAGATGCATTATTATAGACCACAGTGTATTGCATGTAGCCAACACTATCTACCCCTAAGCGCGGCTTAAAATAATCACTGAACTCATTGGTATAAATGGTTTTAGAACCATTACCTATTAAAGGGGATTTCCATACAATCTGCCTAGTCAACTTATCCAGGATATGGAATTGGGCTACAGGGACAACCCCAGTTTTGCGTGACCATGACTCAGTCCACAAAGAAGAAGTGTAAGCATTATGATAGTACACATCTTCATCATCAACCTCAATACGGCAATCGCGCAACTGAAGATTCAGAGCATTATCTACTGTACTAGGACCGCATGCATATCTGGAATTACCATAATAATCTCCTGCATGGTTGCCGGCGGCAATGACGAAAACACGACCTGGTCCCACAGTTTGGGCAACAGACCTAGTGAGAAAATCCAACCCATCATGAGGACCATTATAGAGGCTTACACTCAAACTGATCACACAAGGTTTACCCACACTATCAGCATAGGCAAAGATGTATTTCATGCAGTTAGCAACATCTGATTGACTAATGCCCGTATTCACACTACGGGAAGCACACAATACAATCTCAGCACCTGGTGCCATACCACCATAACCCATATAGTGAGTACCGGCAGCAATGCTAGCGGTGTGAGTTCCGTGAGTGCCTTCAGAATCAGTCGTCAATGTGTCAATCTGTTGGTCCATAAACACCGAACCAGGCAACTGCGATGTTCCAACATAAACTGGATGACCTGTAGCGTTCTCGGTATCATATACCCTGGAAATGCGGCTGCTGACGCCATCTTCTGAATTACGGAAAGCGTAATGTTGATAATCAAATCCCGAGTCAATGATTCCCACGATCACTCCGGTACCATCGTAGTCTTGAAGTAATCCATTGCTCAAGCCATTGATGACCTGGTCGGCATGAGTGACACTCAGTGTCTGGTCGGTACAGAACTCCATAAGTTTGCTGATCTCGACGTTGCTGACTCCTGTCATAGATGACACCTTTTCTAACAAATTGACTGGAATTTGAGCGGTCACAAAACCATCAAATTCACAATTGATGATTACGCCAAGACTTTTCAAGTCTTCAATAACGCCTTTATTGTCAATCTCAATAAAGGCATCTATCATCTCGACGCCATTTACAAAACGAGGAGAGGCAAACACCTGAGTATAGTCAGACAGGCCAGCAATTGATAGACGATGCATGGTTGACTGCTCAAGATTGAATTGCTGAACCGTTCCAGAATAATCCACAAATGAATGAGCAAAACCGCAAGCTAATGCCCCCAGTATTGTCACCAATAAGATAGCATAAAACCTATTCATGAGAGTTTTTTAATTTTTTAAGCTGCAAAGGTAAGCAAATATTATAGAATAGTAGTACCAAATCCATTAATTCTATGAACTTAGCTCTAAAATAGGTCTACAATATTATAAGAATCATTGGTTTAATAGCATATCTATGAGAGCCGTCACGTCTCCAATGGAGATGCTATTGTCATGATTCATATCAGCATTCACGAAGCTGAAAGAACTTGACACATCACCTAGCAAGTAGTCGATGAGCACGGTGACATCACTAATTGTCACTTGGCCGTCGTTGTTCACGTCGCCCTGGTTCACCAGCGGTTGTAGCTCAATAACCTCGATAGAGAAAGTGAGATTTTCAGCATCAAATGTGAACAGGTAGTCGCTGCCGTCACCGGCGAAATAGTACGACGCATTGTTGTCACACTTGGCAGTGGTATATTGCGAGCCCGTGTTGACGGTAAAGGTCGAAGCGGGTCCATAACGGTAAGAGCTGTTGAAGGTGGTCCAGTCATCGTTCCACTCATCAGGCCCACCGTCAGCAAACACGAAATAAATAGGTGCGCTAATGGTCAGCGTGTCCACATAGACGCCATTACCCAAGTTGGTCATCTTGCCCAAGGGCTCGGTCAAACTCCAGTCGCCCTCACCACCAACAATGTAAAAATTAGCACTGTCGGTCGGCTCTTCTGGGCCACTACCATCCAAGAAGTCGGGCATAACGAACAATGCATCCATCACCTGACCATTGGCATTATCCCACCAGCCGCAATTGTACCAGCTGGTAGTCACACAGTTAGTGTAATTAATGCCATACTCGTTGGCCTCGGGGAACCACCAGTACAAGCCGTTCACATTGCTGTGAGCATTCAAGGTAGCCACCAGTTGCTCGGAGAACGCCTTTTGGCCTGCCTCGGTGGCTGGCCATATTGATTGGAGATCATAGGATGCACCAGTGGGATAGTAGGCATGAGGATAACCCGTCTCCACGATTTGGATCTTTTTAGTTGGATAGGTTGACTCGAGCGTCGTGAGCAGATTGTTAAGGACGGTCAAATCGCCGTGCCAATAAGGGTAGTAACTCAAGCCAATAATGTCATAGTCAGTAGTGTAGCTGTTAAGTGTCGCATAGAATGACGTGACATTTGAAACGCGGCCCATCTCGGTGTGAACAACAATCTTAGCGTTAGGGCACACCTCACGGCATGCCTGGATACCCCGCATGAGGTAGTTGGCAAACGTGGCGAAAGTGCCTAAGCCATAGTTGCCTCCACTGGGATAGCAATGACCGGTGGGCCACAACATGCCATAGGTCACCTCGTTGCCCACCTGGATGAAATCAGGCCTTGCACCAGCAGCGATCATAGCATAGAGCACCCGTTTGGTGTAGTCATATACGCTGTCGGCCAACGCGCTGGTCACCGTCCATGACGAGGGAGTGGAATGCTGACCGGGGTCAGTCCAAGTGTCACTATAGTGGATGTCGAGCAACAAGTTAAAGCCTTCAGCCTTAATGCGCTGCCCCAACGCCATCACAAATGGCAGATCCTGGCACACGCCTTCGCCCTGATCCTCGGCATCAGCCTTCGACGGATCAACAAACAGGCGTACTCGCATGGCGTTAAGGCCATTATCCTTGAGATAGCCAAGCATATTTGTTATTCTCGTGCCATTCTCATTATAGTATATGGCACCATGCTCCTCATATTTCGTCAATAATGAGATATCGCCACCAACATATTTAGGGGCCGAATTCACAGCCACACAAATGACCAACATGCAAGCAGACAATAGATACAATCTCTTCATAATAATGATGTAATCAGTTAATAATCAATTTTCATGCAAAAGTACATTAAAAAAACCGAATTATCACATCGGCAAAACAAAAAGTCAATGAAAATCACTTCTTTATAGACTAATACGATATCCAGTTCAACATAGTTTACCATAGTGGATTGTAAGGCGCTTAATTTGCTTTTAATAGGAGTCCACCACTTCAAGTCTAAAGATTATTACTAACTTTGCAAACAGATAAAAAATCCATTCCAAATGATGACAATTATTGCAAATATCGTTATGGTGGTGGCCGCTGTGCTCGACCTGTGCGTGTTGTTATTCCTTGACATTAAGATGTTGAGGCTGAGCGATTATAATACATCCCGTTACTATAATCAACTCATTGAGAGTGGCGAATTCTCGTCAATGAAACGCCTTTTGGTTTTTGCCGTGCTCATTGGAGCTTGCACTACTATGGCACGCATGTCATGGATGGTGATGATGGTACTTGCTGCTGTCATATTAGCCCAAGCCATCGTATTGGCATTCAGCAAAATAGGCAAGCAGGACAAATTAGAAAAACGAGGTATGCGATTATATATTACAACTGTAATTATCTCTTTACTGCTCATTGGGTTAATTAGCTATATTTGCAACCACTTCATCATGGACGAAGCCAGCCAAGTAGCAGCCCTTTCTGCCCTACTCCTAGCATCAGCCTCACCATTGATCATCATGCTCGTTAATTTGCTACTGAATCCCAGAAAACGCCATAACGATATGAATTAAAGAATTAATTTAAATCATATATCAAAAATTATTGATTTGTATTCAATTAAATTTTCAGCATTCCGTTTTATCTTTGAATTCTTAGAAGGTAGTCTGTCTCCATTTCACAAAATTGCTTCAAAATGATGCTATTTTCTTTGATTTTTACTTTAATTTTTACATCTTAATTACCTATATACTATTATACTAATTAAATTTGTATTGAACTGTCTTTAGATATGCGATAACCTTATACTTAACATTATAATAATAACACTCCATCGACACCCAACTAAAAAGTGGGAGTGAAAAGATTCTGATTAACCAGTTTTTTCATTACCTTTGTCAGCGAATTATGAAGAAAGATACTTTACAACTGGTGATAATCCTCGTGGTACTGGCGGCAGCCGCTGTGGCAGTTGTCCTATATATGCCTCACGACATTGTCACCATTTACAATTGGTACAAGGAGCACTTGACCTATGGCACCATCCTGCTGCTGATGGCCATCGAGAGTTCGTTTATCCCCTTCCCCAGCGAGGTGGTCATTCCACCGGCAGCCTATTTCGCCGCGCGCAACGGCGACATGAACATCATCATGATTGTGGTTGTTGCCACGTTGGGCGCGCTCATCGGGGCAATCATCAATTATGTGCTGTCTCTGCTCATCGGGCGTCCGGTGGTGTATGCGTTCGCCAACAGTCGCATCGGCCACATGTGCCTGATTGATGCTGAGAAGGTACAGAAAGCCGAGGTTTACTTTGACCGTCATGGCGCCATCTCAACATTCCTGGGCCGTCTGATTCCCGCCATCCGCCAGCTCATTTCCATTCCGGCTGGTCTATCGCGCATGAACTTCGGCACTTTCGCGCTGTTCACCACACTAGGTGCAGGTATCTGGAACGCTGTGCTTGCTGGCCTAGGCTACTGGCTGAGCCTGCACTTCCCCGAGCAGGAACTGCTCGAGCAGCTCGAGCACTACAACCGCTACTTGTCGTGGGCGGGTTATGCGCTGGCCATCTTCATTGTGCTATTCCTTGCCTATCAGGCCATTAAGAAAAAGCCAGCTACCATCTCTCAAGAACCTAAAAACGATAACAAATAACGTTATGAAAGTATCTCCCTCACTCCTATCAGCCGACTTTGGCAACCTGGCCAAGGACATCGACATGATCAATCGCAGCAGCGCCGACCTTCTCCACCTCGACGTGATGGATGGCGTGTTTGTGCCCAATATCTCCTTCGGGTTCCCAGTCATCAAGCATGTGCAGCGCCTGTGCCAAAAGCCGCTCGATGTCCATCTGATGATTGTCGAACCCCAGAAATTCATCCCCGAGGTAAGGGACTGCGGTGCGCGCATCATGACCGTGCACCAGGAGGCGTGCATCCACCTCAACCGCGTGGTACAGCAAATCCATGACGCTGGCATGCTGGCAGGCGTGTCGCTCAATCCCGCGACCCCCGTGGCGATGCTGAAAGACATCATCTGTGACTTGGACCTCGTGCTGTTGATGTCGGTCAACCCTGGTTTTGGCGGCCAGAAGTTCATCGTCCAGACCCTGAACAAGGTGCGGGAATTGCGTCAGCTCATCATGCTCTCGGGTTCCAATGCCGAAATAGAGATTGACGGCGGCGTGAACGATGTTACTGGAGCGCAACTGGCTGAGGCCGGAGCCGATATTCTCGTTGCCGGCAGTTACGTCTTTGGCGCCGAGGACCCCCTTCAAACGATTGAGGGGTTGAAAAATCTGTGAAATAATTTTGTCGGGTGGAAAATTTGCCCTAACTTTGCACCCGCTTTTGAGAAATAGTCAAGGGCAAGACTGGAAAGGTGCCGGAGTGGTCGATCGGGGCGGTCTCGAAAACCGTTGTACGCTTTGCGTACCGTGGGTTCGAATCCCTCCCTTTCCGCAGAAATTCAATGAACGATTAAGATGCAAGTCTTAATCGTTTCATTTTTTTGTGCGAGGGCTTGAGCTTGCTCAAAGCACTGGTACAAAAAAATGAAACAACAGGCACGTCAGTGCCGTTCATTCAACTTGTAGCGCCCCCGCCGGGGCGCAGAGGGATGCACGAAGTGAATCCCGACCGTCCTTGATTCTTCCACCATGCCATAGATATAGATACAGGGTTCGCCATCGACCTTCAGGTCGCTTTCGAAGCGCAGTGGAGAAAGAATCCCTCCCTTTCCAGAGCGTTATTGAGACGAAAACCCACAAAGCACAATGAAAAGCGGGTCTTTACTGAAGGTATATCAACAACGTAGCTTTGGGAAAACTTATAATCATCAAACACCCTGTTGCCAGATTATTTGATCATCAAATGGTTCAAGGGGCTCAGAGCCATAGGCATTCAAGCCTTCATCACCTTCTTTACAATATAAGTTGAAATTGGTAAAAGCATTAAAAATGTACCAACCATCCTCACCTAAGTCATGACTACGCTTAATACCAGCTAGGATAATGAGAATCACGCATGGGATTAGAGTCAACAACAATATAAGACGTTCCTGGTTTTGCAGTGCATCTGAGTCAACCATAGAACAAATCATAAAGGAAAGGACCCAGATAGCACATGCAATTAACACCGTAACCAAATATTGAATGCGACCTATTCGTCCCTTTGGACTAAAGAAATGACTAAAGAAACCGCTGTTGTCAATCGGTTTCAGATAATTTTGGCACGGTTCAATCTCCTCTTGAGAATAAAACGGACAGTTCCCCAAACCCCTTCCACATCTATTGCATTGCTCAATTATTGCCATATAGAAAACGTTTTGTGTTGTCTGTCATAATAATCCATCTATTCTCACTTTCTTTTATGAAAAAAAACATGAGATGCTGGTACTCGTCCTGCGACTATTTGATGCCCTTGGCCACCAGTCGCGGTTCCAGCAGTGATTAAGGGCTCTTCTGAAATTCAGTTTAAAACAGATCTGAATGAGTACCGGTTCCGGTGAAAAGTAACGTCAATTCTGTATCATTCTGCTCCCATATCATCAACCAATCAGCCTTCAAGTGACATTCCCAACACCCGCCATAATTGCCAGACAACTTGTGGGGACGATAAGATTCAGGAAGTTTGCCACTAGCTTCAAGTAAACGAATTGCCGTTTTGAGCAATTCCATGTCGTAACCACGTTTGAGGCAACGTTCCGTATCCTTGCGGAACGTCTTGGTCATCCGAATCTTATACATACCTAGATTCCTAATGATTCAAACATATCCTCGGAAGAATCAAAAGATTCTACGCGGCCAGCTTTCTTGTCTTCTTGAGAACGAATATAGCTGCTCTTGGATTTCGAGGGAACTCGCTGCACAATCACTCCTAATGCATTGAGATAGTTCATGAGAGCTTTACCCCATGATGAACGCTCATTCACTGTGATAGTATAGGTTGCCATTGTCTTTTTGTTTATTTGAATTATAAGTGCAAAGTTAATCATATTTCTTTAATAATGGCAATTCGTATGCCACTATTTTGAAAACAGACCTAAAAACAGTACTTTTGCAAACAGAATTATCTGAGAATTGAAAATCATTCTCACCCGATTCGCTTTACTCCTATTGACCAATTATAGTCATTCTTTTTTCATGACCGAAGCATCAAATAAATAGATGCCATTCCACGCGGTAATCATCAGTTGATCGCTTGCAGGTAGATGATAAACATTACAAGGCTTATTATAATAATCAGACCAGATGTGGTAATTATAAAAGATGGGTTCACCTCTTTCCATGTCAAGCAGTAAGAACATATGATTAAATCCACACACATGATAAACCAATGAACGGCTACTGCTTGTGCAGTCCCAAGCAGCCTTCGAATCACGCGCATCGCCCATAATCACTACGGAGTAAGTGTCAGTATCGAGATCAACAACACACACACTGCGAGGAGCCGCACTAATAAACACCTTGTTGCCAAAAGGACTGAACTGCATATCCACCAATCTTCCGCCTGCGTAATACTCGTCGGATTGGAATTTTCCATGAATCGCGTATTCTTTGGGTATAGGCTCATTTCGGCTTACACTGTAGATTGTGGTATAATCGGCTGGGGATTTATTTGCCCATATTTTATTGCCATCGTAACTGCGATAGAGTTCCTCAAAAATCTTTTCATACCATCTATACCCACTTAACGACAGCTGATTATTATTAGCACCATCGATGTATCGCCACTCTAAATTTGAAGCGGCTCTTGCACGCAGCAAGACAATTCCAAAACCGTCATTTGTGAATTGCAAGTCGTATGGATAGATTGTAGGGTGTTGAGGATGTGCATCAGGTGCTGGATCAAAAGTGATAGTTTCATCAATACGTCCACTCACGGGGTCAACAACACAAAGGAAATTTTTATACTCGTAGTTAGCATTTTCTGGCAAAACATAGATTTTCTTGTTGTAAGGATTATAGCAAATGTGCCTTGGCACAAACGATAGGTCAATATTGTGCATCACATGTCCATCATCGAGTGACAGTTGTATCAGTCTGTTAGGCTCTGCTGTGGTTACCCATACGCTCTGTTTGTCTTCGGATAGCAACGCATACATCAAACCACCTTCAAAAAGAAACTTCTTTTGATAAAAAGGAATATTTACATCATAATTATAAGCAATACCACTATCATTCCTAACCCTTACTTTACAAGCCAAGTCTTGTCCTAACCTTGCTGATTTAAAATCATAGTGTATTGTCTTACTATTATTGCTATACTTTGGACCAGAACTAGGTGAATACCTATCCAGGTCCACACTTTCTGCTGATACAGGCTGGTCAAAAGTGATTTCAAAATAGCTTTCTTCATTCTTCATTAAATTACCAATCACACCACGGCAACTTACAACTTGTGGCTGAATGCTAAAGGACTGAACCACACGAGTCGTTTTTATAACATCACCAGATTGCACAGTTATCGTAGCCGTTCGTTGTTGAGGCTCGGTATTAGCGGTCCACTCACAGTTAAGAACGGCATCATTGACGCCCTTGGCTGGAGTCACTTTAAGCCATGACACATCGGCAGATGCAGTCCACGGGCAGTTTGCCTTTATGTTTATTGATGTTGACCCAGCCCCAGCGTCAATTTCTATCAATGCTTCACTTAAACTAATATCATTTTCATCAGTGCATGAACACATCAGCAGTGATAATACCAAGACCATTAGTGATAAAACCTTTTTCATGACCGTTAATTATATATGAAACACTTATCCTTATTAAGATACAAAGTTAATTACTTTTCTAATATCTCGCTATCTGTGTACCATTAGTTTTTGAAAACAGTCCTAAAAAGACACTTTTTCGTTTCTATTCGGCAATGTGATCAATGCGATGCACGCACAGGCCGCACGGCAAGGCCATAGTTGCGAATGTGTTCGTCAACTTGGAACATGAGGAAATCGGAGTAGGACACACAGTAGGCGAAGACAGGGTCGCTGGAGTCGAGCGTACGAGACCAATAGTAGCCATACGAACCCGCGTTGTCAATCGTACTGCCCCAACGATAGCCCCCAGCAGGGAAGAACAAGGTATTGCCATTGTTAGCCGTCAACAGATACCCTTTCACGCCGTTTTGCGTTGTCCACTTACGGCGGCAGTTGGATCTCAATTCCTGAAATTGCTCCTTTGTCGGCATTCGCCACGAAGGTCCCCAGTTGACGTAAGCAGCATCGTCCTCAGGATCCAGTTCGGTCTTGCCATCCACCGTGCCATACTCGCTGTCAGTGCAATACTTTGTCAGCTCGATGTACGTGCCATCGATGAGGTTGAGCCACTTGTTGTTGCTCCAATTGTAATTATCCTTTGTCTCGGTCTCTCCCCAAGTAAAGTAAGAGCCATATTCCTCAGGGGTGTTGGCGCCAATGTTCATAGTGGCCCAGAGTGTGCCGCTGGGCAGACCCATATCAACGTATTCATGATTATCTTGCGGAGCTCCGCCGCCCAGGATGATGTCAATGATGACATTGACGTCAGCGATATTGATTTCACCATCTTTGTTGACATCGGCAAAAGTGTTGCTGCCACTGCCAAGAATCACATCGATGACGGCATTCACGTCGGCGATGTTGACCTCACCGTCGCCGTTGACGTCACCTTTAATACCGGATGCACGCGAGATAATGATGTGGTCGGCAAAATTTTCATCACCATAGGCAATGTAATAACCATAGTCGGCGTCCTCGTATTGGTCATGTGCTATATAGGCATCACCAGGATAGGTAATAGCGCAATTCTTGAAAGTGATGCCTTCACCTATCCTTGAAACCCCTCCATGGATATCGGCTTTCACATTATCAAATGTAAGTGCACACAGCACGCCATCTCCATTATTCATAATACCATAGGCGTCCTGCAGCGTGATATCCTTGATTGTCAGGCGTGTGCAAACAAGGAAAATGCCACGCAAACTGCTGGAGACATTGAGGTTTCCATCACCTTGAATAGTCACACTTTTACTGTTATAGCCATCCAATGCCAGGGCGACAAAACCCGTTGTGGACAGTTTGCATTCACCGTGAATAATGATGGTAGCATTCTCGGTAACGCGTATGGGATAAACGTAATCGTAGGGCGTCTCGCTGCTGTGCTCCACAACGGCGTTGTCCAGAGTGAGCGTGCGGTTCGTCTCATCCCAAGTGATGCTGCCGCTCTTGATGTATGGGCAATTGAAATGGCCGTTATCATCAGGATCAATGCCGCAAACCGCTATTGATGCGTTAACGCTAAAGGCCGCCAAAAGTGACAGGAATAATAAGGTAATTTTCTTCATATCGTTAGGTATTAATTGGTTAATCGACGTTTTAAGACACAACCCGATAGATTCGAGGCAAAATAATTGATTGTGCAAAAATACCACTTTTTTCGTCTCAAATACTCATAATCTTATAAAATTTGATGATTTGCAGTTCTGTTTGAACAGACACAATAACGCAGCGAGATATTAGATACAAAAGAAAGAAGCCTGATGGAGCTTCTTTCTTTGTTTTATTGGTGGCAGGGAGTGTCTAGTACAAGCGGTTCCTTTGCAAGAAATGAAGGGAATAAAAGACGTCTCCTGCACTGAATTCTATATCAAATTCATGGGGAGCGTCCTCGGTTGTAGGACTGAATGTGATGGTCACATACTTCTTGACGCATTTCACGCTACACCACTCACCATAGATGGCATCACGGGGGCCCGGGGTTTCGTGAGTAACATAAGGGCCAATCTCGTAGAGTGATACAACCCAGGGCTCATAGTTCTCGCAGATGAACGTATAAGTGCCTCCCGACAGGGGGACTTGATAAACGCCTTCTTGGATCTGAACGAGGTCGCCAGGCGCTTTCCATTTCATCTTGGCCCACTTGCCGTCGGGCTCATCTTTGCCACATGATGTTGCCACAACGAGCACAAGCAGCACCAACAGTAATGTCTTTGCAATCTTTTTCATTGGTTTTAACTATTAAGGTGAGTAATAATATCTGAAGAAAACACTGGATGAATTACTCCTGGGGCAGGCGACGGAAGCCCTCGCCCAAGATCTCGCTACTCTCCATGATGTTGACAAACGCGCGGGGATCGATGTGATAGAGAACTGAGCGCAGCTTGATCATGTCGGAACGGTCGAGGGTGACATAGAGCATCTTACGCTCAGTGCCCTTGTAAAGCCCCGTGCCGGCGATGAGGGTGCCGCCACGCTTGATGTCGTTGATGATGTAGTCGCGAACGGCATCGGCCTCGTCGGTAACGATGAACATGGTCTTGTAGGTCTTCATACCATCGACAACAAGGTCGATCACCTTGCCCTCGATGAAGATGATGATGATCGAATAAATGGGCAGACGGATGTCACCAAAGGCGACGAGCGTGCTCAGGGTGATGATGCCATCGACAATCATGACGAGGGTGCCAAGAGAAATCTTGGTGTACTTGTGCAGAATCATCGAAATGATGTCCGAACCGCCACTGGTAGCTCCCGAGCGGAAAATCAGACCGATGGCCACGCCGTAGATGATGCCGGCAACCACCGTGTTCAGGAAATAGTCGGGGTGGAACCAGCCGCCATGATGGGGAATCTCGACCATCGACTTGACCATCGAGGGATCGACGGTTGCCGTGATGGCGCCATCGTGAATGACAGGATCATATCCCCACCAGCTCTCGAGGATAAATGTAAAGAGGAAAATCAAGGCCGTTGAGACGATTGTCTTGATGCCGAACTTGGGTCCCAATATCCAGGTGCCGATGATGAGCAAGGGGATATCCATGCAGATGGCGTAAAGCGAAATCTTCCACGGCCACAGGGTGTTGAACACGTTGGACAGACCATAGGTGCCGCCAGGTGCCATCAGGTAAGGGTTAACAAACATCACATCGCCGACAGCGAAAAGCAGGCTGCCGATAACCAGCAGGGTGTAAGCAAGCACTTCCTGCCACAATCTTCTCTTGGGGTTAATCTTAATCATTTTCTCATTCTCTAATTTGACCGCAAAATTACTCATTATTTTGCAATTAACGCATATTGTTTGATGATTTGCTCCTTTTGTTCCTTATCAATAATGCAACGAGACTCAAAAGGCAGGCTCTAAAGTCAAGCCTGCCTTTTTAAGTATCTTGTACGAACGGTTATTTCTTACCAGTTACCGCTCAGCAGATAGTCGATAAGAGCCGTCACGTCGGCAATGTTTACTGCTTCATCAAGATTGCAATTGGCCTCCTCAGGAACTTCGCCACCAGCCAGCAGATAGTCGATGAGAGCAGTCACGTCGGCAATGTTTACTGCATTATCATGGTTCACGTCACCTCGCATTGTTTCAGGGTTTGAACCTTCCTTCACATAAGAGATGGTGATCATGGGCAGGAAGGGCACCAAGTTGTACTCAAAGGTACTACCATACCACAACGATTTGCAGATACTGCAATTGTAGTCTGTCGGGGTGCCATAGAAGAACGTTTGCCTGTAATTTGTAATGCCCGGCTCAATCACCTTGCAGTCCACCAGCAGGTTGCCACCTGTGTATTTAAACGGCTCGTCCAAATCAAAAACGAGATCCATGCTGCCATACACCGGCGTCGCAGTAGCCACAGCAATTACATTGGTCTCCAATTGCTCGGAAGCAAAGGCGGTATTCTTAACGATTTTGAAAGAAAGCTGTATCGTGCCGCCATCCATCTGCACCTCCTTGTAGGTGTGAAATTTCAAGGAATGTATCTCGTTGTTCACTAGTTTGTTGAGCACGCTTTCGGGATAAATCATCTGGCTCTCGGTGTTCACGATATCAATGTCGAGGCCATAAATGGGCACATAGCTAGCGTAATCGGTCGTATCACAGATGACGAGGTCAAGCGCTGCCACGATGGCCGAGCCATTGAGCGGCACGGACAGCACGCCAGCAGGTCCGCAGTCGATGGACAGTTCACCGGTATAGTCACCCGGAGTCATAGGATGGAACGTCACGGGAACCTCGACCTCCTGGCCTGCAGTAAGCGTCACATTGGGAGGAATAACGCCAAAGGGAGCAGCGGTCTCAAAAGCAGGCGTAAAAGGACTCTTTCCCACGTTCTTGAGCACAACGGTCTGAACGTCTTCGCGCTCGGCACGGATAGTCTTGAAAGTCACCTGGGTGGGAAGCACCTTGGCGGCATATTCAGCATCAGTGCCATAGTCAAAGGTCGTCTTAGGGAGGAATTTAGACACTTCGCCACGGGTAAGCGAGGTGTAGGTCGAGGGGCGAACACCCTCAAACAGGCTGTAGCAATCGACGGCTGCTTCCTCGACATAGGTGTCCAGCACAAGATTGCCGCCATGATACAGGAAAGGCTCATCAAAGGTGATCACCAGTTGCTTGACACCAGCCGTGAACGAGATGGTAGCTACCTGAACGAGTCCTTCTTCAATATAGCTGTTGATAAAAGTGGTCTGGGTTGTTTCGGCTACCGAAACGCGCACACGGCCGCCATTGATCGTAATGCCCTCGTCGGCAATATAAAAGGTCATCGAATTGATGGACTCCTCATTCATTACGGCTAAGGCTTCGGCCGGAAAAATAACTTGGCACCGGGTTCCCACCTCATCCATATAAACAAGGTTAATGGGGCTGCTGTTGCTGTACTCGTCACCATCATCAAAGACGGTCAACTGGCTATTGGCCCTGGCCGGCACAAAAACCGCCATTACCATCAACGCCACAAGCAAAAGAGCGTTTTTCGTCATCGTCATGTCTTGTAAATTTAGTTTATTATTGGTTGATAATCATGTCAGTTTCTAGCCCGGTACACATCAAGCACACTTGATGGATACCGTGCGAGGTTAAGTCTTGTTTGTGGGAGAGTATTAAACTTAAGAAACAGTACCTTTTTACCTAATGAAGGCGCAAAATTACAACAAAAACACAAAAAGAGCAAATATTATTAAAGTAAAATCCAGCAAATACTGACTTCTTTACTTTTTCATTGCCCAAGTGTTGGCTAGATACACGACGACAAAAGAAGCGACCAAAATGATGAAAGCATAGGCAAAACCACCCATCAGTTCAACCGTCAGCAGTGGCATCAGCACTCCACACAAGAACAACAAGATGGCAATCAACAGTCTGAGCCTCTTGACGTTGACCTTTTCGCGTTCCTCCTTGCTCGCCATGTTATATCCAGCAATCAGGTTATCACCTTTTCCTGACAAGATGAGGAATCCCAGCCCCACCATCAAGACCATCATACAAATCATGAACCAATTCATACGCTATATAAATACTAATAAAGCGCAAATATAAGCAATTCAACTTTATTGCCGTCTATCAATCCGTTCAAAAACAGTAATGGGAAGCAGATAAGAGCAATTTCATCAGATTCAGCGATGCTTCACATGAAAAACGGCACAGTCAAGACCTGTGCAAGCCTATTTTTACATTCTTACGAGAAAATAATTGAATCTAAAAGAGAAAAATCAAGAAAAACTGAGTACCTTTGCAGTTAATCGCATTACAACAAATCTAATAAAATAATATTGATTATGGCAGACAAAACACCTACTCCGCACATCGGCGCCAAGTATGGCGAGATTGCACCCACAGTGATTATGGCAGGCGACCCCTTGCGCGCCAAGTTGATGGCAGAACGCTACCTGGAGAATCCCGTTCTCTATAACCAGGTGCGCGGCATGCTGGGCTACACGGGCCTCTATAAGGGCCAGCGCGTGTCGGTTCAGGGCCACGGTATGGGCATTCCCTCGATTGGCATCTACTCCTATGAGTTGTTCAACTTCTACGACGTGAAGACCATCATCCGCGTGGGATCGGCCGGCTCGATGCATCCCGACCTGCACATCGGTGATCTGGTCATGGCCCAGGGTGCCTGCACCAACAGCGCCTATGCCATGCAGTTCCACTTGCCCGGCATTTATGCCCCGATTGCCGACTTTGGCCTGCTGCGCGCTGCGGTTGAGAAGGCCGAGGAACTGGGTTACCGCTACAAGGTGGGTAACGTTTATTCGTCAGACACTTTCTATGATGACAGTCCCGACACCGACCAGTGGCAGAAGATGGGCGTTCTCGCCGTTGAGATGGAAGCTCCCGCCTTGTACATGAACGCTGCCCGTAGCGGTGCGCGTGCACTGTGCCTGTGCACCATCAGCGACTCGCTGGTGACCGGCGAAGTGACCACTGCCGAGGAGCGCCAGAACAACTTCACCCAGATGATGGATGTGGCATTCGGCATCATTTAATCAAGAGGAGGAAGAAATATGGCAATGCAATCCCGAATCACCGACCTGTTTGAGATTGATTTTCCTATCATCTCTGGCGGTATGGTGTGGTGCAGCGGTTGGGAACTTGCTGCGGCCGTAAGCAATGCAGGCGGCCTAGGACTGATTGGTGCCGGGTCGATGACTCCCGAGGTACTGCGCGAGCACATCATCAAGTGCCGTGAAAAGACCCCTTACAACTTTGGCGTGAATGTGCCCTTGATGCGCCCTCAAGCCGCCGAACTGATGGAAGTCATTGCTGAGCAAAAGGTCCCTATCGTCTTCACATCGGCCGGCAGCCCAAAGAAATGGACTGGCTGGCTGCATGAGCATAAAATTAAAGTGGCCCACGTGGTATCATCTTCGGCATTCGCCGCAAAATGCGAAGCTGCGGGAGTAGATGCCGTGGTTGCCGAAGGCTTTGAGGCCGGCGGACATAACGGCAAGGAGGAAACGACCACCATGTGCCTGATTCCTGCCGTGCGTCGCGCTACCAGCCTGCCGCTTATCGCAGCGGGAGGTATTGCCACAGGCAGTGCCATGCTGGCTGCCGAAGCCATGGGCGCCGACGGCATTCAGATGGGTACACTGTTTGCCCTCACCCAGGAAAGCTCGGCTCACGAGCATTTCAAGCGCCTGTGCCTCAACCTTGACGAAGGTGACACCAAGCTCTATTTCAGGAAGTTATCCCCTACCCGCCTGGCCAAAAACGGTTTCCAGGCTCTCGTACAGGAAGCCGAGGATCGCGGAGCATCGGGCGACGAATTGCTGGAACTCATCGGTATCGGCAAGACCAAGGTCGGCATCTTTGATGGCGACGTAGAGAACGGCGAAATCGAAATCGGCCAAGTCACAGCACTGCTCAAGGGCCGTGAGATAGAAACCGTTGCCCAGGTCATGGAACGCATAATTGATGAGTACTATTACTTCCGTCAAGACCTGATTAACCAAGCAATGGAAGAGATACCTTCAAGAAGAACTTTAAGATAACATTAAATTTAAACAATCACTTTAAAAATAGAAATACAATAAACTATGTCACAATGGTTTGAATGCAAGGTCAAGTATGACCGCATGATGGAAAACGGAGTTTTGAAAACCGTCTCCGAACCCTATCTTGTTGACGCCCTGTCATTTACCGAGGCCGAGTCGCGCATTACCGACAAAATGCAGCCCTACATCTCGGGAGAGTTCAGCGTCGATACCGTGAAGCGCGTCAAGTTGAGCGACATCTTTTATAATGAGGCCGGTGACCGCTGGTACAAGGTGAAGACCAACTTCATCACCATCGACGAGAAAACTGCTGTCGAGAAACGCACTGCCTGCTTCATGCTTGTACAGGCCAGCGATTTCAAGGGCGCACTTGCCACCTTCATGGAAGGCATGCACGACACGATGGCCGACTTTGAGATCGCCTCGATTACCGAGACGCCCCTCATGGACGTATTCCCTGCCGACCTGGACGAGACCCTCGCCGATCGTGAGGCACGCCAAAACGCACAAAAGAAGGCTTAAACCCGCATTGAACCACCATGTCAAGCATCAAAGAAAATATCGAGTCATTTACCGCACAACTACCTGTGGGTGTGCAGCTTGTCGCAGTATCCAAATTCCACCCCGTGGAAGAACTGGCCGAAGCCTACGAGGCCGGACAACGCCTGTTCGGCGAAAACCGTGCCCAGGAGCTCGTCGCCAAAGCCCCTCAACTGCCGGCCGACATCCGTTGGCACTTTATCGGGCACTTGCAGAAGAACAAGGTGCGCGCCATCATGCCCCATGTGACCGTTATCGAAAGCGTGGACAGCGTCAAGCTGCTCCAGCTTATCGAGAAAGAGGCCGCACGCATCGACCGCACAGTTGAGGTACTGCTGCAACTGCATGTGGCTCAGGAAGAAACCAAGAGCGGTTTCAGTGTCGATGAAGTGCTCCAGGCTGCTGACGACGGCCTGTTGACCTGCTATCCGCACGTTCGCGTGTGCGGTGTGATGGCAATGGCCTCGCTCACCGACGACATGGAGCAGGTGGCCCGTGAGTTTGACCTCGTTCGCCGCACCTATCTGACCCTGAAAGACGGATGCTTTGACGAGAGCGAGGACTTCAACCACCTGAGTATGGGCATGAGCGATGACTGGCAGGTAGCCGTCAAGTACGGCGCGACGCTAGTGCGCATCGGTACTGCCATCTTTGGCCCGCGTAAGTATTGATTTCGCTAAAAAATCATTGTCAAATACGGCATTTTGAAAAAAATGTCGTATTTTTGCCAAAATTTAACACAAATACAATAATTAATAACCAATTATTAGAACCAAAATGACAACAGAAAAGAAAAACGGAGCATTGGTGTCAATTATCGCCATGATGTTCCTCTTTGCCATGATTTCATTCGTGACTAACATGGCAGCACCTTTCGGCACCATCTGGGATGACCACTACAGCTGGGCCGGCATGATGGGTAATATGATGAACTTTGCAGCCTATCTGTTCATGGGTATTCCCGCCGGTATTCTCATCACCAAGATCGGTTACAAGAAAACCGCTCTCGTCGCATTGGCACTCGGTTTCATCGGCATGGCAATCCAGTACTTGTCAAGCACCATGAGTCCCAGCGAAATCACCACCTACGTTATCTATCTGATCGGTGCTTTCGTCTGCGGTTTCTGCGTCTGCATCCTCAACACCGTTGTAAACCCCATGCTCAACCAGTTGGGCGGTGGTGGCAACCGCGGTAACCAGCTCATCCAGACTGGTGGCTCGCTCAACTCACTGGCAGCTACGTTAACCCCCATGCTGGTGGGTATGCTCGTGGGTGAGACGACCGAGAAGACAACGATGGAATCGGTACAGCCGCTGCTGATGATTGCGATGGCCATCTTCCTCATCTCGTTTGCCATCATCTATTTCACTAAGCTTCAGGAGCCCAAGACCGAAGCCCAGAATGTGATGGAAGGTGTGAAAGGCGCTCTCAGCTTCCCCCATCTGGTGCTGGGTATCATCGCCATCTTCTTCTATGTAGGTATTGAGGTGGGCATTCCCGGCCAGCTCTTGTTCTACCTGACCGAGCCCGTTGCCGAGGGCGGCGTGCTGGGCAGTGCTCCCATTGCCGGCACCATCGCCGGTATCTACTGGCTGCTCATGCTGGTAGGCCGTTTCAGCAGCTCGCTCATCTCGGGCAAGGTGTCGCCGAGGACTCAGCTCGTCTTCACGACATCGCTGGCCATCATCCTCCTGTTGATTGCCATCTTCATGCCCGAGGACGTCAAGATGACCCTCAAGGGCGCTGAGGTTCCCGT
>JAEEGJ010006681.1_pt1 | contig 34228 bp, 26 predicted proteins | sample 8958761 | NCBI WGS metagenome assembly JAEEGJ01 (sample SAMN16246546, study PRJNA631951) | gut metagenome | biome: gut microbiome; feature: rumen; material: RS-attached | host: Bos | place: Iran: Karaj | collected 2018-10
CTCCCGTCCTTTTGTCCGAATCACTTTCCTCCGTCAGCAATCCATCAAAAACAGCGTCGGAGAAGTCAGCTGTCTCAGATATCCAGAACAGGTATAAACGGAAGCATAAAACAGACAAAAGAGGGGAGACCACCCAGCGTGAACGTGCCCAGCCTGGATGGCCTCCCCGTATTTATGCGGTTTTCAAGTATCTTCCATCCGGAATGCCCGGAAGCGCTGCCGGATACGCGCCGGCTTGCCGCCTTCGATCAATAGATGTTCTGCATCGTGCTGAAAACGGCGTGGCCGTCGCGCAGCGTAAAGGGGAACTCAAGGACGTCCGTCTCGCCTACCCCGCCGTCATGACTCCCGTTTCATCGTGCGCGATGGAATACGGCAGCAGCCAGACATCCAGCGTGACATAGCAAAACGCGGACAGCAGGACGATCAGGATCAGATACCACCACAATCTGTTCAAACGCATCTTGCGCGGATTCGATGTCATATTGTCCCTACTCCTTGTTTCTCTTCTCTTTCAGGGTCCGAAGGCTTCCGTCATGCTATTCTTTCGTGACAGCACCCGTCGAAGGAAAGCGTCCCGGAATCAGCGATGACGGTAGACCGCCTTGCCGAGTGCGAACAGTTTTCCGGAGAAGCTGCCCGGCTTCAGCTCCGAAACAGCCTCCGCATAGATCTCCATCCGGCTGTCCATGAGGTCGATTATGGAAAGGAGCTCGCTTTCCGCGCACTGCGGCTCCACTGCGGCCCCGTATTCCGGCTGGCCATGATGGGAAAGGATCAGGTGCTGCAAGAGCATCGTCTTTTCTTCCGCCATCCCCTGCTCATGCGCGATCTCCGAAACCTCCTGCGCTCCCATGTAAAGGTGGCCCAGCAGCAGGCCCGGAGCAGAGTAATCCGTGACCAGGCCGAGTTCCGAACGGACCATCTCGCGTTCCTTACCGAAATCATGGAGAAAAGCGCCGGCCAGCAGCAGGCTCCTGTCGATGACCTCCCTGTACAGTCCGGCCAGGAAGTCTGCGGATCTGAGCATATTGAGGGTGTGCATCAGGAGGCCGGAACGGAATGCGTGATGCACGCTCTTGGCCGCCGGGATCGTAAGAAACGAATCGAGGTGCCGCTCCAGCATGGCCTGACAGAGCGACCTGTATTCGCCGTCTTCTATGGAGGCAAGGATCTCCCTGACCTCTATAAGCGCCGATGCGGTACCTATCGGGGCGGAAGGGACCAGATCCGCGATATCGCAGCGATCTCCCTCTTGAGCCGGACGGACCCGCTGGATGATGAACTGCAGAGATCCGTTAAACTCGGTAACTTCGCCCCGGATGAGCATGACCCTGCCGCTGTCTTCCGCGGTCAGCGGACCGGAATAGTTCCAGATCTTCGAGTCCACCTCCCCCGTCGCATCCCGGATCCTGGCGCTGAGGAACGGACTTCCGTTCGACGAGGTCTTGCGGCGGATGTCCTTGAGGATATAGCAGCCCTGGATCTGCTGTCCAGGAACCATGTCTGCAATGCGGATGTTCTGCTCCATAACGATTCCTTCCCCTTCGCTTTTAGGCAGCTGCTCCGAAATGTGGTTTTTCGAGACGAGTATAGAGCATTTTCCTCTGCAAATAAAGGGGGGGCAAAGGATTTCATTTGCCCCCCTTTTTACTGAACTTAAGATACCTGTCCCGATAACCGCACAGAATGCTCGGCAGGCTGCGTATAGTCAACGTGAAACCGCTCATGCATCAAAAGGCTGTGGCTTTGCCCGATGATTAGTCTGCGAAGACCGTTCAGGTCTCCCTGATCTGCGATGCCCTGGACTTCCTTGCCACGGACTATTGGGATCAGCGGTATTCGCCTATCTCAAAGGACGAAATGAACGCCCGCCGTACTGAAAAATACGGGCGTCCGTTTGAGATCAGGCACGCCGGAAACATAACCGTTGAATTCACGCCTGCTCAGTATAGAATTTTTTGTATTGTGTCAGATCATACGAAAATGCTTCAACGCCTCGACGATCGCGGCCTCTTTATCTGGCGGACACTCCGGAACCTTCGTGTCTGATTTCTTTGACTTATGATAGTTCTCGCGTTCGATAAGTCCATACTTGCGTTTGACCTGTGCGACATACAGTGCTTGTCTGCAAACCTCAGACTATTTCTTTGTGCCGCGGATAACCATTGTAACTGAAACAGACGTATCCCACTGCTTGATACCTGATCGATACAATCTGAACCTTTCTTCGTATTTATCGTTGACAGCAGATATTGCTTTATCGGCATGATCCGAATGCACAGATCGTATTGCCTCAAGAGACGACTGCCTACCTGCCTCTATCATAGTTTCTGCCATCTTATCGGAATACTTTGCTGCGTCGGGCGTCAGATCAATGATCGCAAAGCCGGTGGTGACGTCACTAAAACCATGACTTTCCATTGAAGCGGGAAGCTCAGCCTCGGACATTGGAAACTGACAGACATTATACTTCTTCAGTTCATCTTCCGATTGCGGAAGGCTGTCCCAGAATTCTTTTTCCTCGTTCGTCATTTCCAGACATGGAGCCGGACAATGAATCCCTTTTCTCGCTGAAAGACACAGGCAGACTCCGCCAGGCTTCAATACCCGTCTTTGCTCGCCCCAAAAGGCTGACGGCTCAATATGTTCCTGCACTGTATTGGAAATGGTAACGTCAAAAAAATCGTTTTCAAAAGGGAGATGCGTTGCATTGCCCTCAAGAAAATCTATACCTGCTATGTTTTCCTGTGCAAATGAAATAAAATTACTGTCTCTGTCAATTGCAGTGATCTGTGCTTTGGGATACCATCTGTGCAGTGACTCGGCAAGTGCTCCGGGGCCACATCCGATCTCCAGAATCTTCAAATCCCTGTTGTGATCCAGATTGAACAATTTCTCATACTGTGTAAAGAAAATGTCATCAAATCTAAGTTTTCTGCTGAGATACAGTGTCATAATTCCCTGCACGTGATCCGACCATATGTTATTCATGTTCTCCTCCTTAAATACCTCCCGGAATCTAAATCACTCACTCGACCCGGCTCGAATGAGTTTCACGACTGATTCTATGTGGAACGTCCGGGGGAACATATCTATGGCTTCGGCGGACTTCAGATCGTAGCCGCGGGCGGTCAGGAGGCTGACGTCGCGGGCGAGGGTGGCGGGATCGCAGCTCACGTAGACAAGGCGGGCCGGGGACATTTCGGCAATGGCGTCGATCACGTCCGGGGCCAGGCCCTTGCGGGGCGGGTCGACGACGATACAGTCCGGGCGGGTACCCTTCGCCGCAAAGCGACGGGCCGCCTCGGAGGCGTCCGCGCAGAAGAATTCCGTATTTTCAACCCCGTTTCGCCGGGCGTTTTCCTTCGCGTCTTCAATGGCCTGGGGGACGATCTCCACGCCCACGGCCTTACCCGCGGCACGGGAGAGGGCCAGCGTGATCGTACCCGTACCGCAGTAGAGATCCAGGACGGTCTCGTTCCGTTTCAGATCCGCCAGGGAGACCGCCCGCTCGTACAGGCGCTCGGCCTGGGCCGGGTTGACCTGATAGAACGAGCGCGGCGAGAGCCGGAAACGGAAGCCGCAGAGCTCGTCCTCGATCGCGTCGGTTCCGAAAAGCGTATGGAATTCATCGCCCAGGATCGCGTTGCCGGGCTTTTGATTGACGGCAAGGACGACGGACTGCAGGCCGGGGACCGACTGCCGGAGGCCGGCGAGCAGGCGGTCGGTCTGCGGGAGGCGGTCGCCCGCCGCCACGATGCAAACCATGACCTGCCCGGTACGGACGCCCCGCCGCAGATAGATATGACGGAGCAGCCCTTTTCCGGTCGCCTCGTCGTAGGCGGGGACGCGGTTTTCGTTCGCCCAGCGGAGGACGGCCTCCTTCGCCGCGTCAAACTCCGGCGGAAGGATGGCGCAGCGCTCGATTGGGATGACCTCGTGGGTCCGCTGCCGGTAGAAGCCCGCTGTGACCTTCCCGTTTTGTTCCTGCACCGGGTACTGGGCCTTGTTCCGATAGGACAGGCAGGCGAGCGGAACGGGAGGGTGCGCCGACCCGGCAGCAGAATCGTCCGGCAGCGGCGCACGCCGATGCGCTGCGGGATTTGTTTCAGACTGGAGCGGACAAGCGCGGTTTGTCCCTACATGCTCTACCGGCGCGTCGGCACAGGGATGCGGCGGCCTGGAGTCAGGCCGCCCTACAGTTTCTTTTTCTGCAAAGCAATGTATTTCGCCATCGCCGCCGAGAATCGGCACGGTGTTCAGACTCTGCCCGCCGATGCGGTTCAGGGCGTCTGTGACCTTTTGCGCCTTGAAGCAAAGCTCCTCCGCGTAGTCCATATGGTGCAGGGCACAGCCGCCGCAGCGCTTACTGTCGGGGCAGAGGCGGCGGGACATCCGGTGTGCGGAGGGCTCGAGGAGCTTCGTCAGCTTCGCCTGGGCGCTGTTGCGGCTGACGTAGGAGACCGCGACCTCGCAGACCTCGCCGCGGATCGCGTTCGGAACGAAGACCGCACAGCCGTCGATCCGGCAGACGCCCAGGCCCTCGGAGGTATAACCGGTGATCTCCACCGTTGCTTTTTGACCGATTTTCAGCATAACTGGCTCCTTTTGTTTCACGTGAAACAATTTCTCTGCGCGGTTCCATCCGCGCACGCTGTTTTTCCTAACTATACCACAAATGCGGTTGGAAGTCCATATTGCATTTTTGAGCCTTGTGTGGTACAATGGCGGCGCTTTTGATTTCAGGTTTGCAAGGTGAGCTGAATTGTCTTTGACCTATGAACACTGTACCCTCTGTCCGCGCATGTGCGGCGCAGACCGCACCGCCGGGGAACGGGGCTTCTGCGGAATGCCGGATTATCCGGTCGCGGCGCGGGCCGCCGGGCACTATTGGGAGGAGCCGGTGATCTCCGGCGAATACGGCTCCGGCGCCGTCTTCTTCTCCGGCTGTACCCTTCGCTGTAAATTCTGCCAAAACTACGAGATCTCCACGCAGAAGCACGGCTTCCGTCTGAACGCCGCCCGCCTGCGGGAGATTTTCGAGGAATTGATCGCGGAAGGTCATCATAATATCAATCTGGTGACGCCGACCCACTTCCTGCCCGATCTGCTCCCGGCTCTGGAGCCGAGGCTGCCGGTTCCCGTCGTCTACAACTGCGGCGGCTACGAGCGCGTGGAGACCCTGCGGGCGCTGGAGGGCTGCGTGGACGTCTGGCTGCCGGACATGAAATACAGCGACCCCGGCCTCGCCCGCGTCCTCTCGGCTGCGCCGGACTACGTGGAGGTCGCGAAGGCGGCAATTTCGGAGATGTACCGCCAGACCGGTCCCTGCGTGGTCGAGGACGGACTGCTCAGGCGCGGCGTGCTGATCCGGCACCTGATCCTGCCCGGTCAGGTGGACAACTCAATCGGCGTGCTGGAATGGATCGCAAAGACCTTCCCGAAGGGCGCCGTTCTGGTCTCGCTGATGAGCCAGTACGTGCCGATGGGTCCCGCGGCTAAGGTTCCGCCCTTCGACCGTCGGATCACGCGGGAGGAATACGACACGGTCCTCTCCTGGATGTACCTTCTGGGGCTGGACGCAGGCTTTTTGCAGGGACCGGAGGCTGCAAGCCTCGAATACGTTCCCGAATTTGACGGGACGGGCATTCTCAAACGAAGCAAAGCTCCAAACGAGGGTTGAACGGACAACGACCGGAAGCGGCAGGAAACCGCTTCCGGTCGTTTTTGTTTTCGCTTAGTGCGTGATCATCGAGGCAAACGCAGACAAGGAGGTGGAGCGGGCGACGTAGTACCGGGGGACCAGGAAGCGGTTCGTGCCGGTCGTGTAGAGGTTGCCGTTCATTTTGATGCCGAAGAGGTAGCTTTGCTTTGCCAGATAGAGCGTCGTGTTGTTGTATTTCCCGCTTGGATAGCAGAGCACGAAGCACTCCCGGCCGGTCTTTTCCGTGATGATCCGCTTGGATTCTTCCAGCTCGGTTCTCTGCTTCGCCTCAGATAAGGAGTCCAGATCGCTGTGCGACATCGTGTGGCTCTGGAAGGAGACCAGACCGGAGGCCTGCATCTCGCGCACCATATCCCAGGTCAGGAAGTTGTTGTTCGTGCCGATGTTGTTCGGGAAGATGAAGATCGTCGCCTTGACGTTGTACTTCTTGAGCAGGGGGAAGAGAACGGTATAGTTGTCCTTGTAGCCGTCGTCGAAGGTCAGGATCACGGGCTTTTGGTAGGAGGAGAGCTTGGGCAGGTCCTCGAACCAGATCGCGGAGAAGCCGTTCTGCTTGATATATTTGAGCTGGGCTTCCAGATTGGCCGCCGAGACGAACAGCTCCCGGATGCCGCCGGTGAAGGGCTCGCCGGTTGCGTGGTACATCATGACCGGCACCTTGCGGCCGCTCGGGATTTTGGAAACGTCCGGCAGTGGCGTGTAGAAGACGTGGTTTTCCTTGCTGTCGAGATACTCGGAATAGCCGAAGGCCACCGGGAACGCCCGGCAGGGCAGATACCAGTCCTTCCCGTCATAGAGGACGCCGTCGGTTCCGTTCGTATACTGGAAGACTTTCCCGCCGAGGCGGACCGTGCAGACCAATTTCCCGTTGGAGGCCGTCTTCGTGCAGGTCGCATCCGACCAGAACAGCTTGAGATCGGACGACTTGAGCATGGCGCTCGTCACGGCAACGCCGGAGGTCTGTCCGTAGAGCTGCGGCACTGCGATCCCGTTGATCGTTGCCTTTCCGCTCAGCTTGACAAGGGGCTTCGTGTAGAAAACGTGGTTTTCGCTGCTGTCGAGGTACTCGGTATATCCAAAGGACATCGGGAAATCCCGGCAGGGCAGATACCAGTCGTCTCCGTCAAAGGCCGCGCCGCCGGTTTCGTTCGTATACTGGAAGGTCTTGCCGCCGAGGCGGACCGTGCAGGTGTATTTCCCGTTGGAGGCTGCTTGCTTCAGGGTCACGTCCGGCCAGAACAGCTTCAGATCCGACGCCTTGATCAGGGCACTCGTCACGGCAACGCCGGAGGTCTGCCCGTAGAGCTGCGGCACCTGGGTCGTGTTGATCGTCGCCTTTCCGCTCAGCTTGACCGGGGTTTCGGCAAGGGGGGGCGGGGTGAATTCCTTCCGTTCCTCCGGATGCAGGTATCGGAGCAGGATCTGGGCCAGCTCGGCGCGGGTGCAGTTATCCTGCGGACGCAGATACAGTCTATAGTGCTGCAGATTGCCGAGCAGGATATACTCCTGCGTCGCCCAGGTCATTGCATTCTTCGCGTAGCCGCTGACCAGTCCCCCATCCTGATAGGCGGAGAGGCTGCCCGTCAGCTCCGGTTCGCCGGCAAGGCGGTAGAGGAAGGTCATGATCTGCTCGCGGGTCGTCAATCTTCCGAGGCCGAAGACCGCAGGCGCCGTCTCCGTCGCGGGCTTGACGCCCTTCACAAGTCCCTGCTGGTAATCCCAGATGATCGCGTCGCTGTACCATGCACCCTCCGGGACGTCTGAAAAGATCGGCTCATAGGGTATCGGCTCGCCGCCGGCGATCCGGTAGAGGATCATTGCCACCATCTCCCGCGTCACGCTGGCAGACGGGTCGAATTTCGTCTCCGAAACGCCCTGCAGAATGCCCTCCGACCAGCACACCGAGACGGCGTGATAGTACCAGGCGTCTTTCGGAACGTCCGTAAACGGCAGCTCAGCCGGCTGATCCGCAGCCTGCGCCGGAACGGCGCTGCACGCAAACAGGATCAGCGCAAGCAAAAGGCTGATCAGTTTTTTGATTTTCATGGCGCACTCCTTTCGATTGGTCATAAAAACGGTTCCCATCAGAAGACAAGGCTTCTTCCTGCTTAGATTACCACAAATCCGCCGATTTTCATACCCTTTTAAAAAATTATTTATGATTTCAAATGAATATGTGAAAGGAGCACACAGCAATCTTGCTGCGTGCTCCTGTTCAGGTGTTGTCTGTTTACTTTTTCTGCGCGAGCAGGTCGCGGATCTCGATGAGGAGCTTTTCTTCTGCAGTGGGCTCGGGAGCGGGTTCTTCCTTCTTTTCTTCCTCCTTCGCCTTCTTCGCCTCAGCGGCCTTGCGGAGCTTGTTGATGCCCCGGACCATCAGGAAGACCACCAGCATCAGGATCAGGAAGCTGATGACCTCGGAGATGAAGGTACCGTAGGTCAGGTAGTTGCCGGCTTCGGCAGCCTCCTTGGTGGCCTCCGCCACTTCGACGCCTTCCACGGGAGCGGCCTCAACAGCCTTCTTGAAGAGGGAGGGAAGCTCGATCTTCCAGTTGTTGAAATCGACGCCGCCGGTGAAGATGCCGACGATAGGCATCAGGATGTTCTTCGTGAAGGAGTCTACCAGACCCTTGAACATGCCGCCGATCAGAACGCCGACTGCCATATCAAAGAGGTTGCCGGAGATTGCAAATTCCTTGAACTCCTGAATAAAGCCCTTCTTGCCTTCTTTTGCCATATTTGTTTTCCTCCTTTCTCAAAGATTTCATAATCGGCCGAGGGCCGGTTATTTCGTAATCAGCTCCAGACCGCCCAGGTACTTCCGCAGAACCTCCGGGACGACGATGGAGCCGTCGGCGCGCTGATTCTGCTCGACCATGGCGGGGAAGATCCGGGACGTAGCCAGGCCGGAGCCGTTCAGGGTGTGAACGAATTCGATCTTGCCGGTCGCTTCGCGGCGGAACCGGATATTGCCGCGCCGCGCCTGATAATCCCGGGCGTTGGAGACGGAGGAGACCTCCTTGTAGCCGTTCATGGACGGGATCTGGATCTCGATGTCGTAGGTCCGGGCCATGGAGGCGGAGCAGTCGCCTGCCGCCAGCTTGACGGTACGGAAATGGAAGCCCAGACCCTTGACCAGATTCTCGGCCTTGCGGACCAGCTCCTCAAAGGCCTCGTCGGACTTCTCGGGCAGGGTATACTGGAACATTTCGATCTTATTGAACTGATGGCCGCGCACCATGCCGCGCTCGTCGGCGCGATGGGACCCGGCCTCCCGGCGGAAGCAGGGCGTGTAGGCAAAGAGCTTATGGGGCAGATCGGATTCGTTCAGAATCTCGCCGCGGTGGAAGGAGGCCAGGGCCGTCTCCGCCGTGGGAAGCATGAAGTGCATCCGCTCATCCGTGGGGTTGGCGATCTTATAGACCTCGTCGGCAAACTTCGGGAACTGGCCCGCAGTCTCGCCGCACTGGTACTCGAGCATGTGGGGCAGGATCACCATTTCATAGCCGTCGTGCAGGTGGCAATCCATGAAGTAGTTAAGCAGGGCCCACTCCAGACGCGCGCCCAGGCCGGTATAGATCCAGAAGCCGGTACCGGCCAGCTTGGTTCCGCGCTCGTAGTCGATCAGACCCAGATCGGTGCAGAGATCGACGTGATGCTTCGGCTCGAAGTCGAATTCATGGGGCTTGCCGTAGTAGCGCAGGGGCTCGTTGTTCTCCTTGCCGCCGGGCTTGAGGTCGGGGTCGGGCAGGTTCGGCAGGGAGAGCATCCAGGTCCGGTACTCGGCCTCGACGTCGGTCAGCGCCTTGTCGTTTTCTGCGATCTGGGCCTTGAGCTCGCCCATCTGCTTGAAAATGGGGGCGACGTCCTCGCCCGCCTTCTTGAGAATGGGAATCTGCTTGCTGACCTTGTTCTGCTCGGCCTTTTTGTTCTCGGTGGAGGCGATGAGCTCGCGGCGCTTGCGGTCGAGCTCCAGAATCTTGTCCACGGCTTCGTCGCAGTCTACCTCCTTGGCGCGGAGCAGACGCTTGACCTCTTCGGGGTTTTCCTTGATTCGTTTGATATCCAACATATGCTTATCCTCGATTGATTCAGATTTTTAATCCATGATCAGGCTCTCGTACCATTCCAGCTCGCTCGGCGAGAGCAGGTCCTTGAGCGGCTCGATTTTTTCCAGACAGTTTTTCAGCGTCTTGTGCTTTCCCTCGTCGTTGGCGGCGATGGCCTTCTGCAGCAGCTCGCTGACCTCGACGGCCTCGTCGGCCCTCTGCTGGGCTACGGCAAGCGCTTCGCTCAGTTCGGCCTTGTCGGCCTCGAGTGCGGTTTTTTCCTCCTGAAGACCGTCGCGCTCCTCCGTCAGCGCGGAGATTTGATCCTCGGCCTCGGCTGCCTGGCGGTCGGCCTCGGCCTGAAGCTCGTCCAACTGCTGCTGCAGGGTCGAGATCTGCTCCGTCAGCTCGTCGTTTTCAGTCTGCATATCGGTGATGGTCTTGTTCAGATTTGCAGAGGTCTTCTGGCTGTCGTTCTTGATTGCGGCGTTCGTCGATTGCAGACGCTTGTTCTCGATCACCATGGAGAGCGCCACCAACAGGAAGGCGACCGCGAACAGGATGGCCAGGTAGCTGACCAGAGCGGTGCGGCGTTTGCGGGAGAGGGCTTCCTCGCCCGTGTCTTCCGTCTTTGTCTTTTCGGTTTCAGCCATCTTTCGTTTCCTCCTTGATGGGCGTCTTTTGCAAGGCGAACAAAAGACGGTTCAGGTCCTCGGGTCCGTAGAATTCAAGCTCGAAGCGGCCCTTGCGCTTGCCGTTGACGATTTTCACCTTCCGTCCGAGGTGACGGCTCAGGGATTTTTCACACTCGGCAATGTAGTCCACCGTCAGCGGCTGTTCGACCGGCTTCTGCTTCGGCTTGCCGAGATTTCGGCACAGGGTCTCCGCCTGTCGGACGGAGAGCTGGAGCGCCATAATCCGTTGGGCGGCCTGGCGGCGGAGCTTTTCGTCCTTGAGACTCAAAAGGGCTCTGGCGTGTCCGGCGGAAAGGGTCCCGCTGCGGACCAGATCGGCCAGCTCGTCGGATAGGCTGAGCAGGCGCAGACTGTTGGCAACTGCGGACCGGGAACGACCCACGCGCTCCGCGATGGTCTCCTGCGTCAGTCCGTATTCGTCCATCAGCGTCTGGAAGCCGGCCGCCTCTTCCATCGGGTTCAGATCCTCGCGCTGGAGGTTTTCGACCAGCGCCAGCTCCATCACCGTGCGGTCGTCCGCGTCCAGGACCAGGACCGGAACCTCGTCGAGATTCGCCATACGGGCGGCCCGCCAGCGGCGCTCGCCGGCGATGATCTGATAGTAGCCGTTCGGCATCTCACGGACGCTCAGCGGCTGGATCAGACCGTGGGCGGCGATGGAATCCGCCAGCGTCTGCAGGGCCTCCGGGTCAAATTCCCGGCGCGGCTGCAGGGGGTTCGGCTCGATCTTGTGCAGAGGCAGGCTGCGAATCTCGCCGGAGGCTTCGGCCAGCGCCGCGTCGTCGATCAGGGCGCTCAGCCCGCGGCCAAGGCCGGTTTGCTTTTTTTTCATAGTTACTCCTATCCTTGTCGGATGATTTCTTCCGCGACGTCCCGATAGGCGCGCGCGCCGCGGCTGTGGCGGTCATAGGCGGTCACGGGCTCGCCGTAGCTGGGCGCCTCCGCCAGACGGACGTTCCGCGGAATCATGGCCTGGAAGACCTTGCCCGGGAAATGCTTTCGGACCTCCTGTGCGACCTGATTGGAGAAATTGGTCCGCGCGTCGTACATCGTCAGCAGGACGCCGAAGATGGAAAGGTTCGGATTCAGGCGCTTCTTGACGGCCCGCATCGTGGACATCAGATCGGAAAGACCCTCGAGGGCGTAATACTCGCACTGGACCGGGATCAGAATCTGCTCGCAGGCGCACAGGCCGTTCAGGGTCAGAAGCTCCAGAGAGGGCGGGCAATCGATGAAGATGAAATCGTAGTCCGCCTTGAGCGGCGAAAGCGCGGCTTTCAGAATATACTCCCGATTCTCCATTGCAGCCAGCTCCACGGACGCGCCGGCCAGGGCAGAGGACGAGGGGATCACGTCTCCCCAATTCGTATGGACAACGGCCTTTTCCGCCGGGATCGCGCCGATGATCACGTCATAGGAGGTATGGCTTGCGCGGCGGGAAATGCCCATGCCGGAGGAGGCGTTTGCCTGGGGATCGAAGTCGCAGAGCAGGACGCGCCTGCCCTGATCGTGAAGGGCCGCCGTCAGATTGACCGCCGTGGTCGTTTTGCCGACGCCGCCCTTCTGATTGACGATTGCGATGATTTTGCCCATGAAAACCTCCTTCTGTCCGTTTTTCTTGATTATAGCACACATTTTGTAAAATGCAAGAAAAAAAGGACGCCTGCGGCGAACGTTTCACGTGAAACATTCCGCAGGCGTCCGATTTCGGAACGGAAGCCTCTCGATTTACCGGTGCAATAGGTCTCGAACGGCACAGCGCAGGGCGAACGCGGACCACTTGAGATAACGAAACGACCCGGCGTTTGTATTTTTTAAATATATATATTGTGATTTTGCAAGATTCTTGCGCTGACAGTTATCTCCGGAAACGGGATTCCCGAGGCGCTTCAGGGCCTCCCGGACCGCTTCCGGGCTTCGCGCCTCGGCCTCGACCGTAACGAAGCCGTTTCCGACCTCCTGCTTCAAATGGGCGTCGGAGCCGGCGAAGGCGGGCAGGCGGTGGATCCGCGCAAAAAGGGCGGCCATGCTGTTTGCCTCGGGGTAGCGGCTGCCGGCCCGGGCATTCCACGTCTCTATGCCGTCGATCCAGCCCAGGATCGGCAGCAGGCGGTCGGCGGAACGGTCGGACTTGAACGGATGGGCGACCACGCAGAGACCGCCCTGCTCGTGGATCGACGCGCATAAATACTCGACGTTTTCAAAAATGGCCTCCTCCGCCGCGCCGTACTCGCACATGCGGTAGCGGATCTCCTTCGTCAGAAACAAGCCGAGCACGTGACCGAATTCCGTCGTGAATTCCTCGCCAGGGATCAGCAGAAAATCCTCCGGAACCTCCAGCTCCTCGTCCGGCTGAAACAGCCGGTCGTGCTCGCAGACTGCCACCCCGTCCAGACCGCGTGAGCGGGCGGCGTCGATGATTTCGCCGAGAGACATTTGCCCGTCGATCGACTGGGCGGAGTGTACGTGCAGATCCAGCCGCAGCTCCATGCGTCTTCCTCTTTTCCTGCGTTCGGCTCCGGTCGGGCGATCCGGCCGGGCGTTTTTCTTCTGTTTCATCATAGCAGAAACGCTTTCCCGGCGCAAGAGCAATTCCGATTTTTTTCGTCTTTTTTCAAAAAAAGTGACCGGGCCCGGATCGCATCTGCAAGGGGGATACATTTTAAAAAAGAATTTGCGGAAAAAAGAGGAGAAATTCCTTGTAAAATCGGGACGTTTGTGGTAGAATAGACAGGTCAAGGTTTCACTATTATCCCTGGGGGTGCATTTATGTATTCCAACGCCTTTATCTGGGCCAAGGTCATCGCCTATCTGGACGAGCGGCTGACGCCCGGGATCGTTTCCACCTATTTCGATCAGTCCTACGTCCTCGACTGTACGGACCGTGTTCTGACCGTCTACGCCCCTTCCGAGTTCTGCAAGGACTTCATTGAGCGCCGCTGCCTCGGCTATATCCAGGACGCCATGCAGGAGCTGACCGCCCAGGATTATGAGATCCGCGTGGTCTGCGAGGAGGAAATGGACGAATATAACAGCCGGCGCGAAAAGGGCGCGAACAAGTTCAATCCGCAGTTCACCTTTGAATCCTTCGTGGTCGGCCCCTCCAACCGCTTTGCCTACAACGCGGCCCTGGCCGTCACCGACAAGCCAGCCACGGCTTATAACCCGCTCTTTATCTACGGCCCCTCCGGTCTGGGCAAGACGCATCTGCTCTACGCCATCGCCAACCAGATTCAGACGAATCTGCCGGATTTCAACATCATCTACATTTCATCCGAGCAGTTTACAAACGAGCTGATCACTGCCCTGCGCGAGCATAAAAACGTGGAGTTCCGCCGCAAATACCGCGAAGCCGACCTTCTGCTGATGGACGATATCCAGTTCATCGGCGGCAAGAGCGCCACCGAGGAAGAATTTTTCCATACCTTCAACGAGCTCTTTGAGAGCCGCAAGCAGATTGTTCTGACCTCGGACCGTCCGCCCGCGGACATCCCGCTGCTGGCGGACCGCCTGCGCACCCGTTTTGAGGGCGGCCTGATCTGCGACATCATCCCGCCCGACTATGAGACCAGAATGGCCATCATTCAGAACAAGGCCGCCTCTCTCGGTCTGGAGATCCCGGACGATATCTGCAGCTACATTGCCCAGAACATCACCAACAACGTCCGCTCCCTGGAGGGCACGGTCAACATCATCAAGGCCTATCACGAGCTCGACGGAATGCGCCTGGATCTGGCCTCCGTCTCCCGCGCCATCAAGGATATGTATACCGAGGGCAGCCACAACCTGCCCACGGCGGCGCTGATCATCGCGGAGGTCTCCCGCTTCTACAGCGTGGAGGAAAACCTGCTCCGCGGACGGCTCAAATCCAACAACATCGTCATGCCGCGCCAGATCGCCATGTATCTGATCCGCGACCTGACCCACCAGAGCTATAAGACCATCGGCCGCGAATTCGGCCGCGACCACACCACCGTTCTTTCCGCCCTGCAAAAGGTCGAAGCCCTCCTGGCCAAGGAGGACAAGGAGACCATGGACAACATCCGCGACATCACCGCGAATATCAACGCAAAGCTGTAGGCCAGCACTTCATCCACAGGCCATGTGGAAAGTGGAAATCCGGACTGTGGAAAACCGGTTTTTACCCGCTTTCCAACAAAGCCCGTGTGGAAATCGTCGGATTGCCCACAATCGGCTGTGGAAAAGAAATCCCTTGTCCCGCAACGGATTCCGACCGTTTTCCACCATCCACAGGTTCTACTATTAAGACTACTGTATTTTATTCTCTCTTTCTGTAAAGAAAGAAAAGAAAGAAAAGGAGACGCCCATGAAGTTCACGTGTGAAAAAACGCTGCTTTCCAACGCCATTTCCATCGTTTCGCGTACCGTCAGCCCGAAAAGCAGCCTGGTATTCTTAGAGGGCATCTATCTGCGTGCCAACGAAAATCTCCAGTTGACCGGCTACAATCTGGAAACCGGCATCACGGTCCAGGTCGAAGCGAGCGTCCGGGACCCCGGCGAATGCGTCATGCCCACTCGCATGTTTGCGGACATCATCCGCAAGCTGCCGGAGGAGGTCGTCTCCATCGAGGTGGACGAGAGCTACCGCGTCAGCATCTCCGCCGGCGTCTCCAAATTCCATCTGATGGCGACCTCCGCCGACGAATATCCCCAGCTTCCCAAGGTCGAGGAGGAAAAAGCGGTCCATCTGCCGCAAAAGGCGCTGCGTGAGCTGATCTCCGGCACTCTCTTTGCGGTCTCGGACGACAGCGCCAACGCCATCTATACCGGCTGTCTGGTCGAGGCCGAGGAGGGCTCTATCACGATGGTCGCCATCGACGGCTACCGTCTGGCCAAGCGCACCTGGCACAATGACGAGGCAAAGTTCCCGGCGATGCACTTCGTCGTTCCCTCCGCCGCCCTCAAGGAGCTGGAAAAGATCCTCTCCGATACGGAAGACGAGGTTCTGTTCACCCTGGGCAAAAAGCATATTTCGTTCTCCGTGGGCAGCGCGTCCCTGATCTGCCGCCTGCTGGACGGCAAGTTTGTGGAATGGCGGCGCTTCATCCCGGAATCCACGCCCATCAAGCTGGTCGCAAATCTGCGGGAGTTCACCGAGACCATCGAGCGCGTCAGTCTGATCGTCAGCGAGAAATACAAGAGCCCGGTCCGCTGTCTCTTTGCCAAGGACGGCGCCGAGTTCCGCACGGTCACGACGATCGCCTCCGCCGCCGACGGCTGCCGGATGGCAGGCGACGGCAAGGATACCGAGATCGGCTTCTCCTGCCGCTACATGCTCGACGCCCTGCACGCCGTCCCCACCGAGGAGGTCTGCATTGAGCTCTCCGGCGGCCTGAACCCGATCCTGCTCACGCCGACCGGCGACGAATACGACTTTACTTATCTGATCCAGCCGGTCAGACTGAATTAAGCTGATCGCGCAAACACAGCTCCGCGCGAGCGTGCGGAACGCGAAGAAAGGCGTCTTATGAAAGTACGAATCCGCCGGATCCGTCCGGCTGAAGTCTCCATTCCGATCACAACCGAATATATCAAGCTGGAGAGCTTTCTCAAGCTGGCCGACGCCGCGCCGTCCGGCGGAATGGCAAAGACCTTCATCCAGGACGGAGCCGTCACAGTCAACGGAGAGGTCTGCACGATGCGCGGCAAAAAGCTCCGTCCCGGAGACGTCGTCGGCTTTGACGGCGCGGCCTATCGGGTCGGGCAGGGCCAATGAAGCTGCTCGATCTGCGTCTGACGGGCTTCCGCAACTACGAGGATCAGACCGTCGAATTTGACCCGGGAATCAATCTCTTCGTGGGTCAGAACGCCCAGGGCAAGACGAATCTGCTGGAGGCCGTCTGCTACCTCAGCCGCGGCGCGGCCTTCCGCACCCGCAAGGAGGCCGAGCTGATCCGCTTCGGCGCGGAATTCGCCGCCCTGGAGGCAAGGGTTTTCTCCTATGATCGGGAGCAAAGTCTGAAAACGGTCATGTTCGCGGGCAGAAGGCCCCGCCAGCTCTTTCTCTCCGGCGTGAAAAAGCCCTCCCGCGAGGATCTGGACGGCGTTCTGAATACGGTCCTGTTCTGCCCAGAGGATCTTTCCGTCCTCAAAAAGGGAGCGGCGGAGCGGCGAAAGCTGCTCGACGACGCCCTGTGTCAGCTCCGGCCCCGCTACGCGAAGGCGCTGGAGGAATACCGCCGCAACTACGCGCAGAAATCCGCCGTGCTCCGGGAACGGGACGAGCACCCCGAGCTGCTGGATCTCCTCCCGGAATACAACGAGCGAATGGCCCAGACCGGCGCGATCATCATCACCACGCGGGCCAAATATATCCGCCGGCTTGCGGAGCGTGCCGCCGTCCATCACGGGGCCTTCACCGCCGACCGGGAGCAGCTCCGTCTGAGCTATCAGACGGTCTCTACGGTACAGGACCCGACGGCTTCCGCGCGCCAGGTCTACGACTGGCTGCGCGAGCATCAGGAGAGCCACGCCCGGGCGGAGCTGGCCTCGGCTCAGTGCCTCTCCGGCCCGCATAAGGACGATTTTGAGGTCGCCATCAACGAGCTCTCCGTCAAAACCTACGGCTCCCAGGGCCAGACCCGCACCGCTGCGATCTCGCTGAAGCTGGCGGAACGGGATCTGTTTGAGGCGGATACCGGCGAGCAGCCGGTCCTCCTGCTGGACGACGTGCTCTCCGAGCTTGACGCGGGCCGGCAGGATTTCGTGGTCAACTGCATCCGGAGCGGTCAGGTTCTGATTACCTGCTGCGAAACCGACCGCGTGACCCATGCGGGACGGACGTTTTCCGTCGAGGGCGGGATCATAAGAACCGCGGAACCGTGAAATCGGATTCACGGATCGAGCAAAGGAATGATTGGAATGTACGTTCCCATCGGCAACGATTTTTCGATCCGGGAGCAGTCCATCGTCGGTATTTTCGATCTGGACAAGTGCTCCTACGGAAAAAAGACCCGGGAATTTTTGGCCCGGGCGGAGCAAAGCGGTCAGGTCGTCCCCGCGACGGACGATCTTCCGAAGTCCTTCATTGTGACCTCCGAATACGGTCTGGACCGCGTCTGGCTGGTCCAGTTCAACGCGGCCACCATTGAAAAGCGCGGGATCCGCTGAGCCTTGCTCCCCCGGCATCGAAACCAACCTCAGCAAAGGATAATGAGATATGATGAATGAAAACAACGAAATCATGGAAGCAAGGGTGAATCCCGTCGAGACCGAATACGGCGGCGCGCAGATCCAGGTTCTGGAGGGTCTGGAGGCGGTTCGCAAGCGTCCCGGCATGTACATCGGCTCCACCTCGGAGTCCGGTCTGCACCATCTGGTCTATGAGATCGTGGACAACGCCATCGACGAGGCCCTGGCCGGCTACTGCGATCACATCATGGTCACGATCAACCCCGGCAACACGATCACGGTCCGGGACAACGGCCGGGGCATCCCCGTGGATATCCAGCCCCAGACCGGACGCCCCGCTCTGGAGGTCGTCTTTACGGTCCTGCACGCCGGCGGCAAGTTCGGCGGCGGCGGCTACAAGGTCTCCGGCGGTCTGCACGGCGTGGGCGCCTCCGTGGTCAACGCCCTGTCCGAGTGGCTGGTGGCGGAGGTCCACAAGGAGGGCAAAATCTATCAGATGAAGTTCTCCCGCGGCGCCATTACCCAGGAAATGCAGGTGATCGGCACCTGTGAGGACACCGGCTCCACGATCTCCTTCAAGCCGGACCCCGAGATGTTCGATACCCTGGAATACAGCTACGAGATCCTCCACAAGCGGATGCAGGAGCAGGCCTTCCTGAACGCCGGTCTGAAGATTTCCATCGGCGACCTGCGGACCGAGAACGGACCGCGCGACTCCATGCGCTATGAGGGCGGCATCCGGGAATTCGTGACCTATATCAACCGCAATAAGACCCCGATCCACGAGACCCCGATCTATATGACGGGCCGCAAGGACGACGCCGTGGCCGAGATTGCCATGCAGTACAACGACGGCTACAACGAGGTCCTCGTCTCCTTTGCCAACGACATCCACACCCCAGAGGGCGGCATGCATGAGACCGGCTTCAAGACGGCCCTGACCCGCGTGCTGAACGCATACGGCGTCAAGTACGGCATCATCAAGGGCGAGGACAAGGTCTCCGGCGAGGACTGCCGCGAAGGTCTGACCGTTGTCATCTCGGTCAAGCTGCCCGAGGCTCAGTTCGAGGGCCAGACCAAGCAGAAGCTCGGCAACGCCTATATCCGCACCCTGGTGGATAACGTGGTGAACCAGCAGCTTACGGACTATCTGGAGGAAAATCCCTCCGTCGCCAAGTCCATTCTGGAAAAGGCCATGATGGCCAACCGCGCCCGCGAGGCCGCCCGCCGCGCCCGTGAGAGCATCCGCCGCAAGTCGGCGCTCGACGTCGAGCGTCTGCCGGGCAAGCTCTGGGACTGCAACGAGCGCGACCCGGCTCTGACCGAGCTCTACATCGTGGAGGGCGACTCCGCGGCCGGTTCGGCCAAGAACGGCCGGGATTCCCGCTTCCAGGCGATCCTTGCCATGTGGGGCAAGATGCTCAACGTGGAGAAGGCGCGTGCGGACAAGATCTACAACAACGACAAGCTGGCCCCCGTCATTCAGGCCCTGGGCTGCGGCATCGGCGAGGAGCTGAATTTAGAGAAGCTCCGCTATCACAAGATCATCATCATGGCCGATGCCGACGTGGACGGCTCCCATATCCGGACCCTGCTGCTGACATTCTTCTTCCGCTACATGCGCCCGATGATCGAAAGCGGCTACGTCTATGCGGCCGTCCCGCCGCTGTATAAGCTGCGCCGCGGCAAGACCGAGAAGGTCGCCTACTCCGATGACGAACGCGACCGGATCTCCGCCGACCTGCGCGGCGACAACGCGAACGTCAAGATCGATATCAGCCGCTTCAAGGGCCTCGGCGAGATGGACCCGCACGAGCTCTGGGAGACCACGATGAACCCCGAAGCCCGCACCCTCCGCCGCATCACCCTCGGCGACGCCATCGCCGCCGATCAGACCTTCACCGTCCTGATGGGCGAGGAGGTCGAGCCTCGGAAGCAGTTCATCGAGACGAACGCAAAGTACGTGGTGAATCTTGATTTCTAAGGATTAGGGATCAGGGATCAGGGATTAAGGGATTAGCAGCGGCGCATTTGCGCGGCCGCTGCGGAAGAAAAGGAACGATACGAAATGTCAAAAAATCGTGATTACAAGCCGGAGGATATTCTGTTCCCCAATCAGGCGATCACAACGAACGATCTGGTCAAGGAAATGGAAACCTCCTTTATGGAATATTCGATGTCCGTCATCGTGGACCGGGCCCTGCCCGACGTGCGCGACGGTCTCAAGCCGGTGCATCGGCGCATTCTCTATGCCCTCTATGAGGACAACCTGACCTCGGACAAGCCCTTCCGCAAGTCTGCGACCTGCGTGGGCGACGTCATCGGCCGCTACCATCCCCACGGCGACGCCTCCGTCTACGACGCGATGGTGCGTCTGGCGCAGGACTTCTCCATGCGCTACCGGCTGGTCGAGGGTCACGGCAACTTCGGCTCCATCGACGGCGACCCCCCTGCGGCCTACCGTTACACCGAGGCCAGAATGTCGAAGATCTCCAACGAGATGCTCCGCGACATCGACAAGCAGGTCATCGACTGGGTCCCGAACTTCGACGAGACCCGGAAGGAGCCCAAGGTCCTGCCCTCCCGCTTCCCGAACCTGCTGGTCAACGGCTCGTCGGGCATCGCGGTCGGCATGGCGACCAACATCCCGCCCCACAACCTGCGCGAGGTCATCGACGCCTGCATCGAGGTCCTGGACAACCCCGAGGCGGAGCTTTCCGACGTCATGCAGTACATCAAGGGCCCGGATTTCCCCACCAAGGGCATCATCCTGGGCCGCTCCGGCATCCGCGCCGCCTATGCGACCGGCCGCGGCCGGATCCTCGTGCGCGGACGCGCGGAATTTGAGGAGCACGGCCAGGGCCGGATCCGCATCATCGTGACCGAGCTGCCCTATCAGGTCAACAAGCGCCGTCTGGTCGAGAACATTGCCGATCAGATCAAGGACAAGCGCCTCGAGGGCATCTCCGACCTGCGCGACGAGTCCGACCGAAACGGCATGCGCATCGTCATTGAGCTGAAAAAGGACGCCAACCCCCAGGTCGTTTTGAACCGGCTCTACGCCCAGACCGCCCTGCAGTCGTCCTTCTCCGTGAATATGCTCGCCCTGGTGGACGACCAGAGCCAGCCCCGCTGCCTGAGTCTGCGAAACGTCCTGGACGAGTACCTGTCCTTCCAGGAGCAGGTCATCATCCGCCGGACCGAGTTCGATCTCAAAAAGGCGCTGGAGCGGGCCCACATCTTAGAGGGTCTGCTGATCGCCGAGGACAACATCGACGAGGTCATCCGCATCATCCGTTCGTCCTATGACGACGCCAAGGAGCGTCTGATGGAACGATTCGAGCTGGACGATATCCAGGCCCAGACGATCCTGGACATGCGTCTGAAGGCCCTCCAGGGCCTCGAGCGCGAAAAGCTGGAGGCCGAGTACAAGGAGCTGGAGGAAAAGATCGCCTGGTTCCGCAAGGTCCTGGCCGATCTCAACCTGGTCAAGGGCATTTTGAAGGACGAGCTGATCCAGATCCGCGACAAGTACGGCGACGATCGGCAGACCGAGATCCAGGAGGTCGAGGACGAGCTGGACATCGAGGATCTGATCGAGGAGGAAGACTGCGTCTTCACGATCTCCGAGCAGGGCTACGTCAAGCGTATGCCGGTCACGGAGTACCGCGCCCAACGGCGCGGCGGACGCGGCGTCCATGCGGCCAACCTCAAGGAGGAGGACTTCGTCCGCGATATCTTCGCGGCCTCCACCCATGACGTGATCCTGTTCTTCACGAATCTCGGCAAGTGCCACCGCAAGAAGGGCTATCAGATCCCGGAGGCGAGCCGCACGGCCCGCGGTACGGCAATGATCAACGTCCTGCCGCTGGAGGCGGGCGAGTACGTGACCGCCGGCGTCACCCTGCGCGAGTTCTCCGAGGAGGAGTTCCTGGTCATGGTCACCCGGAAGGGCACGGTCAAGCGTCTGCGCCTGTCCGAGCTGAACACCGCCCGGAAGGCCGGCATCCGCGCCATCACCCTCGATGAGGACGACAGACTGATCGCGGTCCGCCGCACCGACGGCAGGCAGAAGATCCTGCTCGCCACCCGCGACGGCATGGCAATCTGCTTCGATGAAAACGACGTCCGCTGCATGGGCCGCAGCGCGGCAGGCGTGCGCGGCATCACCCTCGGTGCGGACGACTGCATCGTCGGCGCCGGGATCTATGAGGAGGGCAAGACCCTTCTCTCCGTCACCGAAAACGGCTTCGGCAAGCGGACCGAGCTGTCCGCCTTCCTCCGCCTGGACGAGAACGGCGAACGCACCCTGACCCAGTCCCGCGGCGGCAAGGGCATGACGGCCTACGGTCTGTCCGAAAAGACCGGCAAGGTCGCCGGCGTCCGCGTGGTCTCCGGCGACGAGGATCTGATGGTCATTGAGAACAACGGCGTGATCATCCGCATGCAGATCGCAGACGTCAACGTGTACGGCCGCACCGCCCAGGGCGTCCGCGTCATGCGTCTGGACGGAGAGAGCAAGGTCATCTCCATTGAAACCGTGGCCCATGAGGAGGAAGCGGAAGCCTGAGCGGGCTTCCCGGAGCGGAACGCTGAACCGGAAAGGATGGTTGTATGAAAAGATCCGCCATTGCCGTGATGGCTGCCGCCGGAACGGCGGCTGCAGCGGCCTCGATCCCCTATTTCTACCGGCAGAATACCGATCTGCGAGCCTCGCACTACGTTTTCCGCTCGCCGAAGGTGCGCGGAAGGCTCGACGGCTTCCGCATCGTTCAGGTCTCCGACCTGCATAATCACGAGCTGGGCAAGGGCAACTGCCATCTGCTCGCCCTGCTGGAGGCCCAGCTTCCGAAGCTGATCGTGATCACCGGCGACCTCGTGGACTCCTACCACCCGAACCCGGAGTGCGCCCTGCGCTTCTGCCGGGCTGCGTCCATGGTCGCCCCCTGCTATTTCGTCACGGGCAACCACGAGCACCGGATGTCCCGCGAGCGGCTGACGGAATTCCTCCGCCGGGTCGAGGATTGCGGCGTGACGGTTCTGCGCAACCGGGCAGTCGAGCTCACGCCCTACGCGATGCAGGCCGAGGATCCGACCGGCGACGCCTTCCGGCTGATCGGCGTGGACTGCCAGCAGGGCAAGACCGATACCCTCCAGCGCCTCATGCAGAAGCGCGACCCGGAGGAGCTCAATATCCTGCTCGCCCACAAGCCGCACTATGCGGAATACTATGAAAAGGCCGGGGTGGATCTGGTGCTGACCGGTCATGCCCACGGCGGGCAGTGGCGTCTGCCCCTGATCGGGGCCGTCTACGCCCCCGGACAGGGCCTTCTGCCGGACTACACCGCCGGGATGTACCGCCTGGGGAAGACCGTCATGTGCGTCTCCCGCGGACTCGGCAATTCGTCCTTCCCGCTCCGGATCGAAAACAAGCCGGAGCTTGTGACCGTGACCCTGCGGGCGGAGGAATAATCCCCGCAGTTGAATTGAGAATTGAGGCAGTTGAATTGAGAATTGAGAAGGGAGAATTGAGAATTTGCGGTGACAGGTGACACAGTCGGCCTTGCAGGGGCGCGTACCCACGCGCCCGCCCGGTGTTTCAATTGAGAATATGTCATTGAATAGGCAATCAGGCAATCGTGGACGACAGAAACGAATCAGCAAATCAGGCGAACCCTTCGTCGTTCTCCTGTTGCCTCTTGCCTCTTGCCTCTTGCCTGTTGCCTAACCTGCGTTTCCCCAGATATAATCAGGCCGCTTCCGAGAACTTCGGAAGCGGCCTGTTTGCACGTTGGATTACTGTTCTTCCTTCACGTAAGCTACGATCACGCGGCGGTTGGGCTCGGTGCCGGTGGAGTAGGTGGTCACGTTCGGGAAATCCTGGAGCGTGGCGTGGATGACGTGGCGCTCGTAGGCGTTCATCGGCTCCAGGGTCAGATTCTTCTTGTACTTGACGACCTTCGCGGCCATCTTGCGGGCCAGGCGCTGGAGGCTTTCCTCGCGCTTGCCGCGGTAGTTTTCGGCGTCCACGCTCACGCGGGTCCGCTTGGAGGTATCGTGGTTCAGGGCGTAGTTGGCCAGATGCTGGATCGCGTCCAGGGTCTCGCCCCGGCGGCCGATCAGGGCGCCGAGGTCGCTGCCGGTCAGCTCAACCTTGATCGTATCCTCCGTTCTCCAGGCGTGGGGAACGGCGTCGGAATCCATCCGTTCCAGCAGACCCTTGAGGAAGGTCTCCACCCGTTCCTCCTGGGAGCCGGGCTCGACGGGGGGATAACGCTTGGGCTCGGCCTGGGCCTTGGGCGCTTCGCGGCGCGGGGCCTGCTTTTTGGGCTCCGGTCTGGGCTGCTTGGGCGCTTCGGCCTTCGGGGCCTCACGGCGGGGAGCCGGCTTGGGCATTTCCAGCGGCTTTTCCAGCTTGGGGGCCATCTTCTTGGGCTTGCGGGAGGCGGCGGAAAGGGCAGGGGCGGGCTCGGCAGGGGCGGCGGGGGCGACAGGCGCGGCGGGCGCGGGGTCCGGAACCTGATACGTGACCTTCACCTTCGCCGGAGAAGCGCCGATGCCGAGGAAGCCGGATCTGGCGTTCTCAAGGACCTCAACGCTGACGTCCTCGCGGTCCATCCGCAGCTCGGCCAGGGCATTGCTGATCGCCAGATCAATGCTCTTGCCGGTGGTGATGATATATTTTTCCATTGCTTACTCCTTTGTTTGCACCTCAGTCGTCGTAGCGGTGCGGATCATAGTTTCTGCCGCGGCGGTTGGGACGGCGGCTGTCGTCCGGGTCCTCGCTCGCGCCTTCGGCGTCGGTCATGCCGGACGCGGCTGCCTTCATCTCCTGATAGGCGGCTTCCTTGGCGGCCTGCTCGTTCTTCTGCCGCTGCTGGAGCTTCTTCTTGCTGGCTGCGCCGACCATGCCGTCAGGGTTCTCGGCCCTGCGCTCAGCGCGCAGACGCTCGCGTTCGGCCTCAAGCGCGGCCTCCTTGGCGGCGTTCTGACGCTTGATCTCGTCCTCGGCGTCATAGACCTGCTTATAATGCTTGTTGAGGAAATAGTCCTGGATCAGGCTGAAAACGCCCTGCACGATCCAGTAGACGGACAGACCCGCCGGCGCCACGAAGCCGATGTACACCGACATCAGCGGCATCAGATAGGTCATCATCTTGTTGGACTGGGCCTGCTGGCTGCTCTTGGCCATTTCCTCGTCCTGGTTGCCGTTCTTATCCACAACGACGGCGTTGTTCTGCTTCTGACCGAACAGCACAGAGACCATGTTGATCCCGCCGGAGAGGATGGGCAGCAGGAACTGGCCGACGGCGTTCCAGACGCCGGAGACGGCGAAGTAGTTCCAGAACAGCACGTGGGGGATCGTGGCAAGCTCGACGCCTAGCAGCTTGGTGTTCATGGCGACGATCGAGGGACTGATCGCCTTCATGGCCTCCAGATTGGTCTGGATGTAGGGCATGGCGGACATCTGCCAGTAGGCTGCGCTCCGTCCGCTGGACAGCGCCTTGGCGGTCATGGAGCCGGAGGAGATCAGAGCGTTCTGGATCTGGCCCAGGGTTGCGTCCGAAACTCTGCCGTGGAACATCAGCCAGGTGATGGGCTCGCGGATGATCTCATACAGAGGGATCAGGATCAGCAGGGGCAGCAGCGACCAGATGCAGCCGCCGCAGCCGGAAGCGCCCTCCCTGCGGTAGAGGTCGTTGACCGCCGCCTGATAGGCCTGCTTGTCGTCGCCGTACTTCTCCTCCAGCGCCTTGACCTGCGGGGTCAGGCGGGACATCTTCATCATGCCCTTCTTGCTCTTGGCGGAGGCGGGCAGAAGAATGATTTTGACGATCAGCGCGAACAAGATCAGCGCAACGCCGAAATTGCCGGTCAGATTGTAGAGCCAGCTCAGCAGATAGGAGAACGGAAGCTTGACGTAGTCAAAAAAGCCCAGCTTGTATTCGGTGGACAGGCTCTCGATATTCACCGAAGTTCCGTCCTCGGTCAGATGCTGGGCGGCGGGGTTGGAGATGGAGCAGCCTGTGAGCGTCAGGGCAAGGATCAGAACCAGAATCAGAACGATCAGGCCCGAGCGCCGGGAGTTGTTTCGATGTTGTTTCATCTGAAAGAATTCTCCATATAAGTTTGTGGCTGCCGGCCGGAGCCGGCACGGATGCTCCCGTGACCGCGTCACGGGACGGGGTCGAAGTAGTCGTGCCTGGAATACGGATTGCAGCGGCAGAAACGCTTTGCGGCCAGAGCGCCGCCCTTGAGCGCGCCGTACTTGCCGATGGCCTGACGGGCATATTCGCTGCAGGTCGGCTCATAGCGGCAGCGCCGCGGAAATGCCGGGGAGACGAACCGCTGATAAAAGCGGATCAGCTTCAGAAACAGCCATTTCATTCTGTTTGCTCCTTCAGCAGACGCAGACGCCCGCACTGTCGCAGGAAGCTCCGCTCGAACTCGGAGAAATCTCCGTCGATGGCGCGCTGCCGCGCCACGATCACAACGTCAAAGCCGCGCTTGAAACGATCCTCGTGGATGCGGTAGACCTCGCGGATGCGCCGTCTGGCGCGGTTGCGGTCCACCGCGTGGCCGAGCTTGACGCCGGTCGTGATGCCGAGCCGGTTTCCCTGCGTTCCGTTGCGCTTGCAGTAGACCACGACGAAAGGGCCAACGGCGCTCTCGCCCTTGGCATACAGCTTGCGAAACACGTGATTGAGCTTCAGCGCCGTGGTAAACTCCAAAGCAAATGCCTCCGATATGGGTTCGGGGCGAACAGATACTCCATCCGTTCACCCCGAACGCGTTTGCGAAAGCAGGAGACGGTCTCCCATGCCTTCGCGGCGGTCATACGCCAGCGCGCAGCCGCCATCCGTTCCAATTAAGCAGAAATGACGGCTCTGCCCTTCGCACGACGGCGGGCAAGCACCTTGCGGCCGTTTCTGGTCGCCATTCTCTGGCGGAAGCCATGGACCTTCGCTCTGTGGCGCTTGTGGGGTTGATAGGTACGCAGCATGGAATACACCTCCTGAATATAATATGCTCAACAGCTCTGGCGCCGGTGCGCGGAGCCGCAGCGAGTCGATGCAAAAGCCTTCGCAGGCTCATACGGCCTACATTATATCCCGAACCGGGGGGAAAAGTCAACATAAAATTTCCGGAACCCGAAAAATTGTGGTCGGATAACGCCGGAACCACGAAATATAGCGGTCGCTCCGGCAGGGAAACGGGCCGCCGCAGACTGCGGCGGCCCGGCAGGCGTTTTTACAGCTTCCAGATGTTGTCCACGTACTCCTGAACGGAGCGGTCGGCGGAGAAGATGCCGGACTTCGCGGTGTTCACCAGCATCATGCGGTTGAAGCGCGCGCGGTCGCCGTAGACGCGGGCCACGTCGCGCTGGGCGCGGGCGTAGTCGCTGAAGTCGGCCAGGGTCATATAGGCGTCGGCCACGCCGAAGCGGCTGGTGGTCAGGCTGGCGGCAATGTCGTCGAAGCGCTGGCCCAGCTCGCCGGAGGTGAGCATGTTGAGGACCCGGCGCAGCTCCGGCGTCACGTAGGCGTTGGGATCGTAGCCGGTCTGCCACAGGCGCTCCACCTCGTCGGCCTTCATGCCGAAGAGGAACATGTTCTCGTCGCCCACCTGCTCGTGGATCTCCACGTTCGCGCCGTCGAGCGTGCCGATCGTCACGGCGCCGTTGATCATAAACTTCATGTTGCCGGTGCCGGAGGCCTCCTTGCCCGCGATGGAGATCTGCTCGGAGATCTCGGCGGCGGGAATGATGATCTCGGCCAGGGAGACGCGGTAGTCCTCGATGAAGACGACCTTCAGCTTGTCGCGGACGTCCGGGTCGCTGTTGACCAGGTTGGAGACCGCCACGATCAGGGAGATGATCTGCTTGGCGCGGATATAGCCGGCGCTGGCCTTCGCGCCGAAGATGAAGGTCCGCGGCTGCCAGTTGTCGTTGGGCCGGGCCTTGATCTGGTTGTAGAGATAGAGGATGTGCAGGACGTTGAGCATCTGCCGCTTGTACTCGTGCAGACGCTTGACCTGGACGTCAAACAGGGAGGTCGGGTCCACCTTGACGCCGTTGGCATGGGCGATGTACCGGGCCAGGCGCTGCTTGTTGTGCAGCTTGATCTCAGCCAGGCGCTTGCCCACGGAGGCGTCGTCCCGGTACTTGAGCAGATCCTCGAGGGCGTTGGCGTCCTTGAGGAAGCCGTCGCCGATCAGCTCGCGGAGCAGCTCGGTCAGCTCGGGGTTGGACTGGCCCAGCCAGCGGCGGTAGGCGATGCCGTTGGTGACGTTCAGGAAGCGCTCCGGGGTGTACTGGTAGTAGTCGTGGAAGATGGTCTGCTCCAGGATCTCGGTGTGCAGGCGGGAGACGCCGTTGACCTTATGGCAGCAGGCCAGGCAGAGATTCGCCATGCGGACCTCGTTGTTGGCGATCACGGCCATCCAGTTCAGCTTGGCCTCGTCGTCGCCGTAGAAGGCGCGCAGCTTTTCCATCAGGCGGCGGTTGATCTCCTCGGTGATGGCGTAGACGCGGGGGAGCTGCTCCTTGAAGAGGCTGACGCTCCAGCGCTCCAGGGCCTCGCTCATCACGGTGTGGTTGGTGTAGGAAAGGGTGCGCTGGCAAATATCCCAGGCCTCGTCCCAGCCGAAGTCGTAGACGTCCATCAGCAGCCGCATCAGCTCCGGCACGCAGAGGGCCGGATGGGTGTCGTTGATGTGGATCGCGACCTTGTCCGGCAGCGAGCGCAGGGTGCCGTAGCGCTTGATGTGGGAGCGGAGGATGGATTGCAGGGAGGCCGAGCAGAGCAGGTACTGCTGGCGCAGACGAAGGCGCTTGCCCTGAATGTGGTCGTCGGCGGGGTAGAGGACCTTGGAGATCGTCTCGGCCATCGTGTTCTGCTCCAGAGCGCGCACGTAGTCGCCGCGGGAGAAGGCCGCCATGTCAAAGCTCTGGGGCAGCTTCGCGGACCAGAGCACCAGCTTGTTGACGGCGTTGGTGTTGTAGCCGGAGATATAGAGGTTGTAGGGAACGGCCATGACCGTGGAGTAGCCGTGCTGGGCAATCTTGAACTTGCCGTTATCGTACCACTCGTTGACCTCGCCGCCGAACCGGACCTCCACGGCGTCGTCCTCCTTCGGGACCAGCCAGACGTCGCCCATTTGCAGCCAGTTGTCGGGCAGCTCCATCTGCCAGCCGTCCACGATCTGCTGCTTGAAGATGCCGAACTCATAGCGGATGGAAAAGCCGGTGGCGGGGTAGCCCAGACCGGTCAGCGCGTCAAGATAGCAGGAGGCCAGACGGCCCAGACCGCCGTTGCCGAGTCCGGCGTCGGGGTCGAGGGCGTAGAGGTCCCGGATATCGATATCGAGCTTTTTGAGCGCGTCGGTGAAGACTTTCTCCCAGCCGAGGTTGTAGAGGTTGTTGTGCAGGGAGGTACCGACCAGAAACTCCATGGACATATAGTAGACCTGCTTGCGTCCGTCGTCCTGATAGCTGCGCTTGAAGGCGCGGCGGCGGTCGTACATGGCGTTTCGGATGACGGTGCAGAGCGCCTTGTAGGCCTGCTTGTCGGTCGCCTCGTCCATGTTGCAGCCAAAGAGCCGCATGCAGGCTGCGTTTAACAGCTTGATGGCTTCAGATTGATTCATAATGCCTCCAAAAAAATGAAAAATAAGCAAGGAAACGCGCCGTGCGCCGAAAAACCGGGGCGGCGCGGAAAATCGCAAAACCGCACGGCGGAACGCTTCCGCCGCAGCAGTTTCTTTAGTATAGCATTATTTATCCGTGATTTCAAGGTAAAGTTTTCCCGATCACCGCGGAAAAGCGGCAGTTCAGCAGCCCCACAGAGTGGGATACGTCGATCAGGCAATAGTTGAATAGGCAAAAGGCAATAGTGGACGGGAGATACGTATCAAGCTGACTTTTCGGCGATCTCCTATTGCCTGTTGCCTGGTGCCTGTTGCCTCGACTTAAATGCCCGTGGAACACTTTCCGCTCTTGCGCAAGCGGGAAAGCTGTGGTATAATGAAAGGCCGAAAGAATACCGAAACGATCTGGAGGAACGAATATGGATTCTCCCGTACATTCCCGCAATTCCCGCCCGCTGTGGATCCTTGCCGCGGCGTTCGCGGTCTGCGCGGCGCTGCTGCGCGCCTATATCCTGAAAAACTGCTTCGACCAGGCCGGCCTGCTGGCGGCGGGCAGCCATGCCCTGATCTGGCTCATGCTGCTCTCCGCCGTCTGTTTTGCGGCGCTGCTCTGGTTCAGCCTGCGGCTCAACCGCCTGCCCGGAACGAACGACTGCCTGCGGGCGAACGGCTTCGTCCTCTTTCCCCTCCTGCTGGCTGCGATCGGGGTTTTCTTCGGCAGTCTGTTCCGTCTGCTGGATGAGGGCGGCTCGATGACGCAGGTGGAGCGGATGGCCGAGCTGCTCGGCATGCTCGCCGCGATCTGCATGGCCCTCTCGGCCCTGATGCGGGAGACCCTCGGAAAGGCGGGCTTCTGGCTTTTGGTCCCGCTGACCGTCTATACCGGCGCAAGCCTGCTGATTCGCTTTCAGGATTGGAGCCACGAGCCCATGCTGATCGAGCTGGTGCCGCAGCTTCTGACCATGATCTGCGCGATGCTGACCAACGCCCTCGTGCCCGGCTTCATGCTTGGAGCGGGACACCGCAGAAGCACGGTCCTGTTCGGGCTGATGACCGGCTTTTTCGCCGCGATGGCTCTGCCGGACTACCTGCTGGGCGCCAAGACCGCCCGCAGCGACCTGATGATCTATCTGGGCCTCGCCCTCTGGACCGTGGTCCACGCCCTGCTTCTGCTCCGCAGGGACGTTCAGGACGAGACGGCGGAGCCGGTCGTTCTCCCCGGCTCGGACGGGGACTTCTCCCTGTAACGATTTCCTGATTTTTCCGGAATACGCTGCTTCCGTTCTGCGCAAGCTATCGCCAGAAAGACCCGCGCGCCGGTCCGGACGGACGCGCGGGACGGATCCAAACTGAACCCGGCCGGTTCGTCAGAACCGGCCGGGATTTTTTAGGGACTAGGGATCAGGGACTAGGGACCAGGGACCAGGGACCGACCAATCACCGTTTGTTGTCGCTTCGGGACGATTTGATTCAATTGAGAATTGAGAAGGGAGAATTGAGAATTGCCGACGATTGCCAGCCTTGTTGGTGTGCATTGCTTGTCTGGCATTCGAAACGAATGCAATTTGCCGGATGCAAATCGAATGAAACAGGGACTAGGGACTAGGGAGTAGGGACTAGGGAATAGGAGACGGGGCGGCCAGACCCCCGCTGCCGCAGCGCCCCTATGCGGAACCGGGCGCGTGGTCACTGGTTACTGGTCACTATTCCCTGATTCCTGATCCCTGATCCCTAATCCCTGATCCCTATTCCCTAATCCGAAATCCGCGCATTGACAGGGTTCTGCTTTCATGGTATAATAAGCTGAATTATTGTGAAAATCACGCGCTTTGCCGGGCGGCGGCCCGGCCTCTGCGCTCTGCATTGCCGCGCCGCACGCGGCGCTTTTGAGGTGAAACTTATGACGCAAACGGATCTCCGCGGCTCCTTCCGCCGGGTTCAGACCGGGGGCGGCTTCCTTGCCAAGCCGCGCAAAGCACGCTATGTCTATCTGCTCGCCTTCTTCGTGCCGATGCTGGTCATCGAGCTGCTCTGGGCCATCCATGAGGTCATGCCCTTCGGGAATCAGATGATCCTTGCCCACGATCAGTGGCACCAGTATTATCCCTTCTACCTGGATCTGCGCGAGCGGCTCGTGGAGGGGAACTCCCTGCTCCATTCCTGGCGGACGGGCATGGGCATCAACTATCTCTCCATGTTCGCCTACTATCTGGCAAGCCCGCTGAACTGGGTCGCGGCCCTGCTGCCGGTCCGGTTCGCAATGTACTGGTACAACTTTGCCGTCCTGCTCCGGTTCGGTCTGGCCGGTCTGTTCTTCGCCTTCTTCCTGCGCAAGACGCTGGACCGCACGGAGCTTGCCGTCTCGGTCTTCGCCGTGGCCTACGCGCTGTGCGCCTTCTTCATGGGCTACTACTGGAACGCGATCTGGCTCGATACCGTCGCCCTGACGCCCCTGGTCGTGACGGGGACCGTCGCCCTTTTGAAGGAGGGAAAGTGGACGCTGTATACGTTCAGCCTCTTTCTCGCCGTCTGGTGCAGCTACTATATCGGCTTCTTCGTCTGCATCTTCGTCCTGCTGATCTTCATCGGCTGGCACGTCGTCAACTGGGACGACATCGGCGGCTTCGGGATCCGCCTGCTCAAGTTCGCCCTCTTTACGGCGGTGGCTCTGGGCATGACGGCCATGCTGACCGTTCCGGCCTTCCTGGGCCTGCAGGCGACCTCCAACGCCGAAAACAAATTCCCGAAGGCGAACGCCCTGAACGTGAGCGTCGGAACGGAGGATTCCATCAATACCGCCGCCGAGCGCCTGACCGCCGGGGAGCTTTCCGGGCTCAACGAATTCTTCGGCAGGGAGCCCGTCCGGTTTGATGCCGAGCGCAAGGTTTCCTACGTCTGGGGCGGCCCGGACGACATGCTCCTGAATCTCAAGCTGGGCGAGTTCAAGGCTGCGGCCAAGTCCTTCCTGATGCCGATGCGCGGCTTCCGGAAGGTGCTGTCCAATACCGCGGACGGCATCGTGCCGACCACGATGGAGGGCCTGCCGAACATTGCCTGCGGCTTTATCACGCTGATCCTTGCAATCCTCTATCTGTTCTGCCGCCGCATTCCGCTCCGGGAGCGTATTTTCGCCGTTTTGCTGCTCTTTTTCTTCGGGTGCAGCTTCCTGTTCCGGACGCTCGACTATATCTGGCACGGCTTCCACTTCCCGAATATGCTGCCCTTCCGGTTCAGCTTCCTGTGGAGCTTCACGGTCATCTATATGGGCTGCCGCGCCTATACGGAGCTGGACACCGTCCGCTGGTGGCGGGTCGCCCTTGCCGGCGTCCCGTGCGCACTGATCCTCTGGCAGATCCTGGACGTTCACCGGGAGCCGATCGTGCTGATCCCCACCCTCGCTGCAGCCGTGGTGAGCTTCATCCTGCTGCTGCTCTATTCCACCCGGACGGTCAAAAAGAGCCTGCTGGTCTGGGTCCTGTGCATTGGGATCCTGGGCGAATCCTGCCTCACCGCCGTACAGGGCGTTGAGGCGACCGGTACCACCGGCAGACAGTTCTACCCCTGGAAAAACGCCCAGATCCAGCCCCTGATCACCGAGATGGAGGAGCGGGAGAAGGGTACCGTCGATCTCTGGCGCGCCGAGATCGCCTTGAAGTACACCCTCAACGAGGGGACGCTCTTCGGCTATAACGGCATCAGCACCTTCTCTTCCGCCGCAAACAGCCGCGTCTCCAAGTTCCTGCAGAGCATCGGTCTGGCGGCGAGCGTGGGCGGCAACCGCTACGTCTATCAGGAGGCGGACCCCTTCACGAATCTGCTTCTGAACCTCAAATATATCATCGACCGCGGCGGGCGGCACAACGACCGGACCTATTTTGAGCAGGTCTATGAGAACGAGGGCGTCCGCCTGCTGAAAAACAAGGCCTACGTTCCGCTGGGCTTTGCGGTCAGCGACAACGCGCTCAACTTCGTCCCGGACGTCTATTCCCAGCCCTACGATCAGCTCAACCGCCTCTTCCGGGAAATGACCGGCGAGGAGGGTCAGCTCTACGCTCCGTTCCATGCGGAATCCGTGGAGGCCCTCGGCAGCGCGAAGATCAGCTCCAAGACCACGACCACCTTCTCGGCCGTCTGCGAAAACGCCGATGAGAACAACTGTATCGAGGTCACCTTCCGCATGCCGAAGGACGGCTACCTCTGCATCTACTCCAAAAGCAGCAAGTGCAAGGATCTGGTGGTCTATGTGAACGGGAACCGGCAGTATACCTACTCCGACGGCTACGGCTACAACCGCAGCTTCGGCTCCCTCGTGGAAGGGGACAGGGTCAGCCTGCGCTATCTCGCCAAGAACGGAAGCACGCCCTGCTCAGCCACCTTCGGCGCGGCGATCTTTAACACCGAGCTCTTTGATTCCGCCCGCGCGAAGCTGATGAATCGGCGGATGATCACCACCCTGGTCAGCGATACCCGCATCGAGGGCGCGATCTCCATGCAGGAGCCGGGCCTGGTCTACACCTCCATCCCCTATGACGACGGCTGGACGCTGACCGTTGACGGCGAGCCGACGGGCATCACCCCCGTGGGCGAGGCGATGATCGCCTTCCATCTGGAGCCGGGCATGCACACCGTCGAGCTCCGGTTCGAGCCCCCCGGTCTCTCCGCCGGACTGACCGTCTCCATGGTCTGCGGCGCGGCCTTCCTGATCCTGCTGATCCTGGCCCTGCTGATGCGCTTCCGCACCCCGCCGATCGTCAAGGTCAAGCTCCATCTGGAGGACCCCGAGGCGAAGGCGCAGCCGGAGGTGTACGAGCCGGAAGCCGCCGGCGAATACGGGCAGGACGAGGCGGCGTTCGACTGGGCCTTGCCCGACGGCGTATCGGAGGGCGGCTTTGTGCCGCAGGGCGGCGAGCCCGGCGCAGCGCCGGAGCAGCAGCCCGATGAGCAGAGCGCCGGCG
>JAEEGJ010006682.1_pt1 | contig 34225 bp, 35 predicted proteins | sample 8958761 | NCBI WGS metagenome assembly JAEEGJ01 (sample SAMN16246546, study PRJNA631951) | gut metagenome | biome: gut microbiome; feature: rumen; material: RS-attached | host: Bos | place: Iran: Karaj | collected 2018-10
TCAAGGGACTTATCTTTCAATTTATCATTCATAATTCACAATGCATTCTTGTTAAAGCCGATGGCCTCAGCATTTCAGTTTCTCTTTCAGTTTGTCTCGTCCGCGAGACAGTTGTTTCTTCACAGCGTCTTCGGATGTGGCGGTAATCGCGGCTATTTCCCTGATGCTGTAGCCGTTGAGATAGAAAAGGGTGATGGCAGAGCGTTCCTTGGGCGGCAGGGTGCGCAGCGCAAGGTATAGGTTCTGGTGCTCAAAGCTGCTGTCGGCCGAGGTGTTACTGACGAGCAACCGGGCCTCATCGATACTCTCCGTAGTGCGAAGGCCAGCCTTGTGGTTGAGAAAAGTATTGTAGGCGATCCTGAAGAGCCACGAGCGGAATTTTCCCATGTCCTGATAGCCCGCGCTGGAGAGGTATGCCTTCACCAATGCGTCCTGCGCCAAGTCGTCGGCATCGTCTTTGTTGCCACAGCAGAGGGCGAGCAGGAAACCCCGAAGTGCCTCCTGCTCACGCTCAACATGGGTAATAAATTCTTCGCGCGTCACTTACCTTCGGCTTGTTTCATCATTATCTTTTCTTCTGCCTCAATCTCCTTGGTGAGCATCTTCTTGCCCAGGAAATAGTTTACAAGGAAGGCAATGCCGATAGCGAACAGGATGGTTCCTGCAATAGCACAAGCATAAATATTCTTGTCATCACTGCCACCCACATAGCCGAGCCATGTGCAATAAACCAAAAGTGCCAGGCCGAGAAAAGTGGTAATACATCCGGTCAGTAGTCTCGAGAGCAGTTTCTCCTTCAGTAGTTTCTTCTTTGGAGAGATCTTCCTTAACAGTTCTTCGATATCCATTTCAGGATTCTTCTCGATAGCTGCCAAGACGATTTGAGTACGTTGGTTCGTCTCGTTCATCTTCTGACGAACACCAAACCAGATTGCCATGATAGGGAGCACACATCCGCAAGCAACGGGAACGAGAACCCCCGTCAGGGAATCAATAGTTAAATGATCCATTTTTCTTTCTTTTTATAGGTTAAACTTATGTCATTTTCTGAACCGGTTACATCATAATAACAAGTTGGAAAGACAAAAGGTGACGTCTGCATAGAAAAAAAATCACAAGAGCAACAGGGCTATCTCTGCACAGGCCTCGGCATCGGCCAGGGCGTGATGGTGGTTCCGAAGGTCGTAGCCGCAGGCTGTGGCAACGGTCTGCAGCTGATGATTGGGCAGCGAATAGCCGAATTGTCGGCGAGAGGCGGCAAGGGTATCGTAGAAACGATAGTCGGGATAGTCCATCTGATAGACGCGGAACACAGCCTTCAGACAGCTTTCATCGAAGCGGGCATTGTGAGCAACGAAGGGGATGTCATCCACTTCCGGGAAGACCGCTGCAATGCGCTCCTGCAGCTGCTTCCAAACCTTCGGAAAGACAGGCGCATCATCCGTATCCCTCGGGCCCAGTCCGTGCACCCTCTGACACCAATAATGGTAGTAGTTCGGCTCGGGCTGGATCAGGCTGTAAAACGTATCGGCTACCTGCCCCTCTCGCACCAAGACCGCACCAAGGGAACAGACACTCGACGGTGCCTGATTGGCGGTTTCAAAATCGATGGCTATGAAGTCGCGAAGCATTTCTATCTCTATTTGCTCTATTTGCCGTTAGGGAAAAAGATACGCAGGACAAGAATTCTCGAGCAATCTGCGAAGAGTGAAGCCTTTCTTCATCCGCCTGATGACCATCTGGTTTATGCATCGGGCTGCTGTCCGTCATGAGCTTTCCAGGCGCACTCCGTAATCTTCAGGTCCGAGAAGAGGGCTGTGAACGACGATTCTTCGGGCGAGCAGGCATAGATGCCGAACTGGATTTCCTCTGCGGCAGAATACATGTGGCAGATGCGCATCTGACTGAAATCCACACCGTTCTGCGAGCATTCTATGCAGTAGTCGTCCTCGCGCCGCGAGAATCGATACCACATAGTCTTTACGTCAGCAGGGATGGCTGTAGTGGCCCAGTCGGAATAGCCGTTATTTGTAGCCACGCTACCCAGGTGCTGGAAGGCCTCGTTCTCGTATTCCACCGAGCCCTTCAGCCAGTTCTCGCTGTCGAGATACATCACGATGCCACACTGGTCAAAACGATGATGACTCTCGGTGAAGTCGGTCTTCACCACAAAACTGAAAAACTTCTCGCGCGTCTTCATCTGCAGCACGGGGGCGTTGTCGTTCTGGAAGTGATAGTAGGTGCGCTGCCAGAGGTCGGTCTTCGGAGCGGTAGTGATGTGGATGGTATCATTCTTGATTTCACATGCGGCAGGCTCCCGCGTCCACTGGAGGCTGTCCAGATCGATGTGGCCGCTGTCAGAGAGTGCCACCTTTACGTTGTCAACGAAATCCATAGTCGTTTCTTGTTTGTTCTGCTGTCCGCATGCCGTCAGCATGAGACCGATGCAGAGAAATGAGAATAGTTGCTTTTTCATATTTTGTTTATATTGTCCGTTAAATTGGAAGTGTATGTTAGTGTTCCAGCCCTTTCTGGGGCCTGCATTGACGGCAATGATTTTCTTGCTCATATTCCTTCTCTTTTATCGTTATTATAAATAAATTTAAATTCCGCAAGTTGGGGAGTTAAAGGAGTTCAACATCTTCTCTGCCAACGGCACATACCACGTGCGCACTTCCTCTGCCGTAGGCGTATGACCGCCAGGAAAATGGAAACTTCTTTCGTAATGCTCCAAGAAGAGCGGCTCGAAATGGGCCAGCGTGTCCTGCTCTCCAAACAATCCCCAAATGCGGTCTTTGCAGAGCGGACTGCATGACTCAAATTGCGTGGCTTCCACTTCGGCAAATTCTTCTATCAAAGCATCGTCGATGGTGAAGTCTTGCTTACCATCTTTCCTGGGCGACTTGTATTGATGCTTTCCGATGCGCTCACGCAGGAACTCCGTCATCTTGAAATGCGGATTGCCGAGCAAGGCTGGGATGCCTATTTCAGAAGCCAGCATCTGCGCATAGAACGCCCCGCAACTGTTGCCCACCATGAGGTTGGGTTTCTCTTTTTCAATCCGTTCTCGGATAAAACTGATGGCTTCCTTCGGGTGGATGGGCAAATCGGGAGTAATCACCTCAGCACGCCCCTTGAAAGCATCGCGCAATGCCACGGCCGGCACACATTGGCCGCTGGCAAAGAAACCGTGGAGGAATAATATCTTGTACATATATATTTTATTTACGATTTCCATCGCCAGGTCTTTCTGACGATGGAGGTGATGGCATGACCGATAGTACGCAGATGGAAATTATTGCCCAGCACAATCAGCAGGACGGCTAAAAGGATGAGTACGATTCCAACGGCAAGACGCAGGGTGAACGATTCGCCAAACACCATTACGCCTATGGCTACCGCCGTCAATGGCTCCAAGGCTCCCATGATGGCTGTAGGCGTGGCTCCCACTTCGTGAACAGCAACGGTCATCAACACAAGCGAGAGCACCGTCGGCACCAGCCCCAGCCAACAGGCAAAGAACCATGCCCGGGGCGATGGAGGCAACATCAGATGCAGGTCGGGCGAGGTGAACGAATAGGCAAGCAAGCACAGCATACATATCAGCAGCACATAGAACGTGAGCTTCAACGACGACATGCGGATGCTCGACTGGTTGACCACTACGATATAAATGGCGTAAGTCAACGACGAAACCATGACCAGAAGGATGCCTATCGTACTGAGCGAAACGCCTGCATCGCCCCTGTATAGCAAGCCGATACCCACCAAAGCGAGGATGATGGCTATAACTGTTGAAGCCGTTACTTTCTCCCGGAAGCAGGTAGCCATAATGACAGCCACCATCACGGGATAGACAAACAGGATGGTGGAGGCAATGCCGGCATCCATGAATCGGAAACTCTGATAATAGGTAATGCTTGATGCGGCAAAGAGCAGTCCGAGTGAGCCGAGTGTCTTCAGTTCTACGCCGCTGATTAGGAAAGACTTACGCTCTATGAGCAACATGACGGCCAGCATCAGCACCGCCATGGAGAAACGGTAAAAGAGTACGGACGACGTATTCACGCCTTCCTCATAGAGCGGCAAGGCGCCGAACGGGTTCGTGCCATAACACACAGCCGCCAGTATGCCGCAGATGATTCCTTTATGCTTCATTCCAAAATATATCGCAAAACACCAATCAATCTGTTCACACTTCTATCTTTTTAATCAACTTGGCTGGTACACCGCCAACAATCGTGTTCGGCTCCACATCTTTGGTCACCACGGCGCCAGCGGCCACTACGGCCCCATCGCCGATGGTCACGCCAGCAAGAACAGTCGCATTGGCTCCTATCCACACGTTCTTACCGATATGGATGGGGGCATACGACATGCTTTGGCGCTTGGCTGGGTCAAGGTCGTGGTTGATGGTGGCCAGCACTACATTATGGCCAATGAGTGCGCCTTCGTCGATGGTGATGCCTCCCTGATCCTGAAACTTGCAGCCCATATTGATGAACACGCGTTCGCCAACGACGGTGTTCTTACCGCAATCGGTATGAAACGGCGGGAACATGCCTACCGTCTTGGGAACCTCTCGTCCCCAGAGTTGCTCCAGCAAAGAGTGAAGTTCCTCGGGAGAATGATAACTGCCGTTAATCTCAGCCGTTATCTTCAATGCCTCCTGAGACAACTGATGGAACATCATGTGGACATCCGAGCCGCCAATGACAGGCTTGCCCGATGCCATATAGTCACGAAACTCTTGTATGGTCATAGTCTTAATCTGTTACGACTTCATCAAAATGCTCTTTTCCCCATTCGATGAGGGCTGAGAGGGCAGGCATCAATGAGCGGCCCGTTTCCGTCAGCGAATACTCCACCCGAGGGGGAACCTCTGGGAAGACCTCACGATGCACCAGATGGCTCTGCTCCAGGTTCTTCAGCGTCTGCGAGAGCATCTTCTGGGAACAGTCCGTCATGAAACGGCGCATCTCGTTGAAACGCAACACGCCCGTATCACTCCTATTCAGGAGGAATAACACGAGCAAAGACCACTTGTCGCCGAAACGACTAATGACTTGCCGGATGGGACAAGCCAAATACTCCGCTTTAATATCTGCCATAATCATTTCATTGTTTATAATGCAAAGGTAGCAAAAAGTTACCAAGTAACATGATTATACTATGTTAATCTGAGTTAAAGGTAATTTCACGAAAGTCCGATGACATCACAATTCCTACTTATTGGTAACTATGTCACTTTTTGGTGCCTTCTTGTGGAAACGAAAAAGTCATCGTACCTTTGCATTCGAAATCAAGAAACAAGTAACAATTTAAACGAATAAGAACAATGAAAAAGATTGAGACAATTAAGAGTGGTAAGAACTACAGCGCAGTAAGCGTGAGTAAGATGAACGAGATTATCGAGCACGTGCTGCCGATGGGGCCCGACGTGACGATTCAGGGCAAGGTGTTTGCGGGTCAGGCCGTAGGTGCTACAGGTAGTGAACTGAGTTTCCAGACACTCGTACCCGGCCAGGACAGCGGTTTCCTGCACACGCACAAGACCCACGAGGAACTCTACATCATCCTGAAGGGCGAGGGTCAGTATCAGGTGGACGGTGAGATTTTCCCCGTCAGCGAGGGTACTATCGTACGTGTGGCTCCCGACGGGAAGCGTGCGCTGAGGAATACAGGCACGGAGAATCTGACCATGCTCTGCATCCAGTATAAGGCCAATGCCTTCGGCGAGGCTGACAGCCCCATGACGGACGGAGTGATTCTTCAGGACGAACTGAAATGGTAAGCTCCGACCATGGAGAGAGCTTTGCAATTTCTGCGCAGTCACAAGGATGTTGCCCTGGCCACAAGCGAGGGCAACATCCCTAAGTTGCGCATCTTCCGAGTAATGAAGCAAGAGGGCAACGTGCTCTACTTTGCCACCTCGGAGCAGAAAGCCGTTTGGCGAGAGTTGCGCAAGAACCCCAATATAGAGCTGATTGCCTACGAAGGGAATATCTCCGTGCGCTGTTCGGGTATGGTGAACTTCAACGTGGAGGACGCTACGAAGCGTTGGATCTACGAGCACAATGATGTCCTGCAGCGTCTCTATACCAGCTACGACCAGATGGCGTATTTCTGTCTGCCAATAGCCGAAATGGACTACTACGACCTCGAGCCCACCCCACCGGAGTTTCTGCACTATGACCTAATGGCTGGAGAAGTAAGTACGGATGACCCGGCAGGGATTTCCTACCGCCATTGAATTTGAGGGGATGTCCTTCGTCACCACGCTACCTGCGCCGATGATGCAACGATCACCTATGGTCACGCCGGGACATACCGTCACTCCCCCACCCAGCCAGCAGTCTTCGCCAATCGTTATCGGGGAGCATCGCTCTATGGGTTTGCGCCGCTCAACGTAGTCGATAGGATGATTCGGAGTCAGGAATTGGCAGTTGGGCCCTACTTGGGTATTGGAACCGATAGTGATCAATCCGCCGTCGAGCATCGTTCCGTTGTAGTTAATAAAAACATTCTCGCCCAACTTGATGCCGTGTCCGTGGTCGCAATGGAAAGGAGGCGCCACGGTGGATGATTTAGGGATGCCGGGAATCAACTGTTCTATCGTTGGTCTGTAGTCATCGTCCTCTACGGTCATGGTCTGCAGTTTTGCGCAGATGTGCTTGGCCCTGTAGTAGCTGGCCAGGCAGTCGTCGCTCGTGAAGTCGTAGAACTCTTCGCTGCGCATCTTTTCAAATTCTGTCATAGCTTTATGTCTTTTATTTCTTCTTGGTTCGGTATCGAAGACTACGTTTTACAAATCCCTGTCCAGCACATCGCTGACATCTTCTGCATTCTGCTGTGGTTCCCATTTACTCATGATCTCACAGGCCACAACTCCCTCAGCATTCATTAGCCGGTGAAGGAAACTTCCGTCATCGGTGTGTGTCATGCAGCATGTCAGGGTATCATCAAGATAGGTTTCATGGAGCCAATGGATGGTAATTGATGACAGCGTCTGCGAGGACAGCACCTCGTCGGGCATAGTCAGCAGAGCTATGCTGACATAGCTGCGATTGCTGACATGGTAATTAAAATCAAGGTCGAGACGGGTTGCACGATGTTCCATCTGCATGTCGCACGACTGAGGTTTGGGGAATCGCATCTTCTTATGGCTGCCGGTTATCAATTCGGGCACCACAGTCAAGCTCTCGGTCAGGAAATCAGTCGTTTCCAATCGTTTGGTATCAAGATTCAGGATATTCCATTGGCTGATGCCGGAAGCTATAAGCTGGCCGTTGTCCTTGCGCACAATCCGGAAATCGCAATAGATGCGAAGTGACGTCAACTCACTCACCCATATCTCCACGGTGATGTCCTCAGACCAGAAGACGACGGTAGGCTCAACATTCATCTGAACCTCCGTGACGACCCACATCCGCCGCTGCTTTACGATGTCGAATGCAGCCACGTTGCGAGTGGTCATCAGTCGGGCAAAACTGTCCTGGAAATACATCAGCATGGCATTGGGCGTAAGTCTGTACAAGGGTGTAATGTCTGATGCCGTCACCGTGTAAGTGTGGCTGTATTTCCCCTGGATGATGCTTCCCAAATGATTCGGGGTTTCTATATTCTTTTCTTTTATCATGATTGTTATTTCTACAAAAACAATGGCGCAAAGTTAATAAAAATCCCTGTCTTCTCCAATTGACATACGACAATATCACCAACTTTCCGGCAGAAATGACTCATAAACAGATAGATTTCGCCCTAAATCTTTGCAAGCGTTCAAGATTTATTATATATTTGCCAGCAAAATTGTGGTGTACGTGATGAACAACAACTATAAAAAGATTAGCGATTCCAAACTCAACAGCATGAAACAATTTAAGCTGTTTCTATTCATATCCGTGCTTGCCATCTGCGGTATAGCAGGGATAACGTCATGCTCTTCTGGCGGAGATCATTCAGCAGAGCAAGCCAAGATAAACGCTATTGCAGACAAGGTTTGGGCATACAGTCAGAGTCACCCCGACGGTTTCACGCTCGACATCCGCACGATAACTGAACCCTCAGCAGGAATTGCCGTCAGCTATGCGGCCACACAAAACAGCCATAGCCGCAGCCAGCTCAACAAAGTTGTCAGTCATGCGCTGCGCAATGACGGGTATGTAGGAGGCTGGTATAACGGTGAGAACGGACTCTACTACTTTGACAGCACGAAGCTTTTCCCTGAAAACGAACTTGCGGGAGCCATCAGATTCGGAAGAGAGAATGGCCAGCATTCAGTCTATATCCTTTCATCCTCTGCAGACATTCCCCTTCAGGGCACGGTTGCAAAGATTGTGGCGCGTGGCAAAATCCTTATCGGCACAACAGGCGACTATCGACCGCTATCCTTCTGCGAACCAGACGGATCTTACTGGGGATTCGGCATAGAGGTATCTAAAGAAATAGCAGCCCGATTGGGCATCGACACAGAATTCGTCAAGACATCATGGCCCACGCTGACAGCTGATGTGCTGGCCGATCCGCAGATGTTCGACCTTGCCATCGGAGGTATCACCATCACCGACGCCCGGCGTGAGACGATGCTGATGAGTGAAGGCTATCTGGCCAACGGCAAGACCATCCTCTGCCGTACATCTGAGGCAGAACGCTACAAGTCGATTCAGGACCTTGACAAACCCGAAGTACGCGTAATGGTGAATCCCGGCGGACTTAACGAGAAGTTTGCCAATGAGAATCTCCCACATGCAACCATTATTGTACATCAGAAAAACGAAGAAATACCATCGCTCGTAGCTGAGGGGAAAGCCGACGTGATGATCACGGAGATTACCGAGGCTCCATATTATGTGAAGACCGACATTCGGCTTGCAGCTCCGCTATTGGACAAGCCATTCACCCACGGTGAGATAGGTGTGCTGATGCGGAAAGGACAAGACGACCTGCTGCAATTCGTGAATGCAGTCATCCGCCAAATGAAAAAGGACGGTACACTCCACAAACTACACAAGAAATACAATCTGGTTTACGCTTGGTGATGAGTCTAAGAATTTGTGCGGATGATGTGCACATTTTGTGCAGATGGCTTGCACGCTTTGTGCAGATGCGTTGCACACTTTGTGCAGATGGCTTGCACAATCGTGCAGATGCATAGCAAAGTAAACCGCAAAAGCCCATTTTTAAAGAAATTTCTGGAAAAATACTTCGTATCTCAAAATTTATTATTACCTTTGCCCCGATTTATGTGCCTTCAGGCATACTATAGCTAAATTGAGAGATAAATATTTTTTAAAGGAAATATGGCAGAAGAAACAAAAAACACTCAAACGGAACAGCAACCGTTGGCCGAAGAACAGTCGTTCTTCAGCCTTGAATCCATCTTCAGAATGCTTGTGCTCAACTGGCAATGGTTTGTGCTTAGCCTCATCGTTGCCCTGGGTATTGCATTCCTTTACCTGAGATACACCACCCCGGTGTATAACACGTACGCCAAGATTCTTGTGAAAGGAAGCGACTCACGTGGAAGCGGCGCCAGTCAGGCCCTGAGTATCGGCGACATTATCCAGAACTACGGTCTGTCGAACGAAAGGCAGATTCTGAAATCGTCAACGACGGCTGCCGAGGTGGTACGCGACCTGAAGCTCTATACCTCTTATACGTTGCAGGGACGTGTACGCGACCGTGTGATGTACAAGAACCAGGAGTTTCTGGTGGATATGGACGCTGAGCATCTGGAGAAGCTCAACACGCCTGTCTATCTGAAGATTGAAAAGGAGAAAGGTGCCTATCACGTGACGGGTTCGTATCGCGTGCCCATCGATGAGCTGAACTCTTCTGCTCCCTACGGCATTGACCAGACAATCAAGGCTTTGCCTGCCACCATTAAGACTAAGGCCGGCACTATCACCTTCTATACCAACCCTGCTCCTGTGAAGCAGAAAATGACCGAAGGTCAGGAAATCACCGTGACGATCAATTCGCCCATGAACGTGGCCAAGGGTTATGCCGCACGTCTGGGCGTGGCTGGTAATGAAGGTTCAGACGTTATTACGCTGAGCATCAACGACCAGAACACCACGCGTGCCGTGGACTACCTGAACCAGATGCTGATTGTGTATAACCGCCTGGCTAATGAGGACAAGAACGACGTGGCCCGCCGCACGGAGGCTTTCATCAATGAGCGTCTGGCTAAGATTAACGGCGAGCTGAACTCTACGGACAGCGAACTGGAGAGCTACAAGCGTCGCAACGGACTGGTGAACCTCCGCTCGGATGCAAGCCAGTCGGCCGGTAACCAGGATGCCTATGAGAAGCGACTCAATGATGCAAACACACAGATTCAGTTGATTAACACCTACCGTCAGTATATCAATAAGCCTACGAATAAAGGCCAGATCATGCCCTCAAACGTTGGTTTGAACGACGGACAGACTGGTCAGCTTGTATCAGAATACAACCAGCGTGTGCTGGAGCGTAACCGTCTGTTGCGCACGGCTTCTGAGCAGAGTCCTGCCGTACAGAAGCTGAATGCAGATATCGACGACCTTTACCAGAGCGTACAGCAGAGTTTGACCAATGCCTACCAGCACAACATGCAGACGGCTCAGATTCAGCGCAACGCTATCTCTGCACAGTTGGGTCGCTATACGGGTGAAATCAGCAAGACTCCGGAACAGGAGCGCATCCTGACCCAGATTGGACGTCAGCAGGAAGTGCGCAGCGGTCTTTACCTGATGCTGTTGCAGAAGCGTGAGGAGAACTCCATCTCGCTCTCTGCTACCGCCAACAAAGCCAACATGATTGAGGTGCCTCTCCACGGCGGACAGGTGAGTCCTAAGCCCAACATGGTCTATCTCACGGCTCTGGGTATCGGACTGTTGGTTCCTGCTCTTATCATGTTTGTGCTGTCGTTGCTCCGCTATCGCATTGAAGGCCACGACGACGTGATGCGTCTTACGGCCCTGCCCATTCTGGCAGATGTGGCTATCGCCAGCGATACGGCCAAGACCAAGGCAGACATTGTGGTTCACGAGAACAAGAACAACCAGATGGAAGAGATATTCCGATCCATGCGTACCAACCTGCAATTCATGTTGGGAGAAAACGACAAGGTCATCATGTTTACCTCTACCACCTCAGGTGAAGGTAAGACGTTCAACTGTGCTAACCTGGCCGTTTCGTTCGCATTGCTTGGAAAGAAGGTGATCATCGTTGGTCTTGACATCCGTAAGCCTCGTCTGGCTGAGCTGTTCGAGATTAACAACCACCACAACGGTATCACTCCGCTGCTCACCATGGAGGAGCCTAAGTGGAGCGACATCGCCGAGCAGATTCTGCCTTCAGGCGTTAACAAGAACCTCGACCTGCTGATGGCTGGTCCTATCCCACCCAACCCTGCCGAGTTGATGGCTCGCCCATCGCTGGAGACCATCTTCAACGTGCTTCGTGAAAAGTATGACTATATCCTCGTTGATACGGCTCCTGTAGGTCTGGTTACCGATACGCTCCAGGTAGGACGTGTGGCCGATGCCACTATTTATATGTGCCGTGCCGACTATACCGCCAAGTCTTCCTTCGAGCTCATCAACGGTCTGGCCAACGACGAGAAACTGCCTAACATGGCTATCGTGATCAACGGTATCGACATGTCGAAGAAGAAGTATGGCTACTACTACGGCTACGGTCGCTATGGCAAGTATGGCCGCTACGGACGCTATGGCCGTTACAGCAGCTATGGCAAGTATGGTTACGGTAAGTATGGCTACGGCCGATACGGTTATGGTAACTATGGTTCTTACGGCAGCTACGGCCAGTATGGCAACTATAGCCAGAGCCACTACGGAAACAAGGATGACGACTCCATTAAACACTAATCAGGAATGACTATCGCAGTTGATTTCGACGGAACTATCGTCACCCACGAGTATCCCAAGATTGGCAAGGAACTCCCCTTTGCCACCGATACGCTCAAACTCCTCATCAAGGAAGGTCACAAGCTGATTCTCTGGAGTGTGCGCGAAGGTGAATTGCTCGACGAGGCCGTCGCATGGTGTCGCGAGCGAGGAGTGGAGTTCTATGCTGTCAACCGCGATTATCCTGAGGAGACAACCGATAACAACAACCACTTCTCACGCAAGCTGAAAGTGGATCTCTTCATCGACGACCGCAACATCGGGGGGCTGCCTGACTGGGGTACCATGTACAGAATAATATCCCACCATCTGTCACTCACCGACATCATCCGCGAGCGAATGGGTGAAAGCATGAGCCACGAACAGCCAAGAAAGAAGCATTGGTGGCAGTTATAATGGATTCAACGCATAAACAAAAAGGAGAAAGGCTCAACGGTCTTTCTCCTTTTGTTTTTCAAAGATATTGGTTACTTACAACGCTTCGCATTCCTTCAGCCACAATTCGGAAGAAGCATCTGTAGGCATTCGCCAGTCACCACGAGGCGACAGACTCACACTACCCACTTTAGGACCGTCAGGCAGGCACGAACGCTTGAACTGCTGGGCAAAGAAGCGGCGTAGGAAGGTGGTGAGCCACTTTTTGATCGTGGCGTCATCATAGCTGCCCTTGAAGGCATGCTGAGCCAACAGGAATATTTTCTGAGGACGGAAACCGAAGCGCAGGAAATAATAGAGGAAGAAGTCGTGGAGCTCGTAGGGGCCCACAAGGTCTTCGGTCTTCTGCTTGATATTGCCGTTCTCGTCGGCAGGTATCAGTTCGGGTGAGATAGGTGTATCCACGATGTCCATCAGGATCTCATACGTCTGCTGGTCATTCTTCTCGACGCGTTCAGTCTCAGCCACATATCTCACGAGGTATTGTATCAGCGTCTTGGGCACGCTGGCATTCACGCCATACATCGACATGTGGTCACCATTATAGGTCGCCCATCCGAGAGCCAGTTCCGAGAGGTCACCAGTACCAACAACCAAGCCGCCAAGCTGGTTGCTGAGGTCCATCAATATCTGCGTGCGTTCGCGTGCCTGTGAATTCTCATAGGTCACGTCATGAATCTCGGCATCATGTCCGATGTCTTTGAAATGTTGGGTGACAGCCTTTGCGATTGAGATCTCCATCATCGTAATGCCGAGACTCTTCATCAGGTTGACGGCATTGTTGTAGGTGCGGTCAGTCGTGCCAAAACCGGGCATCGTCACACCCACTATTCCCTTACGGTCCATCTTCAACTTATCGAAGGTCTTCACACAAACGAGCAGGGCAAGCGTAGAATCCAGTCCGCCGCTGATACCCACGATGACTTTCTTGGAATGGGTGTGCTCAATACGTTTGGCCAAGCCCATCACCTGAATGCTGAAAATCTCCTCACAAGCTTGCTTCATATTGGAGGTTTTGGGGATAAAGGGATGCGCATCCACCTCACGTATCAGCTGGAAGTCGCGTGGCTGAATGCCATGAGCATTGACAATCTTTGCCGAATAGCAATGCTGAGCATTCACATAGGTGCTGTTGGTGCGACGCTCCGTGCGAAGCTTCTCCACATCTATCTGCGATATCATCAGCTGGGGATCGAGTGAGAAGCGGTCAGCTTCAACCAAGAGCTTACCGTTTTCATAAATCAGGGCATTGCCACCATAGACCACATCCTGCGTGCTCTCGCCATAACCGCAACCGCTATAGACATAGCCGGTCATCGTACGGGCACTCTGCTGAGCCAGCAGGGACTTCAGATAGTCATGCTTGCCAATCAGTTCGTCGCTGGCAGAGAGATTGAAAATCAGTTCCGCACCCGACAGGGCCAAATGATTGCTGGGAGGAGCCGGAGCCCATACATCTTCGCAAATCTCCACGCCGAAATTCACGCCGTCACACGTGCGGAAGAGTACGGGGTCAGCAGAAAGGCGGATGCTCTTTCCGGCAAACAGCAGGTCGGTATCATCCAGATCCTGAGCGGAAGCAAACCAACGCTTCTCATAGAATTCACTATAGTTAGGCAAGTAGGTCTTGGGGATAAGTCCCAAGAGGTCGCCCTTCTGAATGACGGCAGCACAATTGAGCAGCAGGTCACCACAAACCACGGGCAATCCTACGATGACAATGATATCGAGCGAGCGGGTGAATTCCAGCAGTTTCAGTACGGCCTTCTCTGCCTCATCCAACAACAGTTGCTGGCCAAAAAGATCCTGACAGGTGTATCCCGTGATGCACAACTCCGGAAAGACAACGACTTCCACGCCCTTGCCTTCAGCCTGGGCAATCAGACTTTCCAACTGTTTCTCGTTATAGTTGCAATCGGCCACCTTCACCGAAGGTATGGCTGCTGCCACCGTGATAAATCCGTGTTTCATATCTCGTTCGATTTTTAGTTATCTGATAGTAATCTGAGTAGCCCCATAGCCATATTCGCGGAAAGAAGCATCCTGATGGGGATATTGCTTGTAGCGATAGTTCAGCTCATGGATGATGGCCGCACGAAGCACACCTTCGCCCTTGCCGTGAATGAAGACTATCTTCTGGCCTTTCTTATGTTTATTTTCCTCGATCGTACGGCGGAACACATCAAGCTGATGGTTCAAAATATCGGCATTGTTCATGCCTGCCGTGGTTTCCAAGAGCTGGTCCACATGAAGGTCAACCACGATGGGGGCATCCTTGTCAACAGGTTTACGCGCAGGCTGGATAACTACCCGAGTTTTGTCGGGCTCTGCCTTTTGCATCATCTGCTGCTTGAGTTGTTCGGGATTCACGTCGATACCCAATGCCACCCTGTCATTCTCCACGATGGTCATGACGAGCGCAGGCTGTTCGAAGAAATCGTTCTTCTGGAAAGTATGAAGCTTATAGAACTTCACGGCATCCACACGCAGCTGAACCCCTACGGGCTTTTTCAGCAGGAAAGGTTTTTCGCGCTTATAGGCGAACAACTGAATGGAAACACGTTCCATCTGGTTGAGCGACTCACGCCCGAATTCCTCGATAAACAACTTGGTGTTGGGTTCCACCTCACCCGTAGAACGAAGGGTCCAGGCGTTTCCCTCGGCCACCATGTAGGCATAGCGTATGTAATAGTTACCGTCATTGACGATGTAGGTTTCAAAGCGTGTATTCGAAATCATCTTCACATCTACCGGAACAAATGCCAGATAGACACTCAGCACATCGCCTCCACGACGCTCCTCGACGGGAGCCTTGAAGGTGACAGGCTTATCGGCAGGTTCTACCTCGGGTTCTTCCACCGGCTCTTTGGCCTTCGGGTTCACCTTGGGTGCCACAACCTTGGCGATATTATAGTCGTCGGTATCAATCACCACAACCTCATTGATGGGCGTAGGAATCTCAAACCCGTCCTCATCCTCTACCAGGACGATGTCCTTCCCACGGAAGCCAGCCACTTTGCCGCCTCCTGTCTCGGAAAGAAATCTTACTTTATCTCCTATTTTCATTTTAAATGTCTTTTTTACGGAATCAATAAACTGCTGTCGCCATAGCTCAAGAATCGGAAGTCGTGAGCCAAGGCATAGTCGTATATCTTATGCCAGTCGCCCTTCACGAAGGCACTCACCAGAAGCAGCAACGTGGATTGCGGCTGGTGGAAGTTGGTGACCAGCATCTTTACGATTTTGTATTCATAGCCGGGGGCAATGATAATCTGCGTACTTGAATGGAGTGCGGGCAGATGATGACGTTCGAGCCAACTGAGCAGATGTTGCAAAGCCTCTTTGGGAGCTATCTCCTCCCCTGCCCTTTCCTCATAGGGCTCCCATTGGTCAATGTGAAGCTCACTTTCAGACAATTCGGGATTCCTGGCCAGTCGGCAACCCATATAATAGAGGCTCTCAAGCGTACGTACGCTGGTAGTGCCCACGGCAATGGCCTTCGCATCATGGGCAATCAGTTTTTCAAGCGTTTCCTTGCGCACGCAGATATATTCGGTATGCATCTCATGGCCTTCAATCTCCTCGCTCTTCACGGGCTTGAAAGTGCCGGCTCCCACGTGGAGTGTCACTTCCTCACGGTCAATACCCTTCTCATCAATAGCATGCAGCACATCCTCGGTGAAATGGAGTCCGGCCGTTGGAGCAGCCACGGAGCCCTTGATCTTCGAATAGACCGTCTGGTAGGTTGTCTTATCGCTCTCCTCCGTATCCCTGTTCAAGTATGGAGGGATAGGCAGTTCGCCTACTTCCTCAAGAATCTCCGCAAAGGTAACGTTTGCATTGTTCCATTCCAGATCGACCCAATGGCTATTACCCACCATCTGCCTACGTGTGGCGGTCAGCGTGAGCGGCTGGCCCTTGATGTTGAAGTCGCGTTTGAGAGTTCCCTCTTTCCACTTCTTCAGATTGCCAATCATGCAAAGCCACGAACAATGGCTCGTCAGTTGGAACATCAGTTCGTAGTCGGTAGGATCAGCGGGTTCGAGAAGAAACACTTCGATGAGTGCTCCCGTTTCCTTGCGGAAATGCATTCGGGCCTGAATCACCTTGGTGTTGTTGAACACCATCAGCGCCCCCTCGGGCAGATAGTCGGGCAAATGATAGAATGAATCATCGGATACTTCCCCATGCTTATAGACGAGCAATTTGCTATGGTCTCGCTGAGCAATGGGAAACTTGGCAATCCGCTCATCAGGCAGATCGTAGTTGTAATCGGAAATCCGAATATGTTTGGGGTCAATCATACAGACAAAACTGATTTGAAAAGTGCATAAATAAGTGTAAGTACCAAAGTGGCAATCACCATATCGATGTCGCCAATAGAATAGCCGGTCTTTGTGTAAGCCTCTGATACGTATCGGAAGTGGGGTGTCACCTTATAATACAGACGCAGGTGAATCCAGTAGGCAATGCTGCCGACGGCCGTACCAAAGAGCAGTCCGCAAAGGATATCCGACGGATAATGTACTCCCAGATACAGGCGGGTATAGCAGTTGAGCAACGACCACAGGACCATTGCTATCGTGAAGGCGCGGTTACGCACCAGGAATATCATATAGATGGCCAGCGTGAAGGTGTTTGCCGCATGGGCCGAGAAGAAGCTGAAACCACTTTCCCGATAGCCAAGCGCCGTATCAATCGTGTATTTGATGGCCAAATCCTGAGCAGGTCGCGGACGGCCCACAAGAGGCTTCACCAACAAATCGTCCACACCAGCGGAGAAGATAACACCCATGGCACAACAGCCGACAATGATGAATATCTGCGACATAGACTCGTTATTCTTCAGCACCATCACGAACAAGGCAATGTAAAGCGGAATCCACGTCAGCCCATTCGTCAGCGTGAGAATGAACTGATCGAAGATAGCCGACTGGCTACCATTGAAGAAATGAAGCAAAGCGAGATCTATCTCCTGGAACATATCGCAGCCTGTTTATATCTTTTCAATCTCTGAAGCAGGAACCCATCCTTCACGGCCATCGGCCAGACGGACAGCCTTCCAGTCGCGCATCGTGTCATCGGTAATGTCAACACGGGTACCTTCGTGAATCACACTCACATCCGAGCTGCTCTTGGAGGGGGTCTTCTTGATGGTCAGCGACGGGCTCATCACAATCGCACCCTTACGGTTCTCAAAGAGTTTCTTCTGCTGATAGGCAAACACATTGCTCAGCAGGAAGAGCACAATGAGAATGATACCGCCGAAGAATCCAACCTTCCGCAACCACAACTGCTCCGAGAAGAGATAGGCCAAGAGCAGCAAGAGAGCCAGCGAGATGAAGAGGATGGAACAATAAGCCCACCCGTCGGCACTCATCATGCCTGTGAGCGAACGCCACCAGGAGATGAAGAACATTTCCGACGCTGGCGTAATCTTGTCAATAGTCTTCGAACGGGCCATCTGCAGGTTAAAGCGGATATCATCATCACCCGGGGAGAGCATCAGGGCACGCTCATAGGCCAATACCGACTGCACGATGTTATCCGTGCGATAATAGGCATTGCCCAAGTTGTAATAGAGCTCTGCCGTCTTGTTCTTCTTCAGCAGTTCCTCATAGTCCTTGATGGCCTGCACGTAGTTGCCCTTGCTGTACTCGGCATCGGCATTTGCCTTGGTGATGGCCATTGAGGGCAGAGCCGACAATCCCATCGTGATCATCAGGAGCACAAGGCGCATCGTGGCATTCCTGGAAGCCTTCTTGTTCGTCTTCATTACGTCTTCAATCTGTGTGATGGCAGTCATAGCCGAAGTGAATGTCTTGTTCATATTACCCGCAGCATCTCCTGGTGCATAGCGCTCAAACTCGCATTCATCAAGGGCGGTCATAAACTTGCTGATCGTGTCGTCGTCAACGTTGCGGTCACGCAGCTTGTCTTCGATATTCTCTTTCGAAAGTTCGCTGACCGGAATGTTGAGCTTGTCGCCTACATAGCCCCAAAGAGCACGGAGCACTTCATCATAGAATTCGCCCTGACGCTGTTGCTGCATCAGCTTGTTGGCTTTCTTCAGTCGCTTCGTTGCCACCTTATTGGCCATCTTCGAGCGCATCTTCACGATATCAGCATTCTCAATGGCACGATGACGGAAGGCAACCAGCAGGGCCACGAATACCATCAGTATCAAAGCCAGGATCACCCAATAGGTGGTGCTCCCGTAGAACATTCCCCCCACTTTGTTGAAGCGGCTCGTTCCCATCTTGATGCCGTGAATGTCTTGGTTCTTCTGCTCTGCATAGACAGCAGCCGAGGCATTGCCGTCACCCTTCTCCACATTGATCTCAAAGGCTTGCGTCTTCAAGGTCTTGTAGGCATTGGCCGACGTGTCATAATAGGTAAACTCCACGGGAGGAATCTGATACTTACCCTGATTTCTCGGAACCACCAGGAAGTCGTAAACCATGTTGCCCTCCACGCCATTGGCGGTCAGCTTGGTCTTATCCGTAATCTTGGGGTCGTACTTGTCAAAATCCTTGGGGAAGTTCACTACCGGCTGCTTGATGAGCTTCAGGTTGCCGGTTCCGCTCACCACCACGCGGAGCGTCACAGGATCGTTGGCCTTAATCTCGGTCTTATTGAGTTGCGCTGAGATATTGAATTTTCCCACACCGCCCGAGAAGTTGGCCGGACGCGTAGGCAGCGGATCTACCTGAATGGTCAGCCCCGGGGCCTTGATGCTGCGCTTCACCTCCACATATCCGCTGCCGCCATTGAAGAATGCCTCAAAGGGATCTACGGCACGGTTCTGCTGGACCACGGTTCCGTTGAAGGTAATGCTCGGAATCTCCAACTGGCCTGTCATCTGGGGATACATCACGTACTGACTCCACGTGACACACCGGTAAGGACGGCCATTGACTTCCTCCACGTGGAAACTCTTCTGCTGGGGCAGTTTCACTTCCTGCGTATGGAATCCCGTCAGGTCGGGCATCTTTCCTTCCAGCGTTGTCAGGTCAACGAGTGTATATACCTTATAGGTAAGCAGCACGGGCTCCTGCTCATGCACACGCTTCTTGTTGGCACTCACACGGATGAAGAGGTCGTTACCCGTGATGGCACTTCCGGCCTGACGCATCTGGTGGTTGTCATTGTCCTCATGCATCTTCGGTGCACCTCCAGTGCTTTCTGCCTGTCCATGAACGGTAATCTTCACGGGATGGGAAGCTATCTGCTTTCCGCCGGCTCTCACATGGGCAGCAGGAATCGTGTAGCTACCGCTCTTGTTGGCGCAGACTATGAACGTGTAGGTAATCGACGACGAGCTGCTGGTATGTCCGTTCACCATCTGGAACGACGACTGGCTCGATGTGTAGGGACCGGTGATGATCTCCAGCCCTTCAGGCACATTGCCCACACGGAAATTATCAGCATCCTGCGTATTCACGGTATAGGTCAGGCGGAAGTTCTCACCCGTCTGCACACGCGACGGAGCATTGACCGTGAGACTCTGCGCTCCCACCGCCATGCTGATCATCATCAGTTGTAATATGAACAGATATTTCTTCATATCCTTCTATTCTATTCGAAACATTAACAAATCGGTCTTACCAGTTCTTCTGCACATTCCTCCGGCGGGGCTGCTGCATGGCTTTCTTCATCCGCTGCTGCGTGGCCTTCTCGTTCTGGATGGCAGCATTGAGCAGCTGCTCGGCATTGTCCTTGCTCATCTGCTCGTTCTGGTCCTGTTGTTGCTGATCCTTGTTCTTATCCTTGTTTTCATTTTGCTTCTTGTCCTGCTTCTGCTTATCCTGGTTCTTGTCCTTGTTCTGGTCCTTATTCTGCTGGTTCTGCTGCTGGTTTTGCTTGTTCTGCTGCTTGCAGAGAGCCAGGTTATAGCGGGTCTCATCGTCTTTCGGATTATCGCGAAGCGACTGCTGGTAGGCCTTGATAGCCTCGCCATACATGCGATGGTTCTGGCAGATCACGCCGATGTTGTGGTTCGCCCTCGAACGGCGCAGCTTGTTGGTTTCCACCTGGGCGGCTTTCTGGTATTGGATAATGGCAGCCGAGTCTTTTTGCTGCATCATCAGCGCACATCCCAGATTGTAGAGAGCCTGCGGATTATCAGCATTCTTGGCAAGCGCCTTCCGATACTCCACTTCAGCCTGAGCCCACTGCTTCTGATGATAGAGGCGGTTGCCCTGACGGATGCATTGGCGGTCTGTCTGGGCTTGGGCGGCCACGGCCACAAGAAGAAACATATATATCAGTATCTTTCTCATTTTCTCTTGAACAATTTAACGTTTTTGAGCAACGGGTTCCGGCTCTCCAACACACATACTTCGATAATCAGCAGCAGCAGCACGAGAATGCCGAAAGCCTGGAACTGCTCGTCGTATTCGCTATAGACCACACTCGAGAGCTCGCCCTTCTGCAACTTCGTCAGCTCGTCGTTGAGCTGCTCCTGGGCGGCATTGGTGTTATCCACATGGATATAGGCACCACCACCGGCCTTGGCCAAATCCTTACACATCTGCTCATTCAGGGCCGACATCACCTCCTGGCCGGAGTTGTCCTTCATATAGCCGCCCTCACCGTCGGGGATGGGAGAACCCTTCGTACTGCCCACACCGAGCACAAACACGCGCATACCCTTCTTCAGGGCTGCCTGGGCTGCCTCTACGGCACCGCCTTCATGGTCTTCACCATCCGTGATCACGATGATGGCTCGCCCTATCTTCTCCTGCTGGGTGAAGCTGTTCATCGAGATATTGATAGCCTCGGCAATGTTGGTTCCCTGGGTGGCTATCAGCGAGGGGTCGGTGTTCTGCAGGAACATCTTGGCCGACACATAGTCGCTCGTGATGGGCAGCTGGATAAAGGCATCACCGGCAAAGACCACCAGCCCCACCTTGTCGTTGGTGAAGTTGTCCACCATCCGCTCGATGAGCATCTTGCTCTTGTCCAGGCGCGAAGGCACCACATCCTCAGCCTTCATCGAGTTGCTGATATCCACGGCTATCATGGCCTCGATGCCGTTGCGCTTCTCTCGTGATATCTTTGTTCCCATCTGCGGGCGGGCCAGCATCACGATCAGCAAGGCCAAGGCAGCCATCAAGAGCCAGAACTTCACCTCCGGACGGAAGCGTGACACATCAGGCATCAGCGCCTTCAACAGTTCAGGGTCGCCGAATTTCTTCAGCTTCTTCCGGCGTTTGCTGATCACGTAAAACCTGATGAGCGCCAATATCGGAATCAGCACCAGCAGGTAGAGATATATGGGGTTTTCAAATCTGAACATTACGGTATTCTTCTAAACCAAGTGATTCTTAACAGTATCTCGAGCAGCAGCGTGAGGAATGCAGCCAACGCAAACGGCTGATAGGCCTCATAGTGCTTGGAGAATTTCTTCACGTCCATCTTCGTCTTTTCCAGCTTGTCAATGTCGCGGTAGATCTGCTTCAGCTCTGCCGTGCTCGTGGCCCGGTAGAAGTGGCCGTCGGCCATAGCTGCTATCTGGCTCAGCGTCTGGGTATCCACATCGGCCTTCACGTTCACATACTGGATGCTGCCACCCACCTGCATCGGATAAGGCGCCACACCTTTCGTGCCCACGGCAATGGTATAGACGCGGATGTTCAGGCTCTTGGCTATCTGGGCAGCCGTCAGGGGCGAGATGTCGCCCATGTTGTTGGAACCGTCGGTCAGCAGGATCACCACCTTGCTCTTCGTCTTCGAATCTTTCAGGCGGCTCACGGCATTGGCCAGACCCATACCCACGGCCGTTCCGTCCTCAATCAGTCCGCGGGCGGCAATATCCGTACGCACGTTCTGGAGCAGGTTCAGCAGAGAGGTATGGTCGGTAGTCATCGGACATTGGGTGAAGGCCTCACCGGCAAAGATGGTCAGTCCGATATTATCGTCAGGACGGCCGCTGATAAACTCCGTGGCCACACTCTTGGCAGCCTCGATGCGGTTAGGCTTCAGGTCCTGGGCAAGCATACTGGTGGACACATCCATGGCCAGCATGATGTCAATGCCCTCGGTGGTTCGCTTGCCCCAGCTGTTATGAGTCTGCGGACGAGCCAGGGACACCACCACCAGCACAAACGTGAGCATCCTCAACACATCGGGAAGCCACACCAGACGCTGGCGCAGGCTCTTCGGTGCATAGCGATAGGCATTGGTGTCGCTCATCTGCATCGTGGGCTCGCTCTTCTTGCGGTAAAGCAGATACCATAATACATACGGTATCAGCAATAGCAGCAACAGCAGGTATTCTTTGTTTACAAATTCCATAATTTATCTTATCCTATTAAAAGGTAAGCCTGATAGAACACATAGACCAGCAAGGCGGTGGAAACCACGGCAATCACGCCGATGGCCCACTTCAGGGCAATCCTTGAACGCTGGGAGCGCACCTCCTGCTCGGTCAGCTTGGGCTCCACACGCTCCGTCGTGGGCTGGTTCTCAAGCTTCGTCTCGTTGATAAACTGTACGGCATTCACCAGGTTCATGTCGTTCTCATTGATGAGCGTGGAATACTTGGCAAACTTCACGAGGTCTGCCGTAGTGAAAAGCTCCCGCAGCTCGTCGATCATCTTCTTATCTTCAGCTTCCTGCAGGCGCGAGATAATCTCCGTGGAGGTCATCTCCATCGCATTGAACCCGAACCGCTCCTCGATATACTTGCGGAGGGTGTCAGTCAGCCGCGTATAGTAGGCCTTCTGGTCTTCCGAGCTCTGCATGCGGTCGGCCTTCAGCTGCTCTATCTCCTGCATGGCTCGCTGGTGGGGCAACACTCGCTTCACGATGCGCACCTTGGCCAGGATGGGCTTGTTGTTCTTCAGGCGTGAACGCAGATAGACTGCCAGGCACACCAATACCAGCAGCAGCACACTCAGCCAGAACAGCGGGCTCCATTCGCTCCACTGGAACGGATTGTCCTGCACGTCCTTCGGCGGGTAGAACTGCTCGGGATGAAGCGTGTCCACAGGAACGGTCAGCACCTTCAGGGCCAGGCTCTTACTCTGATAGACCTTGCCGCCGGCCTTCACCTTCATGGCAGGCAGATAATACAGCTGCTCGTCGAATGAGGTCAGCGTATAGACCTTGCTCACCTTAATCATGTCGTTGTCAAGCTCAGCCGTGTCGGCCTGGGATGATTCCAGCACTTCCACACCGGGCGTGATATACTCCGAGGGCTTGAATTCCGGTAACTCCAGCTTCTGCCCTTTCTTCATCGAGACGCTCAGCGTGACGTGTGCCTGCTCGCCTATCAATATCTGGATGGAATCAATCACGGATTCCACCTGGACTTGAGCCATCGCGTACAACGGACAGCATATCAGCGCAATATATAATATCAGTCTCTTCAAAACTACAGTTTCGATTTTAATTCTTAATTGAAGTTTCAGTTGTTCTTTATTTCCTTTATTAGTGCCCTTCGGGCAGAAATCTCACAAATCAAAATCATTTATTAATTAGGCAATGAATTTGTATATATTTGTTCGATTTCTCGCCGCAGGCGACTAAATATGTCATCAGCTCCTCATCCGGAACAGCATCAGCAACTGCTTCACGTAGTCATCGTTCGTGGCAATGCTCACGCTGTCCACGTTGCTCTTGGTGAACGACTCCTTCAGCTCCTCCTGGCGCTTCATCCAGTAGGCCGTATGGGCACGGCGGAGTTTCTTGCTGCTCGTGTCGATATACATCTCGTGGCCGGTCTCAGCATCACGCACCTTCATCAGTCCCACGTCGGGAAGAGTCTTGGCACGCTGGTCATACACCTGAATGGCCACCACGTCGTGCTTGCGGTTGCAGATGGTGAGGGCCTGGGTGAAGTCGTTGGGCGAATAGAAGTCACTCAGCATGAAGGCCGTGCAACGGCGCTTAATGACACTCGTGAGGAATTCCACGGCCAGCTTCACGTCGGTCTTACGGCTCTCGGGATGGAAGTCGAGCATCTCGCGGATGATGTAGAGGATGTGCTTGCGGCCTTTCTTGGGAGGGATATACTTCTCAATCTTGTCGGAGAAGAAGATCACGCCAATCTTGTCGTTGTTCTGAATGGCACTGAAAGCCAGCGTGGCGGCAATTTCCGTGACCATGTCCTTCTTCAGCTGCACCTGCGTACCGAACTCCAGAGAGCCCGACACGTCAATCAGCAGCATCACGGTCAGCTCGCGCTCCTCCTCAAAGACCTTCACATAAGGACGATGAAACCTGGCCGTCACATTCCAGTCAATGTCACGCACATCATCCCCGAACTGATACTCGCGCACCTCGCTGAAGGCCATTCCCCTACCCTTGAAGGCAGAATGGTACTGGCCGGCGAAGATGTTTGAACTCAGCCCGCGGGTCTTGATTTCAATCTTCCTTACTTTTTTCAGTATCTCTGATGTCTCCACTTCAAAACTCTTAATTCTTAATTGTTAATTGAAAATCGCCAAGCGATAATTCTTAACTCTTAATTCTTAATTCTTAATTCCTCAAGGCACTTCAACCTTATTGATAATCTTCGAGACGATTTCCTCGCTGGTCACGTTGCTGGCCTCAGCCTCATAGGAAAGACCAATACGATGACGCAGCACATCGTGGGCCACGGCACGTACATCCTCAGGAACCACATAGCCACGGCGCTTGATGAAGGCATAGGCACGGGCAGCCTTGGCCAGGTTGATGCTGGCACGGGGAGAACCGCCGAAGGAAATCATGTCTTTCAGTTCTGCCAGTCCGTAACGCTCAGCATAGCGGGTGGCAAACACGATGTCGGCAATATACTGCTCAATCTTTTCGTCGATATACACCTGGCGAACCACCTGGCGGGCATCGATAATCTCCTGAGCCGAGCACACGGGACGTACCGTAGGCAGGGCTCCCTGCAGGTTCTCGCGGATAATCAGCTTCTCCTCCTCCAGCGTGGGATAGTCGATGACCACCTTCAGCATGAAACGGTCCACCTGAGCCTCAGGCAGCGGATACGTGCCCTCCTGCTCGATAGGGTTCTGCGTAGCCATCACCAGGAACGGGTTGGGCAGCTCAAACGTATCGCTGCCGATAGTCACCTGCTTCTCCTGCATGGCCTCCAGCAAGGCACTCTGCACCTTGGCCGGAGCACGGTTGATTTCATCAGCCAGCACGAAGTTGGCAAACACCGGACCCTTCTTCACCTGAAACTTCTCATCCTTCTGCGAATAGATCATCGTGCCAATCACGTCGGCAGGAAGAAGGTCGGGAGTAAACTGTATTCTACTGTAGTCGGAATCGATGAGCTGAGCCAACGTCTTGATGGCCAGCGTCTTTGCCAGACCCGGCACACCTTCCAGCAAGATGTGGCCATCGCTCAGGAGTGAGATCAGCAAGGAGTCCACAAGGTGTTTCTGGCCCACGATCACCTGATCCATACCATGCACCAGGTTAGTGACGAAGGCGCTCTGTTGCTCAATGCGAACATTCAGTTCGCGGATGTCTATAGCTTCTGCCATAATTATTTTAAGAATTTAAATTTGTCCATTTTTAAGCAGATGCAAAAGTACTACATACCCATGAGATAGCCGAATAATAGTGGCTAAAAAGTATTAAAAAAGTTTCCAAAAACTTACATTTAAGAAACTTTATAGGAATCTGACCAGACTTCCACATTGAAACATTTCCCCTCTAAGGCTCCCCCAGATAGTAGAAGATGCGCCCCACTTGGCGCGGAGTGAAAGTCCTCTGACGCTGGCTGTAGCCCATGTCCTGGAGTTCTCGGCTCAGCTCACGGTTGAATGAAATCCAGTGCTTCAGGCGTCTCCAAGCGGCATCTGGTGTGAGGTCGGGGCTGTAGAGCTGTGCCAGCTCCGTGCGTCCGTATGTTTTTGTTATCCTTTCCATGTTACAAAGATACGAAAAAAAAGGCAGAACACAAAACAAAATCCATTCTTTTTTTAGCCCTTATTTCATTGAAAACCAACATCTTACTTCCACTCAGTGGAAGCATTGCTTCCGAAGTCTGGAAGCCTGGTTTCCAATGGGTGGAAACAGCCTTTCCGATGGGTGGAAGAAAGCTACGGAATAAACGACTGCAATGGGCTGCAAGCGGATATTTCGGGAAAAGCCTCAGCAGGTTTTTGTATCTTTGTATCGTAGAAAAATTTAAACTTTAATCATTAAACTTTCAACTATTATGTCACATTTGTACAAACTGGTTCAGAACACGAACGAAAAAATGACGGGAGCCTATCAGAAGTGGTATGCCCGCCCTGTTTACACCGGCACCATCGACCTTGATGGCATTGCCCAGCTCATTCAGCGCAACTCCACGGCTAAGAAGTCGGATGCCAAAGCTGTCTTGACGGAGATGGTAGAAGTCATCACCGATGCCCTGCAGGCTTCCCAAAGGGTTCACATCGATGGCTTCGGCACCTTCAAGGTAGGCATGTCTTCGAAGGGAGCCGACGAAGTGAAGAAGTTCAGCATCGCCGAGAACCTGAAGGGAGTTCGCATCCTCTTCCAGCCCGAAACCTCAGTTGACCGTGGCTCCAAGAAGCGCATTCGCCCCATGCTTCAGAACATCTCCTTCCAGAATTCTGCCGAGCTGGCCAATGCTGCCGAGGTAGAAGAGCGCGGCAAGGATGAAGAGCCCGAGCCTTAATCCCCCTACTCTCTTTAACCATGAAGTCCTCCTCCATTCAGAGGGGGACTTTTTTATGGTAGCCAAAGAGGAGATGAAACACCTCTTTCTAACGAATCTTCTTTATAATTATTAGTGGAAAATTTATCTTCTTGCGAGGATTTTATATTTCGTATATCTTTGCCGGAAGAAAAGAGCGAATAGTTCGCCCTTATATAAAAAATAAAATAATATGTTAGACTACAAGTCTTTCAAAGAATTTAAAAAGAGCCTAAATCGGCTCAAGACAAAAGAAAGAACCCAACTTAACGATTGGGTAAGTATTCAACTTGAGGTGTACAAAGCACCTTTCAGTCAGAATTTCTACAATTATTTTGTGAACATTCTGACTAATTTGGATGGCCAAGGAGGGGCTATGTCTGTCCAAGGCCGTGTGTTTGACAATTTGACTTTCTACACTTCCCATCACATTGGGGGTGAGCGAGCCAAACTCTACTCTGGTATCCCTGATATAGATAATGTGGTGATGCATTTGTGTAATCTCTACGATGCCGACCCACTCAGCGAATGTAACAGGGAGAATAATCTTGGGTAAAAGATGAGGGGATGTGGGGCAGGTCGAAATTACAAAATTTACTGCCAAAGACGAAATGGTATTTAAACCACAAATGATTAAAGACCAAGCGGTTACAAAGCATAAGGCGCTTTTCGAGGTAGTGGTTTCAGAAAATCGACCTACCCAACCTTCCCTTCAAAATAAGCCAAAACCTTACTGAAAAAGTTATTGGGGATAACCATTTTTTTAATACTAGATTTTAAATGAAAAAGAGATGTTAAATTTGCAACGATATAAAATTAAGGAAATGAAGAATTTAAACAATGTGGCTGCCCAGAATCAGATTCTGATCAGCCAGCTGCCTGATAATCTCAGGCATGAGTATCACATTTATTGTGATGAGTACAGTGACAAATTTCAAGCTATGTTTCTTGCAGAGCTTGAGAAACTGAAGGACGACCCATGGTTACAGTATCATTTCTGGGATTGTTTTACCAACTACACAGCACATCACGTTGCTGGAGAGCGCGCAAAACAATTTCTAGGGGATAAAGAGCTGGACAAACGGCTGTCTTATCTCTACAATGCTTACGATGTTGATGAAAAGAATCTCAAGATGTGGACCCTTGAAGAGGAGTTTAAATTCTTGAATGATGCTTTACGGAAACATGGAGCATCATGTACGTTGGTTGATTCTCTAATCAATCAATCTCGATGGAATAGCGAACGTCATCTTCACAATGGCAACTATCCTGTAGAAAAGTATCTGGACTATTTTGACATCAACGACTCTCTCAAGGAGGAAATTACAAACGACTTGAAGTTAGAGTTTTTCTATGACGATGTATTCATTAACGAACTGTATAAAGATGTAGAAAAGGAAAATGGCAAATAACAACACTCAGCAAATCATCAATTATTTGCAAGTGAACTATTCGTTTCGCAAAAACATCGGGAATCAGAAGATGGAATTCCACGACGGCAACTCTGTGGTTTTCCGTGAACTGACCGATGAAGACTTGAACACCATGAAGGTGAACATTACTCTCCAGAACATTCCATGTTCGCGAGAGACTCTCTCAACCATCATTTTCTCAGCCTTATGGCCTACCTATGATCCCTTTAAGCAATGGTTGTCAAGCCTGCCTATATGGGATGGCGAAGACCACATCCGTCAGCTCTCTCAAACCGTCAGAACCGACGATGATGATTATTTCTACTGGTGCCTGAAGAAATGGCTTGTTGCCTTCGTGGGTAGCTTGGATAAGGACGATGTTGTAAACCAGACTGCAATCATTTTCTGCGGCAAGCAGGGTATCGGTAAGTCAACATGGTTCAAAAACATCTTGCCCAAGGAACTACAGGAATACTATGCAATGGGATTTCTTCAGCCAAAGGACAAGGAGACCAAGATTCAACTTAGCGAACTGGCACTCTTCAACATGGACGAGGTGGAGAACATGAAGGCTAAGCATATTGAGGAAACGAAGGAACTGATAACCGAGGCTCAGATTTATACCCGCAGGGCATACACCAAGCTATCAAAGCGCTATGTTCGCAGGTGTTCTTTCTGTGGCACGGCAAACGGTGTTCAAATTCTCCACGATCTTACGGGTAACCGCCGTTTCCTTTGCCAAAATGTGACAGATATTGACATTAGCCTATTCAATGTCAATCTGCCGCAGGTCTATGCGCAGGCCTACCAGCTGTTTCGGGCGGGATTCCAATTTTGGTTCGATCAGCAAGAGCAAGCCCGGGTGGAAAATCACAATTCCCGCTTCAAAGCTGTAAGCGTTGAGGAGGAATTGATAACCACATACTTTGAACCGTGTGATGACGGCGACAAGGATGCTATTCTCCTGCAAGCTCATCAGGTTCTTGCCAGACTGATGTCCAAGACTACAGGCATCAGACTATCGGCAGAAAAAGTCGGCAAGATGCTCAGTCTGAAGGGCTTTAAGCGGAAGAAAGTACATGGAATAGGTAAATGGGTTGTTAAGGAGAAGCAACAACAGTAAAGATTGTATATTTAGGATAAAAGCCTCCACGGAAACTAAACTCTGTGGAGGCTTTTGTTTTTTCTTCCCTTTTCCTTTGCTGTTTCCCGATAATTGTATATCTTTGCCATCGATAAACCAATGTTGAACCATTTAAAACCGCAATAAAGCCTATGGGCTAAGATAAATATAAAGACATATTGGATTGAACATCCGCTTTGATTCTTGTTCTCAGAAATCGGCAAAATTTCAAATAGTTTATCAAGAACGAAAGTCGGAAGTTCACGCCTTATGGCGTGGGCTTTTACTCGTTGAGATAAACAGGTTATTTGCCGATACCTTGGGAACGTAGACGAAGTAAATAGTCCACGTTCTTTTTTTGTCTATTTACATTTCACATATTAACAATATTTAAAAACTTAATGATTATGAAGAAAATCAAATTCTTGAGCACAATCTTGCTCGCAGTAATGACAATGTCCATGATGGTTGCATGTAGTAGCAGTAACGATGAAGATGGAGTTGACGTATCTTACACCGAATCTGAGATTGTTGAGTTGCTTAAAGGAACCTGGTATGTTTCTGGAGAATTAAAGGTCGTAAAAAATGACAAAAGGCTGGAAGGGAATTACACCGGATCTATTGAATTTAAGGAGAACCATAGGTATAAAACAAATATAACGACTAATTGTACATACAATGATTTAGACACTTACGGAGAAAGCGATAATGAGTATATGTCTTATGTGATAAATAAACGAATATTGTGTTATGATAATTATGATTATGACCCTTATAAGGTCGTAAAGAAAGATGGTAAGATGCATATCGAATTCAAGGGCCATTTGGATACTTATCACACTTTTAGAATCGTAAAACTTAGCAAAAACGAACTCAAGTTAGTGCTCGATCAAGATAGCGAAAACTACCTGGGACACGTATATATGACCATTGTTTCTAATTAAAAAACAATAGCCCCCCTCTAATCCCTCCAAAGGGGGGGAAGGATTTACCCCTACACAAAAAAGGTGCACTCGGCTCTCGGGCTCGGGGTGCACCTTTTGGGTTTTAGTGTTTCTTCTTTACTTGGAGCTTCGGAATCTTTTGCATTGAACCACATACGACAAAGGCTAAATCTAGCCAAAGGATTCTTCACTCAGGTGAGCATCCATATATCTGCTTATTTATTTGTCACCCTTCCACTCTTCTTAATTCTTCCATCAGCCTTCCCAACTCCGAGTATGTATAGTCTCTGCCACTCGCCATTTTCTCTTCCATAGATCGATTGGCATTGGCCACTGCCTTTTCTATACTGCCCCCACTACGCTCGAAGTAGCCGTGCAATCCTTTGGTCTTGATGATGAACTCTATCGTTTTCCGATACTCCACACATTGGTTCAGGTCTTTGAGTAATGGTTCCTGTTCGTCGTATGGACGTGAGGTGTAGCGGAAATAATAGAGGAAGAACAACTCTGTGCAGCGGTGAGTCTCAAAGAACTCCACCTCGCAATAGATGCCTTTCTTGGGTTTGTCGATGGGCTTGGCATACTTTGCTTTTAGCTTCTGGTATTGTGAACGCTCTGGTTCCTTGTCCTTCGTATCCATATCGATGATGCAGAAGATATGGCTGTAACCCATTGCCACGCCCTCTGCAATCTTGGCTTCCAGTTCCTTGATGTTGGTATGTTTCGGATAGTCTGGCTTGATGGTCAGACGTTTGAACACATCGCACAGGGATTTGAAATAGAAGAATTCCGTTGGCCCTTCGCCCAGGATGAGTGCTGTCTGTCGTAGCCTTCCCATATCAGTCCTCCAGATTTATAAAGATACTACCCAGTTCCGGCTTAGCGCCCAATCGGCCAATACGGTAAGAATTGTAAAGCGAGAGATTTTTGTGCAAACCAAAGGAGTCGCCACGGGCATATTCGGAAGATGCCGTCTCCTTGTTCTTTTCAACAAACCACACCACACCTCGGTTCTCATTTATCATATCCTGTGACAGAAGGGTGGTCTCCTGACTCGTGATAATCAGCTGCGACTTGTCGGAGTTGAAGATGAAGACGTTAAGATAGTAGTATAACAGGTCGTTGTGCAGATCCTCGCCCAATTCATCAAGATAGTACATGTGAGGACTCGTTATCAAGTCGTACAAGGCATCCAATATGCGGATGTACTTTTGAGTTCCTTTTGACTGCCATCTGAGTGGAATGTCAAAATCTCCATTGTCTGAATGGTTCAAGAAGGTGATGGAATCTGTGGTTGGCTTCAAAAGAACATCTTTCATTTCCTCTGGGATATTCTCCTTTTGGATGCGCTCGCGGAAATCGTTAGGCACAATGCGGTCTTCAACAACTGGTCGATATTCCAGGATGTTCAAGTCTGCCTTTTGGAGCATGGTGTTATAAAACCTACGCTTCTTAGGATTGCTGTAAGCTTCCTTCAAGATTTCAACAATGCCTTTGTCTCCATCACCATCTACCTCATGGTAGTTGTCCATAATCCAAGCATTAAGTGCATTGAACGGAGCTATATCTTCTTTCAAGGCAGCCTTTCGGCAGACGGACAACACACTATGGTTGTTCAATGTGTTCTCGCGGATGCTCTCCTGCGTCTTGACTTGTAGTTTGAGACTCGCACCAAATTTGATGTCAGCCTGTACATTCTCACCGACAAAACTGCGCTCATAGAACAGCGATTTTGATTTGTTTGGGTAATAGTACAAGGCTTCATTCAGAATGTGCTTGCCATTGAACTTGACATCGTAGTCATATCGGGTGCCATTAGCATAGAATGACGTGTGCATTTCCGTTGGCTCATCCTTGGTGAGCACAAAAGGAATACAGCCGCTGATTCCTACGGTTGCGTCCGACTTAGGCATGACCAACAGACGGAACACCTCGTTCAAGGCAATCAGCATATTCGACTTACCAGAAGCATTTGAACCGTATAAAATGCCCAGCTTGTATAAGAACACACCATCTGCAACTTCAGTGACAAGTTCCGAAGATGGCCCTTTTGCCACGAAGCTTAATTCCTGCTTGTCGCGAATGGAAAGATAGTTCTTTACCCAAAAGTCTCGTATCATACTTCGATATTTTGTTTATTATCGTAATTTTGCTACAAAAATATAAATAATATCTGATAATTACATTATAATAACCATTGATTTTTGTAACCAACATACGATTTTATATATATTTAACTATATTATGTGCATGAAGGATATATAATTCGTAGATTTGATTTATTCGGTTTTTATTTTTATCTTTGCAGCAGAATAAAATGAAGGGACATGATGGAAGAAAGATTATTGATAAGCGGTTGCGAAGGGGAAGCGGACGGATATGACACCCAACTGCTCTATTTCACCTGCTCATCACTGAGCAGCGATGACAGAAGACTGTATGTAATCAGCAACCGGGACGGACATCCCAATGTCTATGTAAGGGACCTGGAAACGGGGCTGGAGACACGCCTGACGGACAATCGCAATGGCACGCTGAAGAGCTATGTGTATTTCGACTGCCAACCCGGCAGGGGACTTGGCAAGGCCAGCGTGTGTCTGGACAGCGTGAGAGACATCATCTATTACATTCAGGACAACCAGATCTGCAAGGTGGGATTGGACGGAATCATTCATGTGCTGAGCCATATACCCGACGGCAGGACTACAGCCTTCACCCATGTGAGCAGCGACGGAAGGCTGCTCTGTGTGCCGATGACTGACGGGAGGGCCCTGGATTACGATCCCCAACGGGAGGGGGCTGGACTGGACCGACGGCCTGTCTATGACATCGATGGCCGTGTGCAGGAAGAGCGGCTGAACAGCTATCTATGTGTATATGACACCTCCACCGGAGCACTCGTCTATGAGAAAAAGGTACCGCTGTGCTGGATCACTCACGTACAGTTCAACCCCGCTGACTCCGAACTCATCATGTTCAACCATGAGTGGCCGAGCTTTGACTGCGGAATCCGTCGCATCTGGCTCTATGACCACCGCAACGACACCATCCTGCGCATTCGGAAGGAAGGCTCGGATACCTCGGGCAACACCTGTGGGTATCAACGTAAGGCAGCCGACTGGGTCTGTCATGAGATGTGGACCGACGACGGCAGCACCATCATCTATCATGGCGGCTATGCCAACGGTCCGGCCCTTGTGGGAAAATACGAACTGGCGAGCAAACGCTACTGGGAGATTGCCCTTCCGAATGACTACAACGCCTATGGCCACTTCACCATGGACCACCAGCAAAACCTCTGCTGCGACGGCTATTTCAAGTTTCCCGACGACATCAAGACCGTCAGGGAGAACAGCACGGACAACGGGCCCGATCCTCACAAGAAGGACGGGGAGTACATTTCGCGGGTCATCCCGTTCTGGGAGGAGGGTCGGCTGGAGTGGATTCCCCTGTGCAAGCACCGTAGCGACTGGCTAGGGCAGGATGCTCATCCACATCCTATCTACAATCACGCTGGTAACGCCATCTTTTTTAACAGCCGGAGTGGGAAATACGTCAAGGTGTATATGTGCAGGATATGATTATCTCCAGCCTCGCGAGGAAGGGGAAAGAAAAAAGGTGCACCTCAGCTCTTGAAGTGAACCCCGAAAGTTAGACAAAAAACTTTCGGGGTTTATTATGTCAGAAAGAAAGAGAAAGAAACATGCTTATGCAGACCTTCTAAAGTACATGCGTCTGTTATC
>JAEEGJ010006683.1_pt1 | contig 34220 bp, 29 predicted proteins | sample 8958761 | NCBI WGS metagenome assembly JAEEGJ01 (sample SAMN16246546, study PRJNA631951) | gut metagenome | biome: gut microbiome; feature: rumen; material: RS-attached | host: Bos | place: Iran: Karaj | collected 2018-10
GCAGAAGTCCATTAAGTTCTTCATAATGATATTGCCTGCATTCTTTGCACGGGTGAAGCCTGTCTCCACCATTGCGAAGCCTGCCTGCATAAAGAATACGAGAGCAGCACCAATAAGGAACCATACACCAAAGACAAGACCGTTAGTCTCATCCAGTGCCTGTTGTAAGATTGTCTGAGAGTCCATAGAAATTCCTCCTAAGATAAGTTACAGCATAAATATCAAAGGGGTGCAGAAGTCCTGAGACTTCATACACCCCTTTGTGTATGGAATTAGCGCTATAAACCAAAAAAGAGCTACGGATATCATATCCGCAGCTCCCTTGCTGTTTACAATGTCATTATAGACCTTCGCGAAAGATTTGTCAATAGCTTTTTTGAAATTTGATGTATCGCATAGTTTTCCTTTTGTGTTAGTGGGTATTAACTGTATAAATTTCACGAAACATCGAATTTGCTGAAATTACCTATTGACATTTCCGCTTTAACGTGATAAGATGAAATTAGCAACAAGGACGTTTATACAGGTTTATTGTCTGTATGGACGTCCTTTTATTATGTTATGCGATACGGATCAATGGCGCTTCGTATCGGAAAGGCAAGTGAAAGATATGGACAATTTCAGAACAGAGGCTCCTTACCAGCAGCAGGGACTTTACAGCCCCAGATTTGAACATGACAACTGTGGTATCGGAGCAGTAGTGAACATCAATGGTGAACAGTCACGATATGTTGTGGAAAATGCTCTAACTATCGTTGAAAAACTGGAACACCGTGCAGGTAAAGATGCCGAGGGCAAGACCGGCGACGGTGTAGGTATACTTGTACAGATGCCGTATGACTTCTTTATTGAAGAAACACAAAAGCTGGGTGTTGATCTTGGAGCTGACGGCGACTTCGGCGTTGGTATGTTTTTCTTTCCTCAGAATGAGTTGAGACGTGACCGCGCAAAAAAGCTTTTTGAAAAAATAATCGATAACAATGGTATGACCTTTTTATGCTGGCGCGAGGTTCCAACTTCTCCCTCGATACTCGGTCACAAGGCATTTGACAGTATGCCATGCATCATGCAGGCTTTCGTAAAACGCCCCGATAGCTGCCAGAGAGGTCTGGACTTTGATCGTAAGCTCTTTATTGCAAGACGTGAATTTGAGCAGTCCAATGAGGACACCTATGTATGCTCGCTTTCCAGCCGCACTATTGTATACAAGGGAATGTTTCTCGTTGATGAGCTGAGAAGGTTCTACACAGACCTTCAGAGTGAGGACTTCACATCAGCTATCGCAATGGTACACTCTCGTTTCTCTACGAATACAAATCCAAGCTGGCAGAAGGCTCACCCAAACCGCTTCATTGTTCACAACGGTGAGATTAATACTATCACAGGCAACGCTGACAAAATGCTGGCCCGTGAGGAGACAATGACATGTGAAACTCTTAGTGCCGATATGCACAGGATACTTCCTGCAATAAATGTAAACGGTTCAGACTCTGCAAGACTTGACAATGCTCTTGAATTCATGGTGATGTCAGGTATGCCGCTTCCGCTGGCAGTTATGATAACCATACCAGAACCATGGAAAAACGATAAGACTATCTCTAAGGCAAAGTATGATTTCTACCAGTATTATGCTACAATGATGGAACCCTGGGACGGTCCGGCATCTATTCTTTTCTCAGATGGTGACGTTATGGGAGCAGTTTTAGACAGAAACGGACTTCGTCCTTCAAGATACTGCATCACAAACGACGGATTTCTTATTCTTTCCTCTGAGACTGGCTGTATAGATATTGCCCCTGAGAAAATAGTGAAGAAAGACCGTCTTCGTCCTGGAAAAATGCTCCTTGCAGACACAAAGCAGGGACGTATCATCGAGGACGATGAAGTAAAGTCGATGTACGCTTCACGCCAGCCCTACGGCGAATGGTTGGACGCTAATCTTGTACGTCTCAACGATCTTCATATACCGAATAAGGGAGTGCAGACATACTCAAAAAGTGAGCTTGCAAGACTTCACAAAGCATTCGGCTATTCCTATGAGGATATCCGTACATCTATATTGCCAATGGCTGAAAAAGGTGCTGAACCTATTGCTTCTATGGGTAGTGATATTCCGCTACCACCACTTGACAAGCAGTCTCCTCCGCTTTTCAACTACTTCCGTCAGCTCTTTGCACAGGTAACGAATCCGCCCTTTGATGCTATCCGTGAGGAAGTTGTTACCGACACCAGCGTTTACATCGGCAAGGACGGCAATATACTTGAGGAGTGCCCCGAGAACTGTCACGTACTGAAAATTGAAAATCCTATCCTCACCGAGACGGATATGCTCAAGATAAAAGCGCTGAACCAGAAAGGTCTTAAAAGTGCAGTTATCCCTATCACTTATTACATCGGAACATCGCTGGACAAGGCTATAGAGCGTCTTTTCATTGATGCTGACAAGGCTTACCGTGAGGGTGCGACTATTCTTATACTTTCAGACCGTGGCGTGGACGAGTACCACTGCCCTATCCCCTCGCTTCTTGCAGTTTCTGCACTTCAGCAGCATCTCGTTTCCACTAAGAAGCGTACAGCAGTTGCAATGATACTTGAAAGTGCAGAGCCCAGAGAGGTACATCACTTCGCAGCACTTCTCGGTTATGGTGCATGTGCTGTTAATCCTTATCTTGCACACGAAACTATTCGTTCACTTATAGAGGACGGTTCTCTCGACAAGGACTTCTACGCTGCCGAGGACGACTACAATAGCGCTGTTCTTCACGGTATCGTCAAGATAGCCTCAAAAATGGGAATCTCCACTATCCAGTCCTATCAGGGCAGCAAGCTCTTTGAAGCTGTGGGCATTTCGCAGAAGCTTATCGACTGTTATTTTGCTGGAACTGTCAGCCGTATCGGCGGCATAGGACTTGCAGATATAAGCTGCCGCACGGAGGCTCTCCACACTGCCGCATATGATCCCCTCGGACTTCACGTGGTTAGCGACGTAAAGAGCGCAGGCAGCCACAAGCTCCGTAGCGGAAAGAGCGACCACCTCTACACTCCCGAGACTATTCACCTGTTACAACAGGCAGCATGGACGGGCAGCTACGATACATTTAAGAAGTATTCCGAAGCTCTCACTCGTGAGGACAACGAGCTGACGCTCCGTAGTCTGCTCGATTTCAATTTTGACAGTGCATCTGAAATATCTATAGATGAAGTTGAGTCCGTTGAGAGTATCTGCAAGCGCTTCAAGACAGGCGCTATGTCATACGGTTCTATCTCGCAGGAAGCCCACGAGTGCATGGCAGTAGCTATGAACAGTATCGGCGGAAAGTCTAACAGCGGCGAGGGCGGAGAAAGCCCAGAGCGTCTGAAATCAGATAAGTGTTCAGCTATCAAGCAGGTGGCTTCGGGACGTTTTGGTGTTACATCGGAATACCTAGTTTCCGCGCAGGAGATACAGATAAAAATGGCTCAGGGCGCAAAGCCCGGTGAGGGTGGACATCTTCCCTCGGGCAAGGTATATCCGTGGATAGCCAAGACCCGTCATTCAACAGCAGGCGTGGGACTTATCTCGCCACCGCCTCACCATGACATCTACTCCATTGAAGATTTGGCTCAGCTTATCTACGACCTCAAGAATGCCAATGACAAGGCTCGAATCTCCGTTAAGCTTGTATCCGAAGCAGGTGTGGGAACTGTTGCGGCAGGAGTTGCAAAGGCAGGCGCACAGGTTATCCTCATCTCGGGCTATGACGGCGGTACAGGCGCTGCTCCCAAAAGCTCCATTTATAACGCAGGACTTCCGTGGGAACTGGGACTTGCTGAGGCTCACCAGACTCTTATGCTCAATGGACTGCGTTCACGCGTACGCATTGAGACTGATGGAAAGCTTATGACAGGACGTGACGTACTTGTTGCTGCACTTCTCGGTGCTGAGGAATTTGGCTTTGCAACAGCTCCGTTGGTAACAATGGGCTGCGTTATGATGAGAGTCTGCAACCTTGATACCTGTCCTATGGGTATCGCTACCCAGAATCCCGAGCTGAGAAAGCGCTTCCGTGGCAAGCCTGAATACATCGTTAACTTTATGCACTTCATAGCACAGGAGCTACGTGAGTATATGGCAAAGCTGGGCATCCGCACAGTTGACGAGCTTGTGGGACGCACTGACCTTCTCCGAATAAAGGACAGCGCAGCAGAAAAGAACATTGACTTCACAAATATACTTGCAAACAGTACAGCAGACAGCAAAAAGCACTTCGATGCAGAAGATATTTACGATTTTGAACTTGACAATACCATAGACCGTCGTGTTATAATAAAGAAGCTGGGAAGTGCGCTGAAAAACGGAACTTCCAAGTCTGTTTCCATTGACGTTGTTAACACAGACCGTTCTGTGGGAACTCTTACAGGTGCGGAAATTACACGTATCCACGGAGAAAATGTACTTGATGACGATACGTTCACTGTTAAATGTACAGGCAGCGGCGGACAGTCCTTCGGCGCGTTTATACCAAAGGGACTTACACTGGAGCTTGTGGGCGACAGCAACGACTACTTCGGCAAGGGACTTTCGGGCGGCAAGCTTGTACTCAGTCCGCCAAAGGCATCCACATTCAAGGCTGACGAAAATATCATCGTCGGAAACGTTGCTCTCTACGGAGCTACCTCGGGCAAGGCTTTCATCAACGGCGTTGCAGGCGAGCGCTTCTGTGTGAGAAACTCAGGAGTTACGGCCGTATGCGAGGGAGTGGGAGACCACGGCTGCGAGTATATGACAGGCGGACGTGCTGTTATACTCGGACGCACAGGCAAGAACTTCGCCGCAGGTATGTCTGGTGGTATAGCATACGTACTTGATGAGGAGCACGACCTCTACACCCGTCTCAACAAGGCTCTTGTTTCTCTTGAAACTGTTGAAGATGAAGATGATATTGCAGAGCTGAGAGCTATAATCAGCGAGCACGCAGAGGCTACAGACTCTGAAAAGGCAAAGCAGATACTTGCAGATTTCGAGCGGTATCTGCCATGCTTCAAGAAAATTATACCTCACGATTATGCCAAGATACAGAAAACAGTTAGCAAGCTTGAAAAATCAGGCGTGAGCAGCGAGCAGGCTATGATAGAAGCCTTCGAGCTCATCAGAAAGGAGGCGTGAGCCATGGGAAAAGCAACAGGATTTCTTGAATATGCAAGAACTGAAACAACTGCAAAGGAACCTCTTGAGCGTATAAAGGACTTTAATGAGTTCCACGTACCGCTCAGTGACGAGCAGCGTAAGGAACAGGCTTCACGCTGTATGGACTGCGGAGTGCCCTTCTGTCAGAACGGAAAAATGCTCTGCGGAATGATGTCTGGTTGTCCGCTGAACAACCTTATTCCCGAGTGGAACGATTTACTCTATCACGGTCAGAAGGAACAGGCGCTGAGCCGTCTGCTAATGACCAATAACTTCCCAGAGTTTACGTCGAGAGTATGTCCAGCACTTTGTGAAAAGGCATGTATCTGTGGAGTTTACGACTCTCCTGTAACTACAAAGGAAAATGAGAACTCAATAATTGAATTCGGCTTTGCAAACGGTTTTATGAAGCCGCAGAAACCAGCAGTAAGGAGCGGCAAGAGTGTTGCAGTTATCGGATCTGGTCCTTCGGGACTTGCTGCTGCTGATACTCTTAACAAGCGTGGACATAGCGTGACTGTGTTCGAGCGTTCTGATCGTGTGGGCGGACTGCTCATGTACGGTATACCTAATATGAAGTTGGAAAAGCATATCATCGAACGCCGTGTGGAGCTTATGAAAGCAGAAGGTGTTGAATTCAGGACTGAATCAAATGTTGGTGAAAATGTTTCAGCTGATGAGATACTGAGCAGTTTTGACGCTGTTGTGCTTGCCTGTGGCTCTTCAAATCCCCGTGATATTAAAGCCGAAGGACGTGATGCAGAGGGAATATTCTTTGCTGTGGATTTCCTCAAGGCTACAACAAAGAGCCTGCTTGACTCAAATCTTACTGACGGCAAATTCATTTCAGCAAAAGGAAAAAATGTTGTTATCATAGGCGGTGGCGATACAGGCAATGACTGTGTGGGAACTTCTGTCCGCCACGGCTGCAAATCAGTAGTTCAGCTTGAAATGATGCCCAAACTTCCCGACGAGAGAGCTGAGAACAATCCATTTCCTGAGTGGCCGAGAGTCTGCAAGACTGACTACGGTCAGGAGGAAGCTATAGCGGTATTCGGTCATGATCCCCGTATCTACTGCACAACGGTCAAGGAGTTCATTAAAGACGAAAGCGGCAAGCTTTCTGCAATCAAAACGGTCAAGCTAAGCTTTGGTACAGATTCAGAAACAGGCAGACGTACTATGAATGAGATTGAGGGCAGCGAAGAGGTCATCCCATGCGAGCTTTGTCTCATTGCAGCAGGATTTCTCGGATGTCAGCAGTATATAGCGGACGCATTCAGCGTATCGCTTGATCAGCGCACAAATGTAAAAACAGCACCCGCCAAACATTCCACAGACGTTGAAAAGGTATTCGTTGCAGGTGATATGCACATCGGACAGTCTCTTGTAGTTCGTGCTATCCGTGAGGGTCGCGATGCTGCCGCAGAGGTGGATGAATATCTTATGGGCTATACCAATTTATGATACGGAGGCTAAAATGATCTATTCGGAAAATGAGATATTGCAGTATATAGAGGAAAACGATGTTAAGTTCGTAAAGCTTACATTCTGTGATCTGAAAGGAAGGCTGAAAAATATATCTGTTCTTTCATCGGAACTTGCAGTTACCTTTGAGCGCGGAGTCCGCATCACAGCAAAAAAAATAACTGGTTTCGAGGCGGCAAACGGAAAGGATCTTTTCCTATTTCCTGACGCTCAGACCATGACCGTTCTACCTTGGAGACCTCAGCAGGGCAGAGTTATAAGAATGTTCTGCTATATCCGTTACGCAGACGGTAGCCCCTTTGAGGGAGACGGAAGATACTTCCTCAAAAAAGCTATGAAAGCGGCTATTGCGGCAGGCTATTGCTTCCGCTTCGGAACATCATGCGAGTTCACTCTGTTTCACAAGGACGATAGTGGTCTGCCTACTAAGAATCCTCATGATTATGCAGGATACTGCGACATTGCTCCCGATGATAAGGGTGAGAATATACGCCGCGATGTTTGTCTTACTCTCGAACAGATGGGCATTCACCCCATATCCTCACGTCATGAAAGCGGTTGCGGTCAGCATGAAATCGACTTCAATACTTCATCTGCACTGAAAGCCGCAGATACATTTCTCAGCTTCAAGTCTGCGGTAAAGTCAGTGGCAGAGACTCACGGTGTTCATGCAAGCTTCATGCCAAAGCCGCTACGTGGCGACTGCGGAAACGGTATGCATATAAGCTTCAATGTTTTCCCTGACAACGATATGCTTGAGGAAACAAAATCAAACGATAACGAGTTGCTGAAATGGGCTGCGGCAGGTATAATGAAACACATCCGCGAGTTTACCCTTTTCACCAATTCCATAGTGAATTCGTATGCAAGACTGGGAGAATTTACTGCTCCACGTGACATTATTTGGTCAGACGAGGAGGGCTCTCAGCTTATTCGTATGAATCCAGACAGCGACATTGCCTGTGTTGAACTTCGTGCTGCGGACTGCGTCTGCAACCCTTATTTAGTTCTCGGTTTGATGATATACTCGGCGCTTGAGGGTATAGCAGAAAAGCTCCCACTTCCTGAGAAAAACACGGGTTCGGAGCGTCTGCCTGCTGTGCTTGATGAGGCAGTCTCCTGTACAGAAAGTTCGGAGTTCGTGAAGAAGTATGTTTCGTCCAATATTCTTGAAGTCCTGCTGAATTACAGCCGTGACGAGTGGCGTGATTATTCTTCCGCTTACGACAAGGGAGCATTCGAGGATAAACATTATTTTTACAGTCTCTGACGGAGGTAAGCTTTGGAAAAAATTCTTGTTGTTTCAAGTAATAAAAATGCCTCCGAAGCTCTTGTGAATTTTCTCCGAGATTCATTCCGATGCACACCAAAGCTCGTTGAATCAGCCTATCAGGCAAAGACCGTTTTTGATGCTGATCCGTCCTTGGAGCTTGCAGTCATCAACTCCCCTCTTATGGACGAATCGGGCTTTGAGCTTGCGGAGTACATCATAGAAAACACCACTGCTAACTGCATTTTCATGATAAAGGAAGAGCAGACAGAAAAGATAGCGGGACGTGCAGAAAAGACAGGCATAATCATTGTCGGAAAGCCTTTCAGTCGCACTCTGCTCTATCAGTTGGTAAAGACACTTGACATTGCCGTGAACCGATCCCTGAAATTATATGAGGAGAACCGTCGGCTCGAAGAAAAAATAGCTGATATACAGGCAATTGACAAGGCGAAGTTCATGCTTATTCAGTACAAGGGAATGACTGAGGAGGAAGCACACGCTTATCTTGAACAGTATGCTATGAACAAGCGCAAGAAGAAGAGTCTTGCGGCACTGGCGATAATAGATAAGCTGAGTGAGCAATACCTATAAGAGAGGCGTAATAAATGTTTGACAGTATTCACGAAGAATGCGGTGTTTTCGGCATATACGAAAACAGTACCTCTGACGTTGCCGCATCGGTATATTTCGGATTGTATGCTCTCCAGCACAGAGGTCAGGAGAGCTGCGGAATAACTGTCTGTGATGACGGTATATTCAGGCATAAGCGTGCGGATGGACTTGTCTCGGAAGTGTTCAGCCGAGAAGAGCTGGACAAGCTGGGCAGCGGCAATATAGCCGTGGGACACGTTCGCTACTCCACAACTGGCGGACATAACCACAATAATATCCAGCCCCTTGTGATACGCCACATTAAAGGCAACATGGCTCTTGTACATAACGGAAATCTTGTCAATGCGGCAGAGCTTCGTCGATCCTTTGAGATGTCAGGAGCTATCTTTCACGGTACTTCAGACACTGAGGCGATAGCATATTCCATAGTTCGTGAGCGTATTACGTGCAGTTCCACTGAGCAGGCTGTTGAGAGAGCGATGCCTTACATCAAAGGTGCATATTCTTGTATACTTATGACTGCTACAAAGCTTATAGCATTCCGCGATCCTGACGGCTTCCGTCCACTGTGTATCGGCATAACTCACGATGGAGCATATGTTATTGCTTCGGAGTCCTGCGCCCTTGAAACAGTGGGTGCGGAGTTTCTGCGTGATGTAGATGCAGGAGAGATAGTCGTCATAGGCAAGGACGGTTTGCATTCCATACGTACAAACTGCACAGGCAAAAAAAATATCTGCATTTTCGAGTATATCTACTTTGCCCGTCCCGATTCTGTTATAGATGGAATATCAGTTCATCATGCCCGTCTCAGGGCAGGACAGCTGCTTGCACAAAGCTGTCCCGTGGATGCGGATATAGTTATAGGTGTTCCTGATTCTGGGTTGGACGCTGCTCTGGGCTATTCAAATGAAAGCGGTATACCTTACGGTATCGGATTTATCAAGAACAAATACATCGGACGCAGTTTCATTCAGCCTGAACAGCACCAACGAGAGAACGCTGTCAAGATTAAGTTGAATGCTGTCCGTGAAAGTGTTGCTGGCAAGCGGGTCATAATGATAGATGATTCCATAGTCCGCGGTACGACAAGTGCGAGGATAGTGAAGCTTCTGCGTGATGCGGGAGCAAAAGAGGTTCACGTTCGGATTTCATCGCCGCCATTCCTGCACACCTGTCACTTTGGTACCGATATTGACTCAGAGGAAAATCTTATTGCGGGCAAATGTAGTACCACAGAGGAGATAGCACAGTATATAGGTGCTGACAGCCTTGCATATCTGCCTGTCGATTGTCTCGGAAAGCTTGTTGACCACCGCTTTGGCTACTGCAAGGGATGCTTTACAGGAGTATACCCTGTGGATATTTCCAGAGCAGGGTTCAAGAACAAATTTGACGAAAAAATACATAAGTAAACATATGGAGAAAGTAATATATAAATGGACAGGACCGAAAAATGATGACTTTCAACGCTTCTATCTTATAACGGAAGCTTATTACGACAGCCTGGTAGGCGGAAAAAGAAATCGTATCGGATTTGTACCATACAATATATCAGAAAGTATTCATGATGTGCTTATTTCTTACATAAATGATAAAGCAGTCGCTTGCGCAGGACTAAAAAAATACAATGAAAGCGACACTGAGATAAAACGAGTCTGGGTTGAGCCTGCATACCGAGGTAAACATATAGCCTCAGCTATGATGGATATGATTGAAGAAAAGGCTTCTCAGCAGGGATTTGGGAGAGTAATACTACAGACAAGAGAACAAATGACGGATGCGGTAAGCTTGTACATAAACCGTGATTATTATCGGATAGAGAATTATCCACCATATGATGGGCTTGAAGGTGCAGTCTGCTTTGCTAAGGACCTTGTCTGAGATCTGTTTATAAACGCTGTACATCAATGGCGATGTACAAGCGGATTTAAAAATAACATACCTATTATTCGGAGGGATTTACTATGTGTACGATAATGGCATACTGCGGTGGAGACGGCGGTATGGAAAAGATTACGGAGGGGCTGAAAGCTACAGTCTCACGCGGACCTGATGACCAGAGAATAACAGAGGTCGCAGGTGGAGTTATGGGCTTTCAGCGACTGTCCATAATGGGACTTACTCCTGAGGGAATGCAGCCCTTTGAACTGGACGGCAGTTTCGTTGTCTGCAATGGTGAGATATACGGTTTCAGGAAGCTTCGCGATGAACTCATCACAAAGGGCTACAGCTTTAAAAGTGATAGTGACTGTGAGATACTGCTGCCACTGTATAAGGAATACGGTACGGAGATGTTTGCAAAGCTTGACGCGGAATTTGCCTGCGTGATTTTCGATGGCAAAACCGGCAAATTTATAGCAGCCCGCGATCCGATAGGCATACGCCCGCTATACTATGGCAAGTCGAATGACGGTACAATGGTGTTTGCAAGTGAAGCGAAAAATCTCGTTAAGATCTGCAAAAAGATAATGCCATTCCCGCCAGGTCATTATTACAAGGACGGCGAATTCCACTGCTACTGCGACATCACTGCTGTTGACAAGATTATTCACGACGATATTGATACTGTATGCAGAAATATCCACGACAAGTTGGTTGCAGGCGTGAAGAAGCGACTTGACGCAGATGCAAAGGTTGGATTTCTGCTTTCTGGCGGACTTGATTCCTCTCTTGTATGTGCTATCGCTCAGCGTGAGAGCGAAAAGCCAATACGCACCTTCGCTATCGGTATGAATACCGATGCTATTGATCTCAAATACGCTAAGCAGGTGGCAGACTACATCGGCAGTGACCACACAGAGGTCATCATCACCAAGGATGACGTTATCGCTGCTCTTAACGATGTTATATATCTTCTCGGCACTTATGATATAACAACTATCCGTGCAAGCATGGGTATGTATCTACTCTGCAAGGCAATCCATGAGCAAACTGATATCCGCGTACTTCTCACAGGTGAGATTTCCGACGAGCTTTTCGGTTACAAGTATACTGATTTTGCACCGTCTGCAGAAGCTTTTCAGCAGGAATCCGTGAAACGTGTCCATGAGTTGCATATGTACGATGTGCTTCGTGCAGACCGCTGTATATCCGTAAATTCTCTTGAAGCCCGTGTTCCATTCGGTGACCTTGATTTTGTTAAGTATGTAATGGCTGTTGATCCTGAGATGAAGCTCAACAAATACAACAAGGGCAAGTATCTGCTCCGTCACGCTTTTGAGGGAGATTATCTACCACATGATATACTCTATCGTGAAAAGGCAGCTTTCTCTGACGCTGTTGGACATTCAATGGTGGATTATCTTAAGGAATTCGCCCAGAATTATTATTCAGATGAGGAATTCGAGTTGGATTGCACAAAATATACTCACGCAAAGCCATTCACAAAAGAGTCACTTCTATATCGTGAGATATTTGAGAAATACTACAGCGGAAACAGTGAAATGGTAGTAGATTTCTGGATGCCTAACAAGGAGTGGGAGGGCTGCAATGTTAACGACCCATCTGCTCGCGTACTTTCGAATTATGGTGCGAGCGGAGAATAATAAAGTTAAACGACTGAGTATTCACATGCTCAGTCGTTTTTGAGTATGCGCTCGGCATCCATATTTCTAATTGGTGAAAGTTCTGAATCTACTTGACAGCAGGAGGATATAGTTGAACATCAAGGCCGTCCATCGCGAGGCGGAATCTGAAGGAAAATACAGGTCAATCCCTTGTTTGACAGACAGGAATCTATGTAGGTTAATTGTCCTCCAATCTATTTCATATTCTCGCCCAGGAGTTGTAAAACTGGGCTTGGAATTTCATACTTCAATAATTATAAGGTTCCCTATGAGTTGATAAATCATTTTGTTGTTCATAATTATACTACTCCTACAGATATAAGTACATCATATTAGAAAAAGGAAAAAATGTAGCTTCGTCATAATTATATGACATAAAGCTACATTTTATTTTTACATTTACCACTGAAAATGCGTAAAAGCATTTGACTTTTGGTTTGAATTATTGTATCATTTAGGAGGTTGAAGATTCTCTATCTTTGATTTGTGGTCGATAATCTTATTGAATGAATTGATTACTAAAACAGAAGAAGAGAACAATAAGATAGAAATGATATATAAGGCTCTTGAAACTGAAAAACGACTTGAAAACAGGTGTTTGATTAATACATGGATAAGTCGTGGGGCGTAGATCCAGTGATTTTCTGGGTGCTCAAAAGGAATAAAATTTAGAAACCAAAGACAGATATTTCACTGCAGCAAGCCATAAAATTTGAGGGGAGTATTATATGATTGATGTGTTAGGCAAAGAATTACATACCAAAGTTCAATCGTTCAAGAAATGGACTGAGATTAATCATCCGGAAATAACAGAAGAAAATGATAATGGGGAGTGGTGCTTTTGTACCGAATTTGATGAAATGTATTCCGCTGCTATTGATATGATTCAAAAGAGTTCTGCATCAAAGGCAAATAACCAAATAATTTCTGATCTATTATATGTGATTGCAAGAGACAATGAATGTGGAAATATGATCCAAGTATTAAATGATTATCCTGATTGGTTCTCGTTGTTATGCAAAAAGTGTTTACATTCACCTTATACAAATGCTAAATGGCAATTTGCAATTGAATTAAAGAATTATAGAGAAAAGGATGATTTAAAGGATCTGATATATGAATTCCTTGCGACAGGAGATGAGTATACTGAGAGGATGGCGCTGCAATCATTAGCATATATTGCTCCGAATCAGGCAGAAGAATATGCAATAAGATTTTGGAACAGAGAAATATATGAATATGATGAATATCAGAAAATAATGGTACTTCATGTTTTATATCACATACATTCTGAAAGTCTTAATAAATATCTCGAAATGGCCGAAAAAACAAACTATACTAATCTGAAAATAAATGCAAGTGAAATTCGCAAAATGACAGAAGCCGATAATAACATGAGTTAAGCATATTTCTATTAACTTTATTTATGTAAGGAGTATTGGTATGAATGAAGATTCTTTAAAAAAAAAGCCTATAAAGCCTGCAAAAATCATAATGATTATTATAACTGTCTTTGTAGTATTTTCTATAATATTATGGATCTTTTTTATTATTATAAATATATACAACTCCCAGAAATGGGATAAAGTAACCCCAAAAGACACTTCTTATTATGCCAAACTTGTTATGATGCCAGAAATAGCTGATTATATAGACAACGTTTACGCACGTGGTTTACGTGATCCGGAATATTGTATTGAAACAATATCATGCAATACCCTCTCAGAATTGTATGAAATACTTCCGTATTCAAATGATACGGAACGTATGACTGCCCTTGAAAGCATAGAAGAGGTAACGGAAAGATTTCCCGAAATTCCTGCAAAAAATGATATCATAAAAAAATACTATGCTGTCAGTCTTCCGGTTACGGAAGAAGACAGTAATGGAAAGGTTATACCTTACTATTATTTTCATGAAAACTATATTATTCAGACGGAAAGTGGATTCAGATTCGTCTTTATTGTTCATACAACATAATGAAATAATAGATAGCTGTTTATATTAACGATTCTGCAAATTCTAGTATGTTAGAGATGAAGGAGGGAAAATGAAAAACCGTGCCAAATTAAGACAAATGACTTCCAATGGCAATTCATATTTGTGGACTTATCATTATGATGAGAACGATTTGAAGAATTATCCATACTCATATTACCTATTTGTTCCGAAAAGCAATGAAAGACTTAAGGTAAGGGTATATTTTACACGTTATGCTCCGAATATGAATATAGATGCTTATTCTGAAGAGGGAACAATCTGCTTATATAAAGGTGAAAGAATCATACTTAACCTTTGTCGTTTCTTTTTTGCAAGACAATTGATAGAATATGTATTCTCTAACTGTTGTAATAAAACAGATGTCGTTGAAATAGAGATCAAGGATGGGGATGCTATTCCTGAAAAGCTTGGATATACAGAATTTGACTAAAGCCATTTATCTTTACTTATATTATTCACCATCACGAGAAAGACAGGTTTAAAGAATGCACATATTGTTTGTATGTAGTCAAAATAAAAGGCGCAGTTTAACGGCCGAAAAGTTGTTTGACGGGTATAATGGACATCAGGTACGCTCAGCAGGTACTGAAAACAATGCAAGAATAAAGGTAACGCCAGGATTGCTTGGCTGGGCAGATATTATATTTTGTATGGAGAAAAAGCATTTGCTTAGGATAAGGGAAAAATATACAGATATAACAGCGGATAAAAAGGTTATCTGTCTGAATATCCCTGATGAGTATTCATACATGGATGATGACCTTTGTGAATTGCTGAAATGCTTTGTGTTCGACTATTTATAAGGTGCTCTATACGAAAACACTGATAAACTATGAAAAGCATATTGATATATAATTCTGCGCTAAACTATTTAACGGTAATGGATTCTTTTAGGAAGTTGAAATGGCACACAATTACGCACTGCTATTTGCAAGCATAAGAAAGTAAATTCAAGAAATTTTTAAGTCGGTGACGAGAATATCATCGTCACGTTTCCGAGAATCCAGGATTATTGGGGATTTTAGCGGTTTTGATTCTTATAATTTGAGGTTGTTTTGAATGATTTAGAGCGATTTTTAATAGTTTTTTTCAAAAATAAAATCCAAATAATGTCCACGAATATCCAGCTATTTCAACGTTTTATTATAGAACTAAGTCCAAAATAATGTTCACGGACAGATAAAACCTGCTATTGTCCAAAATGACGGGGCTATATCTGAGAATTGTGATTCATTTCAATTCAGTCATACTGCGTAGTCCTATGGCAATAGTTGAAGCGTTATGCAGCAGTGCAGATGTTGCAGGCGTAAGCACGCCAAGCACACCAAGCCCGATAAGTCCGCCATTAAAGCCTATTATGGTTCTGTAATTCCAGCCGATACGTTTCATTAGGGCGTTGCTCAGACGTTTCAGTTCCACAAGAGCGTACAGGTCGTCGGCCGATACAGTTATATCCGCTATCTCACGTGCAATTGCGGCACCTGTGCTTATAGCAATACCAGCATCTGCTTCGCTCAGTGCAGGAGAATCGTTTACTCCGTCACCTATCATTATGACCTTGCGCCCTGCTTCATGCTCGGCACGTATAAATGCAGCCTTGTCCTCTGGGAGCACCTCCGCGTGATACTCGTCAACGCCCACTTTTTCAGCGACTGCTTTCGCTGTGCGCTCGTTATCACCTGTCATCATGACTACTCGGGAAATGCCGTATTCATGGAGCTTCTTTACCACGTCGGCAGCTTCCTCACGCAGCGGATCTTCTATGCAGATAACGGCTGCGACCTCGCCACCTATGGCAAGATACAAATGCGAATACTCCTTTGGCAGATGCCTGAAAATGCGCTCATCGGGTGGAATACATCCCTCGTCCTCGATGATGAAATGATGACTGCCGATGAGCACACGCTCGCCCTCCACCATACTCGAAATACCGTGTGCTACTACATACTCCACCTTTGAGTGGAATTCCTCATGTTCAAGATCTCTCTCTGCCGCAGCAGTCACGACTGCATTGGCGATAGAGTGAGGATAATGTTCTTCAAGGCAAGCTGCCAGTCTAAGCATTTCAGCTTCGTCACGTCCGCCGAAGGTTATGACCTGAGCAACTCTCGGACTTGAATGTGTGAGAGTTCCCGTCTTATCAAAAACTATGGTATCAGCCTCTGCAACAGCTTCAAGGAAACGTCCGCCCTTTACGGTTATGCTCGCGCGGCTGCAATCACGCATTGCTGACAGCACCGATATAGGCATTGCAAGCTTGAGAGCGCAGGAGAAGTCCACCATAAGTATGGACAGCGCCTTTGTGACATTCCTTGTCAGCAGGTAGGTCAGCAGAGTTCCACCCAAACTCCACGGAACAAGCTTATCTGCAAGATGTGAAGCCTTGTCTTCTGCGGCAGATTTCAGCTTCTCGGACTCCTCTATCATCTTAACGATACGATCATAACGTCCGCGTCCTGCGGTATTCTCAACGCTGACAGTACACTCGCCGTCTTCAACGACCGTTCCTGCGTAGACGTAAGCTCCTTCGCTCTTGTGGACAGGTACGGATTCGCCAGTCATGGAAGCCTGATTTACCATAGCATCGCCCGAAACCACCTTGCCGTCGAGTGGAATCATCGAGCCTGTTCTGACTACTATCATATCGCCCTTTCGGACTTCATTCACTGCCATCAGAGCTTCCTGTCCGTCGGCAGTTTTTGTCCAGACTTGCTCAACTCCGAGAGACATAGTTCTTGCAAGGTCATCTATGGACTTCCTGTGTGTCCACTCATCGAGAATATCTCCTACATTCAGCAGGAACATTACCGAGCCTGCAGTCTTGAAGTCCCCTCGGAGAAGTGATACTCCGATAGCGGTAGCATCAAGAACAGACACTTCGAGCTTGCCTTTCAGCAGACATTTCAGTCCACGAAATATGTATCTTGCAGCTTTGATAAAAGCCACTATCCTGCGTATGGGCTGAGGCAGTATGAGCTTGTTTATGCATCTTCTTATTACAACAGCTGCCAGTTTTTTCTCATACTGCTTATTCAGTTTTCTGCCTGTCTGTTCGAGTACAAGAGCTGTATTATTCTCATCGTTGAATGAAAAACTCGATAGTTTTTGTACTATCTTATCCCTGTCACAGTTGTATGCAATAACCACATCACAGGTGCGGTCAAATACCTGTACTCTTGTAACTCCTATTATTGCAGACAATGCATATTCAGCAATATCAGCCTGCTTAACAGTCATTCGCTTTATACAGAAGCGTACTCGCATACGTCCTTTTGTTTCGTGAAGTATCTTACATTTCATATTATGTTCTCCTATAAAAACAGACCGTCTTAGCGGTCTGTTTCGTCTTATTCTTCGCTTGTATCTGCGATTTCTCCGCATTCGTCTGCGATAATAGCAGCTTCTTCCTCAATAACTCTCTGCTCGTTTATCTCCTTAGCGTCAGCAAGAATGTCATCGCAGTTCTCACGGACTTTTGAAGCAGTAGCCATAACGTCTGCCTTAGCGCGAAGTACAGCCGCAGTTGCCTGTGTATAACATTTCTTTGCGTCCTTGCTGGAAAGCACTCTGATACCTGCTGTACCAAATAGAACTCCGCCTGCGAAAAGGCCTATCTTTTTCCATGGAATATCGTTGAATTTCATAATATCACCTCAGTAAAAAGTCGAAAGATTTGGTTTCGTTATATTTATGATACCATATATAATGTCCTCTTTCTGCTCCGAACAGAAAAAGTTGGTATATGATACTAATATGCGAAATTCTCTGATATAAAGTGCCTCTGCTGAGCGTAAAGTTTTTTATGCTCCATTTGGTAAAACTTGGGATTGACTCCCATTACTTCACGGAATGCACTTGAAAACTTGCTTGCATTGCAGTAGCCCACTTCCTCGGCAATATCTATTATCCGCATATCGGAAGCGAGGATAAGCTCTGCCGCTCGGAACATTTTTCTGTTTTTTACATAGGAATATACTGGACATCCTAAGTTCTGTCTGAACTGCTCTTTCAGCGTAGTCTGATTAAGCCTGAACATCTCCGAAAGCTCTGAGATAGTATAGTGTTCAGATACATTACGGCATATAAAAGCTCCCACTCTTAATATAAACTCCTGCTGTTCGCGACTAACCGTTTTTCGCTCACTAAGTAGCATAAGCAGTTCAAGTGTTTTTATTCTCAGCATTGAGGCTTTAGGATTGGTGCTCTCGTTGTATATGTCAGAAAAAATTTTTTGTATTTTTTCCGCAGATGTTAATACACACTGTTCAGTGCATCGTATACTTTTCATTACAGCCGACATATCCAGTATATCAGCAAAATCTGCACTCTTGCAGCGCGAGTCAATAAGTATTGAAATTCCGCAATAATTCGGTGAATATGAAGTGCGAGATTCCGATTTTGTATCATGCCGCAGAATCATGCAGCTCTTGGGTGTAAGGTAATAGTATCCGCTGTTTATCTTATACTCACGGACACCTTTCATGCAATAGCTTATTTCAAGGATATTTTTATCTGCTATATCAGGAATAGTACCGTAAATAAGCCTTATATCAGGGAATAGTTGTATCTCTCGCTTCATGTCAGTTCATCGCCTGTTCCAAAGCTATGCGTGCAGCTTCGATAATACCGTTGGAGCTGTATGTAGCACCAGAGCAGGCATCTATTCCTTCGGCGCTTACCTTTGCACCTATCTGCGGGATAACTTTATTCATGGCATCACCGAAGTACTCTGGATCGTCATCGTCAGCCCAAGCGGAAATGCTTGTTATGGTGTCATTTTCTATGGCAAGCTTTACGTGGACCTTTCCTGCGTATCCCTCCGCTTCGCCTTCGTATTCGCCGTTGCGGTATTTATAGCTTGGCTGTGGCTCGTCGGCAGGAATATCCTCATGCTGCTCCTGTTCGGGTTCGTCATTATGCTCCTGTTCCTCATGTTTTTCTTCCTCGGCAGATGTCGGCTTTTCGTCCTTTTTATCTGAAGTTAAAGGCTCTATAGATGTAGTTTTTGAAGTCGTGACAGCTGTGGTCGCGGAGTTCTTTTTGCCGCCTGTTACAGTAGTTACTTCGGCAGTTTCAAGTGCAGTTGTTTCGGGAGCAAATGTGAATGTTGCAGCATTATCCTCGGTAACTACAGAGGGCTTGACAGTATCTGCTTCCGTATTACGCGCAAATGCTCCCGCAAGAGCAATAGGCAGAGCAAAAGCACAGACACATACAGTATTTAGGACAAGCTTCTTTTCGGGATTTTTACCCGCAATGTAGTACTTCCTGATACGCATTACAGCATAACCGATAAAAACTGCGCTGTATACAAGAATACTAAGGAAGTAATCCTCCCTGCCTTTCTGAGCCTTTGGGACAAAAAGCACAAGAATGTGAACATAGATAAGAGCGTAGAAAATGTACGCAAGCCGCTGTATCTTCTTCCACGTTTTAGCATTCATTTTTTTGCGTATCTTCTTGAATGACATGACCGTCAGCGGCGTCATTATGAGCACCATTGCAAGACATACAATACTTGTGATAATGAAGTCCGAGCCCGTTCTGCCCTTGATGAGAATTGATATGTACGTCATACCGTAGGTGATGATATGGGAAAATGTAAGTATAGCCGCAGTTATTGAAAGCTCGCCGCGTATTGGCATTAGCTTCTTTATAGAAGAAGAGCCGTTTGGCAGTGCTCCTGCCCACATGACTAAAGCCCAGAATGCTGTTCCGAGAGCTCCGCGGGAAAATATCCCGAGAACATAATCACGTACAAATCTGCTCGTGATATTGATATCGGACTGCGTTATAACTATGGAAGCAGCGGTCAGCACAGCTGCCGTGATATAGAATGCCGCAGGACATTTTTTCAGCGGCTTGGCAAGGCAGAAAGCAACAAGAAACGCTATAAAAAGCGCAGTTAAAAATAACATAAATATACCTCTTTACAGTATCTGACCTCCGCAGCATAAGCTGCAGAGGTCATATTTGGAATGGAGAGTTTTATCTGGATTTCTTTCTTCTGAATGCAAATGCAGAAGCACCTGCAAGTGCAAGGAAGGCAACAGGCAGTGCAATGCCGTCTGTGCCTGTTTTCGGACTGTTGGAGCTTGAAGTCGTTTTGGCTGCTGTAGTAGATGTTGTCTTAGTTGTAGTTGTCGTCTTTGAAGATGTTGATGTAGTAGTTTCGGCAGACTGATCGTTTATCTCAAACTCATAATTCTTCTCATATCCCGTAGCTTCAACTATGAGCTTGTACTTGCCTGAGCCGTCGAATACATTTTCTTCACCCGATTTTGCGTCAAGCTTTATCTCACCTGTCTGTGAGTCGATGATAGTTGCTCCGCGTCTGCCTGCAGCGTATCTCTTGTCACCCACTGTTACTGCGGAGATGTTTTTGAGGTAGTTTGCTGCGTCTGTCAGAGAGGCTCCGTCAGCAGTCACAAGCTTTCCGTCAGAATACTTTACAGGGATAGCGTCGGTTGTAAGTGAAAAGCTTCCCCTTACGTCGGAATACTTGCCGCCCTCATCTGAAACTGTAAGAGTGTAATTCCCAGGCTGTGCGTTATTGTAGCTTATAGTATTTCCTGATACTGTGAAGCCGTCCGCAACTGTGCCCTTTATCTTGTAATCAGCAGGGAATGTAGAGTTGTCAAATGTTACGCTGCCCTTGCCCGACTTGCCGCTCTCTACAGTGATACTATCGGCAAACTTCAGCGGCAGATAGCCGTTCTGTCCTGAAAGAGTACTGTAGCCGTTAAGAGTGATGAATGTTACCTCGGTGATAGTCTGTCCCTGTGAGGTCTTGTAGTGCTCATATGAGAGAACATTGCCGTGCGGCTCCTTCTCCTTGACACCAGCGCCCCATGAGATAGCACCGTTTCGCCAGATATTCTCGAGAGCACGCATACCATAGTCCGTCCCCTCTTTTGTCTTTACGATAACTCCGTAAATATCGCAGTTTTCAGGAATACCCTTAACATTTATCTGATAGTCACCCCAACTTGAAAGGCTTGTTACTGTCATCTCACCGCTGAGAGTTTCCTCGCCGTCGGTATCAACAAGCTTGCCGAATGCTGCCTTGCCGTCTGTAACCGTCACAGATTTGTATGCCTTTGGCTTCTCGGAAAGCTCAGCAAAGTTCATCTTGTCACTGAGCTTGTCAAGGTCAGACTTTGATATCTCCACAGGATAGGTAACGCCGAGGATCTTTCCGCCACCGTTTTCGGTCTCAGTATTGAAAGTACCTGCTGCAAGTCCTCCGCTCTGCCACTTGCCGTCATCGCCCATTTTCCCTGTGCTGTTGCCCTTCCACTTGTTGGTGGTTGCGGAAGAAACTGCGTCAACAGGAACGCTGTTGTTCAGCTCTGCCGCGTAGAAATCAGCGTATGGGATATTCATTGTGCCGTAAACCTTGTCGCCGTCGGCAGCATTTGCTGTAAAGGGAACTACGGCAGCTGCAAAGCATGCTGCGGCACATAAAAATGATGTGATTTTTTTCATTTCATAATCTCCTTATGCAAGCTGTGAAGCAAGCTCTTTCAGCTTTGCAAGATCATCGTCGGAAGCAGCTTCGTTAACGATGAAGCCCTCATCGCCGATAAGCTTTGCACCAGCTGCTTTTGTTCGGTCATACCAGTTACGCATCCACTCGCCGTCGCCCCAGCCGTATGAGCCGAAGAGAAGCACTTTCTTGCCGCTGAGCGCCCCCTCAATGCCTGTGAAGAAAGGCTCGAATACATCCTCCTCAAGCACCTCTGCGCCCATTGCAGGGCAGCCGAAAGCAAATGCGTCATAGTCTGCTGCATTGCCGCTGAACTCTGATACCTCGAAGAGCTCTGCGTTTGCACCCTCTGCTACAGCCTTAGCCATAGCCTCGGTGTTGCCTGTGCCGCTCCAATAAATAACTGCTGTTTTCATATATTTTCCTCCTTGGAAACAGCCTGAAACAAGTTCAGACCTGATTTTAATTTATCGAACAGGATATTCCTGCAGCGATCGTATTTGTTGAACGTCTGCCGTGCGTTTTCAGCGTTTGTATAGACCTTCCAGTAACCGCACAGCAGGCAGTTCTTTCCACTGTTACTGATAAATCCCCGAATATCCTCAACGGGATAGCCGAGAAACGCCCCTATCTCATGGGGAAAGCTGCCGCAGATTATACGGCCTGAAAGCCTGCGGAGCTTTTGTTCAATGCTCATATCGCAGGTATAGCCGTATTCTGAAAGGAATTGCTGCACCTGCGGCATACTGAGCCATGCAGTCAGCATTTTCGGGTTGTAAATGTATACAAGTATACGCTTATGGCACATACACAGCTGAATTGCAGTAAGTCCGTTATCGGACATCTTATCTGCATATTCGTGCAGATATTCCGCTATCGTATTCTCATTTCTGTCAAATGAAATGAGATTTGCACACTTTACTCCCAGAAGTGTAGGTGCGCCATGAAAGGCAAGTACATTGTCAATATTTCTTCGTTCAACTTCGGACATATTTTCTCCCCTTTATATCAGTAAGAAGCTGTTTCAATGCGCTTACGCTGGAGCTGTGAATGTGTTCCACAGGAACTCCGTTTTTCTCGGAGCTTTTCTTGACAGCTCCGAGCATTTTATGGGAACAAGTCCCTGTGAAGACTACCATAAGGTCAGGAGTACCAAGCTTGTTCTCGAAGTCCGCAGGCATTTTTATGAAAACCTTGGACTTGTGATTGAATGATTTGCAGATATCCTGATAACGTGTTGCCATGCGGTCGTTGCCGCCAACGATTACTATGCTCATAATTCCTCCTCTGTATTAGTCGATACTAACATTATTGCTTTTGTAGGGGGCGATGTAAATATCGCCCCGTTGTTGTGATAATTGGTGTTTATTTTGTATGGCATTTTCCGTGCATTGCACAGTGCTCGCAGCCGCAGCCGCAAGAACCCTTGCCGCTTTTCTTATCCTTTACCATTCTTACTATTATCGTTGTCACTACGCCAATGAGTATCAGCGATACGATAATAGTTCCGATATTCTCATTGAGCCATGCGAGCATATTACCACTCCTTTACGCTTTTACCTTTACGTCGCCCTTGAACTTTGAAGCCTCGTGATACTTCTTCACAAAGAGCATATAGCACATGAACGCCAGAATTGCAATTGCTGCGATAACGCCGATAATGTTTGATTCGCCTGTGAAAAGTCCGCCGAACTGTGTTATCATAAGGGCAATAGCATAGGCAAATACACATTGATATGTGATAGCAAATGCAGTCCACTTCGCGTTATTCATCTCACGCTTGATTGCTCCGATCGCCGCAAAGCAGGGAGCACAGAGCAGATTGAATACAAGGAACGAGAAACCTGTGATGCTTGTGAACTTTGAAGCAAGTGTCTGCCATACAGTGCCGTCTCCGCCTCCATAGAGAACGCCCATAGTTCCGACGATATTCTCCTTTGCAACAAGTCCTGTGATAGAAGCAACGGCTGCCTGCCAGTTGCCCCAACCCAGAGGCGAGAATATCCATGCGATAAGAGAGCCAAAGCCGGCAAGAAGCGAGCTGTCAAGCTGATCCTCGTCAAGCATCGTGAAACTACCGTCAACTGTTCCGAAACGTGACAGGAACCATACAACGATAGTGGAGATAAGTATGATAGAACCTGCCTTTTTGATGAACGACCAGCCACGCTCCCACATTGAACGTAGAACGTTGCTGAGTGTAGGCATATGGTATGCAGGGAGCTCCATAACAAATGGTGCAGGCTCGCCCGAGAACATTGCTGTCTTTTTGAGCATGATACCCGATATGATTATTGCCGCCATTCCGATGAAGTAAGCTGATACCGAGATAAGCGGAGAGCCACCGAAAATAGCGCCTGCGATCATTGCAATGAATGGAACTTTCGCACCACAGGGAATGAATGTGGTCGTCATGATAGTCATACGTCTGTCACGCTCGTTTTCGATAGTTCTTGAAGCCATGATACCTGGAACTCCACAGCCTACACCTACGAGCATAGGTATGAAGGATTTTCCCGAGAGTCCGAACTTTCTGAATACACGGTCGAGAACGAATGCAATACGAGCCATATATCCGCAGGCTTCAAGGAAGGCAAGCAGGAAGAACAGCACTAACATCTGGGGAACGAATCCGAGAACTGCTCCCACGCCTGCAACGATACCGTCAAGGATAAGACCTTTCAGCCAGTCGGCTGCGCCGACCTTGTCGAGTCCGCTTTCGATTATTGCAGGGATACTCGGCACAAACACACCATAGTCTGCAGGATCGGGCTCATCGCCGATACGCTCAACAGTTGCAAGAGCATCGTTGTAATCCTCGATAGTTGCTGTTTCGTCTGTTGTTTCGAGAGTTTCCTCGTCTTCAACAGAGTATGTAAACTCACCTTCGGGAGCTGTACCGTTTTCTTCAACATAAGCGTCATAGCCGTCGATTATCTGCTGAGCGCCTGCGTATTCATCGGCAATTTCATTGTAATCTGACGAGCCGATACCGAGCAGGTGGAAGCCGTCGCCGAACAAGTTATCGTTCGTCCAGTCGGTAGCCCAGGCTCCTGGGCCTTTCATCGCTATGAGATATACAAGTGTCATGATGACTGCAAAGATAGGAAGTCCAAGCCATCGGTTAGTAACGACTTTATCTATCTTATCGGAAGCCGTAAGACTGCCTGCGTTTTTCTTCTTGTATGAAGCTTTGATAACATCAGCTATGTAGATGTAGCGCTCGTTTGTGATGATGCTCTCAGCATCGTCATCAAGCTCCTTTTCCGCAGCGGCTATGTCCTCCTCGATGTGCTTCATTGTGCTCTCTGGAATATTCAGCTTTTCAAGTACCTTTTCATCGCGTTCAAAAACCTTGATAGCGTACCAACGCTGCTGCTCCTCTGGCATATCGTGAAGCACTGCTTCTTCGATGTGAGCAATAGCGTGCTCGACAGGGCCGCTGAATGTATGTTGCGGGATAGTCTTAGAATTTCTTGCTGCATTTATTGCAGCCTCCGCTGCTTCATCAACGCCCGTGCCTTTCAGCGCGGATATTTCCACTATCTGACATCCCAGCTGCTTTGAGAGCTGAGGAATGTTTATCTTGTCGCCGTTTTTCTTCACGACGTCCATCATATTTATTGCAAGAACAACAGGGATTCCAAGCTCAACAAGCTGTGTGGTGAGGTAGAGATTACGTTCAAGGTTTGTACCGTCAATGATATTGAGTATAGCGTCAGGTCTGGTTTCAATAAGGTAGTTTCTTGCAACTACTTCTTCAAGAGTGTAGGGTGATAATGAGTATATTCCCGGCAGGTCGGTGATGATAACATCACTGTACTTTTTCAGCTTTCCCTCTTTCTTTTCAACAGTAACTCCGGGCCAGTTTCCTACGAACTGGTTTGAACCCGTGAGCGCATTGAACAGGGTGGTCTTGCCTGCATTCGGATTGCCTGCTAGTGCTATTCGCAGTTCCATTTATATCTTCCTTTCGTGTTATTTATCACTAACATAGTATCAAAAACATTAGGACTCAGCAGTCCTTTTTTTCACTCGATCTCGATAAGCTCAGCGTCTGCCTTTCGCAGTGAAAGTTCATAGCCGCGTACCTTTATCTCAATAGGGTCACCAAGGGGAGCTACCTTGCGAACAAATACCTCCGTACCCTTTGTAAGTCCCATATCCATGATTCGGCGCTTTATAGCACCCTCTCCGTGGAGCTTCTTCACCTTAGCGGTCGAACCAACTTCCGTTTCTCTAAGCGTTTTCATCATACTCACTCCTGTCATACCATTATTCTTCGAGCCATATCCGCACCGATTGCGATACGTGACTCCTTGACCTTGACAATGACGTTTTCACCAAGTACATTTATGAGCTTGACTGTTCCGCCCACGGTAAATCCGAGATTTTCAAGGTGCTGACGTATCTCGGGACTTCCTCCCAGCTTCTTGATAGTCAGCTCCTTTTCAGGTTCTGCTAAACTTAGAGGCATCATTATTTCATCCTTCCAATTAGTTTATTTTATTAAGTATGTTAGAATGATATAGAAGATTAAATGTTAGTGTCTTATAACGAATAAATAATATCACCTCAGCTTTGATTTGTCAATGATTTAAAAAGGGGAAATATAAAGTTTGTATATAATAACATTTTGTTATCACATACTAATATAAAATTTGTTAGTAGATACAAATAGAAGTTGAAACAATTGACATCGTTCCTGAGTGATGTTATAATTCAAATGTTAGTTGATTCTAACACAATAAATCATTATAGCAGGCTCCTTTCGGGTTTATGGGATAAGTACGAATATCCTGTATACAAGAGCCTGCGACGTCAATAATGTGTTTATCACATTAAATATATCAAAACAGGAGAAAACTATGGACTATTTAGAAATCGAAAAAGTTTTGGGACGTGAGATACTTGACTCCCGCGGAAATCCGACCGTAGAAGCTGAGATAACTCTCGCTGACGGTACAGTGGCAAGAGGAACTGCTCCAAGCGGTGCTTCTACCGGTGAATTTGAAGCTCTTGAGCTTCGTGACGGCGGAGAGCGCTATCTCGGCAAAGGAGTAACAAAGGCTGTTGATAACATCAACACTGTTATTGCCGAGACAATAACAGGCATGGACGCTTCCGATATTTACGCAATCGACGCTGCTATGATAAAGGCTGATGGAACAAAAGACAAGTCGAAGCTTGGTGCGAATGCTATCCTTGCTGTTTCTATCGCCTGTGCAAGAGCAGCAGCTACATCACTTGATATTCCACTTTACCGTTTTCTCGGCGGTATTCAGGGAACCAAGCTGCCCGTACCTATGATGAATATCCTCAACGGCGGAGCACATGCTGACAGTGCTGTTGACACTCAGGAATTCATGATAATGCCTGTTGGAGCTCCCACATTCAAAGAGGCTCTCCGCTGGTGCGCTGAGGTTTTCCATGCACTGAAAAAGCTGCTCAAGGATATGGGCGACGTTACAGCTGTAGGCGATGAGGGAGGCTTTGCTCCCAACAAGCTCACCTCAGATGAAGAAGCTATCGAGAAGATACTTGAAGCTGTAAAGGCAGCTGGATTTGAGCCGGGCAAGGACTTCATGATTGCTATGGATGCTGCTTCCTCAGAGTGGAAGAGCGAAAAGGGGAAGGGGGTCTATAAGCAACCCAAGAGCGGCAAGGAGTTCACCTCCGATGAGCTTATTGCTCACTGGGAGGCTCTTGTTGACAAATACCCCATAATCTCCATTGAGGACGGGCTCGACGAGGAGGACTGGGAAGGCTGGCAGAAGATGACTGCTAAGATAGGTCATAAGGTTCAGCTTGTCGGCGACGACCTTTTCGTTACGAATACTGAGCGCCTAGAAAAAGGTATCTCTCTTGGTGCAGGAAATTCTATCCTCATCAAGCTCAATCAGATAGGCTCTGTTTCCGAGACCCTCGAAGCTATAAAAATGGCTCACAAGGCTGGATACACGGCTATATCCTCTCACCGTTCTGGCGAGACTGCCGATACCACTATCGCCGACCTTGCAGTTGCACTAAATACATGCCAGATAAAGACAGGAGCTCCTTCACGTTCGGAGCGTGTTGCAAAGTATAATCAGCTTCTCCGCATAGAGGAGCAGCTTGGCACTTCTGCCTGCTTCCCCGGTATGGGAGCATTTAATGTTAAAAAGTAATCCACATGAACCTTCCTTTCATAAAAAACTCGCCTGTTTTTCAAATACAGGCGAGTTTTTTTTCATACTTCTCTGATATACTTGATACGGCCTTTTTCAAGGCATAAAATATACTGACAGCAAAGGGCGATCAGTTCAGGATCGTGAGTGGAAACAATAACTGTTTTTCCGCGTTCTGTAAGTTTGCGCAAAAGGCTGCCGACTGTTTTCATATGCTTGTGATCAAGACCTGATGTTGGTTCATCAAACAGCAGTATTTCAGCATCAGCGGCAAGTGCCGAGCATATTGCCACACGCTGTTTCTGTCCGCCTGACAAAGCCATAGGGTGAGTATCTTCATAACCAGCCAAGTCAAGCTCTGCAATCAATAGATCAGCTCTGCTTTTATCTTCATTCTGCATGGAAAGCAGAACCTCCGATTCCACGCTGTCTGTGAACAGCTGATGATTAACATCCTGCATGACCATGTAGCACTTTTTCAGAAGCTGTCTGCCCGAAACAGGCTCACCGTTTATTGTTAGCTTAACCGGACAGCTTTTTTCAAGTCCGCATATACAGCGAAGGAATGTTGATTTCCCTGCACCGTTTTTACCTATCAAACCTATCACACTTCCCTGCGGTATGTTCAATTCGGGTATTGCCAGAGTATAGGAATCAGCGTGTTTAGCTGACAGTTTCTTTTTCAAAAGCACGTATTTTGGTGGAGTGTATGTAAAGTAAAGATTTTTGAATGATACTATTCCTTCTTTTAAAGAGAGTTCAGACTCCTTTTCAGGAGAAAAAATATGACTGCCGAATTCACTAATATACTTTTCCTCTATCGTGACAGGCCGCAATCCGTATTTTTCAAGCATATCCGACGAAAATGTACGGAACTCTTTTCTGTTCCATTCATGTACTATACGTCCGCCCTGCAAATACAGTATCCTGTCAACAAGGTCTTTAAGATACCATAGCCTGTGCTCGGAAATAACTATTGTTTTTCCCTGCTCTTTCCATCTACAGATCACATTTTTAAGTTCGTCTATGGCTTTCCAATCGAGATTTGAAGACGGCTCATCAAGTACCATAATATCAGGCAACAGTGCAGAAACACTTGCGCAGGCTATCTTCTGCTTTTCGCCTCCAGACAGTGCAAACAGACTTTTTCCCAGCAGCGATACAAGCTGCATTTTTTCTGCAACATCATTTTTACGGCGGATTATTTCATCAGGCGGCAAACCTATGTTTTCAGTACCGAAGGTTATTTCACCGTCTGTATCAATAGCGAAAAATTGGCTTCTCGGGTTCTGGAACACAGTACCGACAACACTTGCAAGTTCATACAGTTCCGTTTTGGAGATATCTTTTCCGTTTACTGTAACGCTGCCCGTAAGCTCTCCCTTGTAATAATGAGGAATAAGCCCATTTATCAGCCTTGTTACTGTAGTCTTTCCACAGCCTGATTCTCCGCAGAGCAAAACTGTTTCACCGTCATTTATTTTCAGCGATACATCGTGGAGTCCTGCTTCTGCTGAGCTCTTATACTGAAAATTCACATTCCTTATCTCTATCATATTTCACCTTAGATATTTTGCTGTGATAAATATTATCACACTTGCAAAAAATATAGACATCATAATGATATCTTCTGCTTTTATATGAAGTTCATAGGGACTTGTACGCTTTATCGGAGCGCCCATACCTCGTGTTACTGCCGCAGCTGAAAGCTCCTCGCCTATGCTGACGCAGGAAAACATCAAAGGAATCATACGATATTCGATCATTTTTGTAACTTTTCCGCTTCCGAATGAAATCCCACGCATCTTCATCGCATCGTTTATTGAAGAATATTCCTCTTTGATAGTGGGGAAAAATCTCATCACAACTGCAAGCGAAATTGATATTCCGTCAGGAATGTGCATTTTCTGCATAGCAGACATAAATTCACCGATCTTCGTTGTCCTAATAACATACCATGCAGTTATTAGTGCAGGCATGAACTGCGCAACTATTCCACAGTAACCCACAAGAAGCGCAGATAATATGCCTGTTGAGTTTTCTGATATGCAGAACTTCAGCAATACCAGAGCTACTCCATAAAATATCAAAAATCGAAAAGCTGAGGCATATTTTCCCTCGGTAATCAGCAGGATTATCGGAATCAGAGTTACGATGATGCGTATTGCCCATTCCAACAGCGTGACAGCATTCACCATAACAATAAATGATACCGCAAATATCATGAACAGCTTCGTGCGTGGATCAAGGTTTATTTTCATCATACTATCCCTGCTTTTTCAAAATGCTTCTTCACAACAGCCTTTCCGATATATGCTCCGATAACGCCGAATACAAAGCATAGAATGATCAGCACACCTATGGTTTTTCCATTTATCGCTCTGAACAAATTGTCGCAGTATTCAGCAGAATATCCGCCTTCAAGCATATTTTTGCGATAGTTTGCTGCTGTAACGATGACAGGGAAATAGTTTGCACATATCCACAGACAGAAAATTCCGTAGCTGATAGCGATCAGTTTGAAATTCTTGTAATTCCCCTTTTTAGCAAGCAGATCTGCTATAAAACCTGCTGAAATTATAAGCGGTGCACCGAGCCAGCCCATGCCTGTAACAAACATGATTATCGCCAACAATACGGACATTATAGTAAGCATACCGAATTTCTCTATTTTTGTATAAAACAGCATCATCGGTATCGAGCCAACCAAAGGAATAAGCACAACGTATGATGCGACTATATATGGGTGAATGAAGCCTAACATTCCGCATGCAAACTCAACCGCAAAAATAAGAGCAGAAAAAATGCCTATGGTTATAAAATCCTTTGCTTTAAGTTTATTATCGTTCATTTTAAAACCTCCGTAATAATGTTTTTAGTTTTTCCAGCCTGTGCTTACCGCACGTTTTGTAATCATGTTATGATAGATACCGCCTGTTTCCATAAGGCTCTTATGATCGCCCGATTCTACAATTACTCCGTCTTTGATGACCATAATATTATCTGCATGAGCGATCGTGTTGAGCCTGTGTGCGATGACAAACAGTGTCTTGCCCTTGCACAGTTCTGATATTGCCTGCTGGATATAGCTTTCATTGTCAGCGTCAACGCTTGCAGTTGCTTCATCGAGAATGACAATGGGCGAATCCTTCAGTATGCACCTTGCGATAGAAAGCCGCTGTGCCTGACCTCCCGAAAGGCTTGCACCGCCTTCGCCAATCACCGTATCAAAACCTTCGGGCAGTTCCATGATGAAATCATAACAGCGAGCCTTTTTCGCCGCTTCAATGACTTCTTCACGGCTTGCATCAGGTCTGCCGAGAGCGATATTGTTGTAGACCGTATCCTGAAACAGGTACACCCTCTGGAACACCATACTGATATTATCCATAAGCGTTGCAAGAGGTATCTTTCGTATATCCGTACCACGCAGAAGTATTTCACCGCTTTTAACATCCCAGAAGCGTGTCAGCAGACTTGCGATAGTGGATTTGCCGCCGCCTGACGGTCCGACCAGAGCGGTCATCGTGCCTTTATCGGACTTGAATGACACATCTTTCAGCACATCCTTTTCGCCGTAGGCAAACGTGACATTGCGGTATTCTATTTCAGGCGCATTGCTGTCTGTAAGCGGCTGAGTGCCGTTATCATCAAGCTCCTTTTCAGTAAAGAGCGATTCTATCCTGTCCATGCAGGAGTTCATTACAGTCAGCCTTGCTATCTGCCCATAAAATGACTTCATGGGGACAAACAGGTCGAAGAGAAACAGCAGCATACCGATGTAGAAATTCAGCGGCATAGCACCCGAAAAATAGAAATACGAAGATACGGCAAGAACAAGAACAGTACCGAAAGTATAGATAAGGTTCACGCCCGTCTGCCACGGTGCATGGTCGAACTCGAAGTCAAGATTGACCTTGCAGTTCAGCTCAAAGCTGTCGGTCAGTTCCTTTGATTTGTCGCCCATGAGGTTGAAGGTCTTGATTATGCCGATGCCCTCTGTGAAATCAAGTACCGACTCCGTAAGCTTTTCCGAAGCCTCCTGACGTTCGTCCGAATGGCGCAGAGTACTCTTTTTCATAGCAAAACCGAGAGTGAGCATTCCTACTGTCACTATCAGAGAGATAAGTCCCAATCTCCAATCGAAAAATAACATGAACAGCACCATTATCGCCTGCGAAAACAGATAGCTCATCATATCCGCTAAGGTCATCATGCAGTTTTCCTCGATGAAGACCATATCCGTTGACAGCACCGAGCTGATTTTTCCGATGTTTCCCTCTGTGAAATATCCCATGGGCAGGCGGCGGAGATGCTCGCCGAGCTTCATGCGCATATCCGCAAAAATCATGTAGCCTGCCGCACTTTGCAGTCTGTCCGCAAAATACTGGAACAGCGCCTGCACCGCAACGCTTGCCGCGAGCGCGGCGGCGATGTAAATGCAGTGCTTTTTTGTAATCGTTCCGCCGATGAATGCCGTCACAACGAAATATGCCAGCATAATCGGCATTTTCATCAGCATTCCTTTCAGAAACGAAAGAAACATCGCCCCGTAGATTCTGCCCCTGTATTTCCCCGAAACGCCGAGGATTCGCCCAATCAGTCCGATCATGCGCGCACCTCATTTCCGATTGTCCAGCTTGCACTTGCTTCGCTGCTGTTCCAGAGTTTCTGATATTCTTCACAGCTTTGCAGGAGCTTTTCGTGCGTGTCGGCAGCGATGATACTGCCGTCCTTCATGACGCAGATCTTATCTGCATTCACGATTGTCTGCAAGCGGTGAGCAATCACAAGCACCGTCTTTCCCTTGATAATTTCCGCGATTGCTGCATTCATTTTCTCTTCGTTTTCCGGATCAATAAAAGCGGTTGCCTCGTCAAGTACGATCACAGGCGCATTTTTCAGAATTGCCCGCGCAAGAGAGATGCGCTGCCGTTCACCGCCCGAGAGCATCTTTCCGCCGTCGCCCGCCATTGTGTCGATGCCCTTCGGCAGACGCCCCAGAAACTCGCCGCACTGCGCTCTGTTAGCTGCATCTAACACCTGGTCGCGGCTTGCCGCAGGATTGCCGATCAGAATATTCTCATACAGCGTTGTGTTGAACAGAAACTGCTCCTGCGAAACATAGGAGATATGATCGTTCAGTGCTTCAATGCTCATATCGGTAATATCCTGACCGCCGAGCGTGATGCGTCCGCCGCTGAGATCATAGTAATGAACAAGCAGCTTTGCGAGGGTGGATTTTCCGCTGCCGGATTCGCCGACAAGTGCGGTCAGCGTTCCCTCATCAAGCGCAAGGGATACACCGTGCAGCACCTCCTGCTCCTTGTAGGCAAAGCGGACATCTTCAAACTGCACGATATGCGAATCACCGGAAAACGGATTGCTGTTCGTTTTCAAAGGCGTGCTGTCCATCGCCTTTTCGATCTCGTCGATCTTGCAGCCGAGCTGCGGGAATTTTCCGGCAAAACTGAGGGCTTTCAGCAGCGGGATACCGATTGACAGCGACAGGCAGAACACAAGCACAAAATCCGCAAGCGTGGATGTGCCATTGATAACAAACAGCGTTCCCACAGGCAGCATGACAAGCGCCGTACACGGGAGTATCGCACTGTAAAGCGCCATCCAGGGCCAGCAGGCCTTATACCATGCAAGCGTGAAATCACGGTAGCTTTTGATGTCGCTTTCATACCGCCGATAGGATTCGCCGTCCCGCCCGAACACCTTGACGACCTCCATGCCGTTGACATATTCAATGATCGTTGCGTTCATCTTTGCAGATGCGGCATAGTAGGCATTCATGCGCTGCATCCCCGTGCGGAACATCATGCCCATGGCAAACAGACCTAAAGGCAAAGAACAGAGCGACAGCAGCGCCAGTTTCCAGTCCGCAAAGAACATACAGATAATCGCTATCAGTGCCATTGCAAGATTGGAGATGCCTTCGGGAATTGCATGAGCCAGCAGCAGCTCAACCTGGTCTATATCATCAGTGAACAGCTTTTTTATCCTGCCGTTTCCCATATCCTGAATCGTGCCGAGCGGCTGGCGCTCCAGCTTTTTCTGCAAGGAGATACGGATGTTTTTCAGTGTGTTGTATGCAGAGATATGCGAGTATTTCAGCCCCAACACATATAAGATAGCGTAGACTAACTCACATGCACAAATAACAGTGATATGCACTGCATAATAGCCCGCGGAAAGAGTTTCGCCGCCGATCAGCGGCTTGATGATGCGGTACACCATAAAAAACGGCACTGCGGAGGCGATCAGTCCCGCAAACATGACCGCCAGTGCCGCATAGGTATATTTGATGTTGCCGCCCATATAGGGCCTGATCTTATTAAACATGGTTTTCATCGCCTTTCTTTAACATAATGACCTTCTGCCAGTTGAAGAACCGACAGACGATACGGCAATGCTCCTCAATCTGCTCCCATGACATATCGTGAAT
>JAEEGJ010006686.1_pt1 | contig 34215 bp, 29 predicted proteins | sample 8958761 | NCBI WGS metagenome assembly JAEEGJ01 (sample SAMN16246546, study PRJNA631951) | gut metagenome | biome: gut microbiome; feature: rumen; material: RS-attached | host: Bos | place: Iran: Karaj | collected 2018-10
ACGCGAGGTTGTGTTTGCGTTGCAGCCATTGGTTCTCGCCACGCAAGCCGCCTTTGAGAGTCAGCCGACCAATCTTCTGCTGCACGGTGAGGTAGAAAGTCAGGTCGGTCTCGCGGTCGTTAAAGATGTAGCTGCGCAGGGAATCGCGCTGGTAGATGCCACCGGCAAGGGTATCAAGGTGATGGGTCCTGTTCTGCGGCTTATAATGAAATTCCGCTCCAGCCTCAATCTTGCCGTTCTTGCTATAGGGGTGAGTGTAGTCGACATAGAGGTCGTTTCTACCTCCCCACTGGTCAAGATTGCTATGGCGAGTGAAGTCCAATGCTGGGAAGTTGACATATTGACGTTGTCGTGTGCGGTCGTTGAGCCCGCTGGTCAGACCGCCGTTCCAGTTGAACTCAATCTCGCGCCCTGCGGTGTCGAATTTGTGCTGATAGTAGGCGCCCACGTTGCCGCTGATGTAATGCTGATGCGCTTCCACATTGGAGCGGTAGCTGTAGTCGCCGGGATGGCTTATGTACTCTATTTGGCTCACATCAAAGTCCACATCCATATTAAAGAACGAGGGATAGAACCACGCCCAAGCAGAGAAGGTGTTGCGGTCGTCGAAATGATAGTCAAGTTTGCCGCCGATGTTATAGTTTCTCGACCGCTGCAACTCGTTGCCGGTGTAGTCATTTGTTGAGGAAAGCAGGCTGTCGTCGGTCAGCAGTCGCGAGTGCTGCTCGCTGGTTACCTTGTAGTCGTTAAAATAGGCACTTCCGTAGAGGTTGAGACTTAGTTTGTCGTTGTTATAGACATAACTCACCCACGGCGAGAAACGGGGGCCGGTACTGGCTTTGAAGCCAACGGACAGCAGCTGGTTAAGGGGATTGCGACCATCGGTGACGATGTTGATAATGCTGCCGCTGGTGCCGTAGCGTGCCGAGGGGTTGCTCAACACCTCGATGCGCTTGATACTGGAGGCTGGCAACGTCTTAATGTACTGCTTCAGTGCCTCGCCGTCCATATTAGAAGGGCGGTTATTAATCCAAACCTCCACAGCGGTCTTGCCGCGATAGGTGATGTTGCCCTCGGCATCCACCTCCACGCCCGGGGCGTTTTGGAGGGCGTCGCTGGCTGTGCCGGCCTGCACACTTGGGTCATCCTCCACGTGGTAGAAGGTCTTTTCGCCGTCGGCACTGTAAAGAGGACGCTGGGCGGTGACGCTCACTGCCTGCAAGTTAGTGGCGCTATGGAATAGGCTGATTGTGCCCAATGCCGTGTCGGGTGGCAGGCTGATTTGCTGCCAATAGGGTTCATAGCCGATGGAAGAGATACGCAACAGATAGATGCCAGTGTCCACAGGGCTGAAACGGAATACGCCAAAGGCATCGGTTGTGGTTCCTTGTACGAAAGTGCTGTCCTGTTGCCGCAGCAGCACGCAGTTGGTGAAGGGCAGCGCCTCGCCCGAAGTGGCATCTTTCAGGGTTCCTCCTGTTGTCAGTTGCTGGGCTTTCGTCCCACCGATGGCACACGCCACCAGAATAGTCATCAAAATAGTCTTCTTTGTCATTATATTTCTCGTTTTGATTTATCATATAAACGCCTAAGTCGGCTAAATACTACAGCATTGCAGAGGGAGTCCAATTCTTGATTTGGCGGTGCAAAGGTACTAATACGCACACAATCAACTGCTACACGAAAGGGTAAAAAATATTCGCCAATTGAAAAACTACCCGAAAGGGTAGTGCAAAAACACAAGAAAAACGTGAGACGACACAATAAGAATGGCACGCTGGCGTTATATAAAAATAATAAATGAATGATTATGGCATCTGACAAGGCACAATATGTGGTAGCGCTTATTGCAGAGTTTGCAGAGCATTACGGACTCTCAACAACACAGGCAGTGGAGTATCTAAGCCAATATAAGGCCTTGGAGCTCTACGACCGGCAGTATGGCTATTTGCATACTCAGTCATTCGCCTCAAATGTGCGTGACCTTTCAGCTTACTGTCGCAGAATGGGGGGTACACTATGATTACACAATATCACGGATCCAACATTCGGATAACTGAGATTGACCAAGGCCAATGCAATCCATACAAGGACTTTGTCCAAGCATTCTACCTAACTACGGAGAAGGAACAAGCCATGGATGTGGCTCTTGCGAGGGTTGATATCTTTGGAGGAGAACCAGTAATCAATGTCTACTATTTTGATGAGCGGAAGCTTTTGGATGGGACTCTTTTGTTTAAATCGTTCGATAAATATACCGAAGAGTGGGCAGACTTCGTCTACCAGAATCGTGACGAAACGAATGAACCGCCATACATGCACTCGTACGATGTGGTGTACGGACCGATAGCCAATGATCGTGTGGGGTTCTAGATTCGAAATTACCGTTTGGGTAATATTGACAAGAAAGTGCTTCTTCGGAGATTGATGTATATGAAGGGAATTACTTATCAGTATGCTTTTTGCACCATGCATGCTATAAAAGAATTGAAACCGTATGAAATTGAGTGAACAAGAATTTAAATTCTTGATAGAGAGTATCACGTCTGACTTGATACAGCTGTTGATGAATCGTCGGCACTACACATTGCCTCTTGCGGTGGAAACTGTGTACGGGTCTAACATTTATAGAGCTCTGTTACGTCCCATCTCAGGCCTTTATTTTCAGAGTTCTGGATATGTATACTCACTGCTGGAAGACGAATTGAGAAAGAGAATGACTCATGCCTCAGATTAACGACTTCTTTATCGACAAAAACCGTGTGGACGGCATCACCGAGGATGACTATGAGCAGGTGAGGCCTAAGATTGAGGCGGTGGCCGCTGCCGCACGCACTACGACCAACAGCATCTACGTTATCGACTACCACAAGCGCAATTTCCTATACGCCTCTGAGAACCCGATGCTGGCACCAGTGGGATTGAAGGAAATGGGTTATGCCCTGTATCTCAACTTTGTACCCAAGGAGGAGCAGGCTATGCTACTCGAAATAAACCGTGTCGGTTTCGAAGAGTTCTCGCGAATAGATTTGGAGGAGAAGATGGATTTCGTCATCAGCTATGATTTTCATTTTGTGCAGAATGGCCGTTGCCGTATGGTCAACCACCGCCTCACACCGTTGGCTCTCAACGCCAAAGGGCAGCTGTGGCTTGCCCTCTGCTCCTTCTCGCTCTCGTCGCGCAAGGAATTCGGCAATGTGCGTATGTGGCGCGTGAAGGAGAGCGGCAATGGTATCGTGGGCAATCGTGAGGTGCGTGAGTATTCGTTGATGGATGGCAAGTGGCACAAATGTGAACCCATCGCGCTGAACGAGACAGAGCAGAGCCTACTGATGATGTCGGCGCAGGGCTACACCACCGAGGAAATAGCCGAGCGGCTCTTCCGATCCACCGACACAATGAAGTATCACCGCAAGAAACTCTTCCGCAAACTAGGTGTTGAAAGCATCAACGAGGCCGTCGCCCTCGTGATGAGCAGCAATGTGATTTAATATAAAACAACTGGCATCCAAGGTATTTTTCACACATTGGATGCCAGTAGGCCTTGGATGGCGACATACCCCGCCACTTCGGCAAACATTCACGGATGTTTGCTTCTCTCGACTATTTCGTGGATATGACCAGGAAACGGGTCTGCTCCCAGAATTTGGCGGGATTGAGGATGCGGAGGTAGGAAACCTGCTTGGGGTCGTTCTCGTCCATCACCAGTTCGTAGCTGTTCTCGGGGTGGTTGGAGACGACCACGGCCTTCTTCATGTTTACAGGGATAGTGGTGACTTTGGTGCGGTCGATCTGGGTGAAGCGGTCAAGAGGCATCTCGCTGTTGGTGCCCTGATGGCGGCCAATGCCAATGAATCCGCCAGTCTTGGCAACGATGCCCGCCTCATTGAGGTCGGTATAGGTTCCCACCACATAGTAGGCACGGTTGGCCTCGACGGTCTGACGCTGGATGTGGAGGTCTTTCTCCTCGTTGGAGGCGGTGAGGTCGCTCACATCCTGGTTGAGTTTCTTGATAAGCACCTTGTTGCTTTCCAACTCGGTGAGGAGTTGGGCAATCTGCGACTCCTGAGCGGCAATGCGCTCTTCCTGACGGTTCACAAGTTCTTGCAGGCGGGCACTCTCTTTGCCTTCGTTATTGATTTTAGCCTGCAGGTTGGCGAGTTTCTGCTTGTTGGCAGCCATGAGGTTCTCGATGCTCTTGATTTGCTCGTTGATCTGATTCTTGACATTTGGCTGACCTTCGAGGTTGGCACGACGCAGCTCCTGCACGGCAGTGTAGCGGGAATTGACGGCAGCGAGGTTTTCCTCAATCTCGTTGAGGGTGGTGAACAGGGAGTCGAGTTCGGCATCCTTGTTGCTGATAATCATGGAAAGAGAATCGTTCTGACGGATGGCGGCATCGAGTTCTTCCTGATGATTGTTGCATGCGGCAAAGGCGACGGCCACAAGTGCCAAACTAAGGGTTAATACTATTTTTCTCATGTTAGGTTCTTTTAATGATTATTTTTATTAGTTCAAACAATAAATTTCGTAGTTTACGTTATTGCTTAAAACGAAGATGTGTTTTATTTATTGCACACTTTACACACAAAGATTATTAATAAACCTTAAAAATATGACCAAACTAGCAAAAACACTACTCTTTATGACCATCATAGCCACCACAACGCCATCAATGGGCAATACGTATCACCCGACTTCGTCGTACCCTTCTAAAGAGGGGACGGACAACCCCTTGCTGCAAGAATGGAAGACCCCGCACCAGACTCCGCCGTTCAGCCAAATTCGCAACGAGCATTATGCGCCTGCAGTCAAAGAAGCCATCAAGGAGGCTGAAGCCAACATACAGAAAATCATCAAACAGAAGGCTGCCCCAACATTTGAGAACACCATCGTAGCCCTACAGACGGCCAGCGAGAGGTTGGACCGCATCACGTCGGTGATGTTCAACATCAATGAGTGCAACACCGACCCGGAGCTGCAGGGCATCGTGATGAAGCTGACGCCCGAGCTGACACGCTACTCGAACAGCGTGAACATGAACGAGAGACTGTTTGCCCGCGTCAAGGCGGTGTATGAGCAGCGCGAGCGGCTCAACCTCACCACCGAGCAACGCACCCTGCTGGAGGAGACATACAAGGGTTTTGTGCGCAACGGCGTGAACCTGACTGGCAAGGAGAGGCGCACCTTTGCCAAGAACAGCGAACGGCTGGCCGAGCTGTCGCAGCTGATGAACCAGCATGTGCTGGCGGACAACAACAACTATATCCTCCACGTCACCGAGGAAAAGGATTTGTCGGGCCTGCCCGAGAATGTGGTAGCCGCCGCCCGGCAGGAGGCGCAGGAACGCAATCTCGACGGATGGGTGTTCACGCTTGCCTACCCTTCGTTCGGCCCGTTCATCACCTACGCCGACAACCGCAACCTGCGGGAACAGCTGTGGCGTGCCTACAACAGCAGGGGCAACCGTGGCAACGAGAACGACAACAACGAGGTGATTCGCGAGATGACGCTGCTACGATACAGGCAGGCCCAGTTGCTGGGATTTAAGAACTATAGTGAGTATGTATTGGGCAACCGAATGTGCGAAACACCCAAACAACTGGCAGACTTTTTCAACCAACTGCTGAATGCCGCCTTGCCGTTTGCGAAACACGACCTTTTCGAAGTCAGCAAATACGCCCAGAAACTGGGGGCTCCGATGCCTTTGCAGCGTTGGGATTTCTCCTACTACAGCGAGAAGTTGAAACAGGAGAAATATGATTTTGACGAGGAGCTATTGCGCCCCTACTTCCAGCTGGAGCGTGTGCGCCAAGGTATTTTCGATTTGTATGGCAGGCTCTATGGGCTCCGTTTCGTGGAGGCTACCGACATCGACGTGTACCATCCAGATGTGAAGGTGTATGAAGTGTTTGACGGCAAGCGACTGATGGGAGTGCTGTATATGGACATGCACCCCCGTGCCAGCAAGCGCAGCGGCGCATGGATGACTTCGTTCCGCGAACAGAGCAACATCGACGGCAACCAGGTGCGCCCATTGATACAGGTGGTGTGCAACTTTTCAAAGCCTGTCGGAGACAAGCCCGCCCTGCTCAGTTTCAGCGAAGTGGAGACTTTTATGCATGAGTTTGGCCACGCCATGCACGGAATGCTCACCGACTGCACCTATCCCAGCATCAGCGGCACCAGCGTGAAGCGCGACTTTGTGGAACTGCCCTCGCAGGTTATGGAGAATTGGTGCTACGAGTCGCAGTTTCTCAACACCTTTGCCCGCCACTACCAAACGGGCGACACTATCCCGGGCGAGTATATCCAAAAAATCAAGTCTGCCGAAAAGTACCTGGCGGGCTGGCTGTGTGTGCGCCAGCTAAGCCTGGGTATGGTGGATTTCGCCTACCACACCATCACAAGCCCCATCGAAGGCCCTATGGAAAAATTTGAACGGCGGTATATGGTAGAGTTGCTGCCCGCCGTCGAGGGGGCCAACACCAGCACGGCCTTCACCCATATCTTTGCAGGAGGATATGCCTCGGGCTACTATGGTTACAAATGGGCGGAAGTATTGGATGCAGACGTATTCTCGCAATTCAAACAGAATGGCATCTTCGACAGGACCACGGCCACCCGTTTCCGTCAAGAAATACTATCAAAGGGCGGCACTGAGCACCCTGCCGTTCTGTTCCGCAACTTTATGGGGCGCGACCCCAACATCCATGCCCTACTCATTAGATGTGGTTTTGAAGAGGAAATCAAAACCGTCTTTGAGTAATTATCTTTATTCAGGCCAAAATTCAGCCTGACACCAAACAAAATACAAAATGAATGATATTTACGCAAAACAGATACTAAAAATATTTGCCAACAATCCATTCGACACATTCAACCACAAACAGATAGCCTCACGAGTGGGTGCCCACGACAAGGGTACGCGCCAGTTGGTGCTTGCCACCATTCAGGAACTTGCCGAGGCTAAGATACTGGTGGAAGACGAGAATGCCCGTGGCAAATTTAAGATTAACCCAAAGAACATCAACGACGACCTGCTGCCAAAGAATTATCTTATCGGCACCATCGACATGAAGCAGACGGGCAAGGCCTACGTCATACCACAGGAAGAAGGTCGCGAGGATGTGCAGATTTCGCCCAACAATACCAACCACGCCCTACACGGCGACACGGTGAAGGTGCTCATGTTCCCCCAACGCAAGATGCGCAAGCCCGAGGGACAGGTGGTAGAGATTATCAAACGTGCCAAGACCCGTTTTGTCGGCATTATCCAACGGCAGGACCGCTTCGCATTCCTAGTCAGCGACAGCCGCACCATGGTGGTAGACATATTCATCCCCCTCACCGACCTGGGCGGTGCCGAGGACGGCGAGAAGGCTCTGGTGGAAATGACCGACTGGCCCAAACGAATGAACAATCCTGTGGGACGCGTCATCAAACGACTCGGACACCCCGGTGACAACAACGTGGAAATGCAGTCGATTCTAGCCGAATACGACTTCCCCCTCGAATTCCCTCCAGAAGCCGAACACGAGGCTGAACATATTGCCGAACCCACCGAGAAGGACTACGAAGGCCGCAAGGATTTCCGCAATACCACCACATTTACCATCGACCCTGCCGACGCAAAAGACTTCGACGACGCCATCTCGTATCGCCGTATGAAGAACGGGCACTACGAAGTGGGCGTGCACATTGCCGATGTATCTCACTATGTCAAGCCCGGCACACATATCGACCGCGAGGCATTCGCCCGCGGCACCAGTGTCTATCTGGTGGACCGCACCATACCCATGCTGCCTGAAAAGCTGTGTAACGGGGTCTGCTCGCTCCGTCCGCACGAGGACAAGCTCTGCTTCAGCGTGGTGATGGAGATGGACGATGAGGCACATGTGTTCAAAGCTTGGTTCGGCAAGACGGTTATCAACTCCAACTGCCGCTACGCCTACGAAGAGGCACAAGAGATAATCGAAGGCACCAAAGCTGAGAACCTCACCCCCACCGACACGGCCATCTTGGAACTGCACAAGCTAGCCACCATACTGCGCAACGAGCGCTACAAGGACGGTGCCATCAACTTCGAGAGCCAAGAGGTCAAGTTCAAGCTTGACGAAAATGCAAAACCCATCGGAGTCTATATCAAAGAGGACAAGGAGGCCAACTGGCTTATTGAAGAGTTTATGTTGCTTGCCAACCGCCGAGTGGCCGAACGCATCGGTGCCAATCGCGGTGGCGAGGGAGCCAAGAAGATTTCTCCCAAAACCTTCGTCTATCGCGTTCACGACGAACCCAACCCCGAAAAGCTCAACACCTTTGTCGAATTTGTAGCCAAGCTAGGCTATAAGATAAAGACCTCTTCGCGGCAGGCTCTCGCCCACAGCTACAACAGCCTTTTCGAGAGCATTGCCGGACGTGGCGAGGAGTATATGATTGACTCCATCGCCATACGTACCATGTCGCGAGCCTACTATAGCACCGAGAACATCGGCCACTACGGCCTAGGATTCCGTTTTTACACCCACTTCACCTCCCCCATCCGCCGCTATCCCGACCTCATGGTGCACCGACTGCTGCAACAGTACCTGCAAGGCGGACCCTCCGTCAGTGCCGACGAATACGAAGAGTATTGTCGCCACTGCTCACAAATGGAGAAACGTGCCGCCGATGCCGAACGAGCCAGCATCAAATACAAACAGGCAGAATTCCTTAGCGACAAAATAGGTCAATCATTCCCCGCCCTCATTTCGGGGGTCAGCAAATGGGGTATCTATGCCGAAATCGAAGGCAACAAATGCGAAGGCATGATACCTATCGGCAGCCTGCACGGCGACTACTACATGCTCGACGAGGACAACTACCAAGTAATCGGTCGCCGCTATGGCCGATGCTACAAGCTAGGCGACCCCATCACTATCCGCGTCAAAGGGGTGGACATGACCAAGAAAATCATCGACTTCGACCTAGTGGATGTAGACCTTGAGCAACCCCGACACACTAATTCGCGCAAAGGCAAATCCCGTCCCGACAAACCTGAGCGTAGTAGGAAGGCTCACGACAAACCCTCCAAAGAGAAGAGCAAAAACGCTAAAAGCAAAGGCAAAAGCGCTCGCAAGCCTCACCCCAAGAATATCGTGAAATGAACGGAGTACGACTCCCCCAAATTTTAGGAGAAAGTGCGTGTTTTTTGTCTAACATTTAACTCAGAAATAGGAGTAAAAAAACAATTTAACATTTAATATATAACTGTAATACAACTATTTACCACCACCCGCCCCCTAAATATGCGTAGAAAAAACGTCATTTATCGTAAAAAAATAGTACTTTTGCATCGGGAATTGGCTTTGGTGGTATCAGTATTGCAGACCCACTAGAACACCAAAGCCCCCGAAATAAACATCACTAGCGGTCTGCCAAATGATAACAAAATACCATGAAAAAAGTACTGACCGTAGTTGCTATCGTAGCATTGGTTGCATGCCTTGGAAGCTGCAAAAAGAAATGTAATTGTGTAACCACCATGAATGGCGAGGTCGTTCAAACCGTAGAGGTTGAAGCCACCAATTGCGCAAAGATGAATGTCACCCAAACCATGGGCGACATGGTTCAAGAGACAAAGTGCAACTAAGACCACTTTACCCTTAGCAAGAGAGAGGACTGTTCCACTCGAATAGTCCTCTCTTTTTTGTATAAAAAAACCGCCCTCGCAATGAGGACGGTTTCTTTTTTCCATTATCTATTATCTATAGAGATTATTCGGCGACAACTTCGATGTTGATCTGAGCCTTAATCTCTTTGTAGAGATTGATGGTGGCGGGGAAGGTACCGATTTCCTTCAGTTTGGCACCGTCAACCACGATCTTCTTACGGTCGATTTCGTAGTTGTGCTGCTCTTTCAGAGCCTCGGCAATCTGCTCGGCAGTGATGGAGCCGAAGAGGTGGCCATTCTCACCCACTTTGGCAGTGAGGTGGACAGTCTTCTCGTTGACGGCAGCCTGCATGGTGAGAGCCTCATTGCGGAATTTCTCTTCCTTACGAGCGCGCTGGCGGATGTTCTCGGCCAAAACTTTGCGGTTGCTAGGAGTGGCGATGATAGCCATGCCCTGGGGGAGAAGATAGTTGTTGGCGTATCCGTTCTTGACTTTGACGATATCGTCTTTGTAACCAAGGTTGGTCACATCTTGCAAAAGTATAATTTCCATTCTATTCTCTCCTATTATTTATTTTAAACAATCGGCTACATAGGGCAGCAAAGCCAAGTGGCGGGCACGCTTGATAGCCTTTGACACTTTCTTCTGATACTTGTTGGAAGTACCGGTGATGCGGCGGGGCAGAATCTTGCCCTGCTCATTGACGAACTTCAGCAGGAAGTCTGCATCTTTATAATCAATGTATTTGATGCCAAGTTTCTTGAAACGGCAATATTTCTTGCGCTGTGTTTCAACGGCAATGGGGGTTAGGTATTTGATTTCGGTTTCGTTTGCCATGATTCTAATTTGATTAAGTTACTTTTTTGTGTTTAACTTACTTCTCCTCCTCAGTTGCGGGAGCCTCTTCGACGGTTTCGGCGGCAGCCTTCTTGGCGTTGCGCTTCTTCTCGTTGTAAGCGACGGCATACTTGTCGAGCGACACAGTGAGGAAGCGGAGCAGACGCTCGTCGCGCTTGTAGGCGACTTCGAGGTCGGCAATCAAGCTACCCTCGGCGTTAAACTCGATCAGGTAGTAGAATCCAGTGGTCTTTTTGCGGATAGGATAAGCGAGCTTGCGCATACCCCAGTTGTTGGTGTAGACGATTTCTGCACCGTGCTCTGTTAAGAAGTTGGTGTACTTCTCTACCGTTTCCTTCATCTGATCTTCAGACAAAACGGGAGTTACAATGAAAACGGTTTCGTAACGGTTTAACATGTTAACTAATTTAATTGTTTTATATTGTTGTTATTTATAAATGTCTAAAATAATAAAAGTGAGCCACTTTGCGGACTCGAACCGCAGACCTACGCATTACGAATGCGTTGCTCTACCAACTGAGCTAAAGTGGCGTTGCGGCATTGATGTAAGATTGTTTGGAAAGCGTTCCGTTTCTTTTCAGGAGAGAGTTTGTCGGGGTGAGAAGGCTCGAACTTCCGACCTCCACGTCCCGAACGTGGCGCGCTAGCCAACTGCGCTACACCCCGCAGTAGTGTCCTGGCAGGGACTCGAACCCTGGACCCATTGATTAAGAGTCAATTGCTCTACCAACTGAGCTACCAAGACAACTCTTATGAGGAATGTGAATACTTGATTCACTATTCGCTACATCATTTCAAATTACTCTCTTTTCGTACTCCGGGTGGGACTTGAACCCACACGCCCTTGCGGGCAAGGGATTTTAAGTCCCTCGTGTCTACCATTCCACCACCAGAGCTTTTTGCCATTGGCCATCAGCTGTTGGCTTTTGGCTTTCGTAGACCTTGAGCGGAAAACGAGACTCGAACTCGCGACCCCGACCTTGGCAAGGTCGTGCTCTACCAACTGAGCTATTTCCGCAAAGCGTTTGTTTTGAGCGGAAAACGAGACTCGAACTCGCGACCCCGACCTTGGCAAGGTCGTGCTCTACCAACTGAGCTATTTCCGCATCGCATTTCACCATTTCAAGTGACTCTTTGCTTTCAAAAAACAACTATTTTTCCTTTCGAAAGCGGGTGCAAAAGTACAAACTTTTTTCCATTCAGCAAAACTTTTTTTGAAGAAAAAATACAAAACACTCATTTCCAGCCATAAATATTTTCAAATATTCCTTCTTACCCCTAGTCAAACACGACTTCTTATCATTCATTTCTACCTTTTTGAAGGCAGTTTTTCTCATTACACGTCTATTCCCTCCTCCCAATACATGCTATCCACAGAACATCCGTCAGTTACACTCCTTCTAATGTTGATTACTTCTTCCCAACTATCTTCTTTATCTCATTCAATTTCAGCAGGGCTTCTAACGGTGTGAGCGAATCGATGTCAATGTCTAGCAACTTGTCGCGGATGTCCAGCAGCGTCGGGTCGTCCAGTTGGATGAAACTGAGCTGATATCCTGCACCAGGGTCTTGCTCCTGTTTTTTCGATTTTTTGGCTTTCGGGTTTAAGTCTGAGATCTTCTCATTCTTCGACTCCAGCAGTTCCAGCATACTGTTGGCACGTTTCAGCACCTGTGCAGGCATTCCCGCCATCCGTGCCACATGGATGCCAAAACTGTGTTCGCTGCCACCCATCTCCAACTTACGCAGGAATATCACCTTGTTCGCCACCTCCCGCACCGAGATATGGTAGTTTTGTATACGTTCATACTGGTCCGCCATCTCTATCAGCTCGTGGTAGTGCGTGGCAAACATCACCTTCGGCCGTGCATTCTTCTGATTATGCAAATATTCCGTAATTGCCCATGCTATCGATATGCCGTCGTAGGTCGACGTGCCGCGCCCAATCTCGTCCAGCAGCACCAAGCTCCTATCCGATATATTATTCAATATACTCGCCGTCTCGTTCATCTCCACCATAAAGGTCGACTCGCCCGAGGAAATATTATCCGACGCTCCAACACGTGTGAATATCTTGTCCACCATGCCGATATGCGCCTCACGAGCAGGGCAATAGCTGCCCATCTGCGCCATCAGCACTATCAAGGCCGTCTGCCGCAGCAATGCCGATTTACCCGACATGTTGGGTCCCGTGATGATAACAATCTGCTGCGTGTCATGGTCGAGAAACACGTTATTGCTCACATATTGCTCACCCAGTGGCAGCTGGGTCTCAATGACAGGGTGACGACCCTCTTTAATATCAATCGTTGTGTCATCTGATAGCTCGGGGCGGCAATAGTTGTTCGCCAACGCCACCTCGGCAAAGCACTGCAGGCAGTCCAACCACGCTACCAATTGCGCGTCGTACTGGATAGGCTCCAAGTATGCAAGCAATGCCGCCAGCAGCTGCTCATACAACTGCGCCTCCAATGCCAGCATACGCTCCTCTGCGCCCAAAATCTTCTCCTCATACTGTTTCAATTCTGGCGTGATGTATCGCTCCGCGTTTGTCAGGGTCTGCTTGCGTATCCACTCCTCCGGCACCTTGTCCTTGTGCGTGTTAGTCACTTCCAGATAGTAGCCGAAGATATTATTGAACCCCACCTTCAGCGATGGGATTCCCGTCCGCTCGCTCTCCCTGCGCTGTATCTCCATCAGATAGTCCTTGCCCGACCCCGCCATGGCTCGCAGTTCGTCCAGCTCTCCATTCACGCCAGCCGCTATCACGCCCCCTTTGTCCAACTTCACCGGTGGGTCTTCCTGTATCTCCCTGTCTATGCGCTCGTAGATGCTCTGACAAGGATTGAACTGCTCCGCCATGCGACGGAAAGGCTCGTCTTCCACTCGGTGGCACAACTGCTGTATCTGCGCCACTGCTGCCAGCGACCGTTTCAGCTGCACCAACTCGCGCGGATTGATACGTCCCACCGCCACCTTCGAAATCAGGCGTTCCAAATCGCCAATGGCACGTATATGGGGCAACAGTTGCACAGACAGGTCCCTATTCCTAACTATCACGTCCACAACATGCAGCCTCTCCTCTATCGCCATTCTCTCTTTCAGAGGCATCACAATCCACCGCCGCAGCAGTCGCGAACCCATCGGGGTTGCCGTCTGGTCCAGCACATCCAACAATGTGCGAGCATTCTCGTTAGGCGAATGCACCAACTCCAAGTTGCGTATAGTGAACTTGTCTAGCCACACATACCTATCCTCCTCAATGCGGTTGATAGTACATATATGCTGTGTGCGGTCGTGCTGGGTGGCCTGCAGATAGTAGAGTGCCGCACCCGCGGCAATCACACCTTCCGTCAGTTCCTCCACGCCGAAACCTTTGAGCGATGTAGTGCCAAACTGTTTCATCAGCAACTCGTTGGCAAAGTCAGCCGTGAACACCCAATCGTCGAATGTATTAGTATAATATTTCTCGTTGAAATGGTCCAAGAACCAATGTAGCTTCTTGCGTTGCAGCACCACCTCGGCCGGGTGGAAATTCTGCATCAACTTGTCGATATACGCCAAGTCGCCCTGCGCCACATAAAACTCGCCAGTCGACACATCCAAGAACGAAATGCCGTGAATCTTATCCGTCAGATGCAGCCCGCACAAGAAGTTGTTCTCCTTCACATCCAGCACCATATCGTTGTACGACACCCCCGGCGTCACCAACTCAGTGATGCCCCGCTTCACCAGCCCCTTCACCGTCTTCGGGTCCTCCAGCTGCTCGCAGATTGCCACCCGCAGACCCGCTTTCACCAACCGTGGCAGATACTGGTCCACCGCATGGTACGGAATGCCTGCCAAATCGGTATATCCCCCACCCCCGCTAGCCTTGCGCGTCAATGTGATACCCAATATCTGTGATGCCTTGCGGGCATCCTCGCCAAAAGTCTCGTAAAAGTCACCCACACGAAACAGCAGCATCGCATCCGGAAACTTCCGTTTCATCTCCGCATGCTGCCTCATCAAAGGGGATTCATTCTCTGCATTCTTTGCCATAAGCTACAACATATTACCTATTTCTTGTGCTATTTCCTAACAATATCACTTACAGACTCTATCATTTCTTTGGATGGTACAAATAAAGGCTCTATCAATTCTCGCGACGCCTCAAAAGAGCAGTTATAGTCACTCTTCTCTCGCATTGTCTGCAACAATGAAAAAGTATCAGAAAATTCCTCTGCCAATATGCCTGTTTTTATATACTCCTGTCGAAACATCATCCCTGCTCCATGATGGGTACGCACTTCATGCTTGCCATACACCAACAACGAATTGACAGCATGGAATACAGCATAATATAGACGATTTGCTGCGGCATCCCATTGCTCGTGTTCTTTCATTATTTCCGCCTGATAATAGTTGGCATGGGCTTTCTCCAGTTCCCTGTCAACAATAATCCTTCTATTTTCATCGCTCAAACTCATATCAATATTTTTTTTTCACGTGACACATTGTCGTAAAATGGAGTATAATCATAGCTATCCCATTCCCCTTTCGCATATACTTGAGGATTGATCTCCTCACCTATATCCCAACCAAGTTCACGGAGTGGTTTTTGCGAAAGATAGTCCGCCAAAGTCAAGGTTTCTTTGTCCAACAATATCAACAAGTCGTAATCGCTGTCGGGGCGTGCGTCGCCACGGGCACGCGAGCCATACAGCCACAGCGACGCTCCCGGCGGGAGTATGCGCTCTGCCGTCTCTTTGATACGTTCTATGACCTCTTTCTGATCCATTTTCAAATTGCAAAAATACGATTTTTTTTCAATACGGCAAGAATTTATAAAGTACTAATGGTTATAATTCCCAAGGATATTAACGTAACACAAGAACGATTTTTTTATTCTATCTACACACTCAATCCCATACGGCAAAGCAAACTACACGAAATCCCAATAATTCTCTGGCGTAACAACTTGCAGTTGTGTCCCTGGGTAGCTCTCCATAAAAGCTTTGGGGGCTCGCACGTTAGGCTTTTTCCACTTGAATTCGTATGCTGTCAGCCGTCCGTCCATTTCCTCTACCAAATCTAGCTCCTGCTGTTGTTGGGTGCGCCAAAAGTACATCTGCGCATAGCTCTGTCCATACGCGTTGCGTTTCACCCGTTCGCTCATCATAAGGTTCTCCCACAACACACCTACGTCATTGCGCATATCCAATGGTGCAAAGTTCGAAATGAGCGCGTTACGCACTCCGTTGTCATGGAAGTATATCTTACGTCCACACTTTATCTCCGTCCGCAAGTTTCGGCTATAGGAAGGCAGCCGAAACACAACATAGCACTTCTCCAACAGGTCTATATAGCTGCCTACCGTTGCCTTGTCAATACCGATTAGGTTCGACAACTCGTTGTACGACACTTCGCTGCCAACCTGCAATGCCAATGCCCTCACCAGTTTTTGCAATACGTCGGGCTTCTTCACTCCACGATATTCCAACAAGTCACGATATAGGTAATTGTTTGTCAAATTCTGCAAGATACGCCGTGCATCCTCGGGATGTGTCACCACCTCGGGATACAATCCGTACACCATACGATGCTCCAAAAGTCTCTGCTCTTCTCTACTTGAAGTATGCAACGCCAACTCAGTGAGTGACAATGGGTACAATCGATGCTCAAACAACCGTCCTGTGGCTGGCTCGTTAATTTCGTCCGACAGCGTGAGCGACGACGAACCCGTTGCGAGTATTTGTACCGGCAGTTTCAAATCAACGAGCATCTTCAGCGTAAGCCCGATATTACTCACCCGCTGAGCCTCGTCAATGACCACCATACGATGATTCCCCACCAGATTGCGCAATTCAGTCGAGGTCTTATTCTCCAAATCCGCACGGTCGTCGTGGTTGTCACAATTAAGGAAAAGTACGTCCTTCCTGTCAACAATTTGCTCCAAAAGCGTAGTTTTGCCCACCTGACGAGCCCCCATCACCACTATAGCTATCCCCTTATCGAAGTCATTTTTAATTTGCTCTGCAATTCGATGTATCATATTTCGATTTTTTACACTGCAAAGATACAACTATTTTTCGACATAATCGCCAAATTCAATATAAATTTGGCGATTTACACTCCTCCAAACACACGACAAAGGGTTGGATGAACCATTCTCACCCAACCCTTTGATTAACCTAAATACCTTTTATAGGAATAGGTAGCGTGCAATAAACAGGATAGCAAGCACCCACATAGTGACCGAAATCTTGCTGAACTTCCCACACAGGGCGTTGATGACCACATAGGCAATCATGCCAATCAGGATGCCGTCGCTGATGCTGTAGCACAGCGGCATCAGGATAATGGTCAGGAACGCGGGGATCGACTCGCTGAAGTCGTCGAGGTCAATCTCCTTGATGGGACTCAGCATCATCAGACCCACGATGACCAGCGCAGCCGTTGTGGCAGCCGAAGGAATGTGGGTGAAGATAGGCGCAAAGAACAGTGCGATGGCAAAGCAGCAGGCCGTAACAAAGGCCGTGAAACCCGTGCGTCCGCCGGCTCCCACGCCAGCCGCGCTCTCCACGTATGTGGTGGTAGTCGACGAACCCAGACAAGCACCGCAGGTGGTGGCCACAGCGTCAGCCATAAACACCTTGTTGATACCATCAATGTTGCCCTTCTCGTCAACCATGCCCGCCTTCTGCGAGACACCAATGATGGTGCCTATCGTGTCGAACATGTCGATGAACAGGAATGTGAACAGCACCACCAACATGTCGAGCGAAAGCACCTCGCTCCACTGGAACTGGCAGAAGATAGGAGCCACCGACGGCGGCACGTCCACCACGCTGTCGAAGGTGGTCAGCGCACCCACGGCTCCGTCACCCAACTGCCACACTGGCAGCATGCCCAGCAAGGCCGTGGCGATGATACCGATGAGGATGTTGCCCGGCACCTTCAGGATAAGCAGCACACCCGTGATAATGATGCCGATGACGGCAAGCAGAGCCGTGCCGTGGCAGATGTCGCCAAGACCTACCAGCGTTGCCTCGTTGTTAACGATTATACCACCATTCTTCAGGCCGATGAAGGCGATAAACAAGCCGATACCGGCGCCGATGGCATGACGCAGATTCTGCGGTATGGCATCCACAATCCACTGACGCACCTTGGTAATCGTGAGGATAATGAAGATAATACCCTCGATAAAGATAGCCGTGAGGGCAAACTGCCACGAGTGGCCCATGCCCAGGCACACGCCGAACACAAAGAAAGCGTTCAGCCCCATGCCGGGAGCCAGTGCGAAGGGCTTCTTGGCATAGATGGCCATCACCAGCGTACCGATAATGGCAGCCAGGGCGGTGGCAGTAAATACGGCATCCGTAGACATGCCCTGGTCGGCCAGGGCACTGAATATGTCGGGGTTGACAGCCAGGATGTAAGCCATTGACAGAAACGTGGTGATACCGGCAACAATCTCAGTCCTAATGCTGTTTTCGGTGGAATCAAATCCAAATAATTTCTGTAACATGATATAAAGGGTTTAAAAGATTTGAAAGGTGAAAATGAAATCACAAGGTCGCCCCGTGAGGTTTCAATTTTCAATTCTCAATTTTCAATTTCTTAGAATTCCCACTTAATGCCAAGGCAGGGCTTCACGCTCCACCCCTCTCCTGCACCGGAGAAATTGTTCGAAATCTCAACCTCGCCACCGATGTTAAGGTTGTCGCAGCCAAAGTGGCGGCCCACCTTATACCACAACTGCGGCTCGGTGAGGAAGGTGGTGGTAGTAGTGTTGCCACTTGCCCATACGTTGTTCTCCCACCAGAAGTCGGCAAAGCCGCAGAAGCTCAAGCCCGGCACACCAAACAGGTTGTCCAAACCCCACACGGCGGTGAACTGCAGAGGGACGTTGGCGGTCTTGTCAAAACCCGCCTTGATGCCGCGGATGTCCTTGTACATCACCTCGAGAGTCAGACGCTGGCTGAAGTCGTTGTTGGCGATAAAGTACTCGATACCATACAGCCAGGCATTGTTCACCGGGTAGCCGCCCCAGCCGAGGGTACCCATATCGTAGATTCCGCACCCGCCGTTCCACTCAACATGGAGGCTGATATTGTTGACAAACACATCGCCGATGCTGGTGTTCTTGCCCCAGAAGTTGATGGTGCGGGCTATCTCGGTGTAGAAGTCCGTAGGAGCAATGTTGTTGGTGTGGTAGATGTCCACGAAGAAGAACGTGCTTCCCCAATTGTCGGGACTATACATCTCGAGGGTGGTGGTCATGTGCTTCCGACCGAAATCGTACATCTCTTGGATGTTGGTCTGAGCCTTGGCCCCGACGAACGACAGCAGCAAAGCTGCAACTAATACAGTTCTTTTCATAGTGTTACTTTTTTAATTGATAATAATTGAATTATGCAGACAATTTAACATCTACATACTCCCAAACGGTTCTGCAAATGTACGCATAATATTTGACACTACCAAATTTTTAACATTTCACCACCCGCAACGCACTCTCTCCCGCGCCGCAAAGATACGGACATTATTTTTCGCCCGTACCGATTCCTACCGCTTGGTACCGATTCCTACCGATTTGTACCGATTATTACCGATTGGGGATTCGATCATGGGTGTAATAGCGACAAACGACCGTATATGAAACGGCAGAAATTGCAGAGTCGGAGGGAGCCACGTGAGGATCATGTGGGGACCATGTGGGGGTCAGGGTGTATCGGAGGGGGGCGCGGGGGAGGCGGAAAGGGGAGCAGGAGGGTCGGCGGGAGGGGTGGACGGCGGGGTGGCGAGGAGGGGATCGGGAAGGGTGATGAAGTCGCCGTGGGCTTTGACATGCTCGATGAACTGGGCGTAGAAGCGGTGGCGCGAGAGGGTGTCGGCATTGCCGAGGACGATGAGCTTCATGCGGGCGCGGGTGATGGCGACGTTCATGCGGCGGAGGTCGCCAAGGAAGCCGATGGTGCCCTGGTCGTTGTCGCGCACCATGCTGATAACTATCACGTCGCGCTCCTGCCCTTGGAAGCCGTCGACGCTGTTGACGGTAATCTGGTGGCGGAGGGAGCGGAAGAATTTCTGCCACTTGAGCAGGCGGCGTATGAGGCGTACCTGGGCGCGGTAGGGGGAGATGATGCCGAAGTCGATGCGGTCGTCCTGTATGCGGCGGAGGCCTATCATCTCCACGTAGTCGCGGAGGGTGTGGACGAGGAGGCGCGCCTCCTCGGAGTTGGAGCGGCTGAGGGTGCGGACTTGCCGCTCACCGAAGTGGCACTGCGAGGTGTCGAACCAGGTGATGGGCGAGTCGATGGGCGACACGAGGCGGCCTGCCACCTCGGGGGCGGCGGTGAGCCGACCATGGTAGAACCAGCGCGATGGGAAGGCCATGATGGCACTGTTCATGCGATACTGCACGGTGAGGAGCGAGACGCAGCGGGGCTTGGCCTTGGCCACCTTTTGCATGAGGGTGTGGTCGAGGCCGCCACGGGCGGCCTCGGGGCATTTGATGGTGGGGGGCAGCTGGTGGTGGTCGCCACTGAAGATGACGCGGTCGGCCTTGAGGATGGCGGCCCAGCAGGCTGGCTCGAGGGCCTGGGCGGCCTCGTCGATGAAGAGGGTGGAGAATCGACGCCGCTCGAGGATGCGGTAGGCGGAGCCGATGAGGGTGCAGGAGATGACGCGCGCCCGGTCGAAGAGGTCTTGTTGGATGCGGATTTCCAACTCGGTGGCTCGGGAACGCATACGGGCCAGACGGGCCTGCCGCTCACGGCTTTTGCCTTCGCCGCCGGCACCTTCGCGGAGGGCGCGGCGGATGCTCCAGAGCTCGGCATAGTCGGGGTGGTCGGCATAGCGGCGCTCGTAGCTGCAGTCGAGCATCTCGTTGCTCATGCGCAGGGGGTTGCCGATGCGGAGCACATTGACGCCGCGCTGCGAGAGCTGCAGGCTGATCCAGTCGACGGCGGCATTACTGGGGGCGCAGACGAGGACCTGGGTTTCGCGCTGGAGGGTCTCGATGACGGCTTCGACGAGGGTGGTGGTCTTGCCGGTGCCAGGAGGGCCGTGGATGATGGCCACTTCCTGTGCCTCAACTACGCGCTGCACTGCGTCTTGCTGGCTGGCATTGAGCCACGGGAAGGAGAGCCGCGGCAGGCTGCGGAAGGAGGGTTGGGCGGAGCCAATTAATACATTCCTTATATGGATGAATTTCTCGTTGTCGCTGCGCTGGGCGGCGGAGAGGGCGTCGAGCATGACGCGGTAGGAGGTGGTGTCGACACATAGGCGCACGCCGAGCAGGCGGCTGTCGGCATGGGCGCGGAGCGACTGGAGGGCGGCTCGGGTGGGGATGGAGACGGCGAGGATGCCGATGTCGGCCTGCTCGACGTAGCCCTGGATGGGCAGCTCGCGGAGGGCGGAGCCGTCGTCGGCGAGGAAGAAGAAGGAGACGGGTTTGCCGGGCTCGAAGTCGGTGTCGGTCTCGTCGTCGGAGACTTCGTAGGAGACGGGTAACACCAATTGGTCTAGGGCATTATAGGTGCTGGTACCCAGGGTGACGGGGTAGCGGCAGTCGGGCTCGTGGATGTTGTTGCCGAAGCGGTTGGAGGCAAGGGTGCGGGCGTGGGTTTCGCGCTCGTAGGCCATTTCCAAGCGGAGTAGTTCGGCGAGCCGTTGGAGTGATGAGATGGGGTTCGTATTTTCCATAGTGCAAGGGTATAACGAAAAATAATGAAAAATATTTTCTGCATTTTTTTGTATATATGAATAAATTGTGTATTTTTGCAAAACGCCACTGCATGTGGTATGTATATGTAATTGGCTATAAATTAGTAAAGTAATATAATTGTATTAATCCAAAAAATAAAGGAGTTTACACATGACAAAAGTAAAATCACTAGCTGACCTCAAAGCTATGAGAGAGAAGCTTCAGTCGAATCTGGACATTCGCGAGAAAGCCGAAAATCCCGAGTCGCTTGTGCAAATCAAAGTCGCTATGGCAACCTGCGGTATTGCCGCCGGAGCCAAGCAGGTAATGGAACACATGATGGCGAAGGCTGAAGAGCTTAAAATTCCCGCAGTTTTCACCCAGACTGGCTGCATGGGCTACTGCCATGCCGAGCCTACGCTGGAAGTGCGTGTCCCCGGTAAGGACCCCATCGTGTTCGGTCATGTCGACAACGACCGTGCTGACGAAATTCTGACCAAGTATGTCATGAACGGCGAACTGGTGGAGGGCATCATCCCTGTCAATTACGAAACTATCGACAAGTAAAAAGGAGGACTTACACATGGCAAAATACAAAATGCACGTTCTCATCTGTGGCGGTACTGGATGCAAGTCCAGCGACAGCCTGGATATTATCGAAAACTTCAAATCCATTCTCAAAGAGAAGAACATGCAGGACGAGGTGCAGGTGATTAAGACCGGCTGCTTCGGCTTCTGCGAGAAGGGCCCCATCGTCAAGATTATGCCCGACAACACCTTCTACACCCAGGTGAAGCCTGAAGACGTTCGCCGTATCGTCGACGAGCACCTGATCAAGGGTCGTAAGGTTCCCGAGCTGCTGTACATGAATCCTGAGAACAAGGAGCATGTGGCCGACTCGAAGCACATGGACTTCTATAAGAAACAGATTCGTATCGCCCTGCGCAACTGCGGTTTTGTGGATCCCGAGAACATCGAGGAGTGCATCTCCCGCGGTGGTTACGAAGGCTTGGCAAAGTGCTTGACGGAGATGACTCCCGAGCAGGTCATTGCCGAGATGAAGGCTTCGGGCCTGAGAGGCCGTGGCGGTGCAGGTTTCCCGACTGGTTTGAAGTGGGAGCTCTGCGCCAAGAACAAGGCCGACCAGAAGTATGTCATCTGCAATGCTGACGAGGGCGACCCCGGCGCATTCATGGACCGTTCGATTCTGGAAGGCGACCCCAACAGCATCGTTGAGGCTATGGCCATCTGCGGCTACGCTATCGGTGCCAGCAAAGGCTTGGTGTACATCCGTGCCGAGTATCCTCTGGCTATCGACCGTTTGAAGATTGCTATCAACCAGGCTCGCGAGTACGGCCTCCTCGGTGAGGACATCCTCGGTACTGGTTTCAACTTCGACATTGAGCTCCGCTACGGTGCCGGCGCATTCGTCTGCGGTGAGGAGACTGCCCTCATCCACTCGATGGAAGGCCAGCGCGGCGAGCCCACGCTGAAACCCCCATTCCCCGCAGTGAGCGGCTACATGGGCAAGCCCTCTAACGTGAACAACGTGGAGACTTTCGCCAACGTGCCCGTGATTATCACCAAGGGTGCCGACTGGTTCAACAAGATTGGTACCGAGAAGTCGAAGGGCACCAAGGTGTTCGCATTGGCCGGCCAGATCAACAACGTGGGTCTGATCGAGGTTCCGATGGGCATCACCCTTCGTGAGATTATTTATGAGATTGGTGGTGGTATCAAGGACGGTCGCCAGTTTAAGGCTGTTCAGACCGGTGGTCCTTCCGGCGGTTGCTTGACTGCCAAGCACCTCGACACCGCTATCGACTATGACAGCCTGGTGGCTGCCGGTTCGATGATGGGCTCGGGCGGTATGGTCGTCATGGACGAGACCAGCTGTATGCCCGCTATCGCCAAGTTCTACCTCGAGTTCACCTGCGAGGAGAGCTGCGGTAAGTGCTCGCCCTGCCGTATCGGCAACAAGCGCCTGTGCGAAATCCTGGAGAAAATTACCGACGGCCGCGGCACGATGGAAGACCTGGAAGAGCTGCGCAACCTTGCCGCCGTTATCAAGGATACCGCCCTGTGCGGCCTTGGCCAGACTTCGCCCAACCCCGTTCTCTCGACCCTCGACAACTTCTGGGACGAGTATGTGGAGCACGTGGTGGACAAGAAGTGCCGTGCCGGTGTCTGCAAGAAACTGATGAGCTACGTCATCGACCGCGAGAAGTGCATCGGCTGCGGCAAGTGCGCCAAGGGCTGCCCCGTGGAGGCTATCACCCGTACCGACTACACCGCCCCCAGCCACAAGCTGGCTTCGATGGTCATCGACAGCACGAAGTGTATCAAGTGCGGCGCCTGTATCAACAATTGTAAGTTTGGTGCTATTTCTATTCAATAATTAGTCTGACCTGTTCTGAAAAAAATAAATTATTAAGATAATGATTAATCTCACAATAGATAATAAACCGGTTCAAGTTCCCGAAGGCACCACTATCTTGAAGGCTGCCCGTATGAACGGTATCGATATTCCCACCCTGTGCTATTTCGAGCTCGATGGGATGAAATTTGAAAACAAACCCGGCGGATGCCGCGTCTGTGTCGTGGAGGTGAAGGGCCGTAGAAACCTTGCCCCCGCCTGCGCCACCGATGTGATGGAAGGCATGGAAGTGCTGACCCATAGCGCCCGCGTCATCAACGCCCGCAAGACTGTCGTTGAGCTAATCCTCAGCGACCACCCGAACGACTGCCTGCAGTGCGAGAAGAATGGCGACTGCGAACTCCAGTCCCTCACCAAGCGTCTGGGCATAAAGGAAATCCCCTTCAAGGGTGCCCAGTCGACCTATCGCAAGGACAGCACGCTGAGCGTGTATCGCGACATGGACAAGTGCGTCATGTGCCGCCGCTGCGAGACGATGTGCAACAAGTTCCAGACCGCCGGTGCGCTGAGCGGTGTGAACCGTGGCTTCCAGGCCGTGGTGGCTCCCGCCTTTGAGCAGAACCTGGGCGACAGCAGCTGCATCAACTGCGGCCAGTGCGTGCAGGTGTGCCCCGTGGGTGCTCTGACGTTGGTGGATAACATCAGCGACGTGCTGAAGGCTATCGCCGATCCTACCAAGAAGGTGGTGGTGCAGACCGCTCCCGCCGTCCGCGTGGCTTTGGGTGAAGAGTTTGGCATGAAGCCCGGTGAGATCGTGACCGGCAAGATGGCCGCCGCCCTCCGCCGCCTCGGTTTCGACCAGGTGTACGACACCGACTGGAGCGCCGACCTCACCATCATGGAGGAAGGCACCGAGCTGCTCGGCCGCCTGAAGAAGGCCCTGGCTGGCGAAGAGGTGAAACTGCCTATGTTCACCAGCTGCTGCCCCGCATGGGTTGCCTTCTACGAGAAGAACTTCCCCGACCTGCTCGAGTACCCCTCGACCGCCAAGTCGCCTCAGGGAATGTTTGGTGCCGTCGCCAAGAACTATCTGGCTCCCAAGCTGGGTGTCAAGCGCGAAGACCTCATCGTCGTTTCCATCATGCCCTGCCTCGCCAAGAAGAGCGAGCGCGCCCGTGAGGAACTCAGCGTGAACGGCGACCCCGATGTGAACTATGTGCTCAGCACCCGCGAGCTGGCTCACATGATTCGCCAGTGTAACCTCAACCTCAACGACATGCCCGACGAGGACTTCGACAGCCCGCTCGGCCAGTCGACTGGTGCTGCCGTTATCTTCGGCGCTACCGGTGGTGTGATGGAGGCTGCCCTCCGTACCGCCTACGAGGTGCATACCGGCAAGAAACTGCCTCGCATCGATTTCGAAGAGACCCGTGGTTTCGAAGGCATCAAGGAAGCAACCATCGATTTCGACGGTTTCCCCCTGAAGATCGCTATCGCCTACAGCCTCAAGAACGCCCGCATCCTGATGGAGCAGGTGCGCGAAGGCAACCCCAACGGCTACCACTTCATCGAGGTGATGGCATGCCCCGGCGGTTGCATCGGCGGTGCCGGCCAGCCCTACCACCACGGCAACAGCGAAATCATCCGCAAGCGCATGGAAGCCATCTACCGCGAGGATGCTGGCAAACCCATCCGCAAGAGCCACGAGAACCCCGAAATTATCGCCATCTACAAGGAATACTATGGCGAGCCCTGCGGCCACCTCAGCCACGAGCAGCTGCATACGCACTATTTCGACCGTTCCGACAAAATCGATTCAACAAAGTAAAGTAACCCGTCCGAAAGGGCTGACTAGTCAGCCCTTTCGGACACAACAAAAATAACAATGGCAAACATCAAGTTATCCGAAGATAAAATCAACATTATCAAAGACATTGCCAAGTCTTTTGGTAACAAGGCCGGTGAGGTCATCAATGTGCTTCACCAAGTTCAAGGCAAATTCGGCTACCTGCCTGCCGAGGTTCAGGAAGTTGTGGCTCACGAGCTGAACATCCCCGTCTCGCGCGTCTACGGTATCGTTTCCTTCTACAGCTTCTTCACCATGGAGCCCAAGGGCAAGCACCCCATCGACATCTGCCTGGGTACTGCCTGCTACGTGCGTGGTGCTGAAAAAGTGTTGGATGCCTTCCAGCGCAACCTCAACATCCAGGTCGGCAAGTGCACCCCCGACGGCAAGTTCTCGCTGAACACCCTCCGTTGCGTCGGTGCCTGCGGTCTCGCCCCCGTCGCCATGATTGGCAGCAAGGTCTATGGCCGTCTTACTCCCGACATGGTGCCCAGCATCCTTGCCGAGTACAACGACTAATCAACGTCTTTTTCATAGCCCTCTGCCACAACTTAGGCAGAGGGCTTCTTTTTTATTATGCTGACACAAACCCCACAATGGGTCGCCGCCTACACGGCACCTCGAGCCGAAAAGACCGTCACCGCCCGCATCGCCAAAGAACTTGGGTTGGAGACATACCTGCCGTTGCACCGCGTGTTGCGAAAATGGTCGGACAGAGTCAAGAGTGTCGAGGTACCCCTCATCCCCTCCTACACATTCATCAAACTGCGCGAAGCAGATATCTATCACGTACGCGAAATCAATGGCATTGCCGGCTTTGTAACATTCCGCAGCACAGGCATTGCAGTCATTCCAGAAAGAGAAATGGAGGACCTGCGCAGGTTGGCAGAATCGCTGCATGAGGTATATGTCTACAACACCGACCACCTGAAAAAAGGTGCGCACGTCGACGTAGTAGCCGGCGAATTTAAAGGCATGCAGGGGACTATTATTAAAGATTGTAGCGACGGCAATTTTGCAGTTCAACTAGAGAAGCTCAACGTCAGCCTAGTCATCAATATCGAGCCTGCCGCACTGCAAGTTACAGACTAGATAATCAAGTCCTTTACCGACACTTTGGGCACATAATGAATGCCCTCTTTCCGATAATAGGCATGGCTCTCGTCGGGGGCAATAGTTGTCAACTCAATCTTCTCTGTCCCCTTCCCTATCGCCACAATCATCAGAGGCTCGTATGGGAGCTCTAGCGCACGCTCTATCTCACCTTTGTTAAAAGCGCCTATCACTATGCCGTTCAGCCCCATTTCCACGGCCTTGAGCAACATGCTCTGCATAGCGATGCCAAGATCAATATCCACCATCTTGTTCTCCGGCACGGTGCTACATATCACAATAAATGCCTCCGGTTCCGTTCCTGGGAAAGGAAGATGCAGTTCAGGTAGGGCGGCACCCAACTTAATATTATGCAAAACAATGTCGGCTCCCGTATCACGCGTCAACAGACGGAACCTCAGCACCTGCTGGTTGCGAGCCGAGGGCAGCTTGTTACACACGCCCACTATGCGTTCCAATTCTTCACGCTTCACCACATAGTTCTTATTGTATCCGCGATAGCTTCTGTTGCGCGTCAGCAGTTCGTCAAGTGTATGTCCCACACGCTTCACCTTAGTGCGACCAGCACCAAACACCTCCTCGTATCGTTTCTCAAGATAGTTGTCAGCCATAGATAGATATTTTTTGAAAATGCAAAGATACAAAATTAAATTGAAAGCCATTTGGACGAGACAGACATTTTTCAATTTTCCACTTTCAATTATCATTCTTACACCCCGTTCGCCACCAATATCGAGGGGTGAAACGCGACATAGCACATATATTTCCTCCATAAAACGCTATTACATCGCCAAAAACAGCAATTTCATCACATTTTACAGGTGGTATCACGTTTCTTTTATCACACGCAAAAATCGTAGTACTTTTGCAATCGAAAAAAAAGAATCCGGCAATGCTACACAGCCTGCGCCGCCACAAAAAAAAGTCTTTTTTATAGAAATGAACATATTTGCTTTTGGAGATTCCATCATGAAAGGTATAGTAATGAACGCCTCGCACATCAGCGACGGGACAGTAAAATACCGCATCAGCGACCAAGGGTTCGTCAACCGCGTGGGCTCGTCCAGCGGCATATCCATACGCAACCTCTCACGGTTCGGGAGCACCATCCTGGGCGGACTCAATAATATCGACCGCCATCTGCGCGAAATCCATCCTGGCGACCGTGTGGTGCTTGAATTTGGAGGCAACGACTGCAACTTCGACTGGAAAGCCATCTCCGCCAACCCTATGGCGGTGCATAAGCCCGAGGTCAGCCTATCACAGTTCCACGACCTTTATGTCAAACTCATCGAGAAAATCCGCTCCGTTGGAGCCGTGCCCGTACTGCTATCGCTGCCCGCATTGCTGCCACAGCGGTTCTTCGACTTCGTCAGCAAGGGTCTGAACAAGGACAATATTCTCAAATGGCTTGGCGGCGACGTTAGCTACATCAGCAACTGGCACGAGCAGTACAATCTCGAAATCTTCAAACTGGCGGCACTATACAACGTGCAGGTCATCGACATCACCTCCGTCTTTCTGGAGCGACGCACTCTGGGTGACTACTATTGCGAAGACGGCATGCACCCCAACGAAGCCGGACACGAACTGATAGCCGAAACCATCTTATCGCTCGGACTCCTGCCTATGGCAAGCTGCTAGCGTGCTTTCGAGAAACAGCTAGTCTTGCATAGGTAATAAGGATGCGAGAACAGCACCCTGTCGGCACGGTCGGGCGTGATGAAGAGGTTGGCCGCCGCTGCGTCGGCCTTGCGCGAGAGGAGCACACACACAATCTCGTCGAAGTTGTAGCCACTAAAGTGGACAGGCCTGCCCATAAACAGGCTGAAACGGTACATCAGCTCCACTTCCAGCCCCGTCCAACGGTTATTGCGGTAGAAGCTGAACGGAGGATTGTCAACCATGGTCGCCACCTCGATGGGATGCCCCTTCAGGTCTGCCAGTTCTGGCATATCCAGCATGTGAACTGTGTCCACCTGCTTGCTGCACCAGCGGGCAAACATCTCATCCAGCGTGCCATCCGACTTCACCTGCACCAGAAAGTCGTTAAACTGGGCACACAGCTCCTTGTCTTTTGGGTTGAACGCCACTGCCACATCAAAGCCACCAGGCAGGTTGAAGTCGATGGCTAGCCCATGTTGCTCCATCTCAAGGGTCATCAACACCACCGTGTCTGTGATACCGCAGTCAGCCGAATCCTTCATCACCGCCTCGATAAGCTCCGTCGGCGTTGAGAAACGGATAAGCCGGATGTTGGCAAAATTGTTTGTGTCGCTCAGCAGCACGTCGCTCGTGCTCCCGCTCACCACCGCCACCGAATGGCCGTCCAAATCCTCCAAAGAGGTATAACCTGCCACCGTAGCAGGCTGTTCTGGTGCGCTATTGCAGCCTATTATTGTTGCCATCATAATAGCAAACAGGCATGTCATGCATATCTTAGAAATGCGTAAAAATCTATGTTCCATGGTTCTTATTGGTTTTTTTGACAATATATTCGTTACGCAAAAATACAAAATTAAATTGAAAATTGAGAATTGAAAATTGAAAATTTGCGGCCGTACTCGGAAAAGTTCTCAATTTTCAACTCTCAATTCTCAATTAAAGAAGTTTGAACCGCACGCGCCAGGTCCCATCGTTGTAGTCGTGACTGATAATCTTAAACGAGCCTATCTCTGCGGTGTTCTGCACATGGGTACCCGCACAGGCGCAGATGTCATAATCACCGATACGGATAAGACGTAGGGTCTCGCTGGCATCGGCAGGCAGTTTGCTGAGGTCCACCTCTGGGGGAATGTGGTCGCGGTCGACAAATTCCACCGTCACGTCAAGGTTACGCCCTATAACTTCGTTTACATGGGCTTCAATCTCCTGTATTTGAGCCTCCGTAGGGGCAGCGGCAAGTTGATAGTCGCACTTGCTCTTCTTCCGCTCGATGTGGGCGTTGCGTGAACGCGTGCAACCGAACATCTTCACCATAGTGGCATTCAAAATATGCTCCGCCGTATGCATCGGCGGGTACTCTTGTTTGTTATGAGCATTAAGGATAGGTTCTTGTTCCATAATTGATAAACTTCTATAATTCGCTATAGGAATAATATCGCAGATTCACAAAGTAAAAAAGCACCCAACACAACAAATGAAACAGAAACAATAATAATGCAACCTTCCATTTCTTTTTGGCCAATGCCATAAAAAATGCCGTACCTCTCCACATAAAAGAAATACAACCTATTAAAAGCGACAAATGAGTATAGGGGAACCAATCAATCAAATAGTCTGAATTATTGGCATACGAATAGAAATCGCCTGCCAAATTGAACAAATAGCACAGCATTGTCACGCAGACAGGTACCCACCAATATTCCAACAGCCACGCGAAAAAACGTTCTAAAACCAAGGGGGCCTTTGTGGATGCGTCCATTCCATCGGTATGCATCGGCGGATACTCCTGCTTGTTGTGTTCGTTAAGGATAGGTTGTTGTTCCATTTATTTATCTTAAAATAGTTTCACTTTTCGATTGGGATAGTCGTTAATTTCCGTCAGGTCCATGCCTGTGATGCCATTCTCAAGCAGAGCATCCTTCAGCCTCTCTGAAATCAGCGGGTTGTCATGCAATGGAAACAGCCAGCACATATCTATCCTATTACTTTCGAGATAGGATTCGTTGAAAGAAAGTCTAACAAAGCGTAGCTCAAGATTCGCACTACGCTTACGGAATTCGTCCCAGACCCTAAGATAATCTTTATAACTGTCTATCTGCACTAGCGGTTCGTCACCCTTAAGCGAGAAGCTGCAGAAATCAGACTCACAGAAGACCGAGTTACGGAAATCAATCATCTCGGGAATGGCAACCGTAAGATAGCCTTTGCTGTCACGCGTCTCCACAAACCGAAGCATCTGATAGTCCCAACCCTTGTCTTTTCGGACAATCTTGCAATCCGCCCAAATGTGTTCTTGCAGATTAAACTGTTCAAGTATAGAACGCATCTTGGGGCTGACAATAAAGAAGTTTACAGCACCAAGATGAAGGCAAAAGGTATAATCTGTCAGTCGCGAGTTCCCTTTCAGCCTAAACTCGGCAGTTCTTGGCAACTTGCTACTATGCTGATGAATGCTTCTCATCTCCAAAGGCTCGTTGAGTTCCAGCGGTCCCCATGGTGCCGAACCTATAACCTTTGTGTCAGTGCAATTGTCTAAACTATAATAGTTCATATCATTTATTTCTTGATTCTACAACTCATCTCATCCAGCCTTCCATACGGAAAATCTTCTCCGTAAGTTTGGTTTCTTGTCGAGTCGCACTGTCGCAGTGCCATACCTCCACACGGACAGCATAATAGTCTCCCCAATCGCCCTCATAGATGACAAACTCCCTTTTGCTCACGAGCGTAGAGAAGGAATGGGTAGTCGTGCACGGAACCGAGGTATTCCGCCGCATTACATCTGTCGACAAGGGAATATTCTCGCTGTATTCGTAGCATTTCAAATAAATCGTGCCAGCAGACAAAGCAGGGTAAGAGAAGTCGTATAGGTAACGCCCACCTTCCGAGTCGTTCCATATCTGGAGATAACTGTCCACGTCGGTACTGTCAATCATTGGCTCCTCATAATGGGTAATCCACTCGCCATCTTTCACTGTCGTATTGTGGTTTAACGGAATACTATATTCCAATCCTTCGGGTATGAAGTGTTCTTTTCCAAAACCGTCAGAGGGGTCAACGAAAGGCCACAAAAGCGAAGCCAGAATCATCGCAACGAAACGCCAAGTAACCTTTATCCCCTTTATTGCCAACCAGACCCCAACCACGCCGACAGGCACCATCTCAATCACAAGCGAACAAACTGATTTCAGCCAACACTTTCCCTTAATCAAGGCGATAAGTTGCACAAGCAGAAATGGCAAGACCAAGAGCCATACTGCAACCATCAGCAATTGAATCCAACGGCATGAGCCACACTTTAACACAAGAATCACGACTACAGATTGCAACACAAACAGCATGGGGAGCACCCACCAATACTTCTCCAGCCATTTGGCGAAACGTCGCGGTCGATTATTATCTTTACTCATTGGGACCAACATTTAATTCATCACCACCAATTCAAAGTCCAACACCTTCCGGCAATGGGTGCAGATGGCAAGATTACCAGCCCTACCACACAGCGATTCCCAAGTCTCTTGAGGTGTTTTCCCATACACCACCAAGAGGTGATGCTGGCACGATTGACAAGTCGCTATCGAATAATACGGACGATGTTCTTTCGCCTCCTCCTTCCACGAATCAAGCAGTACCTTGTGGAACGAATCCATTTGATACCCATCAAAATCAAGAGTCCCTATCTCCGTATCCGACAAGTTGCGATAGACCTTATGAACACCATTCCCAAACTGAGAGAACGACGGCTCTGATGATTCTTCGAAATACTCTGCCCACGCTTTTTTCCATTCCTCATACATCTCGTTCCAATACCCCGACCTCGCCTTTCGCAGTTTGGCAAATTTGGCGGGAAGAGCCTCCTCCAACGCAATATAGTTGTCGAACGCACCTTCCGCAATATATCCGTCGACAAACTCGCCATACAGCAAATAGGCTTCCATCACCCCCGTGCTGTCCGCCACCGAATACCGCCACAACATATTGTTCAAATCAATCAACGAATAGCGTCCCTTTTCCGTCTCCACCGTCCATGTGCATTCCGTCAGCCTATAATGGATGAGGAATTCCTCTTCCGACCTCGGTGCCGCATCGCACAGCACCTTAGCGGGGACATCGGCATCGTTCTCCACCAATTGTTTCAGCCGATACAGGCACTGCTTATACTGATTGGTATCACGGTCACTAATAAAGGGGCCTCTATTGCGTTCCAGCTCTACCCATTTAAGCGAGTCAAGCTCTTCTGGGTCTGCATAATGGGGCAGCAAATCCTCCAACACCAGCTCCGACTCAGGTATCGTATCCCTTTCGAGACCACTATCCGCTGACCCACCTCCGCAACTGCATAACAATGCGATTGCGACAAACAGGCAAGCAACCCCCACCATTCTTCTTAACAACCGTCGATACTGCTTCATAATAGTGATTTACTCAAAAAATTGGACACATATAATAACGCTGAATTTGTATTAATATTGCAGACTACTAATAAGGGTCTTCTATTAAATGCCTTGGAGAGATAAAAGCAAGAATCAATTCCGCGTAACTTGCGTATTTTCACGCATTATACACTTGTGACATGTGTGATACGTAGATTCTAAAAAAGACAAAAAACAGCGATGTTCCAATTATTTTTTGTACTTTTGCAGACGATTCCGGTGAGCGTGTCGGTAGTCGGAACATGGTGTGAATCTGTAAGAACCATGTGAGTTGGGCACATGTTTAACTTAATGGTTTTTTCAGAATGAAGTCTCAAAATCAGATTCAGCATTTGGTGTATGCGTTGATTACGGTGGCTATCACCGTTCCCGCGTTTGTGTTTTATAGTTTGTATGTCATCGAGGGCGACACCTTGATGAAGGCCACCGGGGCCACATCGGTGCTGCAGGCCATTGACCGACAAGGCGGCGTCTACATGTTTGGCAGCCACCTACCCTTGTGGTTGGTGGTTACCGTCGAACTGGTCTGCGCCTATGTGCTTGCGGTATTTATGGGCAGCCCGCTTGCGTTCCGGCTGGCCAGCCGCAAGTTCGACCCTCGTCGCAACCACCCCATGATTTTCGAATCGGCCATCATTACGTCCACTGTCTGCCTTATGTGTCCGTCGATGAGCCTGTTGGCCGATGTGTTTTATTACCCTTACAACGAAGGGTTCGATGTCATCAATCTGCTGTGTCGCTGGTTCCGGCTGGTGTGCTACAATTTGCCGTTTGCCTACTTCTCGCAAATGTTTTTCATCCAGCCATTCGTGCGGTTTGCCATACGCAGGTTGTTTCCCCGCAACATCGCACAGCGCAACGAGCGGAACGCCAATAAGACGGTGAAGCCGACCGATGAGTCGGAGGCCATAGCTGACATCATTATCCGAGAAAATGAGATTGCTGCCGAGAACTGAATTCTCATCGTCATTACCGCCATTTAGTAGCTCGTATCAGCATATGATAAAAAGAGGGCGCAAGCCCAGTGTTAATCAATAATTATTTAATATTTATGTCAGTAACAAATTTGAACGAAATCGACAAGGCAGATGTGCTCGTAGCCGGTCTGCGGAAAAACCTTGAAGAGGTGAAAAAACTCGGTATCACCACAAATGCCATCAACCGTTTGGAAGAGGCTTCCAAGGCTCTGCGCCAGAAGGATGCCGAGGTGGACGAACTGCGTCGTCGAGCCACTCTCAAAGCGCATGAAAATCTGGAACTGATTGCCGACCTCAAGGCGCAGATGCTCGCGATGCGCAATGCCGTCAAGGCTCGCTACCCACAGAACGAATGGATTAAGTTCGGCGTACAAGACAAGCGGTAAGCACATCCTCACCTAAAACAGCACGAGGCCGCAAGATTGAATCTCGACCTCGTGCTTAAACCCAAATCGGTCATTAGGCCGACTTTTTATTCAAATTCTCTTATTTATGTCTGTTTATGCCATATCAGCATTTCTTTCGGCATCTTGTCCACATCGCTGTCTCGCCGTAGCCCGCTACGCCTTCGCCAGCGATGCGGCCAATCTGCTCGAA